>ERZ761607.139-NODE-139-length-154137-cov-71.697603_pt1 | contig 154137 bp, 146 predicted proteins | sample MGYA00511164_ERZ761607 | MGnify/ENA primary metagenome ERZ761607 (study PRJEB28899, sample SAMN02445080) | bioreactor sludge metagenome | biome: EBPR sludge | place: Australia: Brisbane, Thorneside Wastewater Treatment Plant | collected 2011-06-22 ... | reverse complement strand
AGGAGCGGCGCACCCAGCTGGCCGGCACGCTCTCCGGGGGCGAGCGCCAGATGCTGGCGGTGGGCCGCGCGCTGATGGCCAAACCGACGCTGCTGATGCTCGACGAGCCCAGCCTGGGACTGGCCCCGCTGATCGTGCGCGAGATCTTTCGCATCATCTCGGAGCTGCGCCGGCGCGGGGTGTCGATCCTGTTGGTCGAGCAGAACGCGCGCGCCGCGCTCCAGGTGGCCGACTACGCCTACGTGCTCGAGACCGGTGCGATCGCGATGGAGGGCCCCGCACACCTCCTGGCCGACGATCCGCGCGTCATCGAGGCTTACCTCGGGCTCGGCGGAAAACACCAGGACAGGCTCGCGGGCTGACACCCGGCGGGCGCCCCCAGGCACTGCCGCTTTCCGGCCAGAGCCAAGAATCGAAGGAGTCAGATCGTGGACGCAATGAACATCATCCGGGACGAGCATCAGTCGCTGGCGGCAATCATCCATGCGGTGCACTACATGCTCAAGGAAATCGAGGCGGGCAGTCTCGAGCCGGATTTCAAGCTGCTGCAGGCGATGGTGCACTATCTCAAGGCTTATCCCGAGCAGCGCCATCATCCCAAGGAAGACCAGTACCTGTTTGCCCGTCTCAGGCAGAAGACCGGCGAGGCCGATGCGATCATCACCCGCCTCGAACACGACCACGCCGGCGGCGAAGCACGCCTCGAGGCGCTCGAGACCGCAATGAACCGCTACGAGGCAGATCCCAAAGGCGGCTATCCCGTCTTCGTGGAGGCCTTCGACAGCTTCGCCAAGTTCTACCGCGATCACATGATCACCGAGGAGCGCGAGATCCTGCCGCTCTGTCGCAAGCATTTCACCGAGCAAGACTGGGAGGAGGTCTCCGCGGGCTTCCGCGAGAACCACGATCCGATGGCGGGAACCGCGCGGCCGCTCACGCACGACGATTTCCAGCGGGTTTTCTCGAAGCTCGTGGCCGCAGCGCCTGCGCCGATCGGACTGGGTGCCGGACCGTACAGGGACGATTGATTTCGCTGCCCCGCGCGCCGGGGTGCCGGGTCGGGATCATGGCGGATTCCCGGGCTGGCGACGACGGTTTCGCAGCGCCGCGCGCCCGCGTCGCCGCCACGATCCGGCGGCTGGCGTGGGCGAAAACGTATTCGCATTATTTTCGTAAGGAATTCCCCGCCGAATGCCCCAAAGACCGCGACGGTGCTAGAATCCTTGCCAGTAAAAAGCTTTCATCCACTGATCAATCGAGGGAAAACATGAACAAAGGTGAATTCGTCGAAGCTTTGGCCGACAGTCTCGATGTATCGCGCGCGCAGGCCGACCGGGCTCTGACCGCCGTGCTCGACATCATTGCAGAACGCATGGCCGCAGGCGAAAAGGTATCCTTTACCGGTTTTGGCTCGTTCGAAGTTTCGGAGCGCGCTGCGCGCTCGGGGCGCAACCCTCAGACTGGCGCGACGATCGAGATCGCTGCCGCACGCGTGCCCAAGTTCTCCGCAGGCGCGACCCTGAAGGCCGCTGTCAACGGCAAGTAAGCCGTAATGAAAGACATGGTCTGGCCGCGCAAGCGGTCGAGATGCGCAATGGCCTGCTGATTTTTGGCGGGCCGTGTTGTTTATGGTGACTTGAACGGGCTTATCCGTTATCATCCGAAGCGTTGTGCAAAGCAGCATTCGGTTTAGTCGTTCACTTGCCCGTGGCCAAAAGCTGCGGTATCCAGCCGAGGGACTGTCACCACAGCCCCATCGCCCCCGACCCGCCTTCCGAACTCCATGCGTTCTTCCTGATCGTCTGGCATCGCGATAACCGGTTGGTGCCGATGAGCGGTCCTATCCGTCGCGATGATGCGTCGTACGGACCGCCGTAAGCCCATCGCGCGCTTGTCGCTTCGGTGTCCCGCCGACACTGCGATGCCCCATGCCCATCAACGGGCCCGACGACGGCATGCAAGCAATCTTGCACCGTACAAGAAATACAAGGAAGAACATGAATTTCAACGAACTTGGCCTCGACGCCATGCTGTTGCAGGCCATTGCGGCGACCGGCTACACAAGCCCGACCCAGGTGCAGGTCAGAGCGATTCCCGCCGCGATGAAAGGCTCCGACCTGCTGGTGTCGTCGCAGACCGGTAGCGGCAAGACGGCCGCCTTCACCCTGCCGTGCCTGAATCGCCTGATCGACCGCCGCCCGGCCCAGGGTTCCGGCCCGCGGGTGCTGATCCTCACGCCCACGCGCGAACTGGCCCAGCAGGTCGAGAACGCGGTCAAGACCTATGGCCGTGGTTTGCGCTGGCTCAATACCGCCTGCCTGGTGGGGGGCGCGCCGTTCTTCGCCCAGGCCAAGCAGTTGTCGCGTCCGGTTGACATCGTCGTCGCGACCCCGGGGCGCCTGATCGACCATCTGCAGCGTCGCAAGCTCAAGCTCTCCGACATCGAGGTGCTCGTGCTCGACGAGGCCGACCGCATGCTCGACATGGGTTTTGCCGAAGACATCGAGACCATCGTTGCCGCGACCCCCGCCAGCCGCCAGACCTTGCTGTTCTCGGCGACCCTGGACGGCGTGGTCGGCAAGCTCGCCGCGAGGCTCACCAGCAATCCCGAACGCATCGAAGTGGCCGACAGCGCCAGCCGCAGCGGAAACATCGAACAGCGCCTCATGATGGCCGACAGCCTCGGCCACAAGGCGCGCCTGCTCGAATCGCTGCTGGGCGGCGCGGACCTGCAACAGGCGGTGGTGTTCACCGCCACCAAGAAGAGTGCCGAAGAGGTTTCACTCAGTCTGCAGGAAAAGGGTTTCAGCGCCGCCGCACTGCACGGCGACATGCATCAGAGCGCGCGCAACAAGACCCTCGACCGCTTGCGCCAGGGCCGGATCGGCGTCCTGGTTGCGACCGACGTGGCGGCGCGCGGCATCGATGTGGCCGGCATCAGTCATGTCATCAATTTCGACGCGCCGCGTCAGGCCGAAGACTATGTGCATCGTATCGGCCGTACCGGCCGTGCGGGCCGTGACGGTGTCGCGATCACCTTTTTCGGTTCGCGCGAGATGGGCATGGCACGCGCGATCGAGCGTTTCACCGGCAAGCCGCTCGCGGTCCATGTGATCGAAGGGCTGGAGCCGACCTCGCGTCCGTCCGCGGCCCGCAAGCCCCAGCGCAGCGGATCGAGCTACGGCGATCGGGCCGGCACCGCGCGCGATGCGCGCCCAGGCGCAGGCAAGGGCTGGTCCAGCCCGGCAGGCGACGGCCGCCGCCCGGGGGGGGGCTTCTCGCGCGAAGGCTCAGGCTTCGTCCGCCGCGACGATGCCGCCCGCCGGGCGCCCGATGAGCGCAGCGCCGCGCCCCGTCGTCCCCGCGCGGATTTCCGCTGATCGTTCGATCGCGGGGGCCTGTGTAAGCGGGCGGTTCGGCTGAAACGAAAAAGGGGACCGCAGCGGTCCCCTTTTTCATCGTGCCCGGCGTCCGCCGTGCGCACTCACGCCGGTTTGTTGTCGCGCGGCATATTCACTTCGGTGGCGCGCAAGCGCGCCGCCAGTTTGTCGAGCACCCCGTTGACGAAGCGATGCCCATCGGTGCCGCCGTAGGCCTTGGCGAGCTCGATAGCTTCGTTGATGATGACGCGGTATGGCGTTTCGGGCCGGTGTTCGAGTTCATGGGCCGACAACAGCAGGATCGCATGCTCGACCGGCGACAGCTCATCGACGCCGCGCGACAGAAAAGGTGCGAAGCCGGCCTGGAGCGCGTCCCTGTTGTTGATGCACCCCCTCAGGAGTTCGATGAAAAGTTCGCGATCGGCCTTGTCGAAACCGCTGACCTGGGCGAAATGCGCCTCGATGCTGGTGGCCGAGTTGTTCGACAGCAGCCACTGGTAGATGCCTTGCAGGGCGAATTCGCGGGCGCGCCGCCGTGCCGCCTTGCCGCTCACTTGAGCGCCCGGATCAGATTGGCCATCTCGACCGCGGCCTGCGCGCAATCGCTGCCTTTTTCGCGCATGCGCACCAGCGCCTGGTCGTCGTCCTCGGTCGTGAGCACCCCATTGGCGATCGGCACGCCGGTGTCGAGCGTGACGCGGGTGATGCCGCTGCCCATCTCGTTCGAAACCAGTTCGAAATGATAGGTTTCGCCGCGGATCACCGCGCCCAGTGCGACGAGTGCGTCGAAACGGCCGCTGCGGGCCATGGTCTGGAGCGTCAGCGGAATCTCGAGCGCGCCGGGCACGGTCGCCACGCGGATCAGTTCGGGCGAAACCTTGAGTCCCAGCAACGCGTCGATGCACGCCGACAGCAGGCCTTCACACACGTTCTGGTTGAAGCGGCTCATCACGATGCCGATACGCAGGCCGTGGCCGTCGAGGTCGGGTTCGTATTCGGTGATGTTCTCGAAGCGGGGCATGATCGTTCAATCCTGTTCTACGAATCCGGTGATTTCCAGGCCGAATCCGGTCATGTTGGGGATCTTCTTGGGGCTGGCCATCAGGCGCATCTTGCCGACCTTGAGGTCGCGCAGGATCTGCGCCCCGATGCCGAAGAGGCGGGGGTCCCAGCGCGCCAGCTTTCTGGACGCGGTGCCCGAAAGGCTGGCGAGCAGTTCCTGGCCGGTCTGGGGGCGGTACAGCATCACCATCACCCCTTGCTCGGCCGCGCCAAGTTGCGCAAGCGCGGCGGAGACCGGGAAGCTGTGCTGGCCGTTGCCCGGATCCAGGAAGTCGACGACCGAGATCGGTTCGTGCACCCGCACCAGGGTTTCGCGGTCGGGCCGGATCTCGCCGCGCACGAGGGCGAAATGAATGTCGCCTGAGGTCTTGTCCTCGAACGCGGCGATGGTGAACGTGCCTTCGCGCAGGTTCACGACCTTCTCGGAGACGCGCTCGACCAGCCGCTCGTTGGCGGCGCGGTACTCGATCAGGTCGCGAATCGCCCCGATCTTGAGCCCATGCGTCTGCGCGAACGGCACCAGGTCGGGCAGGCGCGCCATCGTGCCGTCTTCCTTGAGGATCTCGCAGATCACCGCTGCCGGTTCGAGGTTTGCAAGCATCGCCAGGTCGCAACCCGCCTCGGTATGGCCCGCGCGGATCAGCACGCCGCCGTTCTGGGCCATCAGCGGAAAGATATGCCCGGGCTGGACGATGTCGTCGGGGCGCGCATGGCGCGCGACCGCGGCCTGCACCGTGCGTGCGCGGTCCTGGGCCGAGATGCCGGTGGTCACCCCTTGCGCCGCCTCGATCGAGGTCGTGAACGCCGTGCCGTGCGGCGAACGGTTGTTGCGCACCATCAGTTGCAGATCGAGCTGGCGGCAGCGCTGCTCGGTCAGGGTCAGACAGATCAGGCCGCGCCCGTGCTTGGCCATGAAGTTGATCGCCTCGGGCGTGACATGCTCGGCGGCGAGGACCAGATCGCCTTCGTTCTCGCGGTCCTCCTCGTCCACCAGTACCACCATGCGGCCGGCGCGAATGTCCTCGATGATCTCGGTGATCGGTGAAAGTGCACTCATTGAGCTGACTCCGCGCGCCATGCCTGCATGCGCTCGACGTAGCGGGCGATGAGGTCGATCTCGAGATTGACCTGGCCGCCGGCTGCGAGTTGTTTGAGATTGGTGACCGCCACGGTGTGGGGAATGAGGTTGATCGAAAAGTCCGTGCCTTCGACCCGGTTCACCGTCAGGCTGACCCCATTGACCGTGATCGAACCCTTGCGTGCAACGTAGCCGGCGAGCGCGCGCGGCGCCCGGATCACGAGTTCGTGGCTTTCGCCGACCGGTACGAAGCGCAGCACTTCGCCCACGCCGTCGACATGGCCGGTGACGAGGTGGCCGCCGAGCCGGTCGGCAAGGCGCAAGGCTTTTTCGAGATTGATCTCGTTGCCGACCCGGTCGAGACCGGTGGTGCAGTCCAGCGTTTCGCGCGAGACGTCGAAGCGAACGATCGCGCCGTCGATTTCGATCACGGTCAGGCACACGCCGCTATTGGCGATGCTGTCGCCGATCGCGACGTCGTCGAGATCGAGCCCGCCCGTATCGACCGAAAGCCGCACGCCGTCCTGTCGGGGGTCGATCGCCACGAGCCGGCCGCACGCGGCCACGATTCCTGAAAACATATCGGCGGAGTGTAGAAAGTGAAGAACCCGCGATTGTAGGGCAAAACGCCGATCACGGCCCATCGGTGCGCACGCTCAGCGTCTGGCGCGCGCGAGAATCGTCGCAAAGGGCTCCGCCTCCATGAACCCGACCACTCTCAATTCTTCGATTTCGCTGCCGTCCGGTGCGAAAAAGATGATGCCTGGCGGACCGAACAGCTTGAAGCGCTTGAGCAGGGCCTTGTGGTCGTCATCGTTGGCGGTGACGTCGGCCTTGAGCAGCAGCATCTGCGACATGTGTGCCGCGACCTCGGGGGCCGAGAAGGTGTAGCGCTCCATCTCCTTGCACGACACGCACCAATCCGCATAGAAGTCGAGCATCACCGGCCGGTCCGCCGCGGCCAGGCGCGCCTCCAGCTCGGCCAGCGAATTCACCCGCTCGAAGCCCGGTGCGACCGCTTCGGCGCCGGCGCCCTGGGCGCGCAGGACGACCAGCGGCTGCAGCGGGTCGCGCGAACCCGCGAGTGCGCCAATCAGGATCGCGCCGCCGCAGAGCAGCAGCACGACGCCGACCCCTTTCCAGAACCGCTGCCAGCCACGCGCGGCGTGGGGCAAGGGGTCGAGCGCATGCAGGAAGATGCTGGAGAACAACAGCAATGCGGCCCACGCCAACATGGTCAGGAGGGGCGGGACGACCGGTGTCACCATCCAGATCGCGACGCCCAGCAGCATCACCCCGAAGCCCTTCTTGACGCCTTCCATCCACGGCCCGGCCTTCGGCAGCAGCGTCCTCACCCCCAGTCCCAGCAGGATCAGCGGTGCGCCCATGCCGAAACCCAGCATGAACAGGGCCAGACCGCCCAGCGCCGCGTCGCCGGTCTGGGCGATGTAGAGCAGCGCGCCCGCCAGCGGCGCGGCCACGCACGGGCCCACGATCAGCGCCGACAATACGCCCATGATCACGACGCCGACGAGTTGCCCGCCCTTCTGGTGGCTCGCCGTGGACGAAAGCCGGCTCTGCAGCGAGGACGGGAGCTGCAACTCGTAGAATCCGAACATCGACAGCGACAGCAGCACGAAGATCAGCGCGAAGCCGCCCAGCACCCAGGCGTTCTGAAGGGCCGCCGACAGCAGTGTGCCCGACATCCCGGCCGCGATCCCGGCCAGCGCATACGTGAAGGCCATGCCTAGGACATAGGCGAGCGACAGGCCGAGGGCGCGGCTGCGCGAAATATGGTGGCCCTGCCCGACGATGATGCCCGACAGAATCGGAATCATCGGGAAGGTGCAGGGCGTGAACGCCAGCAGCAGGCCGAAACCGAAGAAGCTCGCGAGGATCACCGGCAGGGTCGCGTCCTTCAGCAGGCCGGCGATGCGGCCGCTCTCGTCGCCCGACGGCAGCGGCGCGCGCTCAGCGGCAGCCGCGGGCAGGCTGCCGGCGTTGCCCCGCAGCGCGCGCTCCAGCAGGCCGCCGCTGCCCGTGGCGGACGAGGCCGACAGGTCGATCGTGGCGGTCTGGGTGAGCGGCGGATAGCAGATCCCGCCGTCCCAGCAGCCCTGGCTGACGACGCTCAGCTCGAACCGGGTGAACCCGGCCGCGTCGTCGATCGGCACCTGTATCGTGACGGCTTCGCGATAGGTTTCGACATCGCCGAAGAACTCGTCCTTGTGCATCTTGCCGGGCGGTCGCAGCGGTTCGCCAAGCTGTACGGTATCGGGGTCGGCGTAGAAGCGTAGCTTGCCGCCGTACAGGTAATAGGCCTTGCGAATCTTGAAGCTCACTTCGACCATGTCGGGCGCGATCGAGCGTGCCGACATCTGGAAAGCCTTGTCGGGTTCGATCGGGTCGGCATGTGCGGTGTGCGCCAGCGCGAGGAAAAGCAGGGCGAACAGCGGCGCAAGCAGCGCGTGCAGTAGGGGTGGGAGGTTCGGGCCGGAGCGACGCATCTCGGAAGTCTTCAGAGTGGCGCCCAGGCGCCGGTGATTACTTCGCGGATGACATGCAGCTTGCCGTGGAAGAAGTGATCGGCGCCCGGTACCACCACCACGGGTTGCTCGAGCGGCCGGGCCCAGTCGAGCACGTTCGCGAGCGCCACGGTTTCATCGAGTTCGCCGTGGATCACCAGGCTGGGAATGCCCTTGGGGATCGGTCCGGTGTCATACTGGCGCGCACCGTCAGCGGCCGCGCCGGCGGCCAGACCGACGAGTGCGAGCCTGCGCGGCGGCGTCAGGCCATCGGCCAGTCGCGCCGCGACCCGCGTCTGCACGAAGCCGCCGAACGAGAATCCGCCGAGCGCGAGGGGCAGAAAGCCCCAGCGCGACTGAGCCCAACTGATCACCGACAGGATGTCTTCCGTTTCGCCGACGCCGTGGTCGTGCTCGCCCTCGCTCTCGCCGACGCCCCTGAAGTTGGGGCGCAGGGCGGCATAGCCGAGATCGCGGAAGACGCGTGCCAGCGTGTGCGCGACCTTGTTGGTGTTCGCGCCGCCGAACAGGGGGTGCGGATGGCAGATCACGGCGATTCCGCGGACCACCTCCGGGACATCGATGAGCACATCGATACTGCCTTCGGGGCCGCGCAGCAGGACTTTTTCGGTGGGTAGCGGTCGGCTCATTGCGATCAATCCTCAGTCGGCAAGTTGCAGGCGCGGGACGACCCGGCCATGGACAAGGTGCTCATCGATGATCTCGTCGATGTCGTCCTTGTCGACATAGGTGTACCACACGTCGTCCGGATAAACGACCAGCACGGGGCCTTCGTCGCAGCGATCCAGACAGCCGGCCTTGTTGATCCGCACCTTGCCCTTGCCTTTCAGCCCCAGTGCGCCGATCCGGTCCTTCGCATAGGCTTGCAGGTCGGTCGCCCGGTGGTCGTTGCAACAGGTGTCGCCCGCCTGGCGCTGGTTGCAGCAAAAAAACACATGGTGGCGGAAATGGCTCATCCGGTTTCTCCGATATTCAGGTGTGCCGCCGAAGGCGGGCGCTGCTATTTGACCGCAGGCATCGCGCGATTATAGCGGCCAACGCGTGGCTGCCGCCTCGTCGTCGCGTCACGGTGCGCGCAGGTGCTCGCCACGCCAGAGGCCCAGCGCGGACAGATAGCCCAGCGCCAGAAACGGCCAGAGCGTGGCGGCAAGCTGGGTCAGACCGTGGAAGTTGAGGAAGTTTCCATGCCCCAGCAGGCGTTGGTCCGCGAGCAGGTAGGGGTTCTCCGGGATCAGGTTGGCCAGCGCGGTTGCGACCAGCAAGGCCATTCCGGCCAGCGCATGCTGGTGGATGCGCGGCAGGCCCAGGGCGAGCGCCAGCATCAGGCCGCCGGCGAGCAGGCCATGGCGGGTTCCGGGCGTAAGCCACACGTCTGGCGCACCCGGCACCAGGAACACCGTGGTCACGAGCGACTTGATCGCCAGGCCCAGCGCCAGCAGCAACGCGATCGGCCCGCTGCCACCGGCCTTGAGCATGCAGCGCAGCAGCAAGCCCGCCGCGATCAGGCCGCTGGCAACCATGGCGGCTTCGATGCGGATGAAACGGTCCGGCGCAAACGGCAGCGGTGTCGGCACGCCCAAGAGCCCGCGCAGGTCGCCGCTGGCGAACAGAATGGTTTCGGGCAGGGCCTGGGTGAGCAGCCACAGTCCCGCCAGCACCAGGCCGGCATCGCCGGTGCGCCCCGGGATGATGCGCTGCGCCCGCCAGCGCTGCAGCCAGCCGCCCTGGTCGAACGCCGCCTTGCCCCACAACGTACCCACGATCGCCCCGATGAAGCTGCCCAGGGCATTGCATCCCAGGTCGACGTTCGACGAAACGCGGCTGGGCAGAAAGTTCTGGGCGGTCTCGACCGACAGGCTGAGCGCCGCGCCGAGCAGCGTGGCGACGAGCAGCCGGCCGAGTGTGCCGAAGCGATCGCCCAGGGCGGGCACCGCCACGAATCCCAGGGGCACGAAGCCGAGTATGTTCACGATCAGATCTTCGATGCGCAGGTACTTGGGCCACGGCTCGAACAGGAAGTCGAACATGGGCAGGCCCGACGATTGCCAGCCAGAGAGAGGATGAAGGCAGGCATACGCGACCAGCAGCGCATACGCGGCAGCAAGAGTCCGAGCCAGAGAGTGCGGGCCGCGCAGGGGCGCCATCGGCGTGTCGTGTGGTGGGGCAAAAGCGGATTCTAGCGGCAGATGCACCATGCGCCGTCCATCGGATGTCGCCGGGCCGCGCGGCGCCAGCCTGACATGGCCGCGCCGTGCCGCAGTGGGCGCGCTACAATCGCGGCTCAGGAGGTGAGGATGAATCCGGAATGGTGGCACTGGGCTGTCGGCGGCATCGCGCTGGTTCTGCTGGAACTTGCGATTCCGTCTTTCTTCGTCATCTGGTTCGGAATCGGCGCGGTGCTGGTTGCGCTGGCCATGCTGGTGGTGGCCGACCTGTCGATCGTGGCCCAGCTCGGTGTGTGGATCGTCGCGTCGGTCGCGATGACCCTCCTGTGGTTCCGCGTGTTTCGCACCGATCGCAACAAGACTCTGGCGGGCACGTCGGCCGGCGACGTGATCGGCGAGATCGGGCTGCTGGTCGCGGCGGTCGCGCCTTTCGAGCGTGGCCGGGTGCGGTTTCAGCGGCCGGTGCTGGGCAGCGAGGAATGGGTGTGCCTGGCCGACCTTGCCATACCCGCGGGCGAGCGGGTGCGGGTGATCGGCATCGAGGGCAGTTTCGTCAGGATAGAGCGCGCCTGAAAACATCCGCATGGCGCTTGGCGCAGCTTCCCGGTCGGTGCCGGGAGCGCAGGCACGGGAGCAAGCAGCAATGATAATGAGCAACGGGTTGATCATCGCCATCGCCATCCTGGTGTTCGTCGTCGTGACGATCGCCAAGGGGGTCCGTCTGGTGTCGCAGGGCGAGGAGTGGATCGTCGAGCGTCTGGGCAAGTACCACGGCACCTTGCGCCCCGGCCTCAACATCCTGATTCCCTACCTCGACCGGGTGGCGTACAGGCTGGTCACCAAGGACATCATCCTCGACGTGCAGGAGCAGGAGGTCATCACCCGCGACAACGCGGTGATCCTGACCAACGCGATCGCGTTCGTGAAGGTCACCGACCCGGTGAAGGCGGTGTATGGCGTGACCGACTTTTCGGAGGCGATCCGCAACCTGATCATGACCACGCTGCGCTCCATCGTTGGCGAGATGGAACTCGACGAGGCACTGTCGTCACGCGACAAGATCAAGGCCCGTCTGCGCGAGAGCATCGCCGACGAGGCGGTGGACTGGGGCCTGACCGTGAAGTCGGTCGAGATCCAGGACATCAAGCCGTCCGAATCGATGCAGCGGGCGATGGAGTTGCAGGCGGCCGCCGAGCGTGAGCGCAAGGCCGCCGTCACCAAGGCCGAGGGTGCCAAGCAGGCGGCGATTCTCGAGGCCGAGGCCCGGCTCGAATCTGCCAAACGCGACGCTAACGCCCAGGTTATGCTCGCCGAGGCTTCGGCCGAAGCCATCCGCCGGGTCACGACCGCGGTCGGCGACAAAACGACGCCGATGCTCTACCTGCTGGGCGAGAAGTACATCGGCGCACTCGAAAAGCTCAGCGCGTCCGACAACGGCAAATTCGTCATCCTGCCGGCCGACCTGCAGGAATCGCTGCGCGGCTTGATCGGCCGGGTGGGCATGCGCGACTGACGCCGCCGGCGCTCAGCGCGCGCCGGCGTCTACGTGGTGTTTGCGCTTCGGGCAGTCCTTGCACGGCTTGCGCTTTTCGCAGCATTTTTTCTTCGACATTGCTTGCCTTGCGGGTGGGGTGGTGTCGTTCAGGACGGCTTGATCGCCACTTTCAGCACGCCGTCACGCTGGTGGCCGAACAGTTCGTAGGCGGCGACGATGTCGTCCAGGGCGTAGGTGTGGGTCACCAGCGGGCCGAGGTCCAGGCGTTGCGCGGCGACGATGTTCATCAGCCGGCGCATGCGCTCCTTGCCGCCCGGGCACAGCGACGAGACGATGTTCTTTTCGGCCAGGCCGGCGCCATAGGCGCCAAGCGGAATGCGAAGATCGTCCGAGTACACGCCCAGGCTCGACAGCGTGCCGCCGGGCTTCAGGACGCGCAGCGCGGCTTCGAAGGTGGATTGCAGGCCGAGCGCTTCGATCGCCACGTCCACGCCGCGCCCGTCGGTCAGGCGCAGGATCTCGTCGACCACGTCGACTTCGCGGAAATTCACCGTGACGTCCGCGCCCAGCGTGCGCGCGATGTCGAGGCGGCCCGCCACGCCATCGACCGCGATGATCATGCTGGCGCCGCGCAGGCGCGCGCCAGCGGTGGCGCACAGGCCGATCGGCCCCTGGGCGAACACCGCCACCACGTCGCCGATCCGGATGTTGCCGGCTTCGGCACCGGCAAAGCCGGTGGACATGATGTCCGGGCACATCAGCACCTGCTCGTCGCTGAGGCCGTCGGGCACCAGCGCGAGGTTGGCCTCGGCGTCGGGCACCAGCACGTATTCGGCCTGGGTGCCGTCCATGGTGTTGCCGAAGCGCCAGCCGCCCATCGGCTTGTAGCCATGGCCGTGCGCACCGCCGTCCTGCGAGGGGTGGCCGTCCTGGCAGGCGTGGGAGCGGAAGCCCGGGCAGATCGCCCCGGCGATCGCGCGCTGGCCCTCCTGGTAGCCATGGACGTTGGCGCCTAGCCTTTCGATGATGCCGACCGGCTCGTGGCCGATCGTGAGGCCCGCCGCCACCGGGTATTCGCCCTTGAGAATGTGGATGTCGGTGCCGCAGATCGTGGTCGTGGTGATGCGCAGCAGGGCGTCGTCCGGGCCGACCTCGGGAATGGGTTTGTCCGCCAGTTCGATGCGCCCGGGCGCGACGAATACCGCGGCTTTCATCGTTGCCATGATGGTTCTCCTTGCAGGCGGGGCGCCGCTGCGACAGTGGGTGCGAACGCCCCTGGGATGGCATTCCGCAACGCCTCGTCATCGGTTGCGGAATGCGGGAAGGCGTACCCAGTGTATCCGCACTGCGCGGTGAAAGCATGCTGCGGAGCGGCATCGGGCCGGCTGGTGGTTGGGTGTCGTGCCGGTCATCATGGTTCGAGTCTGTCGGGGCAGGGTGGGCGCAAGTCGATCGCCAGCATCGGGTGCCGCTTGTTCGCGCTGCAACATGTGACCTTGCGCACCTTGGCAGACCTGCGAAAATGCGGCTTTGCATTTTCGGCTCCGCAATCGTGATCGTCCGCCCCCGCCCCCACTGGATCCGCCTGCTGTTCGTCCGGCGCGGATCGATCGTCCATCGGATCATCTGGCAGCAACTGCTGGTATTCCTGCTCGCCTGTGCCGTGGTGGTGGCGCACGGGCAACTGTTCGACTGGAAGGTGACGCTCAACGCCGCGCCGTTTTCGCTGATGGGGGTGGCGCTGGCGATCTTTCTCGGCTTTCGCATCAATGCGAGCTATGACCGCTACTGGGAAGCGCGCAAGCTGTGGGGCGCGGTGCTGGTGGTGGCGCGCAACCTGGCCCGCCAGGCCTTGACCCTAGTGGGCCAGGAGCGCGAGGTGCGTCCCTTCGTGCTCGGCCTGATCGCGTTCGCCACCGCGATGCGCAACCAGTTGCGCGGCCGCCCGCGCGCAACCGAACTGGACGGGCTGCTGCCGCAGGATCTGCTCGAGCGGCTCGCGCACGCGCGCTCGGCACCGGCGCTGATCCTGCTGTGGCTGGGTGCGTGGCTGCGCGAGCAACGCGCCGCCGCCGCGCTGCCGCCGATATTGGCACAGCACATGGAGCATGGGCTCGACGAACTGTCGGCGGCGCTCGGCGGCTGCGAGCGCATCGCCAACACCCCGCTGCCGTTTACCTATTCGGTGATCCTGCACCGCAGCGTGTATCTGTACTGCATGCTGCTGCCGTTCGGGCTGGTGGATTCGATCGGCTGGATGACGCCGCTGATCGTGGCCTTCGTCTCGTATACCTTCTTCGCGCTCGAAGCGCTCAGCGACGAGATCGAGGACCCCTTCGGCACCATGCCCAACGACCTCGCGCTCGACGCGATCGTGGCCGGCATCGATGCGAGCCTGCGCGAAATGCTGGGCGAGGTGCCGCCGGTGGCGCCCCGGCCCGACGCGAACTTCATATTGACCTGAACCGTATCGCGGCCGCCCTGTCCGTCCTCGGGGCGGGCGGCTGCGCGCGCTGGGCCCGGTGGAAACAGGCGCTTCGCGCGTATCTGCTATATTCCTGCCATCGCACGTGCGCCTCACCGGCAACACACGATTGGAGAACGCCATGGCCCTGCCTGCCCCCCAAACCTCGATGCACCTCGAAGAATTCCTGGCCTGGGAAGCCCGGCAGCCCGACAAGCACGAATACTGGAAAGGCGAAATCTTCGCCATGACCGGCGCCCGGCAAGCGCATGTGCTGGTGGCCCTCAATATCGCCAGCGCCCTCAAGGCCCACCTGCGCGGCGGCCCCTGCCGCGCCTATATTTCCGACATGCAACTGGCCGTCGATGAAGCCGACTCGGTGTTCTATCCCGATGTCTTCGTCAGCTGCCACCCCGACGACCTGCTGGCCGAACGGGTGCTGCGCCACCCCAAGGTCATCGTCGAGGTGCTCTCCGACTCCACCGCCGCCTATGACCGGGGCGAAAAGTTCGCCGCCTACCGGCAGATTCCCGACCTGCAGGAATACGCCCTGATCGACCCGCACCATCGCCGCATCGAAATCTTCCGCCGCACTGAAGACGACCAATGGCTGCTCGCCACCCGCGATGCCGAACGCGGCCTGGTGCTCAAGGCCCTGGATTTCTTCGCCACCCCGGCGGAGGTCTTCGAATCGCTGCCCGAAGCCGGATCGCCCCAGACCTCCCCGCATGGCTGAGCGGGTCTAGCACGCCGGTTGGTTTCGGGCGCTGGAGCAGAGAGACGATCTGGTCGGTGAGAGCCGGGTTTGTCGGGCGTTCCCCGGCTTTCATGCGGAGGCGGCCTCGGAGGAGATCAGGGGTTTCCGCAAGAAAACGGGGAAAGCAGGCTAGCTGCTTTCCCCGCGGGCTGCCCGAGTGCGCTCGCGCTGCTTGCCCGGGCTGCGCTCAGGAGCTTACAGGCCCGCTCCTTGTGTGCATTGCGCGGTCGTTGCGCCGGCCCCCGAATTTGCCGCAGCATAAGTCACACCGCCATCGTTATCGAGGGTGGCGGTCACAGCGCATCTTCCGTTGTTCCATAAGATGGTTCCCCCGGTATCCTCGGCAATGGCGGCGGTGACCGTCAGGTCCGGCCCCGCAGCAGTCGCTTCGGTGTGGAGGGTCGCGCAGCCAATTCCGGTGCCAACGCAGCCCTGGGCTTTGCTCGCCCAACTGGTCGCGCCTTTCATGGCACCGGATGAGGTGGCGACGTAGTCGCGGTACGACGGTAGCGCCACCGCCGCTAGAATGCCGATGATCGCCACGACGATCATCAGTTCGATCAGCGTGAAACCCTGTTGTGCCTTTTTCATGATGGTGCTCCTGTGAGTGAAATGGTCGGTTGCGATGACGTTTCGCGCCGGGTGCGTGGTTTCGCGTCATACGCCCTGCCATTTGCAACCCCCATGCCAGCCGGCCTGGAGGCAGGAAGCGTGATCTGCTTCACGGAACAAGCGGCTGTGCCGATCGGCTGTGCCACGCGCCGTGCCCGGCCTGGGCGCGCCGCGGCGCTGTCACAGGGCGGGGGTGTGACAGGCGCGGGTGCCCGACCGGCGCTGCGGCAAGCTGCTAGACTGCGGCCTGGACGATGTTGTGGGAGGGCCTGGCGATGGCGACCTTTGTCAGCCTGTTTGCTGCCGAATCGATTACCGGCCTGAGCCGGCGCACCCTGCGGCGGCGCGTGGCCGACGGCGTGCTGCATACCGAAACCGCCCAGGTGGACCCGGGCGACGCGGCGCGCGTGGATGTGGACGAGGTGATCGCGCTGGCCGCGATGCGGCTCGAACCCGACGACCGCGCCCTGATCCTGGAGGCTGACAAGGGCGTGGCCGAGGCGCAGTGCGACTTGGCTCTGCTGCTGTTCGCCCTTCCGGGGGGCGCAATTTCCGCTCGCCGTCAAGTGGCTGGAGCGGGCTGCGCGCCAGTCCTACCCCGAGGCGATGTATTGGCTGGGGCGTTTTCATGTGGCCGGAACGGAAGTGGCTGCGAACGAGCGCCGCGTGGTGCTGGGCATGCTGGAAGAGACCGCCGGGGGCTGAGGCGAGAGCCGCCCCGCAAGCGCGTGCGGCGTCGGGGGCGAGACTGGCGCCGAAATCCTCGGTTTTTACGCGATCAGTCTGCCGGCGCAAATCAAGCGCAGGTCGCGCCCAGCATCGCCCGGCGCACCCTTGAACGTCGTGGTGATGCCGCGCCGTTGTTCGGGGCAGTGGAGAGCACGGCATCGTGCTGCCCCTCTCGCAGATTGGTGCTATAGTGCCTTCGTATTTTGGTATTGATGGGAGGTATCCATGCCTACGCTCGCTCCCCCTTCCGTGGTGAAGGTCGTTGGTGCCAACGGGCAGATTTCCCTGGGCAAGCAGTTCGCCGGGCGCCAGGTGCTGGTGGAAGAGCAGGCGCCCGGTGTGTGGCTGGTACGCACCGCCACCGTGGTGCCCGACAACGAGCACTGGCTGCACGGTGAAGCGGCCGCCGATGGCTTGCGTGAAGCGCTAGACTGGGCGCAGTCCCACCCCGCCAGCGACGAAGCCACCGACAGCCTGATGAAGCGCCTGCGCGATGAGCAAGGCTGAGCGCGACGCCACGGTCCGGTTGGACCTGAACAACCCGGTTTTCCAGCGCGACCTGCTCGGTCTGCAAAAGGCCGAGCGGCTGGTGGCGCTGGATACGCTGGCCAAGCTGCACCAGCTCAGCTGGAACCAAGTCTACCGGGACAAGGGCCTGCGCTGGGAGAAGATCGCCAGCGTCAAGCCGCCGCCCGGCATCGACGCGCTCTACAGCCTGCGCATCACCCAGGCGCGCCGCGCCGTGGCTTACCGCGAAGGCGCCTTCATCCGCCTGCTGTCCATTCCCCCGGATCACGACGCCACCTACGGGCACAAATAAGCGGCAGTTTTATTTAGTTAGCCGCAGCCCATCGCGCTGCCCATCCTGACCGGTCCGCCGGGCGCCCAACCGGGGTCGAAGTCGAGGGCGTTCTCGGGAAACAGCAGCACCACGGTCGAGCCGAGCAGGAAGCGGCCCATTTCTTCGCCCTTGGCGAGCGTGACCGCGCCGTCGTCGTAACTCCATTTGCAGATGTTCTGCGCGCGCGGCGGATTCACGACCCCGTGCCATGCGGTGGCCATGCTGCCGACGATGGTCGCGCCGACCAGCACCAGCACGAACGGGCCGTGCGCGCCCTCGAACACGCACACGACCCGTTCGTTGCGTGCGAACAGGCCCGGCACGCCGCGCGCGGTGGCCGGATTGACCGAGAACAGGTCGCCCGGCACGTAGATCATCTGTGCCAGCCGGCCGTCGCACGGCATGTGGATGCGGTGATAGTCGCGTGGCGAGAGGTAAAGGGTCGCGAAGCTGCCGTTGTCGAAGCGGGCCGCGAGCGCGCGGTCGCCGCCGACCAGCGCGCGGGTCGAGTAGTGGTGGCCCTTGGCCTGGAAGATCTGGTCGCGCTCGATGGCGCCGAACTGGCTGATCGCGCCGTCGACCGGACAGAGATAGTCGGCGGCGGCCAGCGGGCGCGCATCTGCGCGCAGCGTGCGGGTGAAGAAGTCGTTGAAGGTCGCATAGGCGGCGAGGTCCGGGTTCGCCGCTTCGCGCATGTCGACGCCGTAGCGGCGCGCGAACCAGCGGATCGTGGCGTGAGTGAGCCGCCCCGCGCGGGCGCCGGCGAGCTTGCCGGCCAACACGGTGAGGGCGCGTTTCGGGAGGGCGTATTGCAGGGCGAGCTTGATGCGGTCGGACACGGCGGCTTCCGGTCGGGTTGTGAACGCGTGCAATTATACGGACTTGCACCTGCGTCGATTGCCGTCTGGCGCGTCGCACGCTGTTGCGCCCAGCTCGGTGGCGGCTTGATACTATTCGATCGTCGGGCGAGACGCGACGAAGTCCGGCGTCGATGGAACGGTGCATGGCACGTTTGGTCGAACCGGCCGGCACGGTGGCGGGATGACAGATGAGGGGAAGACAAACCGGTGAGTGATCGCACAACCAACGCGGGCCGTTTCGGCCTGTGGCTGGGCTTCGGCCTGGTGTCGGTATTGCTGGTGCTGCTGATGGTCCAGGTGGACCGCCAGTGGCAGCGCATGAGCGAGATGACCCGCATCCTGCAGGAGCAGGCCGAGGACGTCCGGCGCACGCGCGGGCTGCTGCGCGACCTCGAGCAGAGCTTGCGCAGCGGCGGGGTGGTGGCGCCCGGGCAGCAGGCCGCTGCGCCGGCGGCGGGGCGCGGCGATGCGTTCGACCGGGCGCGCCGGGTCGCTGCGCGCGACGACCATGCGCAGGGCGACTGGTTGATGCTCGCGTTCGGTACCGGTCTCAAGACCCTGACGCCCTTGGTGTCGTCCGACGCCTATGCGAGCGAGGTGCAGGCCTACGTGACCGAGCCGCTGATCGCGCGCGACAGCGAGACCCTCGAATGGAAGGGCTTGCTGGCGGAGGACTGGACGGTTTCGCCCGACGGACTCACGATCAGGTTCAAGCTGCGCCGCGACGTGAGCTTTTCGGACGGGGTGCCCTTCAGCGCGCGCGATGTCGCGTTCAGCTTCGAATTCATGATGAACGAGGCGATCGCCGCGCCGCGCTCGCGCGCGTATTACTCGAAGATCGCGCGCGTGACCGCGCTCGACGACCACACCGTCGAGTTCGTGTTCTCCGAACCCTACTTCAACGCGCTGTCGCTCGCCGGCAGCATCGAAATCCTGGCCGAGCACTTCTACCGCCGCTACCTCGATACGCCGCGACTGTTCAACGAGAGCCGCGGCCTGCTACTCGGCACCGGACCGTACCGCCTGCCCAACCCGGAAACCTGGACGCCCGACCAGGGACGGGTGGAGCTCGAGCGCAATCCGCGCTACTGGGGGCCGGTCGGCGGCGCGTTCGACCGCATCGTGTGGCGGGTGATCGAAAACGACAGCGCGCGCCTGACCACCTTCCGCAATCAGGACATCGACGTTTATAGCGCCCGCCCGCGCGAATACCAGGATCTGCTCAACGACACCGCGCTGATGGCGCGGTCGCAGAACTTCGAGTACATGAGCCCCACCGCGGGCTACAGCTACATCGCCTGGAACCAGTCGCGCGGGGGCAAGCCGACCCGCTTCGCCGATCCGCGCGTGCGCCTGGCGATGACCCACCTGACTGATGTCGGGCGCCTGATCGACGAGGTCTTCCTGGGTTTCGCCGAGCCGGCGGTGAGCCCGTTCTCGCCGCGTTCGCCGCAGCACGACCCGGCGCTGACGCCGTTGCCGTTCGACCTCGAACGCGCGCGCGCGCTGCTGCTCGAGGCCGGCTTCGCCGACCGCAACGGCGACGGCGTGCTCGAAGACGAGAGCGGCGCGCCGTTCGAGTTCGAACTGACCTTCTTCCAGGGCAACGAGGACACCCGCCGCATGGTGCTGTTCCTGCGCGACCTCTATGCGCGCGCCGGGGTGGTCATGAAACCGCGCCCCACCGAGTGGTCGGTGATGGTCGAGAACCTGCAGCGCAAGGATTTCGATGCGATCACGCTGGCATGGACTTCCGGGGTGGAGGTCGACATCTTCCAGATGTTCCACTCGAGCCAGACCCTGGATGGTGGCGACAACTTCATCAACCATCGCAACCCGGAGCTCGATCGCCTGATCGACGCCGCACGCGCCGAGGTCGATGAAGACCGGCGCATGCGCTTGTGGCGCGAGGCCGAGGCGGTGATGGTGGCCGACCAGCCCTATACCTTTCTGCTGCGGCGCCAGTCGCTGGTGTTCATCGACGGGCGCATCGCCAATGTGCACAACACCGCGCTGGGGCTCAACCTGATGGCGGTGCCGGTCGAGGTGTTCGTACCGGCCGACCGCCAGCGCAGGCGCTAGGCGCGATGCTGGTCTATCTGCTGCGCCGGATCCTGCTGATGGTGCCGACCCTGTTCGGCATCACGCTGGTGGTGTTCGTGGTCATGGCGGCGGCGCCCGGCGGCCTCAGCGTGCAGTCGCTGGTCGATGGCAGCAATCTCGAGCCCGAGACCCGGCGCGCCCTCGAAGACTACTACAACCGCCTGTACGGCCTCGACCAGCCCGCGCCGGTGCAGTATCTGCGCTGGCTCAACAACATCTCGCCGATCGGTTTCGAGCGCACGGCCGACGGCAGCCTGGGGCCATTCTCGCTGTGGAAGGGGCCGGACCTCGGCACCAGCTTCCGCTACGGGCGCCCGGTCATCGATCTGCTCGCCGAGCGCCTGCCGATCACGCTGCTGCTCAACCTGCTGTCGATCCCGCTGATCTACGCGGTGTCGATTGCGATCGGGGTGCAGGCCGCGCGTGCGCGCGGCGGGCGTTTCGACGTGGGTTCCAATATCGTGCTGCTGGGCTTGTGGTCGATGCCGACGATGCTGGCCGGGGTGTTGTTCATCGGCTTCTTTGCCTCGGAGCAATACTGGCGCTGGTTTCCGACCGCCGGCCTGGTGCGCCGCGAAGCGGTCGACCAGACCTTTCTGCCGTGGCTCGCCGGGCCGCAGGACGTGTTGTGGCTGGTCGCGCTGGTGGCGCTGGCCACCAGCCTGCTGGTGTGGGCGGCAGTCGCCGCGCCGCGCGGGCTGCGCCGTGCCGGCGGGGCCGCGCTCGGGGCGGCGCTCGGCTTCCTGATGGCGGCCGACCTGCAGGGCGCGGCGCCCGGCCTGCTGCATGGCGCGCTCGCCGTGGCCGGCGCGGGCGCGCTGGGCCTTGCGGCGGGGCTGCCGAGCACGGCGCTGCGGGTCGCGCTGGCGGGCGCGGTCGGCGTGGGCGTCGGGGTGGGCCTGGCACGGCTCGCGGGGGCCGAGTTCGTGCAGGGCGGCTATCTTTTCGACCGCGCCTGGCATCTGGTGCTGCCGGTGGTGGCGATGTCCTACGGCGGGCTGGCGTTCCTGGCCAAACTCACCCGCTCGTCGCTGCTCGAAAACCTCGCCGCCGACTATGCCCGCACCGCCCGCGCCAAGGGCGTGGATGAAGAAACCGTGCTGTGGCGGCATGTGTTCCGCAATTCGCTGTTGCCACTCATCACCGTGTCTGCGGGCCTGTTGCCGAGCCTGCTGGCCGGGTCGGTGATCATCGAGAGCATCTTCAGCATCGACGGCATGGGCAAGCTTGCGGTCGAGGCGGTGCAGACCCGCGACCGCGAACTGGTGCTGTCGGTGACGCTGATCTCCGGCCTGCTCACGCTCGCCGGCTACCTGCTCGCCGACATCGCGTATGCGATCGCCGATCCGCGGGTGAGCTATGACTGAGGTCACGGCGCCGAGGCCGTGGGGGCGGCAGGTGCTGGCGGCGCTGCTGCGGCGCGCGAGCGCCCGCCTCGGGCTGGCCTGGATCGGCTTCCTGGTGCTGATCGCGATCTTCGCGCCGCTGCTCGCCAACACCCACCCGCTCTACATGGTCGTCGATGGCCAGGCCAGCAGTCCGGCGCTGGCCCGGCTCGAAGCGCTCGACTGGCTGTGGATGGGCGGGTTCGGGCTGGCGCTGGTGCTGCGCTTGGTGCCGGGCCCGTTCGTGAAGCGCTTCGGTCTGTGGCTGCTGGGGCTCGCGGGCACGGCGGCGCTGGCCTACGGCCTGGCCGCGCCGCAAACGCTCACGGTCTACGAGCGCTATCGCGAACTCGAGGCCTCTGGCCGGATCGAGGCGCTGGTGCGCGCGCCGATCCCGTACTCGCCCAAGGACTATCTGCGCGATTTCGGCGACACCGGCATCGAGGCGCCGCTCGCGGCGAGCGGGCGGACGCACTGGCTGGGCACCGAGGAGAACGGCGCCGATGTCGCCTCGCGCATGATCCACGCGACCCGGGTCGCGCTCGGCATCGGCTTCATCGCGACCGGCATCGCGATCGTGATCGGCATCGTCGTTGGCGGGCTGATGGGCTACTTCTCGGGCGTCGTCGACATGATCGGGATGCGCCTGGTCGAGATCTTCGAGGCGATCCCGACGCTGTTCCTGCTGCTCACCTTCGTCGCGTTCTTCGGCCGCTCGATCTACATGATGATGGTGATCATCGGCATCACCTCGTGGTCGGGCTATGCCCGCTTCGTGCGCGCCGAGTTTCTCAAGCTGCGTGACCAGGATTTCGTCCAGGCGGCGGTGGCGTGCGGACTGCCGCTGCCGTCGATCCTGTTCCGCCACATGCTGCCGAACGGGCTCGCGCCGCTGTTGGTGGCGGCGAGCTTCGGCGTCGCGTCGGCGATCCTGGCCGAGGCGACGCTGAGCTTTCTCGGCCTCGGGCTGGTCGACGACCCGTCGTGGGGGCAGATGCTCAACCAGGCGGTGCAGTCGTCGAGTTTCAACTGGTGGCTGGCGGTGTTTCCCGGCGGGGCGATCTTCCTGACCGTGTTCGCCTACAACCTGGTCGGCGAGGCCTTGCGCGACGCGGTCGATCCGCACACCCAGCGCGGCGGGGCGGCGTGATGGCGAAACTGCTCGAGATCGACGGGCTGGTCACCGAGCTGGGAAACGGGCGTGACTGGGTGCGCGCGGTGGCCGGCGTGAGCCTGGTGGTGCAGCGTGGCGAGACCGTGTGCCTGGTGGGCGAATCGGGCAGCGGCAAATCGGTGACGGCGCTGTCGGTGATGGGTTTGCTGCCTCGGGGGCGCTTCCGCCATCCGCAGGGGCGCATTCGCCTCCATGCCGAGCGCGCGGATGGCACGCAGGAAGGCGGCGAGGCGCTGGACCTGCTCGGTGCCGACGCGGCTACGCTCACCCGCATTCGCGGCGCGCGCATCGGCATGATCTTCCAGGAGCCGATGACCTCGCTGAACCCGGTCATGACGATCGGCGAGCAACTGGGCGAGGTATTGCAACTGCATCGCCCCGAACTGTCCGACGCGGCGCGCGCGGCGCGCGTGGTGGCGGCGCTGGAGGAAGTCCGCATTCCGGACGCGGTGCAGCGGGCGAAGGAGTATCCGCACCGGCTCTCGGGCGGTCAGCGCCAGCGGGTGATGATCGCGATGGCGCTGATCTGCGAGCCGGCGCTGTTGATCGCGGACGAACCGACCACCGCGCTCGACGTCACCGTGCAGGCCGAGATCCTGCGGCTGATGCGCGAGCTGCAGACCCGGCGCGGCATGGGCATGCTCTTCATCACTCACGACTTCGGCGTGGTCGCGCAGATCGCCGACACCGTGGGGGTCATGCAGAAAGGGGCGCTGGTCGAGTGCGGACCGGTGGCCGCGGTGTTGCATGCCCCGCAACATCCGTATACCCGCAGCCTGATCGCGGCCTTGCCGGAGCACCTGCCGCGCGGCGCGCGCACCCCCGGCGGCGGTGACACCTTACTGGCCCTCGAGGATCTGGCGGTGCATTTCCCGGTGCGGCGCGGGCTGCTGAGGCGGGTCGTGGATCACTTTCGCGCGGTCGACGGGGTGTCGCTCGAAGTGCGTGCCGGCGAGGTGCTGGCACTGGTCGGCGAGTCGGGCTGCGGCAAGACGACCTTGGGGCGCGCCCTGCTGCGCCTGATCGAGCCGACCGCCGGGCGTGTCGTGTTGCAGGGCCAGGACATCACCCGCCATTCGTCGCGCGCGCTGCGGCCGCTGCGGCGGCAGATGCAGGTGGTATTCCAGGACCCGGGTTCGAGCCTCAATCCGCGCCTGCCGATCGTGACCACCCTGGTCGAGCCGATGCGGGTGCACGGTATCGGCCGCGACGACGCCGAGCGCCGCGCCCGCGCGGCCGAGCTGCTCGCACGGGTCGAAATGCCGCCCGACAGCCTGTGGCGCTATCCGCACGAGTTTTCGGGCGGCCAGCGCCAGCGGCTCGCGATCGCGCGTGCGCTGGTTCTCGAGCCGCGCTTCATCGTGTGCGACGAGGTCACCTCGGCGCTCGACGTATCGGTGCAGGCGGGCATCCTGAAGCTGTTGCGGCGCCTGGTCGATGAGCAGCGGCTGGGTATCTTGTTCATCACCCACAACATCGGCGTGGTCGCGTATCTGTCGGACCGGGTGTGCGTGATGCAGTCCGGCCGCGTGGTCGAGCAGGGAGCGACCGACGAGGTGCTGCAGCGGCCGCGGCACGCCTACACCCAGGTGTTGCTCGCGGCGGTGCCGCGGCTGGAGCCGGGTGCGGCACCGTGAGGCGTGTCGTGCGAGCGGGACGGTGGCCGGCCCCCCGGATGGGCGGGCCTGCTGGTGCGGGCGGTTCAGCGCTGGATCGCGCCGCCGTGCGCCCGACCCTCGCCGATGGCATGGCATGCCGCGAATTGCCCGGGTGAAACCTCGGCCAGGGCCGGCGCCTCGCGCTTGCAGCGCTCGTTGGCGAGCGGGCAGCGGGGGTGGAAGGTACAGCCTGGGGGCGGTGTGATCGGGTTCGGCACCTCGCCCCTGACCGTTTCCTCGCGCGTGCCGGTCATCGAGATGTCGGGGATCGTCGCGAGCAGCATGCGGGTGTAGGGGTGGCGCGGATCCTCGAACAGGCTGCGGCTGGCGGCGATCTCGACGATGCGGCCGAGATACATCACGCCGATGCGGTTGGCCATGTGGCGCACGACCGCGAGATCGTGGCTGATGAACAGGTAGGTGAGGCCCAGTTCGTCCTGCAAGTCCTTCATCAGGTTGAGGATCTGCGCCTGCACCGATACGTCGAGCGCCGATGTGGGCTCGTCGCACACCAGGAATTCGGGGTTGTTCGCCAGCGCCCGGGCGATGCAGATGCGCTGGCGCTGGCCGCCGGAGAATTCATGCGGAAACTTGTGCCCGTCAGCCGGTGACAGGCCCACCAGGGTCAGGAGCGCCGCGACCCGCGCCTGGATCGCGGTGCTGTCGTCGATCAGCCGGAAGACCCGAATCGGCTCGGCGATGATGCGGTCCACCCGCCAGCGCGGATTGAGGCTGGCGTAGGGGTCCTGAAAGATCATCTGGAAACGCCGCCGCAAGGCCTGCATCTGTGCGCCCGAGCGGATCTGGCCGACGTCCTGGCCGTCGAACACGATGCGCCCGTCGGTGGATTCGTAGAGGCCGACGATCAGGCGTGCGACGGTGGATTTGCCGCAGCCGGATTCCCCGACCAGGGCGAAGGTTTCGCCGCGCGCGATCTCGAACGAAACGCCGTCCACTGCCTTAAGGAAGCGTCGCGGCTGGCGTTCGAGCACGCGGTTCAGGAACGGCCTGGAGACGTCGAACGCGCATTTGAGGTTCTCGACCCGCAGCAGCGGCGCAGCCGGCGTGACGGGGAGCGTGGCGGGCGGGGTGCGGATGAAGGCCGTCATCGCGTCTGCTCGCTTGCGTGTCCGGCATCGAACAGCCAACAGGCCGCGCGGGTCGCGCCGGCCGGCAGCAGGTCGGGCCGGTCGCTGCGGCAGCGCTCGAAAACCGCGCCGCAGCGGGGGTTGAACGCACAGCCCGGCGGGATTGCGTTGAGCCGCGGCATTGCGCCGTCAATCTGTACCAGACGCCGGATGTCGGCGCCCAGCACCGGGATCGAGCCCATCAGCCCGCGGGTGTACGGGTGGTGCGGCGTCTGCACCACCGCGCGCACCGGGCCGATCTCGGCCAGGCGTCCGGCATACATCACCGCGACCCGGTCGGCGGTTTCGGCGATCACGCCCATGTCATGGGTGACGAGCATCACCGCGGTGTCGTGCTCGCGGCACAGGCGCTTGAGCAGCGTGATGATCTGGGCCTGCACCGATACGTCGAGCGCGGTGGTCGGCTCGTCGGCGATGATCAGCTCGGGCTGGGCGCACAGCGCCAGCGCGATCACCACCCGCTGGCGCATGCCGCCGGAGAACTGGTGCGGGTAGTGGTCGATGCGCTCCGCCGGCGCGGGAATGCCGACTTCGTCGAGGAGCGCGATCGCGCGCTTGCGCGCGCCGTCCTCGTCCACGTCGAGATGGGTCAGGATCGTTTCGCCGAGTTGCTGGCCGATTGTCAGCAGCGGATTCAGGCTGGTGAGCGGATCCTGGAAGATCATCGCGATGCGCCGGCCACGGATGTGGCGCATCTGGTCGGGGCGCAAGCGGTGGATGGGGTCGCCGTGGAGCAGGATCTCGCCCGCCGCGATCCGCCCGGGGGGCTCGAGCAGGCCGATGATCGCCGCGCCGGTGAGCGATTTGCCGGCGCCGGATTCGCCGACCACGCCCAGCACTTCGCCGCGGGCGATGTCGAAGGAGACGTCGTCGATCGCGACCAGGGTGCCGCGCCGGGTCGGGAACTCGATGCGCAGGTTGCGCACCGACAGGAGGGGGGGCGGGGTCGGGTCGCTCATCGCAGTTTCGGGTTGAGTGCGTCGCGCAGCCAGTCGCCGAGCAGGTTGACCGCCAGCGCCAGGGCCAGCAGGGTGAGGCCGGGGAACAGCACGATCCACCACTCGCCGGAAAACAGGAAATCCTGCCCGACCCGGATCAGGGTGCCGAGGCTGGGCTGGGTGGGGGGTACGCCGACGCCGAGAAACGACAGTGTCGATTCGAGAATGATCGCCAGCGCCAGCCCGATCGTCGCGATCACCAGCACCGGCCCCATCACGTTGGGCAGGATGTGGCGCAGCAGGATCACCGGCGCCGGCACCCCGATCACGCGCGCGGCCTGGACGTATTCCTTGTTCTTCTCGGCCAGGGTCGAACTGCGCACGGTGCGCGCGTACTGCACCCAGTCGGACAGGCCGATCGCCGCGATCAGCACGTAGATCGCGACCTTGTCCTGCACACTCGGGGGGACGATGCCCTTGAACACGCCGAAGATCAGCAACGCGATCAGGATCGCCGGAAAGCTCAGCTGCACGTCGGCGATGCGCATGATCAGGCTGTCGACCCAGCCGCCGACATAGCCCGAGACGAGTCCGAGGGTGATGCCGAGCACCGCCGCGAACCCGACCGCGGCGAAGCCCACCAGCAGCGACACCCGCGAGCCGTACAGGATCGCCGAAAAGATGTCGCGCCCCTGGGCGTCGGTGCCCAGCCAGAACACGTTGCCGGTGAAGGCGTTGGGCGCCATCGGCGGGGTGAAGCCTTCCATCAGGTTGAGGGTAGCGGGGTCGAACGGGTTCTGCGGCGAGATCAGCGGCGCGCACAGCGCGGCGGCGAAGATCACCAGCGTCACCACCGCCGCGGCCACCGTGAGGGGCGAGCGGATGAAGCTGTAGAACAAGTCGTTGTCGGCGATACGGGCGAACAGTGACGGCGTCTTGATGCCGGACGATGCACTCACGATGGGCTTCCCATTCACTGGACGACCCTCCTGTCGCTGTGCGACATCCTCCCCAAGGGAGGGAACGCCTCCTTCGGGCGGCCGGGCGGCGGCGCTCATGAACCACGCCCGCTGCGCTTCACGCGCAGGCGCGGGTCGACGGCAAAGTAAAGGAGGTCGACGATCAGGTTGATGACGACGAAGATCAGCGCGATCAGCACCAGGTAGGCCGCCATCACCGGCACATCCACGAACTGCACCGCGGTGATGAACAGCAGGCCCACGCCGGGCCACTGGAATACCGTTTCGGTGATGATCGCGAACGCGATGATCGAGCCGATCTGCAGGCCGGTGATCGTGATCACCGGCAGCAGGGTGTTCTTGAGCGCATGGCGAAAGTGCACGCTGCGATCCGACAGCCCGCGCGCACGTGCGAACTTGATGTAGTCGGTGCGCAACACTTCGAGCATCTCGGCGCGCACCAGGCGCATGATCAGCGTGAGCTGGTACAGCCCGAGCGTGATCGCCGGCATGATCAGCGACTTGAGACCGCTTTCGGTCAGCAGCCCGGTGCTCCACCAGCCGAGCCGCACCACCTCGCCGCGGCCGAAAGCCGGCAGCACCTGCAGTTGCACCGCGAACACGTAGATCAGCAGGATGCCGATCAGGAAGGTCGGCAGCGAAACCCCGATCAGCGACAGGCTCATGATGATCTGGCTCAGCCACCCGTCGCGCCGCAGCGCGGTATAGACGCCCAGCGCGATGCCCACCACCAGCGCGCCGATGCCGGAAATCAGCGCGAGTTCGAGCGTGGCCGGCAGGCGTTCGAAGATCACGTCGGCGACCGGGCGCGCCATGCGGTAAGACATGCCGAACTGGCCCTGCGCGGCGTTCGCCACGAAGCGCGCGAACTGCACCGGAACCGGGTCGTTCAGGCCGAGTTGCGCGCGCAACTGTTCGCGTTCGACCAGCGTCGCTTCCTGGCCGACCATGTTGTTGATCGGGTCGCCGATGTAGCGGAACAGGCCGAACGCGACGAGCGCGACGGTCAGCATGACGAGCACCGACTGGAGCAGGCGCCGGATGATGAAGGCTAGCATCGCGACGTGGTCGGGCCGGCGTCAGTGTGGAGCGGGTTCGATCCGGCCCGGCTGCCCGGATGGGCGGGCCGGGTGCCGTGCGGTCGGGCGGGTTCGCCTACTTGGTGTATTTCAGCCACTTGAAGTGCGGATAGTTCATCGAATGTACCGGGAAGTCGATGTTGCTCTTCATCGCCCAGTTGAGCATCTGGTGGTGCAACGGCAGGTAGATCACCTCGCTCTGCACCGTGTTCCAGACCTTGGCCACCATTTCGGCGCGGCGATCCGGGTCGGTTTCGCGCGTCATCGCGTCGATCAGGCCGTCGATTTCGGCGTTGGAGAAGCCGGTCGAGTTCCACGAGCCGCCCTTGTCCGAACGGGTCTCGATCAGGTAGTGGAACACGTAGTGCGAGTCCATCGTCGGCACGCTCCAGCCGAGCAGATAAAAGTCGAGTTCCCCCTTGGGCAGTTCGGCGAAGTGGATGCTCTTCGAGCGCGCATCCAGGCGGGCCTTGACCCCGATCTGGCCGAACATGCCGGTCACCGCCTGGCAGATGGCCTCGTCATTGACATAGCGGTCGTTGGGGCAGGCGAGCGTCACCGCGAAACCGTTGGGATAGCCGGCCTCGGCCAGCAAGGCCTTGGCGCGCGCCACATCGACGGTGGGTACCCGGTCGAGCTCGGCGCTGTAGCCGTCGACGAAAGGCGGCGCGATCATCCCGGCCGCGACCGACTGGCCGCGCATCACCACCTTGCCGATCGCGTCGCGATTGATCGCGATGTTCAAGGCTTCACGCACGCGCTTGTCGGCGAACGGGTTCTTGCCTTTCACGTCCGAGGTGCGCAACTCGGGTACCGCCTGCTGCATGCCGAGGAAGATGGTGCGGTTCTCGGGGCCGCTGCGCACCGCCAGGCCGCGCGCCGCGGCGAGCCGGTCCAGATCCTGGACCGGTGGGTCGAGCAGGAAGTCGATCTCGCCCGAGAGCAGCGCCGCGACGCGGGTCGCCGAGGATTTGATCGGGGTATAGACGATGCGGCTCACCTCCAGCGGATACTGGCCCTTGCCCCAATAGTCGTCGTTGCGCGCCAGTTCGGTCTTGACGTCGGCCTCGCGCGATATGAGCCGGTATGGACCGGTGCCGTTGGCGTTGCGCACCGCGTAGGTTTCCTCGCCCGCCTTGAAGTTCTGCGGCACCGCGACCTTGTTCTCTTCCGACCATTCCTTGTCCATGATGAACAGGTCGGTCAGGTTGTTCGGCAGCAGCGGGTTGGGGCCGTCGGTGCGCAGGCGCACGGTGTGGTCGTCGACCTTGATGGCTTCGACCACGGTGGTGAGCAGGCCCTTCATGTCGGCGTTCTCATGCTTGGCGCGCATGATCGAAAACACCACGTCGTCCGCCGTGAAGGGGTTGCCGTTGTGGTATTTGACGCCCTCGCGCAGCTTGAACTCCCACACCGTCGGGTCGTCGGTCAGCTTCCATTCGAGCGCCAGGCGCGGCGTGAGCTTCATCTCCTGGTTGCGATAGACCAGCGAATCGTAGATCTGGTGGCTCATCGCATGGGTCGGCCCTTCGTTCTGCGAATGCGGGTCCAATGTGAGCGAATCACCGGCGCTCGACCATCGCAGGGTTTCGGCCGAGACGCTCGCCGACAGGGCCAGGGTGGAGGAAAAGGCCAGCAGCGTAGCCATTCGCGTCAGGTTCATGCTTGTCGTCTCCAAGTCGATGGATGAGCCACCCGCTCGGGTGTCGTCAGCGATTGTTCCACCGCCGCCCGCGTAATGCAAACTTGTAACCGGCTTGTCTCGGCGCGGAATTTCGGTTATCACGTGGCGAAAACAAGCCACGAACCGGCCGGGAGTCCCCGCATGAACTGTCGCTGCGCCTGGGTGGGCGAAGATCCGCTCTACATCGAATACCATGACCGCGAGTGGGGCGTGCCGGTGCGCGATCCACAGCGGCTGTTCGAATTCCTGCTGCTGGAAGGCGCCCAGGCGGGGCTGTCGTGGCTCACCGTGCTGAAGAAACGTGCCCGCTATCGCGAGGTCTTCGAGGGTTTCGACCCCGCCAGGGTCGCGCTTTTCGATGATGGGTACAAGGCGCGGCTGCTTGCCGATCCGGGCATCATCCGCAATCGCGCCAAGGTTGACGCGGCGATCGGGAATGCGCGGGCATGGCTCGAACTGCAGCGGGAAGGTATCGACCCGGCTGCCTGGCTGTGGGGTTTCGCCGGTGGCGTGCCGCGGCACAACGCGCCGGCCAGCCTGGCCGACGTGCCGGCCGCGACGCCCGAGTCGGTCGCGATGAGCAAGGCACTGCTCGGGCGCGGCTTCAAGTTCGTCGGTCCGACCATCTGCTACGCTTTCATGCAGGCGGTCGGCATGGTCAACGACCACACCACCGACTGTTTCAGACAGCGCCAGGTGGCCGCGCTGTCGGTGGTGCCGCGGCCATGAGCACCTCCTTGCGCAGGGTGCCGCCGCTGCATGCGCTGGCCGCTTTCGAAGCGGCTGCGCGCCTGTCCGGCTTTGCGCAGGCCGCGCAGGAGCTGTGTGTCACCCCCAGCGCGGTGAGTCACCGCATTCGCCAGCTCGAGGCCCAGCTCGGCATGAGCTTGTTCGATCGCGGCCCCGGCGGGGTCCGTCTGACCACGGCCGGGCGGATGTATCTCGACAACGTGCGCGAAGCGTTCGACAAGCTGGCTCAGACGAGCGGCGTGCTCAGCCCGCCGGCGCGCGAGCGGCTGCGCGTTTCGGTACCGCCGACCTTTGCGCGCCAGTTGCTGATGGCGCGCCTGCCCGAGTATCTGCGCCTGCATCCGGAGGTCGAGCTCGAGGTGCACCTGTCGATTCCGTTGCAGGACGTCACCGCCGAAGCGGCCGATGTGGAGGTGCGGTGGGGGCGTGGCGATTACCCGGGCCGTGACGCGGTGCGCCTGTTCGCTGACGTGGTGCTGCCGCTCGCCGCGCCCGCCTACGTGGCCGAACTCGGTTTGCAGGCGCCTGCCGATCTGGGCCGCGCCGTCTTGCTGCGCTCGCCTTTGCTGCCCTGGCGGACCTGGCTGGAAGCGTGCGGCCAGACGCGCGGCGAGCCCGAACAGGGGGCGGTGTTCAATGATCTGGGGATGCTGTTCGAAGTCGCGGCGGCCGGGCTCGGCGTGGCGATGGGCACCCGCCGCCTGTCGGCCGCCTGGGTCGACTCCGGGCGGCTGGTGCCGCTCTTCGGCTTGACCGCGGCGTCACCGTTCGACTACTACGTCGTGACGACACCGCAGCAGGCCGCGCGCTCGGCCGTCGCCGATTTCACCGACTGGCTGGCGGCGGCGCTGGGCTGAGCGATAGCCGCCGCGGGTCGTACCGGGTCCGCTCATTGGCCCGTCTTCGGCATGCCTCAAGTCTCCGCGCGGTCGTGTGCATGGCCGCCTCTCACGAGCCGTCCGGCACCGTCTGTGCCGCAAAAACGCGACCTTGATTGTGTCTCGATCGAGTGCAATAGTGAAATCCGGGGCGGGGCCGCAGGCGGCCCGGACGACTTGACAGGAGCATCGCATGGCCTACGTCGGTTCGCCGTTCGTGCATGACGTGTTCGTGAGCTACAGCCATGGCGACGATGGCAGCGGGCAGAGTTATCTGCAGCCGTGGTCGCTTGCGTTCGCGCGCGAGCTCGAGCGGGAGTTGCGTTCGGATCGACGCTTTCGCCAGGACCTGCGGCTGTTCCTGGATGACAGCCACCGGCCGGGGCAGGGAATCGATCCGATGGCGCCGCTCACCGACCAGTTGCGCGACGAGATCGGCGCGAGTGCGATCCTGGTGGTGCTGATGTCGCCCGACTATCTCGCGTCGAAGTGGTGTGCCGACGAGCGCGACTGGTGGTGCGAGCGCCAGTCGGCGCTCGGGCTGGCCGCCGACGAGCGCATCGCGGTGGTCAGGATCTGGCCGACCGGCGGCGAGCCCTGGCCGGCTTCGCTCGTCGATGCGCGTGGTCACCCGTTGGTCGGGTTTCCGTTTTCGGAGCCGGTGGGGGGGAGCGACTCGCACCGTCCGCTCGGATGGCTCGAACTGCCCGGTCCGTTCTCGATCGCCTTTCGCAAGGCAATGATCGCGATCGTCGGCAGGCTCTACCTGCGTCTCGATGCGTTCCGGGCCACGCTCGAAAGCCGCCAGCGGGCGGACGCGGAACGCGCGCGCCTGGGCCGCGACGGCGGGCAGACGATCTATCTGCACGGGCGGGCCGACCATGCCAAGGCTTGGGAAGCGGCCGGGATGGCATTGATCGAAAGTGGCTACGCGGTCGTGCCGGGCGAGCCGGACGCGGTCGAGCATGACCCGAAGAGGCTGCAAGGCGTGCGCGAGCGCCGGGTCGAGGCATTGTGCGGCTGCGATGCCTTGCTGCTGCTCGGCACCGACGACGGCCGTGCGCTCGATGCCGATCTGGTGGTGGTGGGCAAGCATGACCGGCAGTCGGCGCGCGCGCGCTCGAACCGCCTCTTGCCGTGCGGACTGCTCGATACCGCTGGCGCCGGAGTCGCGACGCCAGTGCGCAAGGCGACCGCACGCATCATGCAGACCGACTGGATCGACGGCACGCAGCCGCCGTGGACCACCGAGGTGCAGCGCTGGCTGATCGAGAAGGCCGAGCGGGCCGAGGCCGCATCGTGAGCACCGCATCCGATGCCGTCTTCGAAGTCAGCTTGCCGCGGCGCCCTTATCCCGGGCTGAGGCCGTTCGAGAAGGACGAATGGCCGATCTTCTTCGGGCGCGAGCGCATGGCCGACGCGGTGGTCGCCCAACTGATCGAGAAGCACTTGTTGGTGGTTCATGGCGATTCGGGCTGCGGCAAGAGTTCGCTGGTGCGGGCGGCGGTGCTGCCGCGCCTGGAGCAGGAGAGCGCGCGCAGCGGCCTGGCGTGGCGCACCTGCGCGACGACGCCGGGCGAGGCGCCGCTGTGGAATCTGGCGCTCGCGCTGGCGGCGCTGAAGGGCGGCGCCGAGGCGGACGCGCTCGAACTCCGCCGGGCGCTGAACTTCGGCCGGGATGCGCCCGAGGCGGTCGCGCGGCTGCTGCGCCGCGATGCCGACGACCATGTGTGCATTTTGGTCGACCAGTTCGAGGAACTGTTCGATTTCGCCCGCCGGCACGGGTCGGAAGAGGCCCAGGCGCTCACCGATTTTCTGGTCGGCCTGTTCGAGTCCCCTGTGCAGGGGCTGTATGCGGTGCTGACCATGCGTTCGGAGTTTCTCGGCGCGTGCGCGCGTTTCCGTGGATTCGCCGAGGCGGTGAACCAGACCCAGTATCTGCTGCCGCGGATGAAGCACGAAGACTTGCTGCGCTCGATCCGCGAGCCGGCCCAGTTGTTCGACGGAGCGGTGAGCGCAGCGCTCGCCGAACAACTGGTCCAGGATGCGGGTGGGGGGCAGGACCAACTGCCGCTCATCCAGCACGGTCTGATGCTCTTGTATCGCGACCGGGTCGAGCTGCCGTTGCAGAAAGGCGGCGACGCGGGCAGCGCGCATTGGCGGCTCGGCGTCGAGGCCTATGATGGCACGCGCGGGCTGGCCGGTCTGTTGTCGGCGCATGCGGATGCGGTGATGAGCCAGGCATGCTCGGCGCTTGGCGAAAGCGCCGGCAATGAGCGCCTGGTCGAGGACGTGTTTCGCGCGCTGACCGAGATCAATGCCGAAGGGCACGCGATTCGGCGGCCACAGACCTTTGCACGGCTCGCCGCGATAGCGGGTTGCACCGAGGCGGACCTGCAGCAGGTGCTCGCGCCTTTTCGGGCGGACGGCGTCTCGCTGTTGCGGCCCTATGGCGATCAGCCGCTCGCGCCGGATGAGCGTGTCGATATCAGCCATGAGGCGCTGATCCGCTGCTGGCAAAGGCTGGCCGATCCCGGCGATGGCTGGCTGGTGCGCGAGTTTCGCAATGGTTTGGTCTGGCGTGCGCTGCTGGTGCAGGCGGACAGCTTCGAGCGCGATCACACCAACGTGCTCGGCCCCACGACTACCGGCGAGCGCCTGGCCTGGATCCGCCGCCGCAACCCGGCGTGGGCCGAGCGACATGGCGGCGGCTGGGAACGGGTGGCGTCATTGCTCGCCGCCAGCGCACAGGCCCGCGACCGCGACCGGATCGAGCAGGAGGCGGCGCGCAGCCTGGAAGAAGAAGCGCGGCGGCGCGAGCAGCGCCTGCGCGCGCTGTATCGCGGGGTCGGCGTCCTGGTGCTGGTGGCGACGGTCACGGTCGGCCTGAGCCTGTTCGCGTGGCGCGAATCCGAAGCGGCCAAGGGCGCTCGGCAACGGGCCGAGGAACAGACGCATGCCGCGGTCGAGGCGGGCCGGCGCGAGGCCGAACTGCGCACCCAGGCCGAGGCCCTGCTCGCCGAAGCGCAGCAGACCATTGCGGCGCTGGGGCAGGTTCAGGAGAAGCTCGGGCGCGCTGCCTCCGCGACGGGCGACGTCACGCTGGCTGCAACCCTGACCCAGGCGCAGGATACGATCAACACGCAGGTCGGCAACCTGAACAGCCTGACCGTCCCGATGAGTGGCAAGGGGGCCGCAGCGCTCGCCATGCGGGTCTACATCCATATCGCCGAAGAGGGGCAGCGGGCGGGCGCGAAAGAATTCGCCGATGCGCTGGCCCGGTCCAGCATCGGTGATGCGCGGCCGCAGGTGCCGGGCGTCGAACTGGTCGCGCGTGCCGCGTCGCGCAACGTGCTGCGTTGCTTCAGGGCGGACGAGTGCCGCAACGATGGCGAGCGGCTGGTGAAAGTGAGCAACTCGATCCTGGCGAAGCCAAGCTTGGTCCTCGAGGATCTGAGCGCCCGCTATGCGGGCGCCACCGACATTCGCCCGCGCCATTTCGAAATCTGGTTCGCGCCGGGCGACATCGGTCTGCGCTGAGCGCGCACGTTCTCCGAATGGTCCGCGCCGGGTGGTTCAGCGTAGCGGGATGACGACCGGGGGCAGGTTGATCACGACCGACGGATCGTATGCGTAATATGGGCGGCGCACCGGTTCGCGATATACCGGGCGCGGCTCGACGTAGCGGTACTCGCGCACCATCGGCCGGTAACCGTAGTAGTTGTTTACGACGACCCGCGAGTCGCGGTTGCGGTGCTTTCCGGCGTGGCCGTGCCTGTACCCGTGTTTCTTGTCCCAGTTCCGGGTGTCCCAGCCGCGGTCGTGGCGGCGGTGGCGGTCGTCGTCCGCAAACGCGGGCAGCGTGGCGAACAGCGTGGTTGCGCTGGCCAGTGCCAGCGCGAAGTGACGGACTATCTTGTTCATGTTGAGCCTCCGGGCACGGGTTGCGAGGGGTGGCCGTCCGCCCGGCGGGCGGCGCGTTCGGCGTGTCTCGATGCTGCATTTAACGCCGAACGATGCCGGACGTCGCCCCGGAGTTGTAAGCGGATACTTGCCCCCGTGGCGGCTCAAGGCCCCACGATCAGTACGTGTACCCGCCGTGGGCCATGCGCGCCGAGTTGTATCGTCTGCTCGACGTCGGCGGTGCGCGACGGGCCCGAAATGATGTTGGTCGCACGCGGCATGCCTTCGGCGCGCCGGCGCAGGAGGGCCCAGGCGTCTTCGAAGTAGGCCACGATGTTGGCCGCCTCTAGCACTACCACATGGTCGTCGGGCACGAAGTTGTGCGTGGTCGGGCTGTCGGCGCTCGCGCCCAGCATCACGCTCCCGGTTTCGGCGATGCCGGCCAGCGACGGTGTAATCGACAGTAACTCTTCGATGCCCGCCCGCCCGTGGTGGACCTGCCAGTCGGCGGGCCACACGAGATCTTTGAGCGCCGCACCGACGGCGGCGCGGCGTGGCAACTGCATGCTTGCCCGGTAGGCCTCGACCGCGGCAGGAATGTCGGCCCGGCTGGCGATGCGCTGAACGCTGCCGGCGCGGCTCTCGAATTTGTGGATGAAACGTTCGCACAGGTCTTCGTCCTGTGCCGGGCGGGTATGCCGCGGCAATCGTCCATCGAGCTCGGCGCGTCGGGCGTCGGGCAGTGGGCCGCGCTCGAGCGCCGAGCGGATCGCGCCGAAGATGGCATCGCGTGACGTGGTGGTGGTCTGCATCATTTGCCCCTCTGTGCTTGCCAGCGCTGCAGAAATGTTTGCCCCTCGGGCGTGGGCAGGTCGCGCACGTCGGTCCAGGCTTGTGCGAACGGCAGGCGGCGGATGCTGCCTTTGCGGCCGAGCAGCTTCAAGACGCGTACCGCGATCCATTCGCCCGCATGGTAGAGCTTCGGGCGGGTCGCGACGAAGCGCCAGGCTTTGAGCGCACGCCGCTGCATGAGGGGCGAGAGTGCCTGCCGATGCTGCATGTGGCGCAACTCACGCAACAGGTCCGGCAGCGGAATCTTGACCGGACAGACCGAGGCGCAGCGGCCGTTGAGCGTGCACGCATTGGGCAGATCGTAGGCATTGTCCAGGCCCTTGATCAGCGGCGTGAGGACGGAGCCCATCGGCCCGGGGTAGACCCAGCCATAGGCATGGCCGCCGACCGAACCATACACCGGACAGTGGTTCATGCAGGCGCCGCAGCGAATGCAGCGCAGCATTTCACGAAAACGCCCGGCAAGCATCTTCGAGCGCCCGTTGTCCACCAGCACGACGTGGTACTCCTCGGGGCCGTCGAGATCGCCGGCGCGACGCGGTCCGGTCGATACGGTGGTGTACGTCTCGGTCTCCTGGCCGGTCGCGCTGCGCGCCAGCAGGCGCAGGAACAGGCTTGCGTCATCGAGCCTGGGTACCACCCGCTCGATACCGGAAGTTACGATATGCACCTTGGCCAGGGTCTGGGTCAGGTCGCCGTTGCCCTCGTTGGTGACGATCATCGACGAACCGGTTTCGGCGATCAGGAAATTGCCGCCGGTAATGCCGACGTCGGCGCGGAAGTATTTTTCGCGCAGCACCTGGCGCGCTTCGTTGACCAGATCGGCCACCTCGGTCTTGCGCGGCCCGCCGTGGGCGGCTTCGAACAGGTCGGAAACCTGGTTCTTGGTCTTGTGTACCGCCGGCGCGATGATGTGTGAGGGCGGTTCGTTGGCGAGCTGGATGATGTATTCGCCCAGGTCGGTCTCGACGACCTCCATGCCGTGCTCGATCAAGGCCTCGTTGAGGCCGATCTCCTCCGAAACCATCGACTTGCCCTTGGTGACGGTCTTCGCGTTCACCCGCTTGCAGATGTCGAGGATGATCGCGCGCGCTTCCTGCGCGTCGCGTGCCCAGTGCACCTGTCCGCCGGCCTTGGTCACGGCCGCCTCGTAGCGTTCGAGATAGTGATCGAGGTTTTCGAGGATGTGGTTCTTGAGGTTCTTGGCTTCCTCGCGCAAGGTTTCGAACTCCGGCAATGCCGCGGCCTGCTGGGCGCGTTTGCCGACGAAGCCGTCGCGTGCCTTGCCCATGGCCTGCTGCAGGCTGGCATCGTGGATCGCGAAGACCGCACGTTTCTTGAATTCCCCGGAGCGGATTTCCATCAGCGCGACTCCTGCGCGTGTCCGCCGATTCCCGGGCCGCTCGCCATGCCGGCCAGCACCTCGGCGGTATGGAACACGCGCACCGGCGAATTGACGCGGCGCAGGCGGCCGGCGATGTTCATCAGACAGCCGAGGTCGCCCCCGAGCAAGGTGTCGGCGCCGCTCGCGATGATGTTGTGGATCTTGTCCTCGACCATCTTCTCGGAGATCTCAGGGTATTTGACGCAGAACGTGCCGCCGAAACCACAGCAGACTTCGGCATCCTGCATTTCCCTGATCCTGAGGCTTTCCACCCTGGCGAGGAGCTGGCGCGGCTGCCCCTTGACGCCCAGGCCGCGCAAGCCCGAACAGGAGTCGTGGTAGGTGGCGGTGCCTGCGTAGCGGGTGCCGGCCGGGTCGGTGCCGAGCTCGTCGTGCAGAAAGGACAGCAGCTCGAAACTCTTGGCCGCAAGCGCTTGCGCGCGTGGCAGCCAGTCGGGGTCGTCGGCGAACATGACCGGATAGTCGTGGCGGATGGTGGCCATGCATGAGCCCGAAGGGCCGACCACGTAGTCGAACGGTTCGAATGCGGCAATCACTTGGCGGGCCAGCGCCCGCGCCGCGTCGAAGTCCCCGCTGTTGTAGCCGGGCTGCCCGCAACAGGTCTGGGTGCCCGGAATCTCGACGATGCATCCGGCGTCCTCGAGCAGCTTCGCGGCGGCGAATCCCACGTTCGGGCGGAACATGTTCATCAGACAGGTTGCGAAGAGTCCGACCCGCGGACGCTTGCCAGTTGAATCGATCATGCGGTGTCTCCGGCCGTCGTTGTAGTGTTCCTTCATCATAGGCACGCGGGTCGGTGACGCCAAGCGAAGCATTTTCATCCGGGGCTTGAATGGGGTTCGTTGCGGGCCCGAACCAAGTCCGTCGAACCGGGTCATATTTGCACAAACTCAAAGAGCGTCCTATCATGCGGCCTGCTTCATTCTTGGGCTGCTTGCCCGTCATCAAGTGCACCTTGCATTGCCCAGCCGCCATCGGCGCATCGGGCATTGTGGTCAAAAGCGTTTCGCCAGTCTGATCCGGCCCCGGAATCCGGGCGCAAGCCGTGTTCCGTGGTCTTGGCGAAGCGATCGAGGAGGAAAACATGCGAATCAACGCCCCCACGCTGGCGCTGCAGTCGGCACAGAGCTTCACCGACCATCTCGAGCAGCGACCATTCAAGGTCTATACCGCTCGCGACCTCGATCAGATATCGGCGCTGTCGCGCCTGAGTCCGGCACAGCGTTTCGAGATGAAAGTGGTGGCGTCGGTCTTGCCGTTCCGGGTCAATCAGTATGTGATCGACGAACTGATCGACTGGGACAACGTGCCGGACGACCCCATCTTTCAGCTCAGTTTTCCCCAGCGCGGCATGCTCGAGCCGGGTCATTTCGAGCAGATCGCCGACCTGATTCGGGGCAAGGCCGACAAGCGGGTGCTCGATGGCGCCATCGATGCGGTGCGTGGCGAGTTGAACCCTCATCCGGCCGACCAGATGGAGATGAACATGCCGCGCGATGCCCATGGCAATCGCATCGATGGCATGCAGCACAAGTATCGCGAGACGGTGCTGTTTTTCCCGAGCCAGGGGCAGACGTGCCACAGCTACTGCACTTTCTGCTTTCGCTGGGCGCAGTTCGTGGGCGACAAGACGCTGCGCATCGCGAGCGCCGAGGCCGACACCCTGCATGCCTACCTCGCGAGCCATTCGGAAGTCAGCGACCTCCTGATCACCGGCGGCGACCCGATGGTGATGAAGACCCGGCATCTGGCCGCCTATCTGGAGCCGATGCTGCGGCCCGAATTCGACCACGTCCAGACCCTGCGCATCGGTACCAAGGCGCTCACGTTCTGGCCGCACCGCTTCCTGGGGGCGGACGACGCCGACGACCTCGTCCGTCTGCTCGAGCGCCTGGTCGAGGCCGGCAAGCATGTGGGGATCATGGCGCATTACAACCACTGGAAAGAACTCGATACCGATACGGCGCGGGCGGCCATCAGCCGGATCCGTGCGACGGGTGCGGTGATCCGCGCCCAGGGGCCGCTGCTCGCCCATATCAACGACGATCCGGCGGTGTGGGCGCGCCTGTGGAAGGAGCAGGTTCGGCTCGGCATCGTGCCGTACTACATGTTCGCCGAGCGCGACACCGGAGCACGTGGTTATTTCGAAGTGCCGTTGGTTCGGGCATGGTCCGTCTATCGCGACGCGATCCAGCAGGTGTCGGGGCTGGCGCGCACCGCGCGTGGCCCGAGCATGAGCGCGAGCCCGGGCAAGGTCGAAATCCAGGGCGTGACCGAGATCAACGGCGAAAAGGTGTTCGTGTTGCGATTCATCCAGGCCCGCAACCCCGACTGGGTGCAACGGCCGTTCTTTGCCCGTTATGATCCGGCCGCAACCTGGCTCGATCACCTCAAGCCGGCGTTTGGCGAAAAGACGTGGTTCTGGGAAGACGAGTACCGTGCATTGCGCGATCAGAAGCTGGCGCAAACGCCGGATTGACGGGCCGTGCCGGCGTGCGATGGGTTACATTTTGTCGTGCCGGCGCCGGTATCGGGCGGGCCCCGCGCCGATCGGCCAATAGCCTGATAACATCCTTCCACGGGTAACGGTCATGGCCGGCTGGAGGATGAGATGCGTTTGGGTGGTCGCCGCGAAAGTCGGAACGTGGAAGATCGGCGTGGCATGTCCGCCGGCAGGATCGGGCGTGGCAAGATCGGGATCGGCACGATCGTGCTCGCCTTGGTGGCGATGTACTTCGGCGTCGACCCGCGGGTGGTGCTCGATACCGCCGGCCTGGTCGAGCCGCAGCCCGCCCCCATGAGTGCCGGTGGGCGCTCGCCGGCCGAGGACGAGGTCGCCCGCTTTGTGTCCAAGGTTCTTGCCGATACCGAGGACACCTGGGGGCCGATTTTCGCAAATGCCGGCCGGCGCTACCAGGAGCCCAGGCTGGTGTTGTTCACTGGGGCGACACAGTCGGCCTGCGGCCTGGGGCGGGCCGAAACCGGCCCATTCTATTGTCCGGCCGATGGCAAGGTGTATCTCGACCTGGTGTTCTTCGAAGAGCTCCACAGCCGCTTCGGCGCGCCGGGTGATTTCGCCCAGGCCTATGTGATTGCGCACGAGGTCGGCCATCATGTGCAGAACCTGCTGGGCATCTCGGGAAAGGTCCAGCAGGCCCGTCAGCGCTCGTCCGAGCGCGAGGCCAATCAATTGTCGGTGCGGCTCGAGCTGCAGGCGGATTGCCTCGCCGGGGTGTGGGCGCACCATGCCGACCGGACGAGGCAAGTCCTCGAAGCAGGCGATGTCGAGGAGGCGCTCGGTGCGGCCTCGGCGATTGGCGACGACCGCATCCAGAAGCAGTCACGCGGCTACGTGACGCCCGACAGTTTCACGCATGGCAGCGCCGCCCAGCGGGTACGCTGGTTCCGCCAGGGGCTGGCCAAGGGCGACATGTCGGCATGCGATACTTTCAGCGCCGCCAGCTTGTAGGTGTGTCCTGCTGCCGACGCCGTTGCACGGGCGCGGCAGGGGTGTCCTGCATTCAGGCGGGGCTCGCGGCGAGCCGGGCGAAGGCGGCGACGACTTCTTCCGGCGCTTGCACCAGTTCCACCAGAACGCCCTCACCCCCGATCGGAAACACCTCGTTGCCTTTGGGGTGCAGGAACGTGATGTCGAAGCCGGCCGCGCCGCGGCGGATTCCGCCCGGTGCGAAGCGCACGCCGTTGGCGCTCAGCCATTCGACCGCTTTGGGCAGGTCGTCGATCCACAGCCCGACATGGTTGAGCGGCGTGGTGTGAACGGCGGGTTTTTTGTCCGGGTCCAGGGGCTGCATCAGGTCGACCTCGACCTTGAACGGGCCCGCGCCCATGGCGCAGATGTCCTCGTCGACATTTTCGCGTTCACTCACGAAATTGCCGGTGACCTCCAGTCCGAGCTTGTCGACCCAAAGGGTCCGGAGTTTTTCCTTGCTCGGCCCCCCGATCGCGATCTGCTGGATGCCGAGAACCTTGAACGGACGCTGGGTCATGTGAACTCTCCATGGTTAAGAATTCATAATTATGGCTGGACTGGCGCCACAGGTCGACTTCTCTCCGGCTTGGTTGCGCTTTGACGAACGGATGCGCTGCGCGGCGTGTAGCCTCAGAGCGCGATCTCGACGCGGTCGCGTCCCGCCGCCTTCGCTCGGTAGAGTGCCATGTCGGCGCGGTGCAGCACGGCATCGATGCTCTCGTCGGCATCCTCGAGACGGGCCAGCCCGATGCTGACCGTCAATTGCTCGGGCAGGCCAAGCGGACCGAGGTCCAGCGCGCCAACCTCGCAGCGCAGCCGCTCGGCGACCTGCTGAGCCTCGGGCAGCGGGCAGGCTGGTAGCAGGATCGCGAACTCCTCGCCGCCGATCCGGCCGACCACGTCGATCGCCCGCACCGTTCGCTGAGCGGCCGCGCCGAAGGCCTTGAGCACCTCGTCGCCCACGGCGTGGCCGAAGCGGTCGTTGACATGCTTGAAATGGTCGAGGTCGATCAGTAGCAAGGCCAGGGGCTCGCGCGTACGGCGATACCGGTCGATCTCGTTCGCGGCCACTTCGTAGAACCTGCGGCGAGAGCTCACCAGCGTGAGTTCGTCGGTGGACGCCTGGCGTTCGAGTTCGGCCGTGAGCGTCTTGCGTTCCTGCACCTCATGTGTCAAGGCGAGATTGACCTGCTCGAGACTGGCGTTCGCCCGCTTCAATGCCGTCTCGGCGGTCTGGGCGCGGGCGAGCAGCCGGCTTGCCTCGTCGCCGCTCTTGAGGCCATTGACCATGCGGTTGAAACCCTCGGTCAGTTCGCCCATCTCGTCGCAGCGCACCACCGGGAGATTCACCCAGTGCTTCTGCTCGACCTGCCGCATCGCCGCGAGCAGATCGCGTACGGGGCGGAGGACGACTTGCCGCACGCCCTGGATCGAGACCATGAAGAAGCCGCATACCAGAATCAGGAAAGCCACCATCCCGACCGCGAACAGGTGCCGCAGGTGTGCGTGTACCGCGTTCGTCGACAAGGTGACCTCCAGCCGTCCGAGCGGCATGCGCTGGGCGGGTTCGACGATCGCCGTCGTGACCATGACGACCTTGTCGGTGCCGGCGTCGGGCACCGTGTGAGCGAAGATCGCCTGTTCGTTTTCATCGAATACCCGGGCGGAGACGAATGCCGGTGTGGCATCGAGCGCGCGCACCTGGGCCTCGAAGACGCTTTGGTCGAGCGCCCACAAAGGGCGGGCGATGGCTGCGGCGGTGATGTTTGCGGCGGCGTGGGCTTGATCATGGAGGTTGCGCAACTGTTCCCGGTAGGCGAGCAGGCCGATGCCAAACTGGGTCAGCAGGACGATCAACGCGATGATCGGAAAGGTGACCAGGAACAGTCGTACCCCGATGCCGCAGGCGCGCAGGGGTGTGCGCCGCAATGGCGCCTCGTGCTCGATGGGGCCGGGTTGGTCGCTCACTGGACTCTCCTCCTGTCGCTGCGCGACATCCTCCGCAAGGGAGGGCGCGCGCCTTTCGGGCGGCCGGGCGGCGATCATGGTTGGTGGGCGATCTTGCGAAAGAGCTGCTTGAGCGTGCCCGCGTCGCGAAGCTGCATGAGCAGGGATTCGAGTTCGCCGACGCCGGGTGAAACGCCGTGGCGAACCAGCATCCGCAGGCTGTAGTTCTGGTCGGTGAAATCCGAGACCAGCAGGCGGGGTGCGTATTCGGGGTGGCGCTCGAGATAGTCGTTGAGATAGCTTCTGGTGACGATCGCCTGATCGACGCGGCCTTTCATGATCAACTCGATGCTTGCGGAGTTGGTGTTGACCAAGGTGATGTCGAACCGCTTGCGCAAGACGTCGGGGTCGGATTCGAAATCCGCGAAGCGGTAGTGGTAGCCCAGAATTCCCGCGATCCGCCGGCCCTCGAGCGTCGAGAAGAATTGCTGATCGCGCCCTTCGCCCGCGAGGGCGATCCACACTTCGTCGTCGGACAGGAGAGGCGGGCTCTGATCCAGCCGTGCGCCGATCGACCTCCAGCCCCATTCCATGCTCTCGAAAAAAAGCATGTCGAACTTGCCGTCCTCGAAATCCTGGAACCTACGCCGCGCGGAAGTGAGAAAAAATTCGAACTGGTATTGATTCTGGATCTCATTGAGCGCGGCGATGAGCGCCAGCGTGATGCCTTCGGGACGGCCGTCCTGCCCCACGATTACGTAAGGCGGAAACACGTAGCCGCCCACCGTCACAGGTTGCGGCGAAGCCGCCTGGCCCGGGTTGATGAAGACCAGGAGTGTCAGCCAGAGCAAACCGAGCATTCTCTTCATTTGCGGCCTCCCGTCATTCTTGGGTGAAAGTGGGAAGATTCCACGAAAAACCGATCGTCGTCCATCTTTCGCTTCAGGGCCGGCTCAGGCGTCGCGCCTAATCCCAAATGACTTGCGCCGACAGCAGATATCCGGCGCCGTAAACGGTCTTGATCAGGCGAGGCTCCTGCGGATCGTCCTGCAGTTTGCGCCGCAGGCGCGAGATGCGCACGTCGATGCTGCGGTCGAACGGGTCGACGTCGCGTTCGCCTAGCAGTTGCTCGCGGCTGAGAATGCGATTCGGCTTGAGCAGCAGGGTGGTGAGCAGGCCCGCCTCGGCGGCCGACAGGCTGGTCCGGCGGCCATTCGCGGCGATCAGCGTGTGTTGGCCGCGGTCGAAGGTCCACTCGGCGAAGCGCGCGATGCTGCGCTCGCCGTCGACCTCGGCCGGTGCCGCGCGTTGGTAGCGCCGGAGAATCGACCGTACCCGCGCGACCAGCTCACGTGGTTCGAACGGTTTGACGATGTAGTCGTCGGCGCCCAGCTCGAGCCCCAGCACGCGGTCGGTGAGGTCGTTGCGGCCGGTCAGGATCAACACCGCGCAAGGATTGCCGTCCTGCAACTCGCGCACGACCTGCATGCCATCCATGTCGGGCAGCCCGAGGTCGATGATGCACAGGTCGGGCGTCGCGCGCTGCGCGCGATCGAGCAACTGCCGCCCGGTCGCTGCGTGCTCGCAGCGAAATCCGTACTCCGACAGGCTGGTGCAGATCAGGTGTGCGATCTCGGTCTCATCTTCGAGCACGAGTATGGTCGGATTGGAGGGACTCATGGCGTGTTCGTGTCCTTTTGGCTTTCCAGCGCGCGCAACGCGGCTTCCAGGTCCGCGCGTTCGAACGGCTTGCGAAGCACCGGGATGTCGATGTCCGTCAAGTCCACCAGGGCGCTGTCGCTCGCATAGCCGGTGATCAACAATACCGGAAGATCGGGCCGCAACGCGCGCGCGCGCAGCGCCAGTTCCCTACCGCCGAGCCCGCCCGGCATCACCGTGTCGGTGATCAGGGTGGCGATGTCGGGTACGTTTTCGAGCAGCACCGCCGCCTCGGGGCCGTCGGCCGCCTCAAGCACCGGGTAGCCCAGGGCGGACAGCTGCAGGCGGATCACCCGTCTCACCGCCTGCTCGTCTTCCACCAGCAAGACCGGACCCCGCGGCTGGATCGTGGCCGCCGCGACGGGTTCGGCGGTGGCAGGGGATGCCGGCGGCTCGGTGCGGGGCAGCACGAAGGTAACGACCGTGCCCTTGCCGGGGGTGCTCCTGACCCGGATGTTGCCGCCCGACTGGCGCACGAAGCCATAAACCATCGACAGCCCGAGTCCGCTGCCACGGCCGAAGGGTTTGGTGGTGAAAAAAGGTTCGAACACTTTGACCAGCGCATCCGGCGCGATCCCGCTGCCGGTGTCGGACACTTCGAGCTGCACATAGTTGCCGGTGGGGAGCTCGGTGATCCGCGATTGCGCTTCGGGGATGAAGCGCTCGCCGACCCTGACGGTGAGGTCGCCGCCGTCGGGCATGGCGTCGCGTGCATTCAGCGCGAGGTTCAGCAGCGCGTTTTCGAGCTGATGCGGATCGACCAGCGCATGCAGGGGTTCGTCCGGCAAGTGGGTGTGGATGCGGATGTTCTCGGTAAGCGAGCGGCGCAGCAGGTGCGTCATGTTGACGACCAGGCCGGCGATTTCGACCGTTTGTGGCTCGAGCGTCTGGCGGCGCGAAAAAGTCAGGAGGCGCTTGATCAGCTCGGCGCCGCGTTGGGCCGCCTGAAGGGCTGGATCGACGAATTCGAGCGCCGGGCTGCTCGTCGGGCTGCGCTCCTTGAGCGTGGCCAGATTGCCGATGATGATCGACAGGAGGTTGTTGAAGTCGTGGGCCAGGCCGCCGGTCAGTTGGCCGACCGCTTCCATCTTCTGCGCCTGGATCAGGGCCGCCTGGTTCGCTTTCTGCTCGGTGATGTCGATTGACAGCACGAAAAAGCCCAGCACTTCGCCGGCGTCGTTCGTTTCGGGCACGACCACGCTGCGCGCGTACAGGGTCCGTTCCTTCGGCTGTCGGCGCGCATACTCGTAGCTGACCCGCTCGCCGGTCTTCGCGACCGCGAGATGGGGGGTGATCTGGGCGTAAGCATCGGGGCCGAAGATCTCGGAAATCGTCCGGCCGACGATTTCGTCGTTGCCCAGGCCGAACCATTCGGCGTAGCCCTTGTTGGCAAACTCGTACACCTCGTCGCGATCGACGTAGGCGATGAGCGCCGGAATCGAATCGATGATCAGGCGCAGGCGCGCTTCCGAGCGGCGTAGCGCGTCCGCGATCTGGTCGATCTCGGCGTTGGCCTGGGCAAGGCGCGAATTCGCATTCTCGAGTTCGCGGGTGCGCACGCTGACGCGCGCTTCGAGGATCGTGTTTTGTTGCTGGATCACCTCTTCGTAGCGGCGTTGGTCGGTGATGTCGGTCCACAGCGAAACGAAACCGAGGTTGGGGATGGGGACGCCCCGGATCGCGAGGATGCGTCCGTTCGGCCGGGTGCGTTCGGTGTAGTGGGGCTGGAAGGAGCGGGCCGCGGCCATCCGCTCGGCGATGATGGCTTCCAGATCCCCCTCGCCATACTCGCCCCGGGATGCGTTGAAACGCACCAGATCCTCGAACGGCAATCCAACCTTCAACATCGACTCGGGGAAGTCCAGCAGGCGCAGCAGCGACTTGTTCCAGGTGACCAGGCGCGGAGTGGCATCGAAAACCGCGATCGCCTGATCGAGCAGATCGAGACCGGCGAGCAGCAGATCGTAGCGGCGACGCTGCTCGGCGGTCGGCGTGGGCTCGGATGGCTTTGGTTGGGTCATGCCGGGGCGGATTTCAGCATTGAGCGGGGTCCAGAATGTGCCGCAGACAGATGGTGTCACAATTCGATACATTGACAAAACTTTGCGCACGCCCGCTGCTGCAGCGTGGTGTGCCGGCGGCTTTTCCGGCGAACGCGCCCGACGGGTCGATGTGGCTGCGGCGTTGGGAATGTGAAGCACGGATGACGCCAAGCGTCTATGCTGCAAAGGCTGCCCGATGCAGCAGGGTCAAGCAAAGACAAGTTGACGTTCACGTCAACGGCAACTAAAGTTCGTAACTGCATAATCATTCGACGCCCGGCGCGTACTGCGTGATCGGGCTGCGCCCTCGAGAACAAGGAGACGAGACGTATGACCGATCTGAGCGTGAGCAAGAAGCTGGTTTCTTACAAGCCCAAGAACAAGGTCCGCTTCATCACAGCGGCGGCGCTGTTCGACGGGCATGACGCGTCGATCAACATCATGCGTCGCATCCTTCAGGCCACCGGCGCCGAGGTGATCCACCTCGGCCACAACCGTTCGGTGGGCGAGATCGTCAACGCTGCGCTGCAGGAAGACGTGCAGGGGATTGCCATCACCAGCTATCAGGGCGGGCATGTCGAGTTCTTCAAGTACATGATCGACCTGTTGCGCGCCAATGGTGGCGACAACATCAAGGTGTTCGGCGGTGGCGGCGGCGTGATCGTGCCGTCCGAGATCAAGGAACTCCACGCCTACGGTGTGGCCCGGATCTTCTCGCCCGAAGACGGCGCCACGATGGGGCTGCAGGGCATGATCAACGGGGTGGTCGAGCAAGCCGACTACGACCTGACCGATGCCGCGCCGAAGAAGGCGGATGAGCTCGTCAAGGCGCTCAGGTCGGGCAATCGCCGCACCCTCGCCAAGGTCATCACCGCGCTCGAGAACGGCGGCTGTGACGCCGACGCCAAACAGGCGATCAAGGATGCCGCCGCCAAGGTCGCGACCCCCACGCTGGGCATCACCGGCACCGGCGGCGCCGGCAAGAGCTCGCTCACCGACGAACTGGTGCGCCGCTTCCGGCTCGACCACCAGGATGCGCTCAAGGTCGCGATCGTGTCGATCGACCCGTCGCGCAAGCGCACCGGCGGCGCCTTGCTGGGCGACCGCATCCGCATGAACGCGATCGAGCACGAACACATCTACATGCGCTCGCTCGCCACCCGTGATACCGGCTCGGAAGTCTCGGCGGCGCTGCCCGAAGTGATCGCGGCGTGCAAGCTTTCGGGCTTCGACCTGGTCATCGTCGAAACTTCCGGCATCGGCCAGGGCAACGCGGCGATCGTGCCCTTCGTCGATCTGTCGCTCTATGTGATGACGCCCGAATTCGGTGCGGCGAGCCAACTCGAGAAGATCGACATGCTCGACTTCGCCGATTTCGTCGCGATCAACAAGTTCGACCGCAAGGGCGCCGAAGACGCGTTGCGCGACGTGCGCAAGCAGTACCAGCGCAACCGCGAGCTGTTTTCGCAGGCCACCGAGGCGATGCCGGTGTTCGGCACGATGGCGGCGCGTTTCAACGACGATGGCGTGACCGCGCTGTACCAGGCCGTGTTGCCGCAGCTCGTGGCCAAGGGCCTCAAGGTCAAGGCGGGCAAGCTGCCGCTGGTCACGGTGAAGGCGTCCTCGCCCGGGCGCGCGATCGTGCCGCCCGAGCGCACCCGCTACCTGGCCGAGATCGCCGACACGGTGCGTGGTTATCACAAGCACATCGAGCAGCAGGCACGGGCCGCGCGCGAGCGCCAGTCGCTGAAGACCGCCAAGACACTGTTCGAACAATGCGGCAAGGGCGCCGGTGCCCAGCTGGCGACCTTCGACGAGTTGATCGACTGGAAGGACGGCGAGCTCACCCCGGCGGCGAAGAAGCTGCTGGAGCAGTGGCCCACCACCAAGGCGCTGTACGCCGCCGACGAATACGTGGTCAAGATCCGCGACAAGGAAATCCGCACCCAGCTCACCAGCCAGTCGCTGTCGGGCAGCAAGATCCGCAAGGTCGCACTGCCGGGATTCGACGACGACGGCGAGTCGCTCAAATTCTTGATGAAGGAGAACGTGCCCGGCTCGTTCCCGTTCACCGCCGGCGTGTTCGCGTTCAAGCGCGAGGGCGAGGACCCCACCCGGATGTTCGCCGGCGAGGGCGACGCGTTTCGTACCAACCGCCGCTTCAAGCGGGTGTCCGAAGGCATGCCGGCGCACCGGCTCAGCACCGCGTTCGACTCGGTCACGCTGTACGGCTGCGATCCCGACCTGCGCCCCGACATCTACGGCAAGATCGGCAACTCCGGGGTCAGCATCGCGACCCTCGACGACATGAAGGTGCTCTACGACGGCTTCGACCTGTGCGCGCCCACCACCAGCGTGTCGATGACGATCAACGGCCCGGCCCCGATCATTCTCGCGTTCTATTTCAACACCGCGCTCGACCAGCAGATCGCCAAGTTCAAGGCCGACAACCATCGCGAGCCGACCGAAGACGAAGCGCAGAAGATTCGCGAATGGACGCTGTCGACCGTGCGCGGCACGGTGCAGGCCGACATCCTCAAGGAAGACCAGGGCCAGAACACCTGCATCTTCAGCACCGAGTTCGCGCTGAAGATGATGGGTGACATCCAGGAGTATTTCGTCCATCACGACATCGGCAATTTCTACTCGGTGTCGATCTCCGGCTATCACATCGCCGAGGCCGGCGCGAACCCGATCAGCCAGCTCGCGTTCACGCTGTCGAACGGCTTCACCTATGTCGAAAGCTATCTCGCGCGCGGCATGCACATCGACGACTTCGCGCCGAACCTCAGCTTTTTCTTCAGCAACGGCATGGACCCGGAATACTCGGTGATCGGCCGCGTCGCCCGCCGCATCTGGGCGGTGGCGATGAAGAACAAGTACGGCGCCAACGAGCGCAGCCAGAAGCTCAAGTACCACATCCAGACCAGCGGCCGCAGCCTGCACGCCCAGGAGATGGATTTCAACGACATCCGCACCACGCTGCAGGCCTTGATCGCGATCTACGACAACTGCAATTCGCTGCACACCAACGCGTTCGACGAGGCGATCACCACCCCGACCGAGGAGTCGGTGCGGCGGGCGATGGCGATCCAGCTCGTCATCAACCGCGAATGGGGCCTGGCCAAGAACGAGAACCCCAACCAGGGCGCCTTCATCATCGACGAGCTCACCGACCTGGTCGAAGAAGCGGTGCTGAAGGAGTTCGAGGCCATCGCCAGCCGCGGCGGCGTGCTCGGCGCGATGGAGACCGGTTACCAGCGCGGCAAGATCCAGGAGGAGTCGCTGTACTACGAGCACAAGAAGCACGACGGCTCCTACCCGATCATCGGCGTGAATACCTTCCTCAACCCCAAGGGCCAAGCGCAGCAGGAGATCGAACTGGCGCGCTCGACCGAGGACGAGAAGCAAGGCCAGCTCAAGCGCCTTGCCGATTTCCACACTCGCAACAAAGCCGAAGCACCCAAGTGGCAGGCGAAGCTCAAGCAGGCCGTGATCGAGGACGGCAACGTGTTCGCGGTGCTGGTCGACGCGGTGCGCTACTGCTCGCTGGGGCAGATCACCAGCGCATTGTATGAAGTGGGCGGGCAGTACCGGCGCAGCATGTAGGCGCACACGGTACTGACAGGAAACGAAACGGCGCCGCGCGGCGCCGTTTCTGTTGATGGAACGGGCGCACGGAAAGACCATCGGCTTGGATACGCAAGAGGGGTTGCCCGTCTTGCAAACGGGGCGGGCAGAGCGAAACGATATCCATCGCCCTGGGCGCTATGCCGCTGTGCTGCGCTTGAGCCGTGGTCCCAGGACATACGGGAGCGCATCTAAGATTCGCTACAATTCAGCAATGCTTGTGCAAAGATTGTCTTCTAGCCTCGCGTACCTGATGAGAGACGACTGATTCCGGCCAGGCCGGCGTCAAACATGGGAGCGGCACCGGCAATGAGCGAATTCATTCTCGAAACCAGCGGACTGACGAAGGAGTTCAAGGGCTTCGCCGCGGTTTCGGGGGTCGATCTGCGGGTGCGGCGCGGCCACATCCATGCGCTGATCGGACCCAACGGCGCGGGCAAGACCACGGTCTTCAACCTGCTCACGAAGTTCCTGCCGCCGACCGCCGGCACGATCCGCTTCGAGGGTCATGACATCACCCGCGAAGCTCCCGCGATGACCGCCCGGCGCGGGCTGGTACGCTCGTTCCAGATTTCGGCCACCTTTCCCAATCTGACGGTGTTGGAGAACGTGCGCATCGGTCTGCAGCGCAAGCTCGGCACCGGTTTCCACTTCTGGCGCTCGGAAAAGTCGCTCGATGTGCTCAACGACCGCGCGATGGCGCTGCTCGAGTCGGTGGATCTGGGCAAGTTTGCCGACACCGTGACCAGCGAGATGCCCTACGGCCGCAAGCGCGCGCTCGAGATCGCCACCACGCTGGCGCTGGAGCCGACCATGATGCTGCTCGACGAACCCACCCAGGGTATGGGCCACGAGGACATCGACCGCGTCGTCGCACTGATCCGCAAGGTGTCGGCGAACCGCACCATCCTCATGGTCGAGCACAACCTCTCGGTGGTCGCCAACCTGTGCGACCGTATCACCGTGCTCACGCGCGGCAGCGTGCTCGCCGAGGGCAGCTACGACGAGGTATCGAAGGACCCCCGGGTGCTCGAGGCCTACGTCGGCTCCGATGACATGAATGACGCCCATCACTAGGACCCGGCCGAGCCCATGACCAGTGCCTTCGACCCCCATCCGGAGATGCTGCGGATCAGCGATCTGCATGCCTTCTACGGCGAATCCCATATCCTTCACGGCATCGACCTGCAGGTGGCGCGCGGCGAGTGCGTGACCTTGCTCGGGCGCAACGGCTCGGGCCGCTCGACCACGCTCAAATCCATTCTCGGCCTGGTCGGGCGGCGCAGCGGCTCGATCATGGTCAATGGCAAGGAGGTGATCGCCGAGCCCACCCACCGCATGGCGCGCCACGGTGTCGGCTACGTGCCCGAGGAGCGCGCGATCTTCGCCTCGCTGTCGACCGAGGAAAACCTGTTGCTGCCGCCGCAGGTATCCAGTGGCGGTATGTCGGTGGCCGACATCTACCGCATGTTCCCCAACCTGGAAGAGCGCCGCAACAGCCCCGGCACCAAGCTTTCCGGCGGCGAGCAGCAGATGCTGGCGATGGCGCGCGTGCTGCGCACCGGCGCCCGCCTGCTGCTGCTCGACGAGATCACCGAAGGTCTCGCGCCGGTGATCGTCAAGAAACTGGGCGAGGTCATCACCGAACTCAAGTCGCGCGGCTTCACCATCGTCATGGTGGAGCAGAACTTCCGCTTCGCCGCGCCCCTTGCCGACCGGCACTACGTGCTGGAGCACGGCCAGATCATCGCCACCATCCCGCAGGCTGAACTCGCCGGCAAGATGGACTGGCTGCACCAGACGCTTGGAGTGTGATCCATGCGTTCTTATAACGACGGAGACGAACGATGCACATGAAGAAACTGTTGGCGGCCGCCTGCACCACGGCTGTGGCCACGCTGGCGACCGGCGCCCATGCCCAGATTTCTGGCGACACGGTCAAGATCGGTGTGCTCACCGACATGTCGGGCACCTATTCGGACGTGGCCGGGCCGGGGGCGGTGCTCGCCACCCAGATGGCGATCGAGGATTTCATCGCCGAAGCCAAGCCCGCGTTCAAGGTCGAGATGGTCTCGGCCGATCACCAGAACAAGGCCGACATCGCCTCCAACAAGGCGCGCGAATGGTTCGAGCGTGAGGGCGTCGATACCGCCACCGAGCTGGTCACCACCTCGACCGCGCTGGCGGTGATGAAGATCGCCAAGGAGATGAACCGGGTCGCGTTGATGAGCGGACCGGCGTCCACGCCGATCACCAACGAGCAGTGCAACGACGTCACCGTGCATTACACCTACGACACCTACGCGCTCGCCAACGGCACCGCCCGGGCGGTGACCCAGCAGGGTGGCAAGAACTGGTTCTTCCTGACCGCCGATTACGCCTTCGGCCAGGCGCTCGAGAAGGACTCGTCCGCGGTAGTGGTCGCCAACGGCGGCAAGGTGCTGGGTTCGGTGCGCCATCCCTTCCCGGCCTCGGACTTCTCGTCCTTCCTGCTGCAGGCGCAGGCCTCGGGAGCGCAGATCATCGGCTTGGCCAACGCCGGCGCGGACACCACCAACGCGATCAGGCAGGCGGCCGAGTTCGGCATCACGCCCAAGCAGCAACTTGCCGGCCTGTTGATGTTCATTTCCGACGTGCATTCGCTCGGACTCAAGAACGCGCAGACGATGTATCTGACCACCGGCTTCTATTGGGACTTCGACGACGATACCCGCGCATGGTCGAAGCGCTTCTTCGAAAAGCACAAGCGCATGCCGACGATGGTGCAGGCCGGTCAGTATTCGTCGGTGCTGCACTACCTGCGCGCGGTCAACGCGATCGGCTCGGATGAGGCGAGCAAGGTCATGGCGCAGATGAAGAGCACCCCGATCAACGACTTCTTCGCCAAGAACGGCCGTATCCGCGAGGACGGCCGCATGGTGCACGACATGTACCTGGCGCAGGTGAAGACGCCCGAAGAGTCCAAGTACCCGTGGGACTACTACCACATCCGCGCCACGATTCCGGCGGAAGAAGCCTTCCAGCCGCTGTCCGAGTCGCGCTGCCCGCTGATCAAGAACTGATCTGATCCACCACCCTGTCCGGGGCGGTTCGCCGCCCCGGCACGGAGCCGCCCATGGAAATTTTCGGAGTGCCGAGTGCGCTGTTCGGCAGCCAGTTGCTGATCGGACTGATCAACGGTTCGTTCTACGCCATCCTCAGCCTCGGGCTGGCGATCATCTTCGGCCTGCTCAACATCATCAACTTCGCCCACGGTGCGCAGTACATGATGGGCGCCTTCTTCGCCTGGATCGCGCTGACCAAGTTCGGTATCAACTACTGGGTCGCGCTGCTGCTGGCGCCGGTTTTGGTCGGCGCGGTCGGCGTGGTGCTCGAACGCACGATGCTGCGCCGGCTGTACAAACTTGACCACCTCTACGGCCTGCTGCTCACCTTCGGCCTCGCGCTGATCTTCGAAGGCGTGTTCCGTGACCAGTTCGGTGTTTCGGGTCAGTCTTATCCGGTGCCGGAACAGCTCCAGGGCGGGGTCAACCTCGGCTTCATGTTCATGCCGATCTACCGCGGCTGGGTCGTGGTGGCCGCGCTCGCGGTGTGCTTCGGCACCTGGTTCATGATCGAAAAGACCAAGCTCGGCGCCTACCTGCGTGCCGGCACCGAGAACCCGCAGATCGTCCAGGCCTTGGGCATCAACGTGCCGCTGCTGATCACCTTCACCTACGGCTACGGGGTCGCGCTGGCCGCCTTCGCCGGGGTGCTCGCCGCGCCGATCTACCAGGTCAGCCCGCTGATGGGCTCCAACCTCATCATCGTCGTGTTCGCCGTGGTCGTCATCGGGGGCATGGGTTCGATCATGGGTTCCATCGTCACCGGCCTCGGCCTGGGCCTGGTCGAGGGCCTGACCCGGGTGTTCTACCCGGAGGCTTCGGCGGTGGTCGTCTTCTTCATCATGGTGATCGTGCTGCTGGTCCGGCCCGCCGGGCTGTTCGGCAGAGCCACCTAGCCGCGCCAGGAAAACGCTCATGAGTCGCAACCAATCCATGTTCGCCCGCGCAACCCCGGTGCTGTTCGGCGCACTGTTCATCCTCGGTCTGGTGGCACCGTTCGCGGTGTACCCCACCTTCCTAATGAAGATCCTGTGCTTCGGGCTGTTCGCCTGCGCCTTCAACCTGCTGCTCGGCTTCGCCGGCCTGCTTTCCTTCGGGCACGCCGCCTTCCTCGGCACCGCCGGCTACATCTGCGGCATGCTGGTGCGCGATGTCGGCGTCACCCCCGAAGTGGGCATCATCGGCGGCACGCTCGTGGCCGGCCTGCTCGGCTGGGTGTTCGGTGTGCTGGCGATCCGCCGCAGCGGCATCTATTTCGCGATGATCACGCTCGCGCTGGCGCAGATGGTGTTCTTCTTCGCCTTGCAGTGGAAGGCGACCGGCGGCGAGGACGGCCTGCAGGGCGTGCCGCGCGGCCACTTGTTCGGCGTCGTCGACCTGTCGAACAACCTGTCGATGTATTACCTGGTGTTCGCGGTGTTCTGCATCGGCTTCTTCATCATCTACCGGGCGATCCATTCCCCGTTCGGGCAGATCCTGAAGGCGATCCGCGAGAACGAGCCGCGCGCGATCTCGCTCGGCTACGACGTGGCCCGGTACAAGCTGCTTGCCTTCGTGCTGTCGGCGGCGCTTGCCGGCACCGCTGGCGCAACCAAGACCCTGGTGTTCCAGCTCGCCTCGCTCACCGATGTGCACTGGCACATGTCCGGCGAGGTCGTGCTGATGACCCTGCTCGGTGGCCTGGGCACCATTCTGGGCCCGCTGGTCGGCGCCGCCACCATCGTTACGCTGCAGAGCGAACTGGCGGACAAGGTGGGTTCGTGGGTCACGGTGATCATGGGCGTGATCTTCGTGCTGTGCGTGCTGTTGTTCCGCCGCGGCATCGTCGGCGAGTTGCAGGCCTTGATCCGGCGGTCTGGGGTCAACTGAGCTGTCCTTTCGGCGGGCGTTCCCACGCGTGAGGGGAACGCCCGCCGTTGCCGTGTACGCGGGTATCCGCTGCCGGCTGATCCGGGGTACGGGCTCCCCGCAGTGAGTGAAACCGGGCGCTCGCGCCCGGCCCGATCCGCGCTATTTCCGCCTCATGCTCGAAGCTTCACACCTCTTGCGGGCTGTCTTCGTCGCCACCGAACCTGATTCCATTCCATCTGGGCGAAACAGGAAGCCGGGCCTGCGTGGCGGTGCGTAGATCTTCGCCCGACAGGCGCTCCGGCAGGGCTGTCACGACCCCGAGGTGTGTGCAGGGACTTGCGTCATGGTCGGTGAGTAAACAATAATGGTTCTCATTAACGGCCTGCATCATTTCCCATGCGGCCGATCGATGCCGAGCGTTTTTTGCGCGGCGACCCTGGACGGCGGGCGTGCGCAAAGCGCGGGTCCGCACCACAATGAAACCATCCCGGCAACAGGAGACACACCATGGCCACACGCACCGAATACGACACCTTCGGCCCGATCGAAGTCCCCGCCGAGCGCCTGTGGGGCGCGCAGACCCAGCGCTCGCGGCTCAACTTCGATATCTCGGGCGAACGTCAGGCACCCGAACTGATCGTCGCGCTGGCGCAGGTCAAGCGCGCGTCGGCCGTGGTCAACAATGCGTTGGGCCTGCAGGACCAGGCCAAGACCGACGCCATCGTCGCCGCGGCCGACGAGGTCATCGCCGGCAGGCACCCCGACGAGTTTCCGCTGGTGGTGTGGCAGACCGGCTCGGGTACCCAGACCAACATGAACGTCAACGAGGTGCTGGCCAACCGCGCGAGCGAACTGCTTGGCGGTGCGCGCGGCGAGGACCGCAAGGTGCACCCGAACGACGACGTCAACCGCAGCCAGTCGAGCAATGACGTCTTTCCGACCGCGATGCACGTGGCCGCCGTGCAGGCCTTGACCGGCAAGCTGCTGCCGGCGATCGCCGGGCTGCGTGCCACGCTAGAGGGCAAGGCCGCCGCCTTTGGCGACATCGTCAAGATCGGTCGCACCCATTTGCAGGACGCGACCCCGCTGACGCTGGGCCAGGAGATCTCCGGCTGGGCCGCGCAACTCGCGCACGCCGAGCAACATGTGCGCGCGGCGCTGCCCCACTTGTGCGAACTCGCGTTGGGTGGCACGGCGGTCGGCACCGGACTGAACGCGCCCAAGGGCTATGCCGAGCAGGTGGCGGCCGAGCTGGCAAGGCTGACGGGTCAGCCCTTCGTCACCGCGCCGAGCAAGTTCGAGGTGATGGCCGCCTGCGATGCGCTGGTGCATGCGCACGGCGCGCTCAAGACGCTGGCCGCGAGCATGATGAAGATCGCCAACGACGTGCGCTGGCTCGCGAGCGGGCCGCGCAGCGGCATCGGAGAGATCACGATCCCGGAGAACGAGCCGGGTTCTTCGATCATGCCGGGCAAGGTCAACCCCACCCAGAGCGAGGCGGTGACGATGCTGGCCGCGCAGGTGATGGGCAACGACGTCGCGATCAACATCGGTGGCGCGTCGGGCAACTTCGAGCTCAACGTCTTCCGCCCGATGATCGCGCACAATTTCCTGCAGAGCGTGCGCCTCCTCGCCGATGGCATCGCGAGCTTCGACAGCCACTGCGCGGTCGGCATCGAGCCCAACCGCGCGCGCATCACCGAGTTGGTCGAGCGCTCGCTGATGCTGGTCACCGCGCTCAACCCCCATATCGGCTACGACAAGGCCGCCCAGATTGCGAAGAAGGCGCACAAGGAAGGCACCAGCCTGCGCGAAGCCGCGCTGGCGCTGGGCCATGTCGGCGCCGAGGAATTCGACCGCTGGGTCGTGCCGGGCGACATGGTCGGTCGCTAGTCGCTTCGCCGGTGCGGCGGGCGTGACCCGCGCACCGGTTGCTTCACCTCCTTTTCCGGCCTCGTCCGGTTCATCGCGGCCTTTCCGAAGATGGGGCCGCGCGGATGAGCGCCGGGCCTGCCGCGCCCTGCCCACCACCGTCACCATTCGATACATTGTGCAAACAGTTGCGCAAAGGTGACTTGCGACACTTGCGCCCGACAATGACCAAGAATCCCTGCAAGGGATGCGTCCGGGGCCGCGCAGCAGTGTGAGGTGGCGGACGACAAACAAGAACAGGATCAACCGAAGGAGGATGCAAGCATGTCCGATTCCCACGGGCAGACGGCGGGCGGGAGCGCGCTCGATACCTTCCCGCGGCTGTTGATGCAGCACGCGAAGGTGAGGCCGGGCAGGCCGGCGATGCGCGAAAAGGCCTACGGCATCTGGCAGACCTACACCTGGGCCGAGGTCGCCGAGAACGTGCGCGCGATCGCCTGCGGCTTGGCCGAGCTGGGCTTTCGCCGCGGAGATCGCTTGGCGATCATCGGCGACAACCGGCCGCGCCTGTACTGGTCGGTTGCGGCGTGCCAGTGCCTGGGGGGCATTCCGGTCCTGCTCTATCAGGATGCGGTGGCCGAAGAGATGGCCTATGTGTTGCAGGATGCCGAAATCCGCTTTGCGGTGGTCGAAGACCAGGAGCAGGTCGACAAGATGCTCGAGATCCTGCCCGAAGTGCCGCTGCTCGAGCGCGTGGTGTATGACGACCCGCGCGGCATGCGCCACTACGCCGACACCTTGCTGATGGGGCTCGACGAGTTGCAGGCGATGGGTCGTAGCCACGACCAGAATCAGGGCGACTTTCTCAACGCGGAAATCGAGAAAGGGGCGAGCGACGATATCTCGGTGATGCTGTACACCTCGGGCACCACCGGCAAACCCAAGGGCGTGTGCCAGACCCATGGGGCGTTCATCGCTGCCGCCACCGGCGGCAGGCAGTTCGATAAGCTCACCGATCAGGAAGACATCCTCTCCTACCTGCCAATGGCCTGGGTGGGCGATCACCTGTTCTCGTTCGCGCAGGCGATGGTTGCGGGCTTCACGATCAACTGCCCTGAATCGGGCGAGACCGTGATGACCGATCTGCGCGAAATCGGGCCGACTTATTACTTCGCGCCGCCGCGGGTGTTCGAGAATCTGCTGACCACCGTGATGATCCGCATGGAGGACGCCGGCTGGTTCAAGCGCAAAATCTTCGCCCATTTCATGGACGTCGCGCGCCGCTGCGGTGCCGAGATCCTCGACGGCAAGCCGGTTGCGGGGGGCGACCGCCTGCAGTACTGGCTGGGCAATCTGCTGGTCTACGGGCCGCTCAAGAACGTGCTGGGGATGTCGCGGATTCGCGTCGCCTACACCGCGGGTGCGGCGATCGGTCCGGACCTGTTTCGTTTCTACCGCTCGATCGGCATCAACCTCAAGCAGCTCTATGGTCAGACCGAGACCTGCGCCTACGTGTGCCTGCAGCCGGATGGCGAGATCAAGCTCGACTCGGTCGGCAAGCCGGCGCCTTTCGTCGAGGTCAAGCTCGCCGACAATGGCGAGATCCTGGTCAAGGGGCCGATGCTGCTGAAGGCCTACTACAGGCGTCCGGACGCGACCGCCGAGTCGATCAACGTCGACGGCTACTTCATGACCGGGGACGCCGGCTTCTTCGACGAAGACGGCCATCTCAAGATCATCGATCGTGCCAAGGATGTGGGCAAGCTCAACAACGGCGCGATGTTCGCGCCCAACTACATCGAGAACAAGCTCAAGTTCTTCCAGCATGTGAAGGAGGCGGTGGTCTTCGGTTCGAAGCGCGATTTCGTGACGGCCTTCATCAACATCGACCTCGAAGCGGTCGGCAATTGGGCCGAGCGCAAGGGCATGTCCTACGCCGGTTACACCGATCTCGCGCAACAGACGGCGGTGTACGAGTTGATTCGCGAGTGCATCGAGAAGGTCAATGCCGATCTGGCGGGCGATCCGATGATGAGCGGTTCGCAGGTGCATCGCTTCCTGATCCTGCACAAGGAGCTCGACGCCGACGACGGCGAATTGACGCGTACCCGCAAGGTGCGGCGCAACTTCATTTCCGAGAAGTATGCGGTGCTAGTCGATGCCTTGTTCGCGGGCAAGAAGGCCGAGCACATCGAGACCGAGGTCAAGTACGAGGACGGCCGGGTGGGCAGGGTCTCCGCCGATCTGCGCATCGAGGACACCAAGACCTTCGCCCCGCGGGGCGCAGTCAAGGCCGCTTGAGGCCGGGAGACGGAAATGGCACGAGAGTTTGGCGAGGTCATCCTCGATCTGCAGAACATTTCGCTGCGCTTCGGCGGGGTGAAAGCGCTCACCGACATCAGCTTCAACGTACGCGAGCACGAGATCCGCTCGATCATCGGCCCCAACGGAGCCGGCAAGAGCTCGATGCTCAACGTGATGAACGGTGTGTATCACCCTCAGGAAGGCAGGATCCTGTTTCGTGGCGAGCAACGCCAGAAAATGGAGCCGCACATGGCGGCTTCGCAAGGTATCGCCCGCACCTTCCAGAACATCGCGCTGTTCAAGGGCATGAGTGTGCTCGACAACATCATGACCGGGCGCAACCTGAAGATGCATACCAACCTCTTCCAGCACGCGCTCTTCTGGGGGGCGGCCCAGCGCGAGGAGATCGAACACCGCAAGAAGGTCGAGGAGGTGATCGACTTTCTCGAGATCCAGAGTATCCGCAAGACCCCGGTCGGTCGCCTGCCCTACGGCCTGCAGAAGCGCGTCGAGCTCGCCCGTGCGCTCGCCGCCGAGCCCAGCCTGCTGTTGCTCGACGAGCCGATGGCCGGCATGAACGTCGAGGAGAAGCAGGACATGTGTCGTTTCATCCTCGATGTGAACGACCAGTTCGGTACCACCATCGTGCTGATCGAGCATGACATGGGCGTGGTCATGGATATCTCCGACCGGGTCGTGGTGCTCGACTACGGCAAGAAGATCGGCGATGGCGTGCCCGACGAGGTCAAGAACAATCCTGACGTGATCGCCGCCTATCTCGGCACTTCGCACTGAGCGCCCGAGGTCGGGATACAACAAGGAGACAAGGATGAGTTTCTTTTTCGAAGTGCTGATCGGCGGACTGCTCTCGGGCGTGCTCTACGCCTTGGTCGCCCTCGGTTTCGTGCTGATCTACAAGGCCTCGGGCGTATTCAACTTTGCCCAGGGGGCGATGGTGTTCTTCGCCGCGCTGACCTTCGTCGGCTTCCAGGAGGTCCTGCCGGGCTGGACCGGCCTCGAGGCGGGTAGCCGGGCGGTGTTCTGGCTCGCGTTCGCATTGGCGCTGGCGTCGATGGTGGTGCTCGGCATCCTCACCGAAAAGGTGGTGCTGCGCCCGTTGGTGAACCAGCCGCACATCACCTTGTTCATGGCCACGATAGGCCTGACCTTCCTGGTCGAAGGCATCGCCCAGGCGATCTGGGGCGCGCATGTTCGCGGGCTCGACCTCGGCATCGCCGACGAGCCGATCGAATGGGTGCTCGACAGCGCCGACATCATCGTGTCGAAGTTCGATGTGTTCGCCGCATCGCTGGCCGGGGTGCTGGTGGCATCGCTCGCCCTGTTCTTCCAGTACACCAAGGTCGGACGCGCCCTGCGTGCGGTGGCCGATGATCACCAGGCGGCGCTGTCGATCGGCATTCCGCTGCGCCATATCTGGGCGATCGTCTGGTCGGTGGCAGGTTTCGTCGCGCTGATCGCGGGTCTGATCTGGGGTGCGCGCAGCGGGGTGCAGTTCGCGCTGACCTTCACCGCGCTGAAAGCGTTGCCGGTGCTGATCCTCGGCGGCTTCACCTCGGTGCCGGGGGCGATCGTCGGCGGCTTGATCATCGGCGCGTCCGAGAAGCTGGCCGAAGTCTATATCGGGCCCTTCGTCGGCGGTGGCATCGAGGGCTGGTTCCCGTACGTGCTTGCGCTGCTGTTCCTGCTGGTGCGGCCGGAAGGATTGTTCGGCGAGAAGCACATCGACCGGGTGTGAGCCTCCGCGCCCGTGGCCTGAGCCCCGGCGCCGCCCGCCTCGGGGCCGCCCGCCTCGGGGCGGCCCGGCGGCAGGCGGCGCACTGACGGAAACATACAAGTTCGGAGACAACAGATGCTTTATCGTGAAGCCGGCCAGTTCAAGGCCAGTTACCAGGAAGACCAGCAGATCTTCCCGATTCGCCAGGACCGGGTGGGGATGGCGGTGGTGCTCGCCTTCTTCTTCGTCGCGGTGCCGCTGTTTGCGAACCAGTACTGGCTGCAGGCGATCCTGATCCCGGTGCTGATCTTCTCGCTCGCGGCGATCGGCCTCAACATCCTGACCGGCTATGCCGGCCAACTGTCGCTCGGCTCGGCCGCGTTCATGGCGGTGGGCGCATTCGGCGCCTACAACTTCATGTTGCGCATCGACGGCATGCCCTTCCTGCTCGGCATCCTGCTGGGCGGCCTGTGCGCGGCGCTGGTCGGCGTCGCGTTCGGCCTGCCGTCGCTGCGGATCAAGGGTTTCTATCTCGCGGTGGCGACGCTCGCGGCGCAGTTCTTCATCGTCTGGGCGCTGGTCAAGTTCCCATGGTTCTCGAACTACTCTAGTTCGGGCGTGATCTCGGCGCAGCGGGTCGAGATTCTCGGCTACGCGTTCACGACCCCTGAATCCAAGTACCTGCTCACGTTGGCGATCGTGGCCGTGCTCGCGCTGGTCGCGAAGAACTTGGTGCGCAGCACTACCGGGCGGAGCTGGATGGCAGTGCGCGACATGGACGTGGCCGCGGAGGTGATCGGCATCCGGCCGATGCGGGCCAAGCTCTCGGCCTTTGCGGTGTCGTCGTTCTATTGTGGGGTGGCCGGGGCGCTGTATGCCTATACTTATCTGGGCACGGTGGAGCCGGAAGGTTTCAGCCTGGATCTGTCGTTCAGGATACTGTTCATGATCATCATCGGGGGCGTTGGCTCGATCCTGGGATCCTTCCTCGGCGCGGCCTTCATCGTGCTGTTGCCGATCTTCCTCAACGTTGCGATGCACTCGGTGTTTGGCAGCGCGATGCCTGCAGGACTGGGTTCCAACCTCGAGCTGATCATCTTCGGCGGCCTGATCATTTTCTTCCTGATCGTCGAACCGCACGGGCTTGCGCGCCTGTGGCAACTGGGCAAGGACAAGCTGCGGTTGTGGCCCTTCCCGCACTGAGCGCGTCCGGCGCCGGGACCAGCGGCCCGCGCCCGCGCGGCAACACGTCGTAGCACACACTAAAGAGAGGAGACACTCACATGAAACTGAAACAAACCGCACTCATCGGCGCCACCATCGCCGGCCTGCTCGCCACCGGTTACGCCGCGGCGCAGGAGCAGTTCATCGGCCTGCCGAGCTATCGCGTCGGCCCCTTCGGTTCGAACGGCGCCTCGCTGTACGGTGGCTGGATCGACTACATGGCCATGGTCAACGCCCGTGACGGTGGCGTCAACGGCGTCAAGCTGACCTGGGAGGAATGCGAAACCGAGTACAACAACGCGCGTGGCGTCGAGTGCTACGAACGCCTGAAGAACAAGGGCCCCACCGGCAACACCGTGTTCCAGCCGCTGTCGACCGGCATCACGTACTCGGTGCTTGAAAAGGTCGCGCAGGACAAGATCCCGATGGTCACGATCGGCTATGGCCGCACCGATGCGGCGGACGGCAGCGTGTTCCCGTGGGTGTTCCCGATGATCACGACCTACTGGTCGCAGGCCTCGGCGATCGTGAACTACATCGGCGAGAAAGTGGGGGGCATGGAGAATCTAAAGGGCAAGCGGATCGCCCTGCTGTTCCACGATTCGGCCTACGGTAAGGAGTCGCACGCGATCATCGACAAGCTGGCCGAGAAGCATGGCTTCGAGGTGCAGAAGATCGCGGTTGCCAACCCGGGCAACGAGCAGCAGGCGCAATGGTTGCAGATCCGCCAGTCCAAGCCTGATTACGTGATCCTGTGGGGCTGGGGGGTGATGAATGCCACCGCGCTGCGCACCGCGGCTCGGACCGGTTATTCGCGCGACAAGATCGTCGGGGTGTGGTGGTCGGGGTCGGAGGAGGACACGATTCCCGCCGGTGATGCGGCCAAGGGCTACGTCGCCGCCGGTTTCAACGTCGCCGGTGTCGACTACCCGGTGATCAAGGACATCCAGACCCATGTCTATGCCAAGAACGCCGGCAACCTCGAAGACAAGAGCCGGGTCGGCAGCGTGCTCTACAACCGTGGCGTGGTGCACGGCATCATCACCGTCGAGGCGATCCGCAAGGCACAGGAGAAATTTGGCGGAGGCAAGCCGTTGACTGGCGAGCAGGTGCGCTGGGGTTTCGAAAACCTCGACCTGGACAGCGCGAAGCTGGAAGCGCTTGGTGCGGCCGGCTTCATGCCCGACCTCAAGATCACCTGCGCCGACCACGAAGGCGGTGGCAAGGTCAAGTTCCAACAGTGGGATGGGGCCAAGTGGACGGTGGTGAGCGACTGGGTCGAGGCCGACCGGCCGCTGGTGCGCGGCATGATCGAGGAGTCGGCGGCCGCATACGCCAAGGAGAAGGGCATTACCCCGCGTGATTGCGCAGCGGAGTCGTAATTTCCGCAGGGGCCGCCGGACCCGGGTTGGGTCCGGCGCGAATCACGAACCGGCGGCCGCTGTGTAGCCGGTGCAGACCCTCCGCCGGCATGGCCGGAGAGGCGGAATGGAGAGACGAGGCGAGAACCATGACCAACGCAGCCACTGCGGACGCCACTGCCAGCACGGCGCCCTACCTCAGCATCAACAACGTGGAGGTGATCTACGATCACGTCATCCTAGTGCTCAAGGGCGTGTCCTTGCAGGTCGAGAAGGGCAGCATCGTGGCACTGCTCGGTGCCAATGGTGCAGGGAAGTCGACCACCTTGAAGTCGATCTCGAACCTGCTCGGTGCGGAGCGTGGCGACGTGACCAAGGGCAGCATCGAGTTCAAGGGGCAGCGCGTCGACCAGATGACACCGAATGATCTCGTCAGGCGTGGCGTGATCCAGGTGATGGAAGGCCGGCATTGTTTCGGCCATCTCACCATCGAGGAAAACCTTCTGACCGGCGCTTATACGCGCAGCATCTCGCGGGCCGAACTCAAGGACAGTCTCGAGAAGGTTTATCACTACTTCCCGCGCTTGAAGACGCGTCGCACTTCGCAGGCCGGCTACACCTCGGGCGGCGAGCAGCAGATGTGCGCGATCGGCCGGGCTCTGATGGCCAAACCCGAGATGATCCTGCTCGACGAGCCGTCGATGGGACTTGCGCCGCAGATCGTCGAAGAGATCTTCGAGATTGTGAAGGATCTCAATGCCAAGGAGCAAGTCAGCTTTCTCCTGGCCGAACAGAACACCATGGTCGCGCTGCGCTACGCCGATTTTGGCTACATCCTGGAGAACGGGCGCATCGTGATGGAGGGCGATGCGCACTACCTCTCCACCAACGAGGACGTCAAGGAGTTTTATCTGGGTCTTTCGAGTGAGGGGCGCAAGAGTTTCCGCGACGTCAAACACTACCGCCGCCGCAAGCGCTGGTTGTCGTGAGCGGGGGCGATCATGGCATTCTATGACGATGGAGAGCAGCGTGACCCGGTTGCGCGGGAGCGCGAGTTGCTCGCCCGCCTGCCGGAGCAGATCGCCCATGCGAAAGCCAGGGCGCCGGCGTTCGCACGTTTGCTGGGTGACATCGATGCGGTCGCGGTGAATTCCCGCGAGGCGCTCGCCCGTCTGCCGGTGACGCGCAAGTCCGAACTGCTCGAGTTGCAGAAGGCGGCGCGGCCGTTCGGTGGCTTCGCCGCGGCGCGCTGGGGGGCCGGGTGCCGACGGGTATTTGCGTCGCCGGGACCCCTGTACGAACCGGAAGGTGCGCGGCTCGACTACTATCGTCTGGCACGGGCACTGTATGCCGCAGGGTTTCGCGAGGGCGACCTGGTACACAACACCTTTTCGTACCATTTCACGCCGGCTGGATCGATGATGGAAACGGCGGCGCATGCGCTCGGCTGCACCGTTTTTCCCGCCGGGGTCGGGCAGACCGAGCAGCAGGTCGCGGCCGTCGCCGACCTCAAACCGAACGCCTACGTCGGCACGCCGTCGTTCCTGCGCATCATCCTCGACAAGGCGCAGGAGCTCGGCGTGACGCCGAGCTTCACCAAGGCCTTCGTCTCCGGCGAGGCGTTTCCGCCTAGTCTGCGCGAAGCGTTCGCGGCGAGCGGCATCAGCGCCTCGCAGGCCTACGCGACGGCGGACATCGGCCTGATTGCCTACGAGACCCCCGCCCGTGAAGGCATGGTGCTCGATGAAGACATTCTGCTGGAGATCGTCCGACCCGGCACCGGCGATCCGGTGGCGGTGGGCGAGGTCGGCGAGGTCGTCGTCACGACTTTCAATCCGGATTACCCGTTGATCCGCTTCGGTACCGGCGATCTCTCCGCGATCCTGCCCGGCGCCTCGCCTTGCGGCCGCACCAATGTGCGGATAAAGGGTTGGATGGGTCGGGCCGACCAGACTACCAAGGTCAAGGGCATGTTCGTGCACCCCGGGCAGATTGCCGAGGTGGTGCGCAGGCACCCCGAGATCCGGCGGGCTCGCCTGGTGGTCGACAACCCCGACATGAACGACCGCATGACGCTCCATTGCGAGCTCATGACCGAAGGAGGGGGGGCGCTGGCGGGCGCGATCGCCGCCAGCATGCGCGAACTCACCAAGCTGCGGGGTGAGGTGGTGTTCAGCGATTCCGGGGCGCTCGCGAACGACGGCAAGGTGATCGATGATGTCCGCAAATACGAATGAACGTGGCGCGTGCGTCGGTTGCCCTAACCGCGAGGTGAATCAATGAGCGGGCGCGGGCAGCCCCTCGCGGGGGTACGCGTACTGGATCTGACGCGCCTGCTGCCGGGCCCGCTCGCCACCCAGCATCTGGCCGACCAGGGGGCCGAAGTCATCAAGGTCGAAGACACCGGCGCGGGCGACTACGCTCGCAGCATGGGTGCCATGGCCGGTGGCAGCAGCTTCTTCTACCAGATCGTCAATCGCAACAAGAAGAGCTTGCGCCTGGACCTGAAGCACCCGCGCGGACACGAGATCCTGATGCGACTCATCGAGGGGGCCGATGTCCTGGTCGAGGGCTTCAGGCCGGGCGTCATGGACAAGCTGGGGCTGGGATACGCAGCCGCAGAGGCGCGCAATCCGCGCCTGGTGTACTGCAGCATCAGCGGCTATGGGCAGACCGGGCCGTACGCGCTGCGCGCCGGCCACGACATCAACTACATCGGCTATGCCGGCGTGCTCGATCAGATCGGCGCTGCCGGCGGTGCACCGGCGATTCCGAACCTGCAGATCGGCGATCTGCTCGGCGGCACCATGAGTGCGGTGGCCGGCATGATGGTTGTGCTGTTCGATGCGCGGCGAAGCGGGCAGGGGCGCCATGTCGACATCGCGATGACCGATGCAGTGCTCGCGCATGCGATCTTCCCGATGGTCGAGGTACTGGCCAATGGAGGGGTACAGCCGCGTGGCGAGGACTTGCTGACCGGCGGGGTGCCGTGCTACGGCGTCTATGAGACCGCGGACGGCCGCCACATGGCGGTCGGCGCGCTGGAAGAGAAGTTCTGGCATCTGGTTTGCGACACGCTCGGACGGCCCGACTTGAAGCCCTGCCATCTCGAGCGCGGCGAGCGTGCTGCGGTTGCGCGTGCCGAACTGGCGGCCTTGTTCCGGAGCCGGAACCAGGCCGACTGGGTGGCGCTCTTCGATCGGGTCGATTGCTGCGTCACGCCGGTGTTGAGGCTCGAGGAGTCGTTGGTCGATCCGCACATCGTCGCGCGCAAGATGGTCATCGAAGTGGATGGCGTGCGCCAGTTCGCATCCCCGATCGGCTTGCAGGGCGACGCCTGCCGCGCGGCCACGCCCGCGCCAGCGGTGGGGGCCGACACGGATGAGCTGCTGAGCGAGCTGGGTTTCGATCCGCCTGCCATCGAGGCACTCCGGCGCGAAGGGGTCGTCTGAGCGGGGTATCCCGCCGGTATGGCCCATGGGCGAGGCGGTGCCACGGTGCCGGCGAGGTGTGGCGTTGCGTCTCGTGCGCCGGCAGGTAGTATGCTGTGCCCATGCAAAGCCTCTATCTGCTCCTGCCGGATTTTTCGCTGATTCTCGTCGGCATCGTCCTGCGCCATTACCTGCTCGAGGACGAACGTTTCTGGGGCGGTGTCGAAAAACTGGTTTATTTCGTGCTCTTTCCGGCGTTGCTGTTCAGGGCGCTCGCCAGCCTCAGCATCGAGCCGCTGGCGGCCGTGCCGCTGGTCGTCGGAGCGCTCGGCGTACTCGGCGCGGGGTTCGTGCTGGGTTTGCTTGCGCGCCGGCTGATGGGTTTGAGCGCGATGGGCTTCGCGTCGCGCTTGCAATGTGCGTACCGATTCAATACCTACATCGGCATGGCGGTGGCCGGCAGTCTGCACGGCGCGGCCGGCATGGCCCTGATGGGCGGGGTGTGCGGTGCGATGGTGCCTTTTGCCAACGTCATGGCCGTCGGGTCGATGGTGCGGCACGGACAGGGGGGCATGGTGCGCGAGCTGTTGCGCAATCCGCTGGTGATCGCGACGCTTGCGGGGCTTGCCTTCAATCTCTCGGGGTTCAGGCTCGCGGTGCCGGTCGATGCCTTCCTGACCCGGCTTGGCGATGCCGCGATCGCACTGGGCCTGCTCGCGGTCGGCGCCGCGCTGCGCTGGGGGCGCAGCGACGGCAGCATGCTGGGTGCCACATGGTTGGTCACGGTCAAGCTGATGCTCCTGCCGGCCGTCGCCTGGGTATTCGGCCGCCAATTGGGGGTCGACGGCGTCGCATTCGATGTGCTGGTGCTGTTCGCTGCGCTGCCCTCGGCAAGCTCGGCCTACATCTTGGCGATGCGCCTGGGGGGCGATGGGCCCGGTGTGGCGTGGTTGATCTCCGCCACCACGCTGCTGGCCGTGCCGTCGCTGACGCTCTGGATCCATTTGTTGGGCAAGGCCGGCAGCTGATGCCGCGCGGCGCCCGGGCTTATTTGTCGCCGGTCGCGGCAGGTTTGCGCACGGCGCGCGCGCGCGCCTTGCTCTCGTCGGTTGCGCTTTCCCGATCACCGCCGCCGGCCGCCTGTTGGCCGGCCATGAAGTTCCATGGCCACATCGCGGCCTGGGCGAACGGGTTGGCTTCGCTGCCTGCCGGTGCCGCCGCCTTGCCGTCGGCCGGTTGCTGGCTCATCGCCTTGACCGCGGCGAGTGCCGCACGCTGCATTTCGAGGCCCTGTATGGTCATCTGCAGCATGCTGGTGTTCATCTTGAGCCAGTTTTCGACAGCCTTCATGTCGGTGATGCGCTTGTCGAGTTCGTCGATGTCGAGGGTTGGTGCAACCATGCCCGGCAGGGAAAAGCCCATGTTGTTCCACATGCCCCGCACGAAGTCGAGTGGGTCATTGGCGGATTTATCCTGTGTCATGCTTGCGTCTCCCGGTCCATGTTGATCAAGCTTCATCATAATACGGAACAGGTTCCCGTGCCGATGTTGCGGTCATTTCGGGTTTGCCACCCGCCATTCCGTCGACGGGCGGATCCATGCTTCAGTCCTGCACGGCGGTTGACCGGATCAGGATGGCGCGCAGTTTGGCGGGGCGAATCGGCCGGCGCAGGACCGGTACCGGCGTGCCGTGTGCGCCGCGCACGGCGTCCGGCGGGGCGTCATCTCCGAGCAGGGCCGCCGGCAGGATGGCGCCGAAATGGGTCCTGAGCGTGCGAATCGTGTCATTGCCATCGATGCCGATGGCCGGCGAGTGTTCGCAAAGCATGAGCCGTGGGGGATGACCGTTGAGCGCGATGGCCGCCATCACTTCGGCGACGTTCGCACCGCTGCTGACCTGGCAGCCCCACGACCGCAGCAGCGTGCCCAGTTTTGCCCGGGTCGGTGCGTCGTTTTCGATCACCGCGACGTGTATGCCCTGCAGGTCGCCGGGCGGGCGCTCGGCAAACGTGGCCGCCGCCTGGCCGTCGGGGGCCGCGCTCCGGGCTTCGAGCGCGAATACCGCGCCTTCGCCCGGTCGGGAGCGCAGTGATACGGGATGGTCGAGCATCTTGCCCAGGCGCTCGACGATCGCCAGGCCGAGCCCCAAGCCCTTGTCGCGTGCGCGCTCGGGATTGTTCAGCTGGACGAACTCCCCGAATATGGCCGTGTGCGAATCTGCGGCGATGCCGATACCGTTGTCGCGTACCTCGATCCGCCAGCGCTCGCCACGACGCCGGCATGCAATCAGCACGCGCCCGCCCGGGGCGTAGCGGACGGCATTGCCGACCAGGTTGGCAACCACGCGCTCGAGCAGAATCGGGTCGCTTTCCACCCAGGCCCCGGTGGTGCGGATGACGAGGCGCACGTCGTGCTCGGATGCGGCGCGCAGTATCGATGCCGCCACGCGTTCAAACACGCCCTGAAGCTCGACCGGCTGGATGCGCGGCTGCAACGCGCCGGCATCCAGCCGCGAGATGTCGAGCAGGCTGTCCAGGAGCGCCTCCATTGCGGCGGCGGATGCGCAGATCTGTTCCACCAGGTGGGCCGAGAGCGGGGGCAGGCGATGCTCCGCGAGCGATGCGATGAAGAGGCTGAGTGCGTGCATGGGTTGGCGCAGATCGTGGCTGGCTGCAGCCAGAAAGCGGGTTTTGGCCAGATTGGCAAGCTCGGCTTCATCCTTGCGCGCGCGCAGTTCAGCGGTGGCGTCGATGATTCGCTGGCTCATCGCATCATGCGAGTCGGCGAGCTCGACGGCCATCCGATTGACCCCTTCCGCCAGCGACCGCAGGCTGCCGCCGCCCAGCGTCGGTACACGCTCGGCGAAGTGGCCCTGACCGATTCGCTCGACCGTTCGGGCGACTTCGCGGATCGGGCCGCTCACGCCGCGACTCATCTTGAAAGCCAGCGCGAGCGCGCCGACCAGCGCGAACAAGACGGCCAGCGCCCCGTTGCGCTGTAGTTCGGCGCGTTGCGAGCGGACCGGTTCCTGCGAAAGATCGATGATGACGTTGCCGAGCACTTCGAGCCCGGCCGGGCGGCCCTGGCCGTCCATTGCAATCCGGGTCAAGGGGTCGTCGAGGGCGATGCTTCCGGGAACGATCGGTTCGACGATGCGTCGGATCGCATCATGCTCGAGCAACATCGGCTTCATCGCGACGGCGTCGGGCAGCGCGAGCGTGTTTTGGTTCCGCGCGCTGCGTGCAAGTACGTCGCCAAGATGGTCGACGACGGCGATGGCCAGGACGCCTTCCTCCGCGAGCGTGGCCGTTGCCACTCGCTGCAAGGCATCGCGGTTGCCCGAGAACACCGCATATTCGCTTGCCGCCGCTACCTGGCGAGCCAGCGCCTGCGCGCGCGCCGTGTGTGCTTCCTCGATGTCGGCGAATTGCGCGGTCGTGTAGTAGGCGGTCAGGAGAATCGCGATCACCAGCATTGGCAGCACCGCTGCGATGACCACGCGCGCCTGTACGCCCAATCCGTTCTTCATGGACTTAGATCCTGTTCCAGCGAGGTCGAACCGGTGTTTGCGCGCGACTCGCCGTATTTTCCCGGTTTCGGCGGGCGATTGCGAGCATCGGGGGGCGACGGTTCGACCGGGGTAATGCCTATGGTATAGTCGGGAATGTTAACGCTGCGGCATTGTCATCGACTGTCCGGGCGCCGACGGTCGCGTGTGCGCACAGCGTGCCGGCCGATCATCGAGTGGAGGATTGCTTGACCAGGATTTTGATTGTCGAGGACCATGCGCTGGTGCGCGAGGCCATGGCCCATACCCTGGCGCGGCTCGCGCCGGGTGTGGAGTGTGTCGGCGTCAGCGGCGCGGACCAGGCGTTGGTCTTGCTCGAGGCGGGGGCGGACTGGGATCTTGCCGTCGTCGATCTCATGTTGCCCGACGTCAATGGGTTTTCGCTGCTGGAAGTCCTGGCCGGGCGCTACCCGGATTTGCCGGCGCTGGTGGTTTCGGCGCTCGATGATTCGGTGTCGGTGCGCCGCGCGATGAAGGCCGGCGCATCGGGATTCGTGTCCAAGAGCAGCTCGAGCGAAGAGTTGTGCCGGGCCGTGCGCATCGTTCTCGACGGCGGCGTGTGCTCACCCGAACGGGTCGTACTTTCGCCGTCACCGCGCACCGACCCGTCCTTGGGTGAGCGATTCGGCCTTACGGCTGGACAGTTGCGCGTGCTCGAGCTGCTGGGTCAAGGCAAGACCAACCGGCAGATCGCCGATCTGCTGGGGCTTTCGGAGGGTACGGTCAAGGTCCATGTATCGGCAATCTTTCGCGCGCTCAACGTAAAGAACCGTGCCCAGGCCGTATTGGTGATCTCACGCCACGGTGGACGCATCTGATGCGCGTGCGGCTTCCCTGCCGCGCTCAGGATCCGCGGCGGCTGCCGTGGCCAAGGCGCAGCGGCCGCTCCGCAGCGGGCAGGCGCCCGCCGTCGATCGCGCCGGTTTCTTCCGCGAATCCCGGCAACGGCTCCACGCTGTCGATCTCGAGCAGTTCCAGCGTTTGCCGGGCCAGGGCCCTGCAGGCATTCGCCAGCGGTGTAGGCAGTTGCTCGGGCACGATCTTGTGCAACAGCAGCTTGCTTGCCGACAAGGCGTTCACCGGGTTGAGAATGCGGTGCCGATAAGGCCGCATCATCTCGGTGACGGTGCGGTCGGCGGCCTCGCGCTGCCATGCGTTCGTCGGCCATTGGGTGGGAACGGCATAGGCGCGCGGGAACAGTTCGAGATCCTGCAGCACCGTGCGGATGTCCTCGTGCGATTCGCGGAACGGCAGCAGCACGATGTCCGATAACGCGTAGAGTTTGCGATCCATCTCGGTGCGGTTGCCGCCGCCGTCGATGACGCCGATCCAGTTGTCCAGCGAGCGCAGCTTGTCGACAACCTTGGTAAGGGCTTCGCGGGTGCGTGCGTCGGCGGTGATGTACCGGCGTCCTTCCGGCTGCAGCGGGTGGCGCGACACGTCGGTCAGAACGCATGCGGAACGATGGCCAAGCAGTCCCAGTCCCTGGCTGAGCATGTGCGACAGGGTTGTCTTGCCCGTGCCTCCCTTGTTGCCTATGACGCAGATAATTTCAGCCATGCCGATGCACCCCTCGAAACCAGACTTTCAGGATTTGTCGCATTATCGGCCGCGCTGGCGAATTCCTCAGGCGGAAAACGCCCTTTTTGCCCCATCAATTCGGATGTTTTGCGTGCGTTCCGGTACCCGGACGATAGACGTACAGCGTGCCGGCCCGGCCACCGTCGCCCCGGATGGATTCGTCGGGCATCGCGCCTGGAATCTCGAAGCTGTTGCTGATCAGGAGTGCGCCCGGCTTGAGCTCCCGCTGCGCCTTCGCCCATACCGCGGCCATCGGTACCGGTGAAAGGAACGCGTACACGATGTCGTATCCGGCCCACGAGGGTTCGAAAAAATCACCCCGCTCGATGTGCAGATTGGGGATGCCGCGTGCCATGAGCCGGCTCACCAGATAGGGGCCGGGCGCGGTCTCGATGCCGGTGAAACGGCTGCCGGGGCGGTGGCGGGCCAGTGCGATCAGCACCGAGCCGGTCCCGCTCCCGATGTCCAGGAAGCGGATATCGCGGTTGGCTGGCAGGCGCTCGAGCAAGGCCGCGATCGTCGCGGAATTGCTGAGGTAGAGCGGCACCTGTGTGCGGAAGCTGGTCCAGAACACCACCGCGAGCAGGATGAAGGCGACCAGGTACCAGTGAGCTGGAATGCCCAGGCGGTCGGCGGTGACCAGGAGCGGCGAGAACACCAGATGAATCGGCAGCCACCACCAGGCGCTGCGCAACGAGGTGGCGACGGCCATCGCGCCCAGTGCCTGGGCAGCGATCACCCAGTGCATCTCGGGGGGGAGCCAGCCCGTGCGAGTCGATAGCACGGCGATCAGCCAGCCGGCGATTTGAGCGATCAGGGCTTTGAGGGCAGGCGGCATGGCGTGCGAGGTCGTGGGCGAGCGGCGATGATAACCGCTCACCCGGTATCGACGAGGCGTCAAGCCGCCTTTTCGGCGCGTGTGGTCGATGCCTCCGGCGCTTGGTCTTCGTCCCGCCAGCGCTCGAGCAAACGCGCGCGTTCCGCCTCGAATGCCGCGACGTTCTTCAGCTTTACGTGACCGAAGCCCCGGATTCGTTCGGGCAGTGCGGCGATCGCGATCGCCTGCGGCAGGCGCAGGAACGACAGCCGCTCGAGCAGCAGCTCGACGTCGGCTTCATAGGTCTGGATCAGCGCGCGTTCGATGCGACGCTCGGCGGTCCGGCCGAACGGGTCCCAGCGGGTACCACGTAAGAACTTCAGCCTGGCCAGCCAGCGAAAGACGGTCATCATGGACGGACCATAGTCTTTTTTGGCGATTCTTCCGGTGACGGGGTCGGGGTGCGCCATCAATGGCGGAGCCAGATGAAAGCGCAGCGTATAGTCGCCGCCGAAAGTTGCGGCGATCTTCGCCCGGAAGGCCGGATCGGTGTAGAGGCGTGCGACCTCGTACTCGTCCTTGTAGGCGAGCAGCTTGAAGTAGTTGCGCGCGACAGCCTCACTCAGTCGGGTGGAGCGCGGGTCGCCGGTGACGCGCAGTTCGGCCTCGCGGACCTTTTCGACCTTGGCGCGGTAGCGCGACCCAAGGCGCGCATCCTGGTAGGCGGTGAGATACCCGACCCGGGTCGCGATCAATTCGTCCAGCGAGGCCGGCCTGATCGGAATGGGTGCGGCCGGCCGGGCGAGGCGCTCGACGCGCTCGGGGGCATGCGCTGCGCGCCGGCCCCAAAGAAAAGCCTTGCGGTTCATCTCCACCGCGGCGCCGTTCAGTTCGATCGCATCCATCAGGGCCTGGTGCGATACCGGCACCAGGCCTTTTTGCCAGGCGAACCCGAGCAGGATCAGGTTCGCGGCAATCGCGTCGCCCATCAGCACCAGCGCGAGGCGGCGTGCATCGATCAGTTCGAGGCCCGGGCCGCCGTCGTGTTCGCCGACCGCGTCGACGAGCGCCGTCTGCATCTTTTCGAGCGGAAACTGCCAGTCGGGCCGGTGGGCGAAGTCGGCGGTCGGCGTCTCGGCCGGATCGACGACGGCCCGGGTGCGCCCGGGGGCCATCTTGGCAAGTGCTTCGACGCTCGCGCTGACGATGATGTCCCCGCCGATGACCGTGTCGGCCTCACCCGCGGCGATGCGAACGGCGTGCAGGTCGTCGGGGTGGTCGGCGATGCGGATGTGGCTGAAGACCGAGCCACCCTTCTGCGCCAGACCGGTCATGTCGAGCACCGTGACGCCCTTGCCGTCCAGGTGCGCAGCCATGCCGATCAGCGCGCCGATGGTCACGACGCCTGTGCCGCCCACGCCGGTGACCATGATGCCGAACGGCTGGCGGGTAGTCGGTATCGCGGGTTCGGGCAAGTCGGGAAACGCTAGCCCCGCATCGTCGAGCGCCTGGCCCTTGCGCACATGGCCGCCTTCTATGGTGACGAAGCTGGGGCAAAAGCCATTGAGACAGGAATAGTCCTTGTTGCACGAGGATTGATCGATCTGGCGTTTGCGGCCGAACTCGGTCTCGATCGGCATGATCGACATGCAGTTGCTGGTCTCGCCGCAATCGCCGCAGCCTTCGCACACCGCTTCGTTGATGAATACCCGTCTGGCCGGGTCCGGATAGAGCTCGCGCTTGCGCCGGCGCCGCTTTTCCGCGGCACAGGTCTGGTCGTAGATGAGCGCCGTCACGCCCGGCGATGCGCGCAGGTCGTGTTGCACCGCGTCCAACTCGTCGCGATGGCGAATCGGAATGTGGGGAACGTCCGCCGGTCCGTAGGCGCGTTCGGTGCCGTCGGTGACGATCACGATGTTGCCGACGCCCTCGGCCTGCAGTTGTCGCACGACCTTGGGGACACTGAGCTCGCCGTCATGCGGTTGGCCGCCGGTCATCGCGACCGCGTCGTTGTACAGGATCTTGTAGGTGATGTTGACGCGCGCGGCGATGGCCTGCCGGATCGCGAGCAGTCCGGAGTGGAAGTAGGTGCCGTCGCCCAGATTGGCAAAAATGTGCGTTTCGTTGGTGAACGGGGCCTGACCCACCCACGGCACGCCTTCGCCGCCCATTTGGGTGAAGGTGGTCGTGCGCCGCTCCGGCATCCATGTCGCCATGTAATGGCAGCCGATACCCGCCATCGCGCGGCTACCCTCGGGGACGTGGGTCGAGCTGTTGTGCGGGCAGCCGGAACAGAATGTCGGGATGCGGTCGATCGCGAACGGACGCTGTGCCAGGGCCGCTTCCTTGTCTTCCAGAAAACCCAGGCGGCGCTTGATCGTCGGTGAGGTGAAGAAACGTCCGATGCGTGCCGCGATGACGCGCGCGATCATCGCCGGGGTGAGCTCGCCGGCGGCCGGCAACAGCCATTGGCCATGGTCGACGGTGCCGTCGGCGGCCTCGATGCGCGCCCACTCACCCTTTTCGTCGAATTTCCCGACTACCCGCGGGCGGACGTCTTCGCGCCAGTTGTAGAGTTCTTCCTTGAGCTGATACTCGAGTAGCTGGCGCTTTTCCTCGACCACGAGGATTTCGTCGAGTCCTTGCGCGAAATGCCGGACACCGTCCGATTCGAGCGGCCATACCATCCCCACCTTGAACAGGCGGATGCCGATCTCGGCTGCGAGCGGCTCATCTATTCCGAGGTCGTCGAAAGCCTGGCGTACGTCGAGATAGGATTTGCCCGCGGTGATGATGCCCAGGCGCGGCGCGGGCGAGTCGATGACGATGCGGTTGAGGCGATTGGCCCGGCAGTATGCGAGTGCGGCATAGAGCTTGAAGTGGAGGAGACGCCGTTCCTGGACGAGTGGCGGGTCGGGCCAGCGGATGTTGAGGCCGTCGGCGGGGAGTGCGAAATCGGTTGGCGTGACGATCTCGACACGGTGCGGGTCGACATCCACCGAGGCCGAGGTTTCGACCGTGTCGGCCAGCGCCTTGAAGGCCACCCAGCAGCCCGAGTAACGCGACAGGGCATAGCCATGTACGCCCAAGTCGATGTACTCCTGGACCCCGGCCGGTGCCAGCACCGGCATCATCATCGATTTGAAGAAGTGGTCCGTCTGGTGCGGCAGGGTGGACGACTTTGCCGCATGATCGTCTCCCGCCACCACCACCACGCCGCCGAAGCGCGCGCTTCCCGCCGCATTGGCATGGCGAAAGACGTCGCCGCAACGGTCCACGCCGGGCCCTTTGCCGTACCACAATGCGAACACGCCGTCGTAGCGTGCATGGGGCGAAAGATTGACCTGCTGCGAGCCCCATACCGCCGTTGCGCCGAGGTCTTCATTGACGCCGGGCTGAAAAACGATCCGTCGCGCTTCGAGGTGTTTGCGGGCCTTCCACAAGGTCTGGTCGAGGCCGCCGAGCGGCGAGCCGCGATAACCGGAAACGAAGCCGGCGGTGTTGAGACCCGCGGCGCGATCGCGCGCCGCCTGGATCAGGAGAAGGCGCACCAGTGCCTGGTAGCCGGTCATGAAAACGCGGCCGGAAGCGCTGTACTTGTCGTCGAGGCTGGTGACGATGCCGCGCTGGGTCGGTGTCGGGCTGAGATCGGCTGCGGACATGAGCATCTCCTTGCGTTGATACAATCCGGTGCGATGTGCCGAGCGCCTGCGTGCTCGGGGTCGTGTCAGTTCAGGGGGCGTGGACGCGTTACCAAGCTGTACAGGCATGCCGCCCGACGTGTCCCTGCCCATGTCTCGCCATCATGAATGCATGGAGGCCGGAAGCATGGCCGAGTTCCCTCCGGTCTCAGCGCGCCTGGAGAACCTTGCCTGGGTTGAGGAGATTCTCGGGATCCAGGGCGCGTTTGAGCGCCCACATCGCGTCGACTGCGGTGTCGCCGTGTTCGGCAAGCAGGAAATCCTGCTTGCCCAAGCCGATGCCGTGCTCGCCGGTGCATGTGCCGTCCATCGACAGCGCGCGCTCGACGATGCGGCGGTTGAGCACCTCGGCGCGGGCGATTTCGTCGCGATTGCCGGGGTCGACCAGGATCAAGGTGTGAAAATTGCCGTCACCCACATGCCCCACGATGGGCGCGGTCAGTCCGGTGGCGGCGATGTCCTCGCGCGTGCCGGCGATGCAGTCGGCCAGGCGCGATATCGGGACGCAGACGTCGGTCGTGATTCCCCTGCACCCCGGGCGCAGGTTCAGGCAGGCGAAATAGGTGTCGTGGCGGGCCTGCCACAGCCGGGTGCGGTCTTCGGGATGCGTCGCCCATTCGAAGTGCCGGCCCCCGTGTTCGTTCGCGAGCGCCTGCACGGCCCGGGCCTGCTCGGCGACGCCCGGGGCGCTGCCATGAAACTCGAAGAACAGCGTCGGCGCTTCCTCGAGGCTGGTCTTGCTGTAACGATTGATCGCGGTCACGGTCAGTGCGTCCAGCAACTCGATGCGCGCCACCGGCACGCCGAGCTGAATCGTCTGGATGACGGTATGGACCGCGCTGTCGACATCCGGAAACGCGCAGACTGCGGCCGAAACCGCTTCGGGCAGTGGGTGCAGCCGCAGGGTGAGCTCGGTAAACAGGGCCAGGGTGCCCTCGGATCCCACCAGGCAACGGGTCAGGTCGTAACCCGAAGACGATTTGCGAGCCCGCCCGCCGGTGCGCATTACCCGTCCGTTGGCCAGAACCGCTTCGAGTCCGAGCACGTTCTCGCGCATCGTGCCGTAGCGGACCGCGTTGGTGCCCGAGGCGCGCGTGGCGGCCATCCCGCCAAGGCTGGCGTCGGCGCCCGGATCGATCGGAAAGAACAACCCGGTGCCGTGCAGCGCCGCGTTCAGCTGTTTGCGGGTGACGCCCGGCTGCACGGCCACGTCCATGTCCTCCGCGTGGACCGCCACGATCGAATTCATCTCCGCGAAATCCACGCTGATGCCGCCGTGTGTCGCCAGGACATGCCCCTCGAGCGAACTGCCCACGCCGAATGCGATCACCGGTACGCGATAGGCGCGGCAACAGTCGATGATCGCCACCACTTCGGCCGTCGAACGCGGCCATACCACGGCATCGGGAAGCGCGTCCGGAAAGTGCGATTCGTCATGCCCATGATGGGCGCGGACGGCCTCCGCCAACGAGAAACGCGCTCCGAAGCGTGCTTGCATCGCGGCGGCGAAATCGGGGGGAAGCCCCGCATGTGCGGGCATGTGCGGTGTATTCATCGCAACTCTCTCCACCTTGGTTCCACTGGGCGAGGAGTATGCGCTGTTTGAATGCGCCGATACAGCGTGCTGATGAGCCGCGACTACGCTCCAAAAAAATATACGTCGAAGGTGTTTGACATGGCGGCGAGTGGGCCCTATACTGCGGCGCTTCTCGTTTGGAGGGGTACCCAAGCGGTCAACGGGAGCAGACTGTAAATCTGCCGGCTCAGCCTTCGAAGGTTCGAATCCTTCCCCCTCCACCAAGCTTTGCGGGCCAGGTGCGCGGTTCGAAGTGCGCGTGGCGCGGAGTTGAATCGAGTCGACGGCGTTATACGCGGGTGTAGCTCAATGGTAGAGCAGAAGCCTTCCAAGCTTATGACGAGGGTTCGATTCCCTTCACCCGCTCCAGGTTTGGCATTGTTTTCGTGTAGTTTCGGAGCCCATGTAGCTCAGTGGTAGAGCACTCCCTTGGTAAGGGAGAGGCCACGTGTTCAATCCACGTCATGGGCACCATGCTTTCGGCAAGTCTTGCGGGGCTGCGGTGACTCGGGTCCGGATTATCTGATTCTGAATAAGAGGTGTTGACATGGCTAAGGGCAAGTTTGAACGGACGAAGCCGCACGTAAACGTTGGTACGATTGGCCACGTTGACCACGGCAAGACGACGCTGACGGCGGCGATCACGACGATTCTGTCGAAGAAGTTCGGCGGCGAAGCGAAAGCGTACGACCAGATCGACGCAGCGCCTGAAGAGAAGGCGCGCGGCATCACGATCAACACGGCGCACGTCGAGTACGAAACGGCGGCGCGCCACTACGCGCACGTCGACTGCCCGGGTCACGCCGACTACGTGAAGAACATGATTACCGGCGCGGCGCAGATGGACGGCGCGATCCTGGTGTGTTCGGCCGCGGACGGCCCGATGCCGCAAACGCGCGAACACATCCTGCTCGCCCGTCAGGTCGGCGTGCCGTACATCATCGTGTTCCTGAACAAGTGCGACATGGTTGACGACGAAGAGCTGCTCGAGCTGGTCGAAATGGAAGTGCGCGAGCTCCTGTCGAAGTACGACTTCCCGGGTGACGACATCCCGATCGTCAAGGGCTCGGCCCTCAAGGCACTCGAAGGCGACCAGTCCGACATCGGCGAACCGGCGATCCTGCGCCTGGCCGACGCGCTCGACAGCTACATCCCGACGCCCGAACGCGCCATCGACAAGCCCTTCCTGCTGCCGATCGAAGACGTATTCTCGATCTCCGGCCGCGGCACCGTGGTGACCGGTCGTGTCGAACGCGGGATCGTGAAAGTCGGCGAAGAAATCGAAATCGTCGGCATCAAGGCCACTGTCAAGACCACCTGCACCGGCGTGGAAATGTTCCGCAAGCTGCTCGACCAAGGTCAGGCAGGCGACAACGTCGGCGTGCTGCTGCGTGGCACCAAGCGTGAAGACGTCGAGCGTGGCCAGGTGCTGTGCAAGCCGGGCTCGATCAAGCCGCACACCCACTTCACCGGTGAAGTGTACGTGCTGTCGAAAGATGAAGGCGGCCGCCACACCCCGTTCTTCAACAACTATCGTCCGCAGTTCTACTTCCGCACGACCGACGTGACCGGATCGATCTCGCTGCCGGAAGGCACCGAAATGGTGATGCCGGGCGACAACGTCTCGATCGTGGTGAAGCTGATCGCGCCGATCGCAATGGAAGAAGGCCTGCGCTTCGCAATCCGCGAAGGCGGTCGTACCGTCGGCGCCGGTGTCGTCGCCAAAATCATCGAGTAATCAACGATCTTTTGATCGGCAGGCGTCCGCTTCAAGCGGACGCCTCGTAGTCTCTGCTGCAGGGGTATAGCTCAACTGGCAGAGCGTCGGTCTCCAAAACCGAAGGTTGGGGGTTCGATTCCCTCTGCCCCTGCCAATTCTTTCCGGAAATCAATCTTAGATGGCCGATAAGTTAAAGCTCGCGCTGGCGCTGCTCCTTCTCGGGGCGGGGATTGCCGGCTTTTATGCGTTTTCCGAGCAGGCGCAGGTGGTGCGCGTCCTGTCGGTGCTGGTCGGGTTCGGCGTTGCCGTGGGTGTGGCGGCTCAGGCCGAGGTCGGTCGGCGCTTCATCGCATTTGCGCGCGAAGCGATCAGCGAAACCAAGAAGGTCGTGTGGCCGACCCGCAAGGAGACCGTGCAGTCGACCGGGATGGTGTTCGCCTTCGTGGTGGTCATCGCGATTTTCCTGTGGGTGACGGACAAGAGCCTCGAGTGGGTTCTGTACGATCTCGTTCTGGGGTGGAAGTAGACATGACGAAGCGCTGGTATGTGGTGCACGCCTATTCAGGCTTCGAGAAGTCCGTGCAGCGTGCCTTGATCGAACGCATCAATCGTGCGGGCATGGGTGATTTCTTTGGCCAGATCCTGGTTCCGGTCGAAGAAGTGGTCGAGATGAAAAGCGGCCAGAAAAGCATCACCGAGCGGAAGTTCTTTCCGGGCTATGTGTTGGTCGAGATGGAGCTCAACGACGAAAGCTGGCACCTGGTCAAGTCGACCCCGAAAGTGACCGGGTTCGTCGGTGGTACGGCGAACAAGCCGGCGCCGATCTCGGAAAAGGAAGTCGAGAAGATTCTGCACCAGATGCAGGAGGGGGTCGAAAAGCCGCGGCCCAAGGTTCTGTGGGAAATCGGCGAAGTGGTGCGGGTCAAGGAAGGCCCGTTCACCGATTTCCATGGTGCCGTCGAAGATGTCAATTACGACAAGAGCAAGTTGCGGGTGGCGGTGACCATCTTCGGTCGCGCAACCCCGGTCGAACTGGATTTCGGTCAGGTCGAAAAAACCTGACCCATGGCCCGCAAGGGCCGGATTGCGACCGCTGTTGCGGTTCGCAGAGGAGCGTCGGCGCGACCGGCGCGTTCGTACTCATAACTGGAGAGTGCCTTAATGGCAAAGAAAATCATCGGCTACATCAAGCTGCAGGTGCCAGCTGGTAAAGCCAATCCGAGTCCCCCGATTGGTCCTGCGCTGGGTCAGCGCGGCCTGAACATCATGGAGTTCTGCAAGGCGTTCAACGCCCAGACTCAGGGGCTGGAGCCGGGTCTGCCGATTCCCGTGGTGATCACGGCTTTCGCGGACAAGAGCTTCACCTTCATCATGAAGACGCCGCCGGCGACCGTCCTGATCAAGAAGGCTGCGAAGGTCGCCAAGGGGTCGCCCAAGCCGCATACCGACAAGGTCGGCTCGGTCACGCGTGCTCAAGTGGAAGAGATCGCCAAGGCGAAGATGAAGGATCTCACGGCGGCGGATCTCGAAGCTGCCGTGCGTACCATTGCAGGCTCGGCGCGCAGCATGGGCATCACGGTGGAGGGCCTCTGATCATGGCAAAGATTTCAAAGCGTGTGGCTGCACTGCGCAGCAAGGTCGATCGCACCAAAGTCTATGCGCTCGCCGATGCGCTCGCGATCGTCAAGGATTGCGCGACCGCCAAGTTCGACGAGTCGATCGACATCTCGGTGAATCTCGGTATCGATGCGCGTAAGTCGGATCAACTCGTGCGTGGCTCGGTCGTTCTGCCCGCGGGCACCGGCAAGTCGGTGCGTGTAGCGGTGTTCGCGCAGGGCGACAAGGCAGAGGCCGCTCGTGCGGCCGGTGCCGACGTCGTCGGCTTCGAAGACCTGGCGGAGCAGGTCAAGGCGGGCAACATCGATTTCGACCTGTGTATCGCAACGCCGGACGCGATGCGCGTCGTGGGGCAGCTGGGTCAGATTCTCGGGCCGCGCGGGCTGATGCCGAACCCGAAGGTCGGTACCGTCACGATGGACGTGACCACTGCGGTCAAGAACGCGAAGGCCGGTCAGGTTCAGTATCGTACCGACAAGGGCGGCATCGTGCATGGCACGATCGGGCGCGCATCCTTCCCGGTCGAGGCGCTGCAACAGAACTTCAGCGCTTTCGTGGAAGCCTTGGTCAAGGCCAAACCCGCCGCGTCCAAGGGCGTTTTCCTGCGCCGTATCGCATTGTCGAGCACCATGGGTGCCGGGGTGCGCGTCGAGCCGAATAGCGGCGCCGCCGCACAGCAGTAACAGTATCGGGGCGGGCGTGCGCGCTCGCCGATGAACTTTGGGCTGCTGCGCGGCAACGCGCGGCAGGTTGTCAAAGACCGTTGGGGAGCCGTGGCCGACATGCAGAAACGTCGGCCGTCGAGGTTCTTAATCGGTGTCCCGGTCCCGGCCGGAGTGCCCAACGCAGATGGCGTTACCCGATGAAAGTGGTTGTTTTGGTATGGCAGTTCTGCATCAAAGCTACTTCTGAATGACGGTCGCCTTGGTTGTTCGCAAGCGGAATCGCCGCAAGCGAATGTTTCAACAATAGGAGATGACCTTGGGTCTCAATCTTGATGACAAGAAGGCGGTAGTCGCCGAAGTCGCCGCCGAACTGGCGACGGCTCAGGTGGTGATCGTCGCTGAGTACCGTGGTCTCGAAGTCGGGCAAGTCACCGCATTGCGTGCGAAAGCGCGCGAGTCGGGCGTCTACCTGCGCGTCCTGAAAAACACGCTGGTTCGCCGTGCCGTCGCAGGCACGCCGTTCGAAGGTCTGGCAGCACAAATGGTGGGTCCGCTGATCTACGGTATTTCCGCAGATCCGGTGGCGCCGGCCAAGGTTATTGCTGAGTTTTCGAAGACCCACGACAAGCTGGTGGTCAAGGCCGGTGCAATGCACAACTACGTCATGGACGCCGAAGGCGTCAAGGCGTTGGCGAGCATGCCCAGCCGCGAGCAGCTGCTTGCAACCTTGCTCGGGACTTTGCAGGCGCCCGTCACCAAGTTCGTTCAAACGCTCAACGAAGTTCCGGGCAAGTTTGTGCGTACCGTGGCCGCGCTGCGCGACTCCAAAGAGACTGCTTAACAACATGACCCTGCCTTCGCAGTGAAGGCATGTAACGATTCAGGAGTAGAAAATGGCTGTGTCCAAAGACGAAATTCTGGAAGCAATTGGCAACATGACCGTCCTCGAGCTGTCGCAGCTCATCAAGGACATGGAAGAGAAGTTTGGTGTGTCGGCTGCCGCCGCTGTCGCCGTTGCCGCCGCCCCGGCTGCTGGCGCTGCCGCTCCGGCCGCCGAGGAAAAGACCGAGTTCGACGTGATCCTGGTTGCCGCCGGCGAGAAGAAGGTCGAGGCGATCAAGGTCGTGCGCGCTGCAACCGGTCTGGGTCTGAAGGAAGCCAAGGATCTGGTTGATGGCGCTCCGAAGCCCGTCAAGGAAGGAATCTCGAAGGCTGATGCTGAAGCCCTCAAGAAGCAGCTCGAAGAAGTCGGCGCCAAGGTCGAAGTCAAGTAAGCCTTGGTTCTCTTTCGGGGCTGGCGCCTTTCGGGTGCCAGCCCTTTCGTGCTTTCAAGATCAAAAGCCAGAACAAAGCGGTGCAGATGCGCGCCGATCGACATGTGTTGAAGCGGCGAAAGCGCCGGCCGCTTTGTTCTGTCTCTTTGACGTCTGACCTCTAGCCGGAGTATCCATGGCGTATTCTTACACCGAAAAGAAGCGTATCCGTAAAAGTTTTGCCAAGCGCAGTGCGGTACGGGAAATCCCGTTCCTGCTGGCAACACAGATCGATTCGTTCGTGTCATTCCTGCAGGCCGAGATCCCCGCGGCCGACCGGATCAATGACGGCCTTCAGGCGGCCTTCACGTCGATCTTTCCGATCGTCAGCCACAGCGGCAACGCCCGCCTCGAGTTTGTCCAGTACATGCTCGGCGAGCCGGCCTTCGACGTCAAGGAGTGTCAGCAGCGCGGCCTGACTTTCGCCGCGCCCCTGCGTGCGCGTGTGCGCCTGGTGATTCTGGACCGGGATGCGCCGAAGGAAACGATCAAGGAAGTGAAAGAGCAGGAAGTCTACATGGGCGAGATTCCGCTCATGACCGTGACCGGCTCGTTCGTCATCAACGGGACCGAGCGCGTCATCGTCTCGCAGCTGCACCGTTCACCAGGCGTGTTCTTCGACCATGACCGCGGCAAGACGCATTCGTCGGGCAAGCTGCTGTTCTCTGCGCGCGTGATTCCCTATCGTGGCTCGTGGCTCGATTTCGAGTTCGACCCCAAGGATTGTCTGTTCTTCCGTGTCGACAGGCGTCGCAAGATGCCCGCGTCCATTCTGATGCGCGCGATCGGCATGGGGACCGAGGAGATTCTCGAAGCCTTCCACGACTTCGACAATTTCAAGCTGGTCGGGGAGGCGGTGCACTTCGAGGTCGTGCCGGATCGCCTGCGCGGTGAGGTAGCGCGTTTCGACATCATCGACGGCGCGGGCAAGATCATCGTCGCGCGCGACAAGCGGATCACCGCGAAGCACATTCGCGAACTGGATCAGGCTGGCGTCAAGACCATCGAGGTGCCGGACGACTTCCTCGTCGGCCGGATTCTGGCAAAGAACCTGGTGGATGCCGAGACCGGCGAGCTGGTGGCACGGGCAAACGACGAGATCACCGAGGATCTGCTCGCGACGCTGCGTGAAGCCGGGGGCATGGATCTCCAGACCCTGTTCGTGAACGATCTCGATCGCGGTGCCTACATTTCTCAGACGCTGCGTATCGACGAAACCACCGATCAGTGGGCCGCGCGGGTGGCGATCTACCGGATGATGCGTCCGGGCGAGCCGCCCACCGAAGACGCGGTCGAGGCCTTGTTCCAGGGGCTGTTCTACTCGGAAGAACGCTACGACCTGTCCGGCGTGGGGCGGATGAAGTTCAATCGCCGTGCCTACCCGGAGACCATCGACGAGCGCGCCCCCGGTTGGTGGAAGCGCTTCTACCAGCGTGTCTCCGAAGGCGGCGAAATCACTGCGGGTACGCTGTGCGATCAGGACATCCTCGCCGTGATCGGCGTGCTGGTCGAGTTGCGCAACGGTCGCGGCGAGATCGATGACATCGACCACCTCGGCAACCGTCGGGTGCGTTCGGTGGGTGAGCTCGCGGAGAATCAGTTCCGGGCCGGCCTGGTCAGGGTCGAGCGCGCGGTCAAGGAGCGCCTGAGCCAGGCCGAGTCCGACAATCTGATGCCGCACGACCTGATCAACGCCAAGCCGATCTCGGCCGCGATCAAGGAATTCTTCGGTTCGAGCCAGCTCTCGCAGTTCATGGATCAGACCAACCCGCTGTCGGAGATCACCCACAAGCGGCGTGTTTCGGCGCTCGGACCGGGCGGCCTGACCCGCGAGCGTGCGGGCTTCGAAGTGCGTGACGTCCACCCGACCCACTATGGTCGCGTGTGCCCGATCGAAACGCCCGAAGGTCCGAACATCGGCCTGATCAACTCGCTCGCGGTCTATGCCCGCACCAATGTGTACGGCTTTCTCGAGACGCCGTACCGCAAGGTCATCGATGGCAAGGTCAGCGATCAGATCGATTACCTGTCGGCGATCGAAGAAGGGCACTACATCATTGCGCAGGCGAATGCCGAGATCAGCGAGGATGGCCATCTGGCGGGCGACCTGATTTCGTGCCGTCACAAGGGCGAGTTCATGCTGTCGACGGCGAGCCAGGTCCAGTACATGGACGTCGCGCCGGGCCAGATCGTGTCGGTGGCGGCGTCGCTGATACCGTTTCTCGAGCATGACGATGCGAACCGCGCGCTGATGGGCGCGAACATGCAACGTCAGGCGGTGCCCTGCCTGCGGCCGGAGAAGCCGCTGGTGGGTACCGGTATCGAGCGCACGGTGGCGGTCGACTCGGGGACCGTGGTCCAGGCGCGCCGCGGCGGCGTGATCGACTACATCGATGCCAACCGGATCGTGGTGCGGGTGCATGACAACGAGACCCTTGCGGGCGAAGTCGGGGTCGACATCTACAACCTGATCAAGTACACCCGCTCCAACCAGAACACTAACATCAACCAGCGCCCGATCGTGAAGGTCGGCGATGTCATCCAGCGCGGTGACGTGGTGGCCGACGGCGCTTCGACCGACCTGGGCGAGCTCGCATTGGGCCAGAACATGCTGGTGGCGTTCATGCCCTGGAACGGCTACAACTTCGAGGATTCGATCCTGATCTCGGAGCGGGTCGTGGCCGACGATCGTTTCACGTCGATCCATATCGAAGAGCTCACGGTCGTCGCGCGCGACACCAAGCTGGGGCCGGAAGAGATCACCCGCGACATCGCGTCGCTGGGCGAGGCGCAGATGTCCCGCCTCGACGAATCCGGCATCGTCTATATCGGGGCCGAGGTCAAGGCGGGCGATGTGCTGGTCGGCAAGGTCACGCCCAAGGGCGAGACCCAACTCACGCCGGAAGAAAAACTGCTGCGCGCGATCTTCGGCGAGAAGGCATCCGACGTGAAGGATACCTCGTTGCGAGTGCCGTCCGGGATGGTGGGCACGGTCATCGACGTGCAGGTGTTCACCCGCGAAGGCATCGAGCGCGACAAGCGTGCTCAGTCGATCATCGACGACATGCTGCGCAGCTTCAAGACCGACCTGGCCGACCAGATGCGCATCGTCGAGCGCGATGCGTTCGCGCGTATGCGCCGCCTGATCGTCAACCAGAAGGTCAATGGCGGTCCGCGCAAGCTTGCCAAGGGGGCGGCCATTACCGACGAGTATCTCGACTCGCTCGAGCAATACCATTGGTTCGACATCCGCATGGCCGACGAGGAACTCGCCGCCCAGCTCGAGGCGATCCGGGAAGGTCTCGAGAAAACCCGCAAGGACTTCGAAGTGGCCTTCGAGGTCAAGAAGAAGAAACTCACCCAGGGTGACGAGTTGCCACCGGGCGTGCAGAAGATGGTCAAGGTTCACCTCGCGGTCAAGCGACGCCTGCAGCCGGGCGACAAGATGGCGGGGCGGCACGGCAACAAGGGCGTGGTGTCGCGGATCGTGCCGATCGAGGACATGCCCTACATGGCGGACGGCACGCCGGTCGATATCGCGCTCAATCCGCTGGGCGTGCCCTCGCGGATGAACATCGGTCAGATTCTCGAAACCCACCTCGGTCGCGCGGCGAAGGGGCTGGGCAAGAGCATCGACGATCTCCTGCGCCGCAACGCGGCGATCGACGAAGTGCGTGGATTCATCGACCAGATCTACAACGATTGCGGCAAGGGCGCCGACATCGGTTCGCTGACCGAGGTCGAGATCCTGGAGCTCGCGCGCAACCTCAAGAACGGTGTGCCTTTCGCGACACCGGTTTTCGACGGCGCCAAGGAAGAAGAGATCCAGGCCATGTTCAGGCTCGCCGGTCTCGATGAGTCGGGCCAGGTCACCCTGTTCGACGGCCGCACCGGCGATGCTTTCGACCGCAAGGTCACGGTGGGCTACAAGCATGTGCTGAAGCTGCATCACCTCGTCGACGACAAGATGCATGCCCGTTCGACCGGCCCGTACTCGCTGGTGACGCAACAGCCGCTGGGCGGCAAGGCGCAGTTCGGTGGCCAGCGTTTCGGTGAAATGGAAGTCTGGGCGCTCGAGGCCTACGGTGCCGCCTACACGCTGCAGGAAATGCTGACGGTGAAGTCCGATGACGTGACCGGCCGTACCAAGGTCTACGAGAGCATCGTGAAGGGCGAGCACAAGATCGACGCGGGCATGCCCGAGTCCTTCAACGTGCTGGTGAAGGAAATCCGCTCGCTCGCGATCGACATCGATCTGGACAGTTATTGAACCGGGTTCAAAGCCCACCACGCTTACCCGGATGGAGTGACATATGAAAAGCCTGCTCGCTGACCTGTTCAAGCAAACCCTGCCCAACGAAGACGAGTTCGACGCGATCACCGTTGGCCTGGCCTCGCCGGACAAGATCCGGTCGTGGTCGTATGGCGAGGTCAAGAAGCCCGAAACCATCAACTACCGCACCTTCAAGCCGGAGCGCGACGGCCTGTTCTGCGCCAAGATCTTCGGCCCGGTGAAGGACTACGAATGCCTGTGCGGCAAGTACAAGCGACTCAAGCATCGCGGCGTGATCTGCGAGAAATGCGGCGTCGAAGTGACCCTATCGAAGGTGCGTCGCGAACGCATGGGCCATATCGAACTGGCCAGTCCGGTCGCGCATATCTGGTTCCTGAAGAGTCTGCCGAGCCGCCTCGGCATGGTGCTCGACATGACGCTGCGCGACATCGAGCGGGTGCTGTACTTCGAAGCCTTCGTCGTGGTCGAGCCGGGCATGACGCCGCTCAATCGTGCGCAACTGCTGACCGAGGATGACTATCTCGCCAAGGTCGAGGAGTATGGTGACGATTTCGACGCAGTGATGGGGGCCGAGGGTATCCGCGAGCTGCTGCGCACACTCGATCTCAACAATGAAGTCGAGAAGCTGCGCGGCGAGCTCGAAACCACCGGCTCCGAAGCCAAGGTCAAGAAGTTCTCTAAGCGTCTCAAGGTGCTGGAGGCATTCCAGACTTCGGGCATCAAGCCCGAGTGGATGATCCTCGAAGTGCTGCCGGTGCTGCCGCCGGACCTGCGCCCGCTGGTGCCGCTGGATGGTGGCCGCTTCGCGACCTCCGATCTCAACGACCTGTACCGCCGCGTGATCAACCGCAACAACCGGCTCAAGCGCCTGCTCGAACTGAAGGCGCCCGAGATCATCGTGCGCAACGAAAAGCGCATGCTGCAGGAGGCGGTCGATTCGCTGCTCGACAACGGCCGCCGTGGCAAGGCGATGACCGGTGCCAACAAGCGCCCGCTGAAATCGCTGGCCGACATGATCAAGGGCAAGGGCGGGCGCTTCCGCCAGAACCTGCTCGGCAAACGCGTCGACTACTCCGGCCGTTCGGTGATCGTGGTCGGCCCGCAACTGAAGCTGCACCAGTGCGGCCTACCCAAGCTGATGGCGCTCGAGCTGTTCAAGCCCTTCATCTTCAACAAGCTCGAACTGATGGGGCTCGCCACCACCATCAAGCAGGCGAAGAAGATGGTCGAGTCGCAGGAGCCGGTGGTGTGGGACATCCTCGAAGAGGTGATCCGCGAGCATCCGGTGATGCTGAACCGCGCGCCGACGCTGCACCGCCTCGGCATCCAGGCTTTTGAGCCGGTGCTGATCGAAGGCAAGGCCATCCAGCTCCATCCGCTGGTCTGCGTCGCGTTCAACGCCGACTTCGACGGTGACCAGATGGCCGTGCACGTGCCGTTGTCGCTGGAAGCACAGATGGAAGCCCGCACCCTGATGCTGGCGTCGAACAACGTCCTGTCGCCGGCCAACGGCGAGCCGATCATCGTGCCGTCGCAGGATATCGTGCTGGGCTTGTACTATGCCACCCGCGAAGCGGTGAACGCGCCGGGCGAAGGCATGAGTTTCATGGACGTGTCGGAAGCCAAGCGCGCGTACGATGCCGGCGTGCTGGCGCTGCACGCGCGGGTGTCGATTCGCCTGAAGACGGTGGAATTCGGCCCTGACGGTGAGAAGGTCGAGAAGCTCGCGCGCTACAGCACGACCGCGGGCCGCGCGATGCTCTCCGAGATCCTGCCTCCGGGCCTGCCGTTCGCCGTGATCGACAAGCCGCTCAAGAAGAAGGAAATCTCGCGCCTGATCAATGTCTCGTTCCGCCGCTGCGGTTTGAAGGAGACGGTCGTCTTCGCGGACAAGCTGATGCAGTTCGGCTTCAGGCTCGCGACCCGTGCCGGGATCTCGATCGCGGTCAAGGACATGCTGGTGCCGAGCCAGAAGGATCCGCTGATCCACGCCGCCGAGCAGGAAGTCAAGGAGATCGCGCAGCAGTACGCCTCGGGTCTGGTCACGGACGGGGAGCGTTACAACAAGGTCGTCGATATCTGGGGCCGCGCCGGTGATCAGGTCGCCAAGGCGATGATGGATCAACTCGGCCAGGAAGACGTGGTCAATCGCGATGGCGAAGCCGTCAAGCAGGAATCGTTCAACTCGATCTACATGATGGCCGACTCGGGCGCACGCGGTTCCGCGGCGCAGATTCGCCAGCTGGCGGGGATGCGCGGCCTGATGGCGAAGCCGGACGGCTCGATCATCGAAACGCCCATCACGACCAACTTCCGTGAAGGTCTGAACGTTCTGCAGTACTTCATCTCGACCCACGGCGCGCGCAAGGGCTTGGCGGATACGGCGCTCAAGACCGCGAACTCGGGTTACCTGACACGTCGCCTGGTGGATGTGACCCAGGATCTGGTCGTGACCGAAGACGATTGCGGTACCCGCGAGGGCTTCGTCATGAAGGCCCTGATCGAAGGGGGCGAAGTGGTCGAAGCGCTGCGCGAGCGGATTCTCGGGCGGGTCTGCGTTGACGATCTGGTCAACCCCGATACCCAGGAGACTGCGATCGAGGCGGGCACACTGTTGAACGAAGACGCGGTCGAATTGATCGACACGCTGGGTATCGACGAGGTCAAGGTCCGCACTGCCCTCACGTGCGAGACCCGTTACGGCATCTGCGCCAAATGCTACGGGCGCGATCTCGGGCGCGGTTCGATGGTCAACGCCGGCGAAGCGGTGGGTGTGATCGCGGCGCAGTCGATCGGTGAGCCGGGTACGCAGCTGACCATGCGCACCTTCCACGTCGGTGGCGCGGCTTCACGTGCCGCCGCGGCGAGCGGCGTCGAGGCCAAGTCGGCCGGTACCGTTCGCTTTGCGGGCAATATGCGCTACGTGACCACGGCCAAGTCCGAGAAGGTGATCATCGCGCGCTCGGCCGAAGTGGTGGTCGCGGATGAAATGGGACGCGAGCGCGAACGGCACAAGCTCCCTTACGGCGCGACCTTGTTCGTCGATGACGGCATGGCGATCAAGGCCGGTATGCAACTCGCGGCTTGGGATCCGCATACCCGCCCGATCATCACCGAATACGCCGGTACGGTGAAGTTCGAGAACGTCGAAGACGGTGTGACCGTCGCGAAGCAGATCGACGACGTCACCGGTTTGTCGACGCTGGTCGTCATCGACGCCAAGCGTCGTTCGTCGGGTTCGACCACCAAGGGCGTGCGTCCGCAGGTCAAGCTGCTCGACGCTGCAGGCGAGGAAATCAAGATCAGCGGCACCGATCACTCGGTGGCGATCACGTTCCAGGTCGGATCGCTGATCACCGTCAAGGATGGGCAGCAGGTCAGCGTCGGTGACGTCCTTGCGCGTATTCCGCAAGAGTCGGCGAAGACCCGGGACATCACCGGGGGTCTGCCGCGGGTGGCCGAGCTGTTCGAGGCGCGTGCGCCGAAGGATGCCGGCGTGCTGGCCGAGTACACCGGCACGGTGTCGTTCGGCAAGGACACCAAGGGCAAGCAGCGTCTGGTGATCACCGAACCCGACGGGGTCGCGCACGAGTTCCTGATCCCCAAGGACAAGCACCTGATGGTGCACGACGGCCAAGTGGTGAACAAGGGTGAGCTCATCGTCGATGGTCCGGCCGATCCGCATGACATCCTGCGCCTGCAGGGCATCCCAGCCCTGGCCCGCTACATCATCGACGAAGTGCAGGACGTCTATCGCCTGCAGGGCGTGAAGATCAACGACAAGCACATCGAAGTGATCGTCCGGCAGATGTTGCGCCGCGTCGTCATCACCGACCCCGGTAATACGCGTTTCATCCGTGAAGAGCAGGTCGAGCGTTCCGACGTTCTCGAAGAGAACGAGCTCATGGAGCGCGAGGGCAAGCTACCCAGCCAGTACGAGAATGTGCTGCTTGGCATTACGAAGGCGTCGTTGTCTACCGATTCGTTCATCTCGGCCGCGTCGTTCCAGGAAACGACCCGGGTTCTCACCGAGGCTGCAATCATGGGCAAGCGCGACGATCTGCGGGGGCTCAAGGAAAACGTCATCGTGGGCCGCTTGATTCCGGCGGGGACGGGCATGGCGTATCACCGCAGCCGCAAGGCGCAAACGGCCGGAGAGGACCTAGGCAGTGGCCACGCGTGGACCATCGGGCCGGACAGTGGCGACGCGGACAACATGGAAACAACACAGGATGTCCTGCCCGGTTGACTGGGGCGCAAATTTAATACTAGAATCCGGCCTCTATATGCGGGCTGACCAATCGTAGTCAGCTGCAGCCGGAATAATCCACCCAAGGCGGCCCTCGGCGGCTGCCTTGGTTTATTTGGAAATTCTCAAGCTATGCCAACAATTAATCAGCTCGTCCGCAGTCCGCGGGAAAAAGTGGTCACCAAGAGCAAGGTGCCCGCGCTGGAAGCGTGCCCGCAGAAGCGTGGCGTGTGTACGCGCGTTTATACGACGACTCCGAAAAAGCCGAACTCGGCGCTGCGGAAGGTCGCCAAGGTTCGTCTCACCAACGGTTTCGAGGTCATCTCGTATATCGGCGGCGAAGGCCACAACCTGCAGGAGCACTCCGTGGTCCTGATCCGGGGTGGTCGGGTCAAGGATCTTCCGGGTGTTCGTTATCACATCGTTCGTGGCTCGCTGGATCTGCAGGGTGTCAAGGACCGCAAGCAGTCGCGCTCGAAGTACGGTGCGAAGCGCCCGAAGAAAGCCTAATCCCCGCTATCCAGAGATCAGTAAGAGGTCGTTATGCCGCGTCGTCGTGAAGTACCGAAGCGTGAGATTCTGCCGGACCCGAAGTTTGGTTCGCAAGATGTCTCGAAGTTCATCAATGTGATCATGCAATCGGGCAAGAAGTCCGTTGCTGAGCGTATTGTCTATGGCGCATTCGCGCACATTACCACCAAGGCCGGCAAGGATCCGCTCGAGGTTTTCTCGGCGGCAGTCGGGAATGTCAAGCCGGTGGTCGAGGTGAAGAGCCGGCGGGTGGGTGGTGCGAACTACCAGGTGCCAGTCGAAGTGCGTCCGTCCCGGCGCATGGCGCTGTCGATGCGCTGGTTGCGCGAAGCGGCGCGCAAGCGCGCCGAGAAGTCGATGGCTCAGCGCTTGGCCGGTGAGTTGCTCGAGGCGGCCGAGGGGCGTGGCTCCGCGATGAAGAAACGCGACGAGGTGCATCGCATGGCCGAGGCAAACAAGGCATTCTCGCACTACCGCTTCTGATCGTTACGGATGGCGGTAACTCGGGCCCTGCAAAGGGCTCGAATGTTTTCTGATGCATTAATTTGATTTTCCGCGCCTGACGGTGCGATCAACTGAAGGTAGATTACCGTGGCCCGCAAGACTCCTATCGAGCGCTACCGCAATATCGGTATTTCCGCGCATATCGACGCTGGTAAAACGACGACGACCGAGCGCATTCTTTTTTATACCGGTGTGAACCACAAGATTGGTGAAGTGCACGATGGTGCGGCCACCATGGACTGGATGGCGCAGGAGCAGGAGCGCGGAATCACGATCACGTCGGCCGCGACCACGTGTTTCTGGAAAGGCATGGAAATGGGCTATCCAGAGCACCGTTTCAACATCATCGATACTCCGGGGCACGTCGATTTCACGATCGAAGTCGAGCGCTCGATGCGGGTGCTCGATGGTGCGTGCATGGTCTATTGTGCGGTCGGTGGCGTACAGCCCCAGTCCGAGACTGTCTGGCGCCAGGCCACCAAGTACAAGGTGCCGCGCTTGGCGTTCGTGAACAAGATGGACCGTCAGGGTGCAAATTTCTTCAAGGTCGTCGATCAGATGCGTTTGCGTCTGAAGGCGAATCCGATTCCGGTGGTCATCCCGATCGGTGCCGAAGAAAAATTCCAGGGCGTCGTCGACCTGATCAAGATGAAGGCGATCTTCTGGGACGAGGCGTCGCAGGGGATGAAGTTCGAGTATCGCGACATTCCGGCCGAGTTAGCCGAAGATGCCGCGACCTGGCGCGAGCAGATGGTCGAGGCGGCCGCCGAGGCGTCGGAAGATCTGATGAACGATTACCTCGAGAACGGTGATCTCTCGGAAGACAAGATCAAGCTCGGTCTGCGCACCCGCACCATCGCGTGCGAGATCCAGCCGATGCTGTGCGGCACGGCATTCAAGAACAAGGGCGTGCAGCGCATGCTCGACGCCGTCATCGACTTTCTGCCTTCGCCCGTCGATATTCCGCCGGTTACCGGCGTCGATGAGGGTGAAAAAGAGATTTCGCGCAAGGCGGATGACAGTGAGAAGTTCGCGGCCCTCGCGTTCAAGCTGATGACCGATCCGTTCGTCGGTCAGCTGACGTTCGTGCGCGTGTATTCGGGCGTGCTCAATTCCGGCGAGACGGTTCTGAACTCGGTGCGCAACAAGAAGGAGCGTATCGGTCGGATCCTGCAGATGCACGCGAACGAGCGCGCGGAAATCAAGGAAGTTCTGGCGGGAGATATCGCGGCATGTGTTGGCCTGAAGGAGGTGACGACCGGTGAGACGCTGTGTGATCCGTCCGCGCCGATCATCCTCGAACGCATGATCTTCCCGGATCCGGTGATCCATGTGGCCGTCGAGCCGAAGACCAAGGCCGACCAGGAGAAGATGGGGATCGCGCTGGGCCGGCTTGCCGCCGAGGATCCGTCGTTCCGCGTGCGTACCGACGAGGAGTCCGGTCAGACCATCATCTCGGGTATGGGCGAATTGCACCTCGAGATCATCGTCGATCGCATGAAGCGCGAGTTCAATGTCGAAGCGAACGTGGGTGCGCCTCAGGTGGCGTATCGCGAGGCGGTTCGCAAGGCGGTGGAGCAGGAAGGCAAGTTCGTCAAGCAGTCCGGCGGTCGCGGCCAGTACGGTCATGTGTGGATCAAGCTCGAGCCGAACGAGACCGGCAAGGGTTACGAGTTCGTCGATGCGATCAAGGGGGGGGTCGTTCCGCGCGAGTACATCCCGGCGGTCGACAAGGGTTTGCAGGATACTCTCCCGAGCGGCGTGTTGGCCGGCTTCCCGGTGGTGGACGTCAAGGTCACTCTGTTCGACGGTTCGTACCACGACGTGGATTCGAACGAAAACGCGTTCAAGATGGCGGCCTCGATGGCATTCAAGGACGCGATGCGCAAGGCCAATCCCGTCCTGCTCGAACCGATGATGGCCGTCGTCGTCGAGACGCCCGAAGATTACATGGGCAACGTGATGGGCGATCTGTCCGGCCGTCGCGGCATTGTCCAGGGTATGGATGATCTTCCGGGTGGGATCAAGGAGATTCGTGCCGAAGTGCCGCTGGCGGAAATGTTCGGCTATGCGACCCAACTGCGTTCGTTGTCGCAGGGTCGCGCTACGTATTCAATGGAATTCAAGCACTACTCGGAGGCGCCCAAGAGCGTTGCCGAGGCAGTGATCAACAATCGTAAGTGATCAAGTACTCTGGAGAGGTTTGTTAAATGGCTAAGGGCAAGTTTGAACGGACGAAGCCGCACGTAAACGTTGGTACGATTGGCCACGTTGACCACGGCAAGACGACGCTGACGGCGGCGATCACGACGATTCTGTCGAAGAAGTTCGGCGGCGAAGCGAAAGCGTACGACCAGATCGACGCAGCGCCTGAAGAGAAGGCGCGCGGCATCACGATCAACACGGCGCACGTCGAGTACGAAACGGCGGCGCGCCACTACGCGCACGTCGACTGCCCGGGTCACGCCGACTACGTGAAGAACATGATTACCGGCGCGGCGCAGATGGACGGCGCGATCCTGGTGTGTTCGGCCGCGGACGGCCCGATGCCGCAAACGCGCGAACACATCCTGCTCGCCCGTCAGGTCGGCGTGCCGTACATCATCGTGTTCCTGAACAAGTGCGACATGGTTGACGACGAAGAGCTGCTCGAGCTGGTCGAAATGGAAGTGCGCGAGCTCCTGTCGAAGTACGACTTCCCGGGTGACGACATCCCGATCGTCAAGGGCTCGGCCCTCAAGGCACTCGAAGGCGACCAGTCCGACATCGGCGAACCGGCGATCCTGCGCCTGGCCGACGCGCTCGACAGCTACATCCCGACGCCCGAACGCGCCATCGACAAGCCCTTCCTGCTGCCGATCGAAGACGTATTCTCGATCTCCGGCCGCGGCACCGTGGTGACCGGTCGTGTCGAACGCGGGATCGTGAAAGTCGGCGAAGAAATCGAAATCGTCGGCATCAAGGCCACTGTCAAGACCACCTGCACCGGCGTGGAAATGTTCCGCAAGCTGCTCGACCAAGGTCAGGCAGGCGACAACGTCGGCGTGCTGCTGCGTGGCACCAAGCGTGAAGACGTCGAGCGTGGCCAGGTGCTGTGCAAGCCGGGCTCGATCAAGCCGCACACCCACTTCACCGGTGAAGTGTACGTGCTGTCGAAAGATGAAGGCGGCCGCCACACCCCGTTCTTCAACAACTATCGTCCGCAGTTCTACTTCCGCACGACCGACGTGACCGGATCGATCTCGCTGCCGGAAGGCACCGAAATGGTGATGCCGGGCGACAACGTCTCGATCGTGGTGAAGCTGATCGCGCCGATCGCAATGGAAGAAGGCCTGCGCTTCGCAATCCGCGAAGGCGGTCGTACCGTCGGCGCCGGTGTCGTCGCCAAAATCATCGAGTAATCACTGCTCTCAGTCCCGGTGTGCAAGCGCGCCGGGTTTGCTCTTTAGGACAAAATCATGCAAAGCCAGAAGATTCGTATCCGCCTCAAGGCCTTCGATTATCGCTTGATCGACCAGTCGGCGCTTGAGATCGTCGATACCGCCAAGCGCACAGGCGCTGTCGTGCGCGGGCCGGTCCCGTTGCCGACACGTAAGGAGCGCTTCGACGTGCTGCGTTCGCCGCATGTTAACAAGTCGTCGCGCGACCAGTTCGAAATTCGCACGCATCAGCGTTTGATGGACATCATCGATCCGACCGACAAGACCGTCGACGCGTTGATGAAACTCGATCTTCCGGCGGGTGTGGACGTCGAGATCAAGTTGCAGTAAAGTCTAGGGCTTGCTTCTTAGCTCTGAGGGCCGGTATAATCCGGCCTTTACGCTTTTTGGCGTGGAAATTTTTTGATAGGGCCCGGTCAATCGCAACCGGGAATCAGGAGAAGAAAATGAGTCTAGGCCTTGTTGGGCGCAAGGTTGGCATGACTCGCATCTTCGCCGAGGATGGTTTGTCCATTCCGGTGACGGTGCTTGACGTGTCCAACAACCGCGTGACCCAGATCAAGACTGCCGCGACCGACGGGTATTCCGCGGTCCAGGTTGCTTTTGGCAAGCGGCGTCCAAGTCGTGTAGGAAAGCCCCTGGCGGGACATCTCGCCAAAGCGGGGGTCGAAGCGGGTCACGTTCTGAAAGAATTCACTGTTACCGAAGACCAGCTCGCTACTGTCAAGGCGGGTGAGGTGGTGTCGGTCGAGATTTTTGCGGTCGGGCAGCGGGTCGATGTGACCGGCACGACGATCGGCAAGGGTTTCTCAGGATCGATCAAGCGTCATCATTTTTCGTCCAATCGTGCGTCGCACGGTAACTCCATTTCGCATAATGCGCCGGGTTCGATCGGGATGGCGCAGGATCCGGGTCGCGTGTTTCCGGGTAAGCGTATGGCGGGGCATCTGGGCGCCGATACGCGGACCACGCAGGGCTTGGAAGTGGTTCGTGTCGATGTCGAGCGTCAGTTGCTGTTGGTGAAAGGTGCTGTGCCGGGCGCGAAGGGTGGCGATGTCGTCGTCCGTCCCGCTGTCAAGGGCTGAGCGGGGGCGCAATGGAACTCAAACTATTGAATGAGCGTGGCGAGCAGGCCTCGACACTGCAGGCGTCGGACACATTGTTCGCGCGTGAGTACAACGAGGCGCTGGTGCATCAGGTTGTCGTCGCCTATATGGCGAATGCGCGATCGGGCAATCGTGCGCAGAAGGGGCGTGCGGAGATCGCCAAGTCGACCCGCAAGCCGTGGCGCCAGAAGGGTACGGGGCGTGCCCGCGCTGGTATGGCGTCGAGCCCGATCTGGCGTGGGGGCGGCAAGGCGTTTCCAAGCTCGCCTGACGAGAATTTCTCCCACAAGCTCAACCGGAAAATGTTCCGCGCTGGCGTCGCTGCGATTCTGTCGCAGTTGGCGCGCGAGGGGCGGTTGGCTGTGGTTGAGGATTTCAGCGTCGAGGCGCCCAAGACCAAGCTGCTGAATGACAAGCTGAAGGGTATGGGTCTCGATTCGGTTCTGGTCATCACCGATCAGTTCGATGAGAACCTGTTCCTGTCGGCGCGCAATCTGCACAAGGTTCTGGTGCTGGAAGTGTCTGAAACGGATCCCGTTTCCCTGGTGCATTATCAAAACGTGATCGTGACCAAGGGTGCGCTGGCCAAGATGGAGGAGGTCTGGCAATGAGCGAATTTAGCCAGGAGCGTCTGATGCAGGTGTTGCTCGCGCCCCAGATCTCCGAAAAGGCGACGTACATCGCCGACAGGAATGAGCAAGTGGTGTTCAAGGTTGCGTCCACCGCGACCAAGCCCGAAGTGAAGGCGGCTGTCGAGCTGCTTTTCAAGGTCGGCGTCGAGTCGGTGCAGATTCTGAACGTCAAGGGTAAGGTCAAGCGTTTTGGCAAGATGACCGGTCGTCGCAAGGGCTGGAAGAAGGCGTTCGTGTGCCTCAAGCCGGGCCAGGAAATCAACTTCGCGTCCGGGGAGTAATCAGTCATGGCACTCGTAAAACTCAAACCAACGTCGGCTGGCCGGCGGGCGATGGTGAAGGTCGTCAATAAGGATCTTCATAAGGGCAAGCCGTATGCGCCGTTGCTGGAAAGCAAGAGCCGCAACGGTGGTCGCAACAACAACGGGCACATTACTGTTCGGCATCAAGGGGGCGGTCACAAACAGCATTATCGTGTGATCGACTTCCGTCGTGACAAGGATGGCATCGTCGGTCGCGTTGAACGTGTCGAATACGACCCTAATCGCTCCGCCCATATCGCGCTGGTCTGCTATGCGGACGGCGAGCGTCGCTACATCATCGCGCCGAAGGGGCTCGAGATCGGCCAGCAGTTGCTGAGCGGTTCCGAAGCGCCGATCAAGTCGGGCAACGCCCTGCCGATCCGTAATATTCCGGTCGGCTCGACGATTCACTGCGTCGAGTTGATGCCGGGCAAGGGTGCGCAGATCGCGCGTTCAGCGGGGGCTTCGGTGCAGCTGCTCGCGCGTGAAGGGGCGTATGCCCAGATTCGTCTGCGCTCCGGCGAAGTTCGCCTGGTTCATGTCGAATGTCGCGCCACCATCGGCGAGGTCGGAAACTCCGAGCACGGACTGCGCAAGATTGGCAAGGCCGGTGCAAACCGTTGGCGCGGTATTCGTCCGACCGTGCGCGGTACCGCGATGAACCCGGTCGACCACCCGCATGGCGGTGGTGAAGGACGTACCGGTGAAGGCGGTGTTCCGCGTAGTCCGTGGGGTCAGCCTGCGAAGGGATATCGGACGCGCAGCAACAAGCGTACCGATGGCATGATCGTCCAGCGTCGCCACAAGCGCTAAGGGGTAAGTAATGGCACGTTCAATCAAAAAGGGCCCGTTTGTCGACGCACATCTGCTCAAGAAAGTGGATGCTTCGCGCGCAAGCAACGACAAGCGCCCGATCAAGACCTGGTCGCGTCGTTCGACGGTTCTGCCTGACTTCGTCGGTTTGACCATCGCGGTGCATAACGGCCGTCAACATGTCCCGGTCTTCGTTTCCGAGAACATGGTCGGTCACAAGCTCGGTGAGTTTGCGCTCACGCGTACCTTCAAGGGGCACGCTGCGAGCAAGAAGGCAAAGAGGTAATCGCCAAATGGAAACCAAAGCCATTCTTCGTGGTGTGCGACTGTCCGCGCAAAAGGGACGCCTGGTGGCTGATCAGGTCCGCGGAAAGCCGGTCGATCAGGCGATCAACATTCTCGCTTTCTCGCCGAAAAGAGGCGCTCAGATCATTCGTAAGGTCGTGGAGTCGGCGATCGCGAATGCCGAGCACAACGATGGTGCCGACATCGATGATTTGAAGGTCAAGACCATCTATGTCGAAGAAGGTACATCGTTGAAGCGTTTCGCTGCGCGTGCCAAGGGCCGTGGGAATCGCATCCTCAAGCCCACATGTCACATCTACGTGACCGTTGGGGAATAAGGAAAGACTATGGGTCAGAAAATTCATCCTACCGGTTTCCGTCTTGCGGTTACGCATGACTGGAGCTCTCGTTGGTTCTGCGCCGGCAACGGTTACGCCGCGATGCTGCACGAGGACCTCAAGGTCCGCAATTATCTGAAGAAGCGGCTCGCGCATGCGTCGCTCGGCCGGATCGTGATCGAGCGTCCGGCCAAGAATGCACGCATCACGCTGTTCAGCGCGCGCCCCGGTGTGGTCATCGGAAAGAAGGGCGAGGACATCGAGACGCTCAAGCGCGATCTGCAAAAGATCATGGGCGTTCAGGTGCATGTGAATATCGAAGAGATTCGCAAGCCCGAGACCGACGCGCAGTTGATCGCCGATTCGATCGCCCAGCAGCTCGAAAAGCGGATCATGTTCCGTCGTGCCATGAAACGCGCGATGCAGAACGCGATGCGCCTTGGCGCACAGGGCATCAAGATCATGAGCGCCGGTCGTCTCAATGGTGCGGAGATTGCGCGTACCGAATGGTATCGCGAAGGTCGTGTGCCCCTGCACACGCTGCGCGCCGACATCGACTACGGCACGTCTGAAGCCAAGACGACCTACGGGATCATCGGTATCAAGGTTTGGGTCTACAAGGGCGACATGCTGGGCCGCAACGAGCGTCCGGCTGTTGTCGAGCCCGACAACGAGGCCCGCCGTAACCGCCGTCCGCCGCGCAACGACGCGGGCGACAACCGTGGCGCCAAGCGTCCGCCCCGTCGTGCAGGTGCCGAATCTGCGGGCGACAAGGCCGGGAAACCCACCAGGAAAGCAGGAGTAGACGATGCTGCAGCCGTCTAGAAGAAAATACCGGAAAGAACAGAAAGGTCGTAACACCGGTGTCGCGACGCGTGGCGCGAAAGTCAGTTTCGGTGAGTTCGGTCTGAAGGCGGTCGGGCGTGGGCGGCTTACCGCTCGGCAGATCGAGTCTGCTCGGCGTGCGATGACCCGTCATATCAAGCGGGGCGGCCGGATCTGGATCCGGATTTTCCCTGACAAGCCGATCTCGAAGAAGCCGGCGGAAGTGCGGATGGGTAATGGTAAAGGCAGCCCCGAATACTGGGTTGCCGAAATCCAGCCGGGTAAGGTGTTGTACGAAATGGACGGTGTGAGCGAGGAGCTCGCGCGCGAGGCGTTCCGTCTCGCTGCTGCCAAGCTTCCGCTTGAAACGACCTTTGTTCACCGTCATCTGGGGTAATCATGAAAGCGAGTGAGCTTCGCGCCAAAAGCGTGGCAGAAATCAACAATGAATTGCTTGAATTGCTCAAGGCCCAGTTTTCGCTGCGTATGCAGCTGGCCACCCAGCAGCTCGGCAACACGAGTCAACTCAAGAAGGTTCGTCGTGACATCGCACGTGTGCGTACCCTTCTGACGGAAAAGGCGGCTGAGAAATGACCGAGCAGGCTGAAAAGGTTAGGCGCGCCCTGGTGGGGCGCGTGGTCAGCGACAAGATGCAGAATACCGTGACGGTATTGGTCGAGCGTCGGGTCAAGCACGAGCTGTACGGCAAGATCATCACCCGTTCCGCGAAGTATCATGCACACGTCGAAGACGGTGTCGCGGCGCAAGGTGATCTGGTTGAAATCGAGGAATGTCGTCCGATCTCCAAGACGAAGACCTGGCGGGTAAGCAAGGTTGTCGAAAAGGCCCGGATCATTTAACTGGCACTTTTGTCGGGGTGGCTTGGCTTTTCAAAGCCGAGCTGCTAAACTCTCGGTCTTTGCTGTAACTCGTAAGTTTTCACACCCGTACGGGTTCCAAGACTGACCGCTTTGCGGGGCAAGTTGGAGATAAATTCATGATTCAAATGCAGTCCAGGCTGGACGTAGCCGACAATTCGGGCGCGCGTTCGGTGATGTGTATCAAGGTGTTGGGTGGCTCGAAGCGCCGCTACGCCGGGATCGGCGACGTGATCAAGGTTTCGATCAAGGATGCTGCTCCGCGTGGTCGTGTGAAAAAGGGTGATGTCTATAATGCCGTCGTCGTTCGCACCGCCAAAGGCGTGCGTCGTCCGGATGGCTCCCTGATTCGCTTCGATGGCAATGCCGCCGTTTTGCTGAACAACAAGCTCGAGCCAATCGGCACGCGTATCTTTGGGCCGGTCACCCGCGAGTTGCGCGGTGAGAAGTTCATGAAGATCGTCTCGCTTGCGCCTGAAGTGCTGTAAGGGGTTTCAGATGAACAAGATCCGCAAGGGTGATGAAGTAATCGTTCTCGCCGGTAAAGACAAGGGTCGTCGCGGTGTGGTGCTGGCGCGCGTTGATGATGAGCATGTGCTCGTCGAAGGGGTCAATCGCGTCAAGAAGCATGTGCGTCCGAATCCGGTCAAGGGTGAGACGGGCGGTATCGTCGAGCGGGCGATGCCGATCCATATTTCCAATGTTGCGTTGTTCAATCCTGTGTCGCAGTCGGCTGATCGCGTCGGGATCAAGGTGCTTGAGGATGGGCGCAAGGCGCGATTCTTCAAGTCGAACGGCGAACTGGTCGACGCTTAAGGAGTGGTGATGGCGCGCTTGCAGCAGTTTTACAAAGAGACCGTCGCACCCGGATTGCTTCAGCAATTTGGTTACAAGTCGGTCATGCAGGTTCCTCGGATCTCGAAGATCACGTTGAACATGGGTGTTGGCGAGGCGGTCGGCGACAAAAAGATTCTGGAGCATGCGGTTTCCGACATGACCAAGATCGCCGGCCAAAAACCCGTTGTCACCAAGGCAAAGAAGTCGATCGCAGGCTTCAAGATTCGTGATGGCTATCCGATCGGCTGCATGGTGACCCTGCGCGGCCCGAAAATGTACGAATTTCTTGATCGTCTGGTGACGATCGCGATGCCGCGTATTCGGGATTTTCGCGGTATCGGCGGCAAAGGGTTTGACGGGCGGGGAAATTTCAACCTTGGCGTCAAAGAGCAGATCATTTTCCCGGAAATCGAGTACGACAAGATCGATGTGCTCCGCGGGATGAACATCAGCATCACGACGACAGCCAAAACCGATCAGGAAGCGCGGGCGTTGTTGGCGGCGTTCAAGTTTCCTTTTAAGAATTGAGGGTGTTATGGCGAAACTGGCTCTGATCAATCGTGAGGAAAAGCGTCGCAAGACGGTGGCAAAGTTCGCCGCCAAGCGTGCCGACCTTTTTGCACAGATCAACGATACAAAGCTGTCGGACGACGAGCGGATGGCTGCGCGCTTGAAGCTGCAGCAGTTGCCGCGTAACGCAAGTCCGGTGCGCGAACGTCGCCGCTGCGAGCTGACGGGGCGTCCGCGTGGTGTATTCCGCAAGTTCGGACTGTGCCGTAACAAGCTTCGCGACCTGGCATTCCGGGGCGAAGTGCCTGGCGTGACCAAGGCGAGCTGGTAAGGAGAATATCAGATGAGTATGTCCGATCCCATCGCCGATATGTTGACCCGGATTCGCAACGGCCAGCAGGCTCAAAAAATCTCGGTGTCGATGCCGAGTTCTAAAGTCAAGATTGCGATCGCCAAGGTTCTGAAAGAAGAGGGTTATATCGAAGAGTTCTCGGTGCGTGAGAACGGCGGCAAACCCGAACTCGACGTGGCACTCAAGTATTATGCGGGCCGCCCGGTGATCGAGCGCCTGGAGCGTGTCAGCCGTCCCGGTCTGCGCGTCTACAAGGGAAGCGAAAAGCTGCCCACCGTCATGAACGGGCTCGGTGTGGCGATCGTGTCGACGCCGCGGGGTGTCATGACCGATCGTGCAGCACGTGCTGGTCGCGTCGGCGGCGAAGTCATTTGCTACGTCGCTTAAGGGGGAATCATGTCTCGTGTAGCTAAGAACCCGATCGTGGTTCCCGCCGGTGTCGATGTGACGATCAATGCCGGTGCTGTGACGGTGAAAGGCCCGTTGGGCTCGCTGACGCAGCAACTCGGCCAGACGGTCGAAGTAGTGCGTGAAGGCAACGCGCTGTTGTGCAAGCCGCGCGCGGGTGTGGCGAATTCCGGTGCGATGTCGGGCACCGTGCGTGCATTGTTGAACAATATGGTAACCGGCGTCAGCAAGGGTTTCGAGAAGAAGCTCAATCTGGTCGGCGTCGGCTATCGCGCGCAGGCGCAAGGCGACAAGCTGAACCTGTCGCTCGGGTTCTCGCATCCGGTGGTGCATCAGATGCCCGTCGGCGTGAAGGTCGAGACGCCGACGCAGACCGAAATTCTGATCAAGGGTATCGACAAGCAGCAGATCGGCCAAGTCGCGGCCGAAGTGCGTGCTTACCGCCAGCCTGAGCCCTACAAGGGCAAGGGCGTCCGCTACGCGGATGAGGTGGTGGTGCTCAAGGAAACCAAGAAGAAGTAAGGGCGGTTCGACATGAACAAAAAAGAAGTTCGCCTGCGTCGTGCTCGTAAAACCCGAGCGAAGATCGCAGAACTCAAAGCGGTGCGCCTGACTGTGTTCCGGTCCAACTCGCACATCTACGCCCAGGTGATATCCGGGTGTGGCTCGCGCGTCATCGCGGCGGCCTCGACGGTCGAGCCCGCTGTGCGTAGCCAGGTGAGCAATGGTGGCAACACCGAGGCTGCAACGCTGGTCGGCAAGCTGATCGCCGAACGAGCCAAGTCTGCCGGCGTCGACACGGTCGCATTCGATCGCGCAGGTTTCCTTTATCACGGTCGCGTCAAGGCGCTGGCCGAGGCCGCCCGCGAAGGCGGCCTCCAGTTCTAAACGGGGTTCCAGATGGCCAAGCAACAAACCAAGCGTTCGCAGGCTCCGGAAGAGCGGGGTGACGATCTTCGCGAGAAGATGGTTGCGATCAACCGTGTGACGAAGGTCGTCAAGGGTGGTCGGATTCTCGGCTTCGCCGCGCTCACCGTCGTCGGTGACGGTGACGGTGCAATCGGAATGGGTAAGGGCAAGTCGCGTGAAGTGCCGGTCGCGGTGCAGAAGGCGATGGACGAGGCGCGGCGCAAGCTGACCAAGGTCGCGTTGCGTAACGGCACGCTGCACCACACTGTTATCGGCAAGCATGGCGCATCGGAAGTGCTGATGCAGCCTGCGCCCAGTGGTACCGGCATCATTGCGGGTGGTCCGATGCGCGCCGTGTTCGAAGTCATGGGAGTGACCGACGTGATCTGCAAGATCATCGGTTCGACCAACCCGTACAACGTCGTGCGCGCTACCATCAACGGGCTGCTGGCGATCAGCACGCCGGCCGAGATCGCCGCGAAGCGTGGCAAGACGCTCGAAGAGATTCTGGGGTAAGTGATGGCTGACAAGAAAATCAAGGTCACGCTGGTGCGTAGCGTGATCGGGACCAAAGAGTCCCACCGGGCGACGGTACGCGGTCTTGGACTGCGCCGTCTGAATCATTCGGTCGAGCTCGAGGATACGCCGTCGGTGCGCGGAATGATCAACAAGGTCTCGTACCTGGTCAAGGCAGAGGGTTGATATGCGGTTGAATTCGATCAAGCCCGCTGAAAGGGCGAAGAAGGCTGCGCGTCGTGTCGGGCGCGGAATCGGCAGCGGTCTCGGCAAGACCTGCGGTCGCGGCCACAAGGGGCAGAAGTCCCGCGCCGGGGGTTTTCACAAAGTAGGCTTCGAAGGGGGGCAGATGCCGCTGCAACGCCGCCTGCCGAAGCGCGGTTTCGTCTCGCTGACCAACCATCGCAATGCCGAGGTGCGTCTGTCGGAGCTCGAGCGCCTGCCGGTCGAGGAAGTGGACCTGCTGGTGCTGATGCAGGCGGGCGTCGTGCCTGCCGATACGCTGTCGGCCAAGGTCGTGCTGTCGGGTTCGATCAGCAAGAAACTTACGCTGCGCGGTGTCGGGGCGACCAAGGGTGCAAAGGCTGCTATCGAGGCGGCTGGCGGATCGGTCGCGTCCGAGTAAGCCTGAGGATAGTCTGTGGCGAATACTGCTGCCGCTGTGGGAAAAACCGGCCGCTTCGGGGACTTGAAGCGGCGTATCCTGTTCGTGTTGGGAGCGTTGATCGTTTATCGGATCGGCGCACACATTCCCGTGCCGGGTATCGATCCGGAGAGGCTCGCCGAGTTGTTCCAGTCACAGGCGGGCGGAATTCTCGGTGTCTTCAACCTGTTTTCGGGGGGGGCGCTTTCGAGGTTCACGATCTTCGCGCTTGGAATCATGCCCTACATCTCTGCATCGATCATCATGCAGTTGATGACCGTGGCGGTGCCGCAGTTCGAGGCCATGAAGAAGGAAGGCGAGGCGGGTAGGCGCAAGATCACGCAGTACACCCGCTATGGGACTGTGGTTCTAGCGCTCGCACAGTCGCTTGGCATGTCGATAGCGCTGGAGGGTCAAGCGGGTTTGGTGCTCGATCCGGGGCTGATGTTCCGTTTCGTGACGGTTGCCACGCTGGTGACAGGCACGATGTTCCTGATGTGGCTGGGCGAGCAGATCACCGAGCGCGGAATCGGCAACGGCATTTCGCTGATCATCTTCGCGGGGATCGCTGCGGGCTTGCCGCAGGCGATCGGGGGGCTGTTCGAGCTGGTTCGGACCGGGGCGATGCACCCCTTCACGTCGCTGGTGATTTGCGCGCTGGTTGCCGTCGTCACTGCGTTCGTGGTGTTCGTCGAGCGCGGGCAACGCAAGATTCTGGTCAACTACGCGAAGCGCCAGGTCGGTAACAAGGTTTACGGCGGACAGAGTTCGCATCTGCCGCTGAAGCTCAACATGGCCGGTGTGATCCCGCCGATCTTCGCGTCGAGCATCATCCTCTTCCCGGCAACGCTGGGTCAGTGGTTCGGCGCTTCGGAAGGCTTGGGATGGTTGCGGGATCTGTCGTCGACGCTGGCCCCAGGGCAGCCGATTTATGTATTACTGTATGCGATCGCGATCATTTTCTTCTGCTTCTTCTATACGGCGCTGGTCTTCAACGCCAAGGATACTGCGGACAATCTGAAAAAGAGCGGTGCATTCGTCCCGGGTATTCGACCAGGTGACCAGACGGCGCGTTACATCGACAAGATTCTCACGCGTCTGACCTTGGTCGGGGCGGTGTACATCACGCTGGTATGTTTGATACCCGAGTTTCTGATCCTGCGCTGGAACGTGCCGTTCTACTTCGGCGGAACGTCGCTGCTGATCATCGTGGTGGTGACGATGGATTTCATGACCCAGGTTCAGTCACACGTCATGTCCCATCAGTATGAGAGCCTTTTGAAGAAAGCCAACTTCAAGGGTTCAGGTTTCCCCAGCAGGTGACCCATGTCCAAGGAAGACGTCATCGAGATGCAGGGTGAGGTTCTCGAGAATCTCCCGAATGCGACCTTCAGGGTCAAGCTGGAAAATGGTCACGTAGTCCTGGGCTACATTTCCGGGAAGATGCGCATGCACTACATCCGTATTCTTCCTGGCGACAAGGTCACCGTGCAATTGACACCGTACGACCTATCGAAGGCCCGGATCGTGTTCCGGACAAAGTAATCGAGAAACAGGAGCAAGGAAATGAGAGTTCAGGCTTCGGTAAAGCGGCTGTGCCGCAACTGCAAGATCGTTCGCCGCAAGGGCGTGGTGCGTGTCATTTGTGTGGACCCGCGACACAAGCAGCGTCAGGGTTGATCCTCAGCGGCGCTGAGATTAAAATTTAATGTTTCGCTTTTTGGGGTAAAAGAATGGCCCGTATTGCTGGGGTTAACATTCCTAATCACAAGCATGCCGAGATCGCACTGACCGCCATTTTTGGCATCGGGCGTATGCGTGCGCAAGTAATCTGTGATGCAGCAGGCGTGGTTCGTTCGGCCAAGATCAAGGATCTGACCGAGTCGGACATGGAGCGTTTGCGCGACGAAGTCGGTAAGTTCGTGGTCGAGGGCGACTTGCGTCGCGAAGTCACGATGAACATCAAGCGCCTGATGGATCTGGGGTGCTACCGTGGCTTGCGTCATCGCCGTGGCCTGCCGTTGCGCGGTCAGCGCACGCGCACCAATGCACGTACCCGCAAGGGGCCGCGTAAGGCCATTGCTGGCAAGAAGAAGTGATAGGGGTTAAGAATGGCTAAGACTGCCGCGAAAGTTCGCAAGAAGGTTAAGAAGAACGTTGCCGAGGGCATCGCCCACGTGCATGCGAGCTTCAACAACACCATCATCACCATAACCGATCGCCAGGGCAACGCGCTCTCATGGGCGACCTCGGGCGGCGCGGGTTTCAAGGGCTCGCGCAAGAGCACGCCGTTCGCCGCGCAGGTCGCGGCCGAGGCCGCCGGGAAGGCCGCGCAGGAATGTGGTGTGAAGAACCTCGAAGTCCGAATCAAAGGACCCGGACCTGGTCGGGAGTCTGCCGTCCGCGCTCTGAATGCGATCGGTATCAAGATCTCCAGCATTACCGACATCACGCCGGTACCTCACAACGGTTGCCGGCCGCCCAAGAAGCGTCGCATCTGACAAGGAGTTTAATGTGGCTCGTAATTTGGATCCCAAGTGCCGTCAGTGCCGTCGCGAAGGGGAAAAGCTGTTCCTGAAGGGTGAGAAGTGCTTCACCGACAAGTGCGCGATCGAACGTCGCGCCTATGCGCCCGGCCAGCACGGGCAGCGCTCCGGACAGCGGATGTCCGGCTATGGCGTGCAACTGCGGGAGAAGCAGAAGATTCGTCGTTTGTACGGCGTGCTCGAAACCCAGTTCCGCAAGGTTTATGCCGAGGCGGACCGCCGCCGTGGCCAAACCGGCGAGAATCTGCTGCAGTTGCTGGAAGGTCGCCTGGATTCGGTCGTGTATCGGATGGGCTTCGGTGCTTCGCGTGCCGAGTCGCGCCAACTGGTCCGCCACAACGGGATCCTGGTGAACGGCAAGCGGGTGAACATCCCCTCGTATGTCGTGCGCCCGGGTGAAGTGGTCGAGCTGACGGAGCGTTCGCGTGGCCACCTGCGTGTCAAGGCGGCGCTCGAGGCTGCAGCCGCACGCGGGTTCCCGGAATGGATCGAAGTGGATGCGAAGGCCGGCAAGGGTGTGTTCAAGGCTTATCCGCAACGTACCGAACTCCCGCCGACGATCAATGAAGGCTTGGTGGTGGAGTTGTATTCCCGCTAACCGGTCTTCAGTTTGACACTGAGACCCGAGGAAGTGCTGATGCAAAGCAATTCATTGCTGAAACCCCGAATCATCGACGTCCACAACGTATCGCCCGTTCAGGCGCGCGTGACGATGGAGCCGTTCGAGCGCGGTTTTGGTCATACGCTTGGAAATGCGCTGCGGCGCATTCTGCTTTCGTCGTTGCCGGGTTGTGCGCCGACGGAAGTCAGGATTGAAGGCGTTCTGCACGAGTATTCGACACTCGATGGTATCCGCGAAGATATCGTCGACGTGCTGTTGAATCTGAAGGGCGTCGTACTCAAGTTGCACAATCGCGGCAGCGTGACGTTGCGTCTCCAGAAGTCGGGAGAGGGCGTGGTGACGGCAGCCGACATCGAGGGTTCGCACGATGTCGAAATCATCAACCCCGAACATGTGATTGCGCATCTGGCGCCGGGTGGCAAGCTCGACATGGAGATCGTGGTCGAGGAAGGGCGCGGCTACGTGCCTTCCAATGCCCGTCCTGTCAATGAGAACAGCAAGTCCATCGGCCATATCATGCTGGACGCGTCGTTCGGACCGGTGCGCCGGGTCAGCTATCTGGTCGAGAGTGCGCGGGTGGAACAGCGTACCGACCTCGATCGGCTGGTGATCGACATCGAAACCAACGGTGCTGTCGACCCGGAAGAGGCGATCCGTTATGCCGCGCGTGTTTTGATGGATCAGCTTGCGGTCTTCGCCGATCTGGAAGGTACCGATGTCGTGGAGCCGAAGGTCGCGGTCGTGACGATCGATCCGGTCCTGCTGCGTCCGGTGGACGATCTCGAGCTGACGGTGCGTTCGGCGAATTGCCTGAAGGCCGAGAACATCTATTACATCGGCGACCTGATCCAAAGAACCGAGACCGAGCTGCTCAAGACCCCTAACCTCGGTCGCAAGTCGCTGAACGAAATCAAGGAAGTGTTGGCTTCACGTGGGCTGACGCTGGGTATGAAACTGGAAAACTGGCCGCCGGCCGGGCTCGAGAAGCTCGGTTAAGCAGGTTGGTGGAGTGAGGTAGAAAAATGCGTCACCGTAATGGTCTTCGCAAGCTAAATCGTACGAGTAGTCACCGCAAAGCCATGTTCAAGAACATGGCGGGTGCGCTGCTCCGTCACGAGGTGATCAAGACGACTCTTCCGAAGGCCAAGGAATTGCGCCGGGTGGTCGAGCCCCTGATCACGCTGGGCAAGAAGCCCAGTGTTGCCAATCGTCGTCTGGCATTCAGCCGTCTGCGTGATCGCGAGATGGTCGTCAAGTTGTTCGACGAGCTTGGTCCGCGCTATGCCACGCGCAACGGCGGCTATCTGCGCATTCTGAAGTTCGGTTTCCGCAACGGCGACAACGCACCGATGGCGCTGATCGAATTGCTCGACCGTCCGGAGCACCTGGAAGCGGTGGAAGGCGATGAAGCGGAGCAGGCTGCCGCCTGACGCATCCGATCTGTGCCGGCAACATGGAAAAGGGCTGATTCGTTAGCCCTTTTTTCTTGTGTATCCTTCGCCGGACCGCCGCCCCGGCGAAGGGCGCGGATGCCCGCTCAATCCACCCTGAACCTCAACTGCACCCCCACATATCCGCTGTAGTCTCCGATGTTCGGTGCGACCACCACGTTCATACCCACCCGTTTGTGTTCCACCGCAAACCCCGGCTGCACCAGCACCGCCGACGGGTAGCCGGTGGAGGCCAGGGCGTAGCCGCCGAAGCGCATCGGTCCCCAGTGCACCGGCATCCAGCGCACGCCGGCATGAAACGCGACCCGGTCGTAGCTGTTCTTGAACATGCCGACTACCTGATAGAGATCCGGGTGGCGCGTGCCCAGTTCGACCCCAAGACCGGGATTGTCCTCACGCCAGTCGCGTTCGTCCTGGCGAAAGTGATACGAGGCACCGGAGACTACCAGCCAGTTGTCGGCATGTGCCGGTAGTACTGAGAACATGCTCAGGATCAGGAGGGCGCGGACGGAGCGGCTGGGTGGCATGGGCGGTTTCGCATGTTCCATGAAGTGGCGACGATTATCCTCGATTAGTGTTGCGGCGATAGCGGCCGGTGGAGGCCTGGCCGGACGTCTCGGGTGATTCGAGCCGCATGTCGTGCATGTTACTATCGACGCCTCCCGTCAAAATCCGATCCCGATGCCGGAAGCCGGTTCAGCTCCTCCTGCCGCCGTCACCCCAGCGCTGCCAGCATCGGCGCCGGGGGCCTCCAGCCTCAAGGTTTATCTGCGCCTGCTCGGTCATGTCAGGCCGTACCTCGGGTATTTCGTGCTTGCGGTACTGGGTTTCGCGATTGCGGCGTCGGGCAAGGCGCTGCTTGCGAGCGTGTTCAAGTTCTTCGTCGATGGCCTGGCGATACCCGACGCGCCGATGTTTCCCGGGGTTCCGCTGCTCGACGGTGCAGATCTGAGCGTTGCCGTTCCGGCCGCGGTGATCATGATCTCGGTGTGGCAGGCGGCAGGCACCTTTCTCGGCAACTATTCGATCTCGCGGGTCTCGCTGGGCTTGATTCACGACTTGCGTATGCGCCTGTTCGAGAGTTTTCTGACACTGCCGAACCGTTTTTACGATCTGCACAATTCGGGACATCTGATCTCGAAGGTGACCTACAACGTCACCATGGTCACCGACGCGGCGACCGAGGCGATCAAGGTGGTGTTTCGCGAGGGGCTGACGGTGCTCGCTCTGCTGGCCTACCTCTTCTGGATGAACTGGCAACTGACACTGGCCCTGATGGTGGTACTGCCGGCGGTTGCCTGGCTGGTGTCGAATGCCAGCCGCCGCTTCCGGCGCATCAGCAAGTCGATCCAGGTGTCGATGGGAGAGGTCACCCATGTCGCCTCGGAAGCCATTCAGGGTTACCGGGTGGTCCGTACCTTCGGTGGCGAGGACTACGAACGGGTGCGTTTTCGGCGCGCAAGCGCGGATAACGCCGGGCGCCAGCTCAAGATGGTGCGGACGCAGGAGACGTTCACGGCGCTGATGAACATGATCATCTATGCGTCGATGGGGGTACTGTTCTTCATGGTGTTGAAGGTGCGCGGTGACGCCAGTGCGGGTGACGTGGTGGCCTACATGACGGCGGCCGGCCTGCTGCCGCGCTCGATTCGCCTGCTGGGCGACGTGAGCCCCAAGATCCAGCGCGGAGTCGCGGCCGCCGACAGCATTTTCGAACAGCTGGACGAGGCGCCCGAGTCCGACCGCGGTCGCGTGGAGCGTGAGCGGATCGGGGGGCGAATCGAGGTGCGGGGGCTCGAGTTCAGCTATCCGGGCGGCGATGCGGCGGTTCTGCGCGATATCACTTTCGCGGTCGAGCCGGGGCAGATGGTGGCGTTGGTGGGGCGCTCGGGCAGCGGCAAATCGACGCTCGCCAGCCTGATCCCGCGCTTTTACAACCATCACGCCGGCGAGATCCTCGTCGATGGCATCCCGGTGCAGGATTACCGCCTGGCGAACCTGCGCCGCCATATCGCGCTGGTTTCGCAGCAGGTGCATCTGTTCAATGATTCGGTTGCGGCCAATATCGCTTATGGCGAGTTGAGCGGCGCAAGCCGGCAAGAGATCGTCGCGGCCGCAGAGGCCGCCAATGCTCGCGAGTTCATCGACAAGCTGCCGCAGGGCTTCGACACCGAAATCGGTGAGAACGGGGTCTTGCTGTCGGGCGGACAGCGCCAGCGCATCGCGATCGCGCGTGCGCTGTTGAAGAACGCGCCGATCCTGATCCTGGATGAAGCCACATCCGCACTCGATACCGAGTCGGAGCGGCTGATCCAATCGGCGATCGAGCGCCTGATGAGCGGGCGGACCACGATCGTGATCGCGCATCGCCTATCCACGATCGAGCGGGCGAATCAGATTCTGGTCATGGAGAGCGGCCGTATCGTCGAGCGGGGCGGCCACGCGGATCTGCTCATGCGCGGCGGTGTCTATGCGCGCCTGCACGCCAGCGGCCTGGACGAGCCGCAGACCCAGCTTGGGCCCGATGTCCAGCCGGGCTGAGTGCGTGGGACAGGGCGCAAACACCATGCCGCGGCGTGCCGGGGGGCGGGCTCGGCGATGAGCCTGACCGTCGTCCAGCTGTTGCCGGCGCTCGATTCGGGCGGGGTCGAGCGCGGCACGCTCGAGATCGGGCGCGCCCTGGTCGAGCAGGGGCATCAATCGGTGGTGATTTCCCACGGGGGGCGCTTGGTCGCGCAGCTCGAAGCCGAAGGTAGCGAGCACATCACCCTGCCGGTGCACCGCAAGTCCTTGACTTCGTTGCTGAGGGTGCGCGATCTGCGTGGGCGAATCGCGGCGCTCGCGCCGGATGTGGTGCACGCCCGGTCGCGCGTGCCGGCGTGGCTGGCGTGGCTGGCGCTGCGACCGATGGCGCCGACGTTGCGGCCTGCCTTCGTCACCACCGTGCACGGCCTGTATTCGGTAAACGCCTATAGCGAGATCATGACCCGCGGCGATGTGGTGATCGCGGTGTCGGAGACCGCGCGGCGCTATGTCGTAGACAACTACCGGCGCTGCACGCCGGAGCGGATCCGGGTGATTCACCGTGGTGTCGATCCGCGGGAGTTCCCGGCGGGTTTCCGTCCGTCGGAGGCGTGGCTCGCCGATTGGCGAAGACAGTATCCGCAACTGGCCGGCCGGCGCGTGATCACGCTGCCGGGCCGGATCACCCGCCTCAAGGGCCATGATGCTTTCATCCGCTTGATCGCCGCGCTGGTGGCGGCCGGCGAGCCGGTGCACGGCCTGATCGTCGGTGGCGCCGAGCAGCGCAAGCAGGCTTACCTGGATGAATTGCGCTCGGACATCGAGGCCGCCGGTCTGGGCGAGCACATCAGCCTGACCGGGCTGCGCGCTGACATTCGCGAGGTCTTTTCGCAGAGCGACGTGATAGTCTCGCTGTCGCGTCAGCCCGAGAGTTTCGGCCGCACCGCGCTCGAAGCGCTGGCGTTGCGGGTGCCGGTGGTCGGATGGGCGCATGGCGGCGTGGGCGAGATTCTGGAGGAAATGTTCCCGGTGGGGGCCGTGCCGCCGGGTGACTTCGAGGCGCTGCTTGGGCGCGTGCGCATGGTGCTGGCGGAACGCCCGCGGGTGGGCGCCTTGCCGCCCGCGTTCATGCGCGCGCGCATGTGCGCCGATACGCTGGACGTGTATAGGGATCTCGCGGCGAAGCGCCGCGGCGCGGATCGATAGGCGATCGCGCGGTTTTTGGTCGACACTTCAGGATTGAAAATGAACGACAAGCAAGCAAGGAGCTCGGTGCTCATCGAGGTGGGTGCCGGTGAGCTGATCGACAAGATCACGATTCTGCACATCAAGACAAAACGCATGACGGACCCGGTCAAACTGCACAACGTTCGGCATGAGTTCGACGTACTCGATGCCGCACGCAGGCGCGCCTTGCCCGTGTCGGATGAACTGGTCCGGTTGGAGCATGCGCTCACCGAGGTGAACGAGGCGCTCTGGGTGATCGAGGACGACATCCGTGCCTGCGAGGCCGAGCGCGATTTCGGTCCGCGCTTCATTGAGTTGGCACGTTCGGTCTACATTCAGAACGACAGGCGCGCGGCGCTCAAGAAAGACATCAATCTGTTGTGCGGGTCATCCATCGTCGAGGAAAAGTCGTATACCGACTTTTCGTGAGCGGACTCAAACCCGGTCCCGCCCCAGCCGGGTGAGGACCTCGGTGACTACCGTTTCGGGTGTCAGCGCGCCGAGGTCGGGCACCTCGAGGGCGTCGAAACCGGGGCGGCGGATGCCGGTGCGCTCGGCGCTGGTGTGGGGGCCGAACAACGCCAGTCCGGGTCTGCCAAGGCAGGCGGCGACGTGGCTCGGGCCGGTGTCGTTGCCGATCACGAAGGCGGCCTGCCGGAGCACGCCGGCCAGCTCGAACCAGTTCAGGAAGCCATTCGGGCCGAGCAGCGTATGGCCGGGGATGGTTTTCGCCAGGTCGATTTCGTCGGGGCCGGGTGCGGTCACGACGTCATAGCCGCGGGCCAGCAGGGCGTCCGCAAGGGCCGGGTAGTGTGGCCAGCGCTTGTGCGGATGGCGTGCCGAACAACCGGGAATCAGGGCCACGTAGGGTGAGCGCACACCGTCGGCCGCCAGCAGGGTTGATACGTCGTCCGCCATCCAGGTTACGTCGGGCCGCGGGCAGTGGGTCGTGTCGAGGCCGGCCGCCGCGAGCTGCGGTGCGAAACTCGACAGATTCGAGATCGGTGGCGGGCCTGGCCGCCGTCCGATCCATTCGACCTTGCGCAGGATCAGCTTGCGATAGTGTTCGGTGCGGCTCGATTTCTGAAGGTCGTAGACGCGCGCAAAGCTTTCGCTGCGCAGCATCCGGATCAGCTTGAGCGTAGGCCGCACGGCCCAGAGCGGGGCCCGGGTGTCGATCAGGACGCGGTCGATATGCGGGCAGCGCGACATCAGTTTGCGAAAGGGCGGCGTGGTAAGCAGCACGATTTCGGCGCCGGGATGGCCGGCGCGTATGTCGCGCAGCGCGCCGTCGATCTGGACCAGGTCACCGAAGGCGCCATGTTTGATTACCAGGATGCGGTCGGTATGCTTTTCGATCATTGTCCTTCAGCGCTCATTTGACGGGATGTTCCGTCGGGTGGCCGCAGGCTTGCGCCGGCATCGTTGTCATTGCTTCCAGGCCGCGCATTCGCAGCCGGACGCTGCGCGGCCTGTCGGGCGATGTGCAGCAGCACCGCGAAACACAGGAACACATACAGGCCGAACTCGCGCGACGCATACGAGATGCTGAACTGGGTCTGCGCGATCACCGCCAGTGCCGCGGTCAGGAACAGGCCGGCGCTCGCTTGCTGCTCGGGCGTCATCCTGCGCCAGCTGGCGGCGCTGCGCGCGAAGACGTAGCCGATCAGCGAGATCAGCAGACCGAGGCCGAGCATGCCGGTTTCGTACCAGGCGTCGAGCCACAGATTGTGGAGATGGCGAACGGTGATTTCGCCCAGATTGACGACCGCCGGATAGTACTGCGCGTTTCCCATGCCGACGCCGAACAGGGGATTGGCCGGTGGGTTGGCCAGCGCCTGCGACCACAGCGTCAGCCGCGAACTGCTGAGCGCATCGAGTTGGCCGAACAGTTCGTCGCCGCCCGACAGTCCGCGCAGCATCGAGTCGCCATTCGTGAACAGGGCGAACCCGATTAATCCACCACCGACGATCAGCACCTGCCAGAGTCGCAGGCGGAGGACCAGCAGGCCCATCACCATGCAGGCCATCAGCACGCCCATGAGCACGCCGCGCTCGTCCGATAGCACCACGAACCCGGCCAGTGCGAGCAAGGCCGTGCCGACGCCGGCGACACGCCATGCCTCGCCGAGCGTCCGCCAAAGCCAGGCGAGCATGAAGGGCAGGCAGAACGCGAGGTCGACCGCGCGCAGGTCGAGGCGCGGTATGAAATGGTCGGTGTTCAGGCGAACGACGGCGAGATCGACGTACGCGACCAACAGCGCCAGCACGGCGCCGAGGCCGAGCGTGTGCTGCAGCCTGGCAAGCTTGTCAGGATGCATGGCGAGGATCGACAGTGTGATCGGCGCGATGCTCACGTAGACCACGACGGTGGCCCACAGCTTGAGCGCGCGCGCAGGGTCGAGCGCGACCGTGACGCTTGCCAGGTAGGCGGAAAGCAGCGCCACAAGCAGCAGCAGAAAGGTGCGATGCCCGTGCTGCCGCAGCGCCGGCGCCGCGGCAAGCGCCCATACGATGTACAACGCCAGCGCGCTGTTGAACACCCCCCGGCCGACGATCAGCGCCAGCGGAAAGTAGGCCGGCATCAACCACCCGGAAGTGATGAATCGGGTGGTGGCCTGCGTGCGCAGCGCGCGCGCGCGATCGCACAGGGGGCTCATCGCCGGGTTCCCTGCGCATCGGTCGTGCCGTCGCCATGGTGGGCGTGCCACAGCGCGCGAATCCGGACATAGGCCTTCTCGAGCATGTGCAGCCCGCTGCCCAGCGGATGCGCCTTGCGCCATGCGTGCCGGCTCAGGATGGTCGTGGTGGCGGGGGTGTACCCTGCCCCGGTGCGTGCTGCGGCTGCCACGATGCGCGCGATCACGGCGAACAGGTGGTGGTGCTCCAGCACCCGTTGCCGCGCGGCTTCGATGGCGTCGCGGCGTTGCTGCCAGGCGTTGGTCGCAATCGCGGCGCGAATGGTGCGTGCGGCGCCGTCCGGGTCGCGGATGTCGATCGGGATGAAGCTGTCGGGCGGGAAGTAGTCGCCTGCATTCGGCGCGCCTGCGTAGAAAGGCAGGCATCGGCCAAGAAAGGCATCGCTGAGTTTCTCGGTGAAATGGTGTGGCGCGATATGGTTTTCGACCGCGAGGTGATAGCGAAAGGGGGCGAGCGCTTCGGCCTTGTCGTCCATGGGGGTCGCGCCACGGCCGAAGAGCGCCATTTCGGGCAGGCGTTCACGCATGGCCGCGATGAAGGCGAAGCGCTGCGCATGATGGGTGTGCCACTGGCGCTTGGACGAGTAGACGGTGGAGATTGCCGCCGTTTTCATGTTGGGGGCCGGCCCCGCGAGCAGTTCGTCGCGGCTCATCCAGGTGCCGGCGCCGCTGCCGTAGAACCAATGGTTCGCGGCTTGCTGAAAATGTCGTCGAGGGTGCGGCAGGGCCCAGTCGGGCTGGGTGGTGAGCACATGCCCGAACTGGGCCGCGAAGCCGCGCCCGTAGGCCTTGATCGATGACGGTTCGGTGGTCACCAGGAGGGTGTTCGCGGCCGGGCAGGCGAGGGCTTCGCGCGCCTCGTCACGCCGTCCATCGGGTTGCGGCGGTATGTCGTCGTAGGCCGCCAGCCAGTCGTAATCGCGCGCATCGCGCTCGAACAGAAACTGGCAATCGCCCCAGCGTCCATCGCCGGCGGGAAAATAGCGGGCCCATTCGCGCGGGTCGAAGCGGCTGAGCAGCTTGATGCGGGTGAGGGTCACGTGTTGTCGTCTATGTGTGGTTTTCGGAGGCGCGCGGCGTGTGACTTCGGGACCGGTGCGCGAGCGGGCGTCGGCATTATCGCATCAGCCGACGGCCCCAGTCGCACGCATCCAAGGCCTGCATGAGGCCGGCCTGCAAACGGGGTTCGGCGAAGTGCCGGTCGAACAGCTGGCGCGCGGCGTATGCGCTGGCGGTGTGGCGCGCGCCCGGCGCGTGCGCCCAGGTGGCCAGGCACTGGGCGAGCGCCTGTGGGTTTCCGGCTTCGCTGAAGACGATCGCACCGCCGTTGTCGGTCCGGAAGCGCGCATCGAAGGCCGGGGTGTCGGCGGTGATGACCGGCCGGCCGACGGCCAGCGCCTGATAGACCTTGTTGGGTACGACGCGCCGGGCTTTGGCCGAGGTGCCGAAGATGCCCAGCACGATGTCGGCCGCGGCGATGCGTGTGGCGAGGGTGTCGATATCCACCCAGTGCTCGAACCGCACGCTGACCAGGCCGTCGTCGCGGTCGAGATGGGCCAGGCGCGAGAAGGCATCGGCGCGTGCCGGGCCATCGCCGATCAGGCGGATTTCGATCGGCGGGCCGGCATAGCGCAGGATGGCTTCGACCAGGGTCGGCACGCCGTGCAGGCCGATGAAGGAGCCGAAGAACAGCGCCTGTGGCCGCCGTGTCGCAGGCGCGTTTGGCGGCCGGAACTGGAAGACGGATTCGTCTGCCCCGACCGGCAGCACGATGATCCGCGCCGGCTGTACCCCCAGCGTGGTGGCGAAATACTCAGCATGGCCGGCCGTGTCGGCGACCACGATGTCGGCGCGGCCGAACAGCGCCCGCTCATGTCGCAGCAGGCGCCGGCCCGCAGGACTGCCGGCCGTGACCTTGGCGCGCTCGTTGATCTGCTTGTCGTAAGCGCTGATCAGCGGGTCGAAGATCAGGGGCAGCGCGTTGCGCCGACAGTAGCGGGCGGCGGCGATGACGTCGCGCTGGCGAAAGCTCGGAACCCACACCGCGTCGGGGCGGGGCAGGCGCGCAAACAGGGCCTCGATGTCGGCGAGTGCCGAACTGCGCGGCCTGAAAAAGCGCAGACGGATGCCGGATTGCTCCAGGAGGCGATACACGACGCGGTCGCGCGAGTAGACGTTTGCAGCGACGTGCCTGTGGCTCCAGATCAGCACTTCGCCGACCGGGCGGCTATGCATCGCGTTGCGCATGGGCGAGGGCTTGGCGGTCATGGCCGGGTGTTCGCGGCGAGGGGGGCCAGCAGCGCCGCGACCCGGTCGGCTTCGGCCAATGGCGTAGCGGTTGGCGTGGGCGCATGCCCCGTGGCGAGCATGTTGGAGAAGGTCACGACGAGCCGGTCCCGTTCGAGGCCGGCCAGCCCGTGGGCGATCTTGCCGGGGTTGCCAGCCGCGGCGGGCAGTTCGATCAGTCCGGTCGCACAGCCCGCGGTCAGCGCCTCGTAGACCATCGAGACGCTGTCGGTCGTGACCCAGGCCGTTTCGGCGGTGGCCAGTGTGGCCGCCAGCCAGCCGGGCGGGCACGCCTCCCAGGCGTGATAATGCGCGCCGGCCAGCCTGGCCAGCCGCCCGCGTAGCCCGGCGGGTGTCCGGCGCGAGTCGGTCAGCACGGCGCCGGGCCAGCGTGCCAGCAGCGTCTCGATCGCCCCGGCGACGGCGTCGTCGTCCCAGCGGTAATGGCGGCTCACGCCCCCCACGAGAATCGCGGCACTGCCCGGCGATTTCGCGCCCGGGTGCATGGGGTTCAACACGCCGTGGGTGCGAATGATGCGGTCGTCGCCCGCCGCGTCGTCATGCAGCGGAATCACGCAGGCATCGAACAGCCATGTCGGCAGGCTGGGCCGCATCAGTACGACCAGGTGGCCACCGCGCGCCCGGCGCGCAGCCAGTCCGCTCAGGTGGGTCCGGTGCCCCGCGACCACCACGAGATCGGGGTCGGGCAGTGCCCGCCCGGCCGGAAAGCGACCCAGGCTCCAGTCGAGCAGCGCCGCGCCGGGCGTGCCGGCGCTCAGCCAGTGCGCATCGACCCCGCCACGCCGTTCGAAGCCGCGCCGCAAGCCCTCGAGCTGGTTGCGGTGGCCGGGCTTGTCGTCGGTGATCAGCCATAGCGTCAGCGGATGCGCCGCGTGGTGGGGGGGTGATGTGCCAGCCAGGTTGCGGCTCATGTCGACGGTGTGGTGCTCAGCGATTGAACCATTTGAGCACGCAGCCCCAATCATGCACATCCAGCCGGGTGCCATGACCACACGCAAAGTCCAGGCCCAGCCAGCGTTCGGGGGGAATGCCGAGCAGGGTTCCGGCGATGACCCGCAGTGGCCCGCCATGCCCGACCACGACTGCGGGGGTGGCTGTGTCGGCGAGGCAGTCGTTGAGCCAGGCGCGCACACGCTGCGCCATATCCTGCACCGATTCGCCGCCCGGCGCGCGGAAACCGAGCGGATCGGCTTCCCACGCCGCGAGCACCGGGCCAAGGTCGTCGAACGCCTGCATCTCCCAACTGCCGAAATGAATCTCGCGCAGACGTTCGTCGAGAAGCGGTTCGCCGAGCGCCTCGGCGAGCAGGCGGGCACGCGTGAGCGGGCTCGCGTGCAGGCGATAGGTGGGGGGCAGGAATGCGCGCAGGCGCGCCGCGACTTCGTCGGGGCACTCGGCCAGCCCGAGGTCCGACTGGCCATAGCAGATGCCGGGCGCAACGTCCGGGCGGGGGTGGCGAATCAGATGAAGTTCCATGCGGCGAGAATTCCGATGTAGCACGCGAGTTCGGCGGCTTGCTGGGCAGCGCCGAGGCAGTCGCCAGTGTAACCGCCGAGGCGGCGCCGGAAAACCTGGCGTGCGCGCCAGGTGACGACGACGACGAGGGCGAGTGCGGCGGCGGCGGCATCGGCGGGCAGCAGCAGTAGCGGCAGCAGGCCGCTGCCGCATGCGATCGCGAGTTCATGTCTTTCGAGCGTCCGGGCGAGCGGTCTGGCCTTCGACAGTTCGTCTTCGCGCACATAGCTCAGGGTGTGGATCAGGCTGACCGACGCAAGCCGCGACAGCGGATGGGCGGCGCCCAGCGCGATCGCGGCGAGGCCGGGTGAATGCGTGGCCAATTCGATCAGCGCGGCGGCCTTGCTTGCGAGCATCAACATCAGGCCGGCGGCGCCGTAGGTGCCGATGCGCGAATCCTTCATGATCGCCAGCGCCTGCAGCTTGTCCCAGCCCCCGCCCAGGCCGTCGCAGGTGTCGGCCCAGCCGTCTTCGTGAAAGGCGCCGGTGAGGCGCAGCGCCAGCGCCATCGAAAGCAGTACCGCGACCGAGACCGGCAGCAGCAGCGATGCGAGATAGAGGCCGGCCGCGGCAACGGCGCCGACGATCCAGCCGACCAGGGGAAAATAGCGGGCCGCGTGATTGAGCCGTTCCGGCGACCAAGGCACCCAGGCCGGGACCGGGATGCGGGTAAAGAAGCCGAGCGCGGTGAAAAAGAGTTCGACTTGATGGCGCATTTATCGCGACCGGGTTTCAGACCGAGCCATCGCTGACCCCCGCGGACGCGAAGCTCGCCATTTCGTTGAGGAAATTGACCGCGGCCGCCAGCAACGGAAACGCGAGCGCCGCACCCGTGCCTTCGCCAAGGCGCAGATCCAGTTCGATTAGCGGTTCCGCGTCGAGATGCGCAAGCTGCAGGCCGTGGCCGGGTTCGCGCGAGCGGTGGGCGAATACGCAATAGTCGAACACGGCCGGATTCAGGGCGTGCGCGACCAGAAGCGCCGCGGTCACGATGAAGCCGTCGATCAACAGGGTCATGCGCTTCTCGGCCGCGCCGAGCATCGCGCCGGCCATCATCGCGATCTCGAAACCGCCGAACTCGGCGAGCGTGGCGATGGGGGTCGCGGGCCGGCCGGCGCGGGCGAACGCGCGGGCGAGCAAGGCCTTCTTGCGGGCGAGGCCCGCATCGTCGAGTCCGGTACCGCGCCCGGTCACGCTGTCCAGCGGTGCATCGGTGAGGCAGTGGGTGATCAGCGCGGCGGCGGCGGTGTTGCCGATGCCCATCTCGCCGAAACCCACCAGGTTGGTGCCGTCGTGGGCGAGCGCGTGGGCAAGCGCGCGCCCGCGCGCGATCGCTTCACGGGCCTCGGTTTCGGTCATCGCCGCCTGCTCGATGAAGCTGGCCGTGCCCGGTCCGATCTTGGCGTCCACGAGCCCCGGGCGGATCCCGAAGGCGTGATTCACGCCCGCATCGACTACGGTCAGCCCGAGCCCCATCTGGCGGCAGAGCACGTTGATCGCCGCGCCGCCGGCGAGGAAATTCTCCACCATCTGCCAGGTGACTTCCTGCGGATAGGCCGACACGCCGGCGCGCGCCGCACCGTGGTCGCCGGCGAACACCATGATGTGGGGCCGGACGATTGTCGGCGTGCAAGTCCGCTGGATCAGGCCGATCTGCAGCGCCAGGGGTTCGAGCCGGCCGAGGGCGCCGGTGGGCTTGGTCTTGCCGTCGATCAGTCCTTGGAGGGTCGGAGCCAGATCCGGATTGAGGGGGGGGATGGTGAATTCCATCGGCGGGCGCCTGACGATGTGCGGGCGGCAATCATATCAGCACCCGTGTAGCCGTTCCCGGCCGTCATGCGGCGGCGAGCCACGTGCGCGGGTTCGGTGCGAGCCGCCCGGAGGCGGAATCGGCGCCGACTGGGGATGGGCTTACTTCAGGGTCAGCGCAAGGCCGGCGGCCACGAAGCTCACGCGGTCGCTCAGTGTCGCGACGGCCTGGTTCAAGCGGCCGGCCTCGTCGCGAAACAGACGCCCGAGCGGCGTCTCCGGAACCAGCCCAAGCCCCACCTCGTTGGCGACGAGGATGATGTCGCCGGGCAGGCGCGGCAAGGTGGCGAGCAGGGCCGCGTGTTCGCGGACCAGCGCCGGGTGCGCCGCCGGGCTGGCGGGGGGATGTTGGCGTTCATCGTCACCGAGCAGGTTGGCGATCCACAGCGTCAGGCAGTCGACGATCACGCAGCGGCCGGGGGCGGTCTCGCTGCTCAGTGCGTCGGCCAGCCGTAGCGGGCACTCCACGGTGTGCCAGCCGGACGGGCGGTCGAGGCGGTGGCGTTCGATGCGTGCGCGCATTTCGTCGTCCAGCCCTTCGGCCGTGGCGATCACGCTGACCGGGTACCCGGTCGTTGTGGCGAGCGCTTCCGCATGGCGGCTCTTGCCCGAGCGCGCGCCGCCGAGGATCAGGTGTATGGACATGGTCAGGACGGTGATGGCAATGGCGCAGCGGCGCCGAATCAGGCTATCATCCGCACCTCATCCCGAGGGATGAAGTGTGTTCCAGGTGCCTGACGGCGGCTCACGCCGAAAGGTTAAACGGGAAACAGGTGCGCGCTGTGTCGGAGCATACCCGAAGCGCCATGCCTGTGCTGCCCCCGCAACGGTAAGTGGACGCAAGACGCGTCAAGTAAGCCACTGGGTTTCGGCTCGGGAAGGCGATGCGTCGAGTCCGGCAGGTCGAGCTAAACCTGCCGGTACAGCCCATGAGCCCGGATACCGGCCCGGACACCGATTGGCGAAGTGCCGCGGGGTGGCGGCAACGGTGCGGGTTCGGTCTGCTCGGTTGGTTCTCCTCGCAAGTGCTTCATTTTGCTTGACCGCCGGGTCAGTGCGGGGTCGCACCGCCTGGCACAGGGAGTGCCTCCAATGAAATCACCTTGTCGCACCGCCGCATTCGCGGCGGTCGTGCTGTTGCCGCAGTCCATTCCTGCCGTGCTTGCCCAGGAAACCGTCACCGAAGCGGTCGTCGTGACCGCGAGCCGTCAACCGCAACGGGTCAGCGATGTGCTTTCGCGGGTCGAGATCCTCGATCGCGATGCGATCGAGCGTGCTGGCCAGAGCTCGCTCGTCGAACTGCTGCGCGCGCAGCCGGGCATCCGGGTCTCGATGAGTGGCGGCTTGGGGGCAAACGCGAGCGTGTTCATCCGCGGGGCCGAATCGCGCCACACCCTGGTGTTGATCGACGGCATGCGGATGGGCTCGGTGACGACCGGACAGCCGGCGCTGGAAGCGATTCCGCTGGCGATGATCGACCGGATCGAGATCCTGCGGGGGCCGGCCAGCGCAATGTACGGTTCCGAGGCGATCGGCGGCGTGATCCAGATCTTCACGCGCAAGGGCGTCGACGGATTTCAGCCCGAGGTGTTCGTCGGCTACGGCAGCAACAGCACTTTGAATGCGAACGCTTCGCTTGCGGGCGGGGCGGGCCGCGTGCGCTACAACCTGACCGTCGGGCAGGATGAGACCGATGGCTTCAACGCCAAGCGCGACCCCGATTTCTGGAATCTGCCGTGGGGCAATTCCTACCACCCGGACCGCGACGGGTTTCGCAATGCCTATGTCAGCGCTGCGGCGTCGGTGGCGTTGCGCGAGCGCGACGAGGTGGGGGTGAATCTCTATCACTCGGATGGCCGCAACTGGTACGACAGCAACGACTTCTTCGACTCCTATCTCGACAAGTCGATGTCCGCGTACAGTGTCTACATGACCAATCAACTGGCGGATGGCTGGACGAGTACGCTGCGTGCCGGGCGCACCGAGGACAAGCTGAGCAACTGGCCCGATCTGTATTCGTTCAGCCGCTTCGACAGCACCCAGACCCAGTTCATGTGGCAGAACGATGTACGGCTGCCGGTGGGGTCGCTGATGGCGGCCTATGAATATGTTCGCAGCGAGGTCGACGGCACGACCGATTTCACCGTCGACCGGCGCACGGTGAACGCGCTGCTGCTTGGTTGGTCGGCCCGCTTCGATGCGCACAATGTGCAGGTGAACACGCGCTATGACGACAATTCCCAGTTCGGGAGCAAGGCCACCGGCCTGTTTGCGTACGGTTATCAGGTGTCGCGCGCGCTCTCGTTGCAGGCCAGCATCGGCACGGCCTTCAATGCGCCGACCTTCAATCAGCTTTACTGGCCGGATACCGGGTTCGGCGGCGGCAATCCCAATCTGGAGCCGGAAGAAGCGCTCAGCCGCGAGATCGGATTGCGCTGGGACGACGGTACCCACGCGGTCGAGCTGACCTACTACAACAACCGGGTCGACGATCTGATCGCCGACTGGCCGCCGGCAAACGTCAACCGCGCGAACCTGGAGGGCATCGAGGTGGTTTATCGCACCCAGCTGGCCGGGTTCGACGTGCAGGCAGGTCTGGACCTGCTCAAGGCCGAGGACGATGCCACCGGCAAGAACCTGCCGCGCCGGGCGGAGCAGATGGCGTTCGCGCGGATCGATCGGGCGACGGGTGCGTGGAACTATGGCGTCGAGGTGAACGGGAGCGGGCACAGCTACGACGATGCGGCGAACACGGTGAGACTGGGCGGCTATGGGCTCGTCAACGCCTACGCCCACTACCGGGTGAATCCGGAATGGCGGATCGAGGCGCGTGCCACCAACCTCTTCGACCGGGACTACGAACTGTCGCGCGGCTACGCAACCGATGGTACGAACGTGTTCGTGGGGGTGCGCTACGCGCCGAGGTAAACGCAATTGGCTGCCACGGTGCCGGCGCGGGACGCAAGGCTGATGCCAGCGCGGATCAACGTCGCCTGGATGTCGGTCGTGCTGGTGACGGCGGCCGTGCTGGCGTTCGTGTGGGCGCTCACCACCGGCAGCATCGCGGTGAGTCCGGCAGACCTGTGGGCCGTGTTTGCCGGTGGTGCCGAGGGTATGAACGCCAGTGTGATCCGCGAACTGCGGCTGCCCCGCGCTGCTGCGGTGTTTGCCTGTGGAGGGCTGCTGGCGCTGGCCGGCGCGCTGATGCAGGTGTTGCTGAGGAATCCGCTGGCCGACCCGTATATTCTCGGAGTTTCGGGCGGTGCAGCGGTCGGCGCCTTGTCGGCCATGTTGTTCGGGGCGGGGGCATGGTGGGTCGACGGTGCGGCCTTTGCCGGCGCGCTCGCCGCGATGCTGCTGGTTTTCGGGCTCGCGCACGGCGAGGGGGCTTGGACCCAGACGCGTTTGCTGCTTACAGGGGTAATCGTTGCAGCCGGTTGCGGCGCAGTGGTGACGCTGATGTTGTCGCTCGCGCCGGATGCGCGCTTGCAGTCGATGCTGTTCTGGTTGATGGGCGATGCCAGCGGCGCGCGCCGCCCATGGCCCGCACTGGTGTTGCTGGTGCTCGGGTTGGTATGCGTCGCGCCGGTTGCGCGCGACCTCAACGTGCTCGCGCGCGGCGACAGTGCGGCACGGGCGCTCGGTGTGGATGTGGATCGCCTGCGTTACGCCGTCTACGGCCTCGCCTCGCTCCTGACCGCGGTGTCGGTGACCTTGATCGGCTCGGTCGGGTTCGTCGGGCTGATCGTTCCTCACCTGGTGCGTTTCGTGATCGGTAACGATCAACGGCTGTTGCTGCCTTTTGCGGTCTTGGTCGGCGGAACCTTGCTGACGCTGGCCGATACCGCCGCGCGTACCGTGGTTGCGCCGATGCAGTTGCCGGTCGGGGTGCTCACCGCGTTGATCGGCGTGCCGGTGTTCCTGATTCTGCTCGCCAGGAGGCCGGGCTGACATGGAGGCCGTGCCGGGCGCCCCCCTGCTCGAAGCGGAACGGCTTGCGCTCAAGGCGGGGGAGCGCTGGCTGTGCTGCGAGTTCAGCCTGAGCCTCAGGGCGGGTGAATGCCTGGTGCTGCTGGGGCCCAACGGTGCCGGCAAGACCACCTTGCTCAACACGTTTGCCGGGCTGCGCCCACCGGCCGTTGGCGCCGTGCGGCTGGGGGGGCGTGCCGGCCCGGCGTGGGAGCGAACCGCACTGGCCCGTTTTCGCGGTCTGCTGGCACAGAGTCGCCCTGAAATGTTCTCGTCTTCGGTGATCGAGAGCGTGCTGGTCGGGCGCCATCCCCATCTCGGCCGCTGGGGCTGGGAAGGTGAGCATGACCGGCAGCTCGCACTCGATGCCTTGCGCGAAGTCGGCCTTGCCGGCTTCGCGGCGCGCGATGTGTTGACGCTGTCGGGCGGCGAGCGGCAGCGGGTCGCGGTGGCGTGCCTGCTCGCGCAGGCGCCCCGGCTCTTGTTGCTCGATGAGCCGACCAACCATCTCGATCTGCACTACCAGATCGCCGTGCTGGAGCTGTTCCGGCGGCAACTCGAGGGCGGCCGCGCGGCGGTGATGGTGTTGCACGACATCAACCTGGCGGCGCGCTATGCGGACCACGTGATTCTGTTCGACGGGCGCGGCAACGTGCTTGCCGGTACGCGGGAGGATGTGCTGCGCGAGGACTGCCTGAGTAGCGCGTTCGCTCACCCGATCGGCCGTATCGAGCAGGACGGACGCGTATTGTTCGTGCCGGCATAGACGCGCTGCCGGGCGGATTCGGGCGGCGGCACACTGAGTTCGCGTCAGTGCTTGCGCGCCGTCCTGCAGCGGCACGGCTGGAATCGGAGCCGGGGCGCCCTGCGGGAGCTTGCCCCGGCCCGGGTGCTAGCGTGTGGTGGCCTGCGCCGGTGGACTCACGGTCAGTTGCGCCCGGATCTGCGCCAGTGATTTTTCGCCGATTCCCGGCACGTTGACGAGCTCGTCGACCGACGCGAACGCCCCGTTTTCGCTGCGGTACTGCACGATGGCGCTGGCCTTGACCGGGCCGATGCCTTTCAGCTGTTCAAGTTGCTCGACGGTGGCGGTATTGATGTCGATCTCGGCCGCCACGGCGCCGAAGGGGATGAGGGCGAGGGCCAGGACGATGCTGCGAACAAGTTTGAACATGACGTTGTCTCCGCTCGAGTTATGCCAATTGGCAATAATCGTTCTAGCAGCATGACAACGGATGTCAAATAAAAGATGCCATGAGATTTGATGAAATCTCATGGCATTCGGTCGGAAGGGCGCTGCTGGCGGGTAGGCCAGGGCGCCCGCCCGCGAGAGCGGGCATGGCGTGGGTCAGCGATTACCGCTGCCGCCGCTCTTGGCCGAGAACAGCGCGGCGCGCGGCGCGCCGGCGCGGTTGCCGCGCCGGGCATCCTGGGGGCGGGCGCGATTGCCGTCGACATCCTTGCGGTTGCCATTCACGTCGGCGCGCTTCGGTGGCATGCGGTTTCCATCGACGTCGGGGCGGCTCGGTGCAATCCGGTTGCCGTCGACCACATTCCCGGCGCTCTTGCGCGGTGGGGACGTATTGGCCTGACTGCGTGGACGGCCGTCGTTGGGCTGGCGTGGCCTGCCCGGGCGCGTCGGCGGATTCGGGCGCCGCCCGGCTTCGGTGCGCAGGGGCGCGCGCTCGGCCGAATCGTTTGCCGCATCGGCAGCCGACGGGGTGAAGCCCTCGGCCTGGACGCGCTCGATGCGGCGCCGGATCAGGCGCTCGATCGCAGCCAGGGAACGCATCTCCTCGTCGTCCACCAGCGAGATCGCGCTGCCTTCGCTGCCCGCCCGGCCGGTCCGGCCGATACGGTGCACGTAGTCTTCGGGTACGTTCGGCAGCTCGAAATTCACCACGTGGGGCAACTGATCGATGTCGAGCCCGCGCGCCGCGATGTCGGTGGCGACGAGTACCGGCAAGGAGCCGTCCTTGAACTGCGCCAGCGCGCGTGTGCGCGCGGCCTGGCTCTTGTTGCCGTGAATGGCGGCGGCGGCGATGCCGTGCTTGCCGAGGTATTCGGCCAGCTTGTTGGCGCCGTGCTTGGTACGGGTGAACACCAGCACCTGGTGCCAGTCGTTGCTGCGCACCAAGTGGGCCAGTAGTTCGCGCTTGTGCTTCTGGGCGATCGCGTAAACCGCTTGCGAAACCAGCTCCGATGCGGTGTTGCGGGCCGCGACCTCGATGCAGCCGGGGTTTTTCAGCAGGCCGTTGGCGAGTTCGCGGATCTCGTCGGAGAAGGTGGCCGAGAACAGCAGGTTTTGCCTTTCCTTGGGCAGAATGGCCAGAATCTTTCTGATGTCGCGAATGAAGCCCATGTCGAGCATGCGGTCGGCTTCATCCAGAACCAGGATCTCGACGCCGGAAAGGTCGACCGTCTTTTGCCCGACGTGGTCGAGCAGCCGCCCCGGTGTCGCGACCAGGATGTCCAGTCGCTTCTTGAGCGCCTGATACTGTGGATTGATGTTGACCCCGCCGAACATCACCAGCGATGTCAGCGGCAGGTACTTGCCGTAGGTCTCGACCGATTCGCAAACCTGGGCGGCGAGCTCGCGGGTCGGTGTGAGGATGAGGCAGCGCGGCCGCCCCATGCGCGCCGGCCCGGGTTTGCCTGCGGCAAGCAGGTGCAGCAGCGGCAGTGTGAAGCCGGCGGTCTTGCCTGTGCCGGTTTGTGCCGCGGCAAGCAGGTCTCCGCCCGCGAGCACCAGCGGAATGGCCTTGCCTTGGATCGGGGTCGGGACGGTGTAGCCGGTTTCGGCCACCGCGCGCAGGAGTGGCTCGGCCAGCCCGAGGCTGGCGAAATCGTTGATCTGGGTCATGCTCTGAAAAACTCCAGCGACGGCCCGTCCCCAAAGTTTGGAGACACCAATCGAGGCTGGCGGGAAAAGACCGGAAGGGTCGTATGGAAGGTCGTTGCCGATTGGTCGGGCGTACGATACGGCCGGATTGTACGGGTTTTTTGCGCAACGCAACAATGGCCGCGCGTTTAATTCGTACGCCCGGCCGGCCTTGTTGGCGGCAGGCATCGACCGATGCGAATCGGTGTCGCGAGCATAAGTCGGTAGCACAGATCGGCAGTCTGTGCAATGAAGTGGGTCCGTTGCCTTCGGCATCCGATTGTCTAAACTCGGGCTTCCTGACTGGCGGACGCGAGGCACGAATGAGAGAGGCTGCTTCAATCCTGGCCGCGCGGCGCGAAAGACTCGTGGGCTTGCTGACGCGGCGTGCACTCCTGGGGCTGTTTGCGCTTGCCACGCTGGCGACCGTATCGGTTTCTTGCGCATGGTGGAGTCTTGCGGCGGCGGCCGATGCCGCGTTTGCGCGGGAGCCCTTTCCCTTCCTCGTGTTCCTGGCGGTGGGCTGCCTGATGACAAGCCTCGGCCTCAGGCTGCTGGTGGCGCTGTCGACAGCGGGTGCGATGCCGCAGGGCGTGCGTCTGCCCGCGTTTGCAGCTGGCGCCCTGCACGACCAGATTGCCGCGATGAGCGCCCGTTTCGGCGGGGTCCGGATCGATTCCGTGTGGATTACGGCCGACATGAATGCGGCGGTGTTACAGCGCCCCCGCTGGGGTCTGGCGGGTTCGATGCAAACTCATCTCCTGATCGGCTTGCCCCTGACCCACAGTGTATCGCCGCGGCAGTTGTCGGCGGTGCTCGCGCACGAGTTCGGTCATCTGACGGTTCAGCGCATCGGCGGGGCCGCTTGGGCGCGACATCTGTTCGCATGGTGGTTCCGGGTTTCCGACGCACTGGCGGAGCAGTGGCCGTGCTGCGCGGCGCTCATCGACCGGTGGACGCTTCCCGAGGTCCATTGGGCCGTCGAGCTTTCGCATGTGGACGAGTTCGAGGCTGACGCCGAGGCGGCGCGAATGGTCGGTGCCAAGACCGTCGCGGATGCGCTCGTCGAGCTCGCACTGAAAGAGCGGTTCCTGTGCCAGGACTATTGGTGCAAGGTGCTTCAGCAATCGGAAGTACGGTCAAAACCCCTGATTCGGCCGTATCGTGACATGGCCCTGGGTATGGCGACCGGGTTCAAGGCACCCGCAAGCGCGAGCTTGGTGATGAGCTGCCTGTGCGACGCAAGCGCGGACGACGGCGGTCGGATGCACCCGACCGTGCGCGAGCGCCTCGAGGCACTTGGAATGCCCGGTGAGTGTCTGAGCATGCCGCGGGGCGCGGAAGAAACGGCGGCGAGTCGGCTGCTCAAGCCCTTGCTGCCGTCGCTGTCGCTGGCCTTCGACCAGGCTTGGTGGCTCGGGACGCGCGAAACGTGGATGCGTAGCCATCGCCGTGCCCTGATGCGTCAGCGCGCCGGTATCCCGCTTGTCCCCTGAGTAAGAGGGGGATGCTCACCGTCCCCGGAAATCGGGGGCGCGTTTTTCGAAGAATGCGGCAAGTCCTTCTGCGTAGTCTTCTGTGTCCAGGAACGCGAAGGCGGCGCGCTTTTCGTCATCGGCGAGCGCATGCCCATTCATCAGCCGCTTGACCCAGAGCTTGTGCCACTTCGCCACGAGCGGCGCGCCAGCTTTGATCCGCAGAGCGCTTTCCAGTGCCTCGTGATGTACGGCGTGGTCATTGACCACACGCGTGAGCAGCCCTTTCTGCAACGCTTCCGATGCCGACAGAATTCGGCCTTCGAGCAGAATCTCCAGCAGCACCGCCGGGCCGACCAGGTTCAGCAGGCCCGCCATCTCGCCCGGATACATCGAAAAGCCGAGCCGATTGATCGGCGCGCCGAAACGGGCCGAACTGCCGGCGATGCGCAGATCACAGCAACCCGCGATCTCGAGCCCTCCGCCGATGCATGCGCCCTGGATGGCCGCGATGGTGGGGATCGGGCAGTTGCGGATCGCCTCGAGCGCCGCGGCGACGAGCGTCTCGTGGTAATGCAGTGCGTCGTCGACGGTGGCGCGCACGCTGCGAAATTCCTCGATGTCGCCGCCGGCTGCGAATGCCTTGTCACCGGCGCCACGGATGATGACGCAGCGCAGATCCGGGTCGCTGCCGATCGCTTCAAGCGCAGTGCGCAACTCGGACCACATCTTCGCGTTGATCGCGTTGAGGCGGTCCGGATTCGACAGGGTCAGCGTCGCGACGGCATCGTCGCTCGTGCAAGTGATCTCGCTGCTGCTCATGGGCTCAGGATCCAGTCGGTAGGGATGGAGGGGGCGGTACTGGTGTAACGCGGGCCGGGCCGCGCTGGGGCCGGCGCTCAGGCGACGCGAGGCTGTGGTTGCTGGCCGATGCGTTTCAGCGCAGCGCGGCCGCCCAGGATGTGCTCGCGCATGCGCTGTTCGGCGAGCTCGGAATGGCGGGTCACGATCGCAGCCAGGATGGCGCGATGCTCCACCAGCGACTGCTGGAGCCGCCCTTCGCTGAACAGTGAGTGATGACGCGACAGCTTGATCACTTTGCGCAGGTCGGCTATCACGTTGGTGAGCCAGCGATTGTCGCCTATGCCCTGTACGGTCTGGTGAAATGCCTGATTGGCCTCGAAGAATCCGTCGATATCCTGAGTTGCCGCCGCTGCTTCGAGCTGAGCATGGATCTCCTCGAGCCGGGAAAGCTCGCCCTTGGTCGCCTTGCGCGCGGTCTCCCCGGCGCACCGCCCCTCGAGCATCTCGAGCACCGCGAAGATCTCATCCAGGTCGCGCTCGGATATCTCGGTCACGTAGCAGCCGCGACGCGGCCTCAGCGTCACCAGCCCCTCGGATGCGAGCACCTTCAGCGCCTCGCGCAGCGGCGTGCGCGAGATACCGTACTGATCCGCCAGCGCCTGTTCGTCGATCCATGCACCGGGGGCGAGATCGTGCGCGTAGATGCGTTGCCGCAGACGTTCGGCAACTTCCTGATACAGGGCGACAGGTGCAATTCTGGATGAAGTCATGCGCGCATTTTAATGGCTTTGGTGGTGGAGCGAGCCTTGCAATGCCTTCGGATTGCCCGGTTGCATTCATAATTATGGATAAAGTATTATTGCGTTTCGAGGGCAAGTCAACTTCCGGCTCACGACATGGCTTGGGAGACTTCGGCGTACGTCCGAAGCACGGGAGAGGGACCATGTCGTGTAGTGGAGCGCCGACGGCCACCCATGACGCTGTTCATGGGTGGCCTTGTCGTCGCCGGGTTGCGCCTGCGCGAACGGGGCTGCATGATTGCCCATTGACTGACACATCCGAAATCCCGCCGCGTGCAGCGGCGCATGAACCGAGAGGTAAAGAATGTCGAAGCCCGATCATCCAGACTATCCGCAGCCGAACCTGGACGCCTGGACCAAGGCCGCAGCAAAGCATGCGCCGAACGGCGAGGTGGAGAAGCTCAGCTGGGTGACCCCGGAAGGTCTCGTCGTCAAGCCGCTCTATACCGCGGCCGATACGCGCGAGTTGTCGCATGCCGACACGTTGCCGGGCTTCGAGCCCTATCTGCGCGGGCCGCAGCCGACCATGTACGCGGTCAAGCCATGGACCATCCGCCAGTACGCCGGCTTCTCCACCGCCGAGGCGTCCAATGCCTTCTATCGCAAGGCGCTTGCCGCCGGCGGGCAGGGTGTGTCGGTGGCCTTCGACCTGGCCACCCACCGCGGCTACGACTCCGACCATCCGCGCGTGACCGGCGATGTGGGCAAGGCCGGCGTGGCGATCGACTCGGTGGAGGACATGAAGATCCTCTTCGACAGCATCCCGCTCGACAAGATCTCGGTGTCGATGACCATGAACGGCGCGGTGCTGCCGATTCTGGCCGGCTACATCATCGCAGCCGAAGAACAGGGCGTCAGCCAGGACAAGCTGTCCGGGACCATCCAGAACGACATCCTCAAGGAGTTCATGGTCCGCAACACCTACATCTACCCGCCGACGCCGTCGATGAAGATCATCGCCGACATCTTCCAGTACACGTCGGCCCACATGCCCAAGTTCAACAGCATCTCGATCTCGGGCTACCACATCCAGGAAGCGGGCGCCAACCAGGCCATCGAGCTGGCCTTCACGCTGGCCGACGGCCTGGAATACGTGCGCACCGGCATCGCCAGCGGCATGGACGTGGATACCTTCGCCGGCCGCCTGTCGTTCTTCTGGGCGGTGGGCATGAACTTCTACCTGGAGATCGCCAAGATGCGCGCGGCGCGTCTGCTGTGGTGGCGGATCATGAAGCAGTTCAATCCGAAGAGCGCCAAGTCGATGATGCTGCGCACGCACTCGCAGACTTCCGGCTGGTCGCTCACCGAGCAGGATCCGTACAACAACGTGGTGCGTACCACCATCGAGGCCATGGCCGCGGTGTTCGGCGGCACCCAGTCGCTCCACACCAACGCGCTCGACGAAGCCATCGCGCTGCCCACCGAGTTCTCCGCACGCATCGCGCGCAACACGCAGATCATCATCCAGGAAGAGACCCACATCTGTAACGTCGTCGACCCCTGGGCCGGCTCCTACATGATGGAAAAGCTCACCCAGGACATGGCCGACAAGGCGTGGAGCCTGATCGAAGAGATCGAGTCCATGGGCGGCATGACCAAGGCGGTGGAGTCCGGCTGGGCCAAGATGAAGGTCGAGGAATGCGCCGCCGACAAGCAGGCGCGCATCGATTCGGGCAAGGATGTCATCGTCGGCGTGAACAAATACAAGCTGGCGAAGGAGGATCCGATCGAGATCCTCGACATCGACAACCACGCCGTGCGCGACGCGCAGATCGCCCGCCTGACCAAGATGCGTGAAACGCGCGACGCCGCCGCCGTGCAGGCCGCGCTGGATGCGCTGACGAAATGCGCCGAGACCGGCGAGGGCAACTTGCTCGATCTGAGCGTGAAGGCGATCCGCCTGCGCGCCTCGGTCGGTGAAATATCCGATGCGCTCGAAAAGGTCTTCGGCCGCTTCCGCGCCAATCCGCAGGCTGTGTCCGGTGTCTATGGAGCCGTTGTGGAAGAACAGGAAGACTGGAAGGCCCTGAAGGCCGATATCGAGGCCTTCGTCGCCGAGGAGGGCCGCCGCCCGCGCATCATGATCGCCAAGCTCGGCCAGGACGGCCATGATCGTGGCGCCAAGGTCGTTGCGTCGGCGTTCGCCGATCTCGGCTTCGATATCGACATCGGCCCGCTCTTCCAGACCCCGGAAGAAGCCGCCCGCCACGCGGTCGAGAACGACGTGCATGCGGTCGGCTGCTCCAGTCTGGCCGCCGGCCACAAGACCCTGGTGCCGCAGATCGTCAACGAACTGAAGAAGCTGGGCGCCGACGACATCATCACCTTCGTCGGCGGCGTGATTCCGGCGCAGGATTACGAAGCCCTGTATGCTGCCGGTGCGAAAGGCATCTTCGGCCCGGGTACGCCGATTCAGACCGCTGCGCGCGAGGTGCTGAAGCAGATTCGCGCGGCAAAGGCCGAGGCTTGACGCGCGCCGTCGGACCAACGTCGCCCGGAGACGGTTCAGACCGTATCGACGGGCGGCAACGAAGCGGGTGTGGCCGAAATTGAACAGGCAAGCAACTTTCCCCGAGATGATCGGAGGGCCCGACCGGGCATTGATCGACGGCGTGCTCGCGCGCCAACTGCGTCCGCTCGCGAAAGCGATCACGCTGATCGAGTCGACGCGCGACGACCATCAGGTGCGCGCCAGGCAGGTGCTGGAGGGCTTGCTGCCGCATACCGGCGCGGCGATCAGGGTCGGCATTTCCGGCGTGCCCGGCGTGGGCAAGTCGACCTTCATCGAGGCCTTGGGCCTGTATCTGATCGAGCAGGGCCTGCGCATCGCCGTGCTGGCGGTGGATCCCTCGTCGACGGTCACCGGCGGGTCGATTCTCGGCGACAAGACCCGCATGGAACTGCTCAGCCAGAACCCGGCTGCCTTCATTCGCCCCAGCCCTTCCTCGTGCAGCCTGGGTGGCGTGGCGGCGAAAACCCGCGAGACGATGCTGGTATGCGAGGCGGCGGGATTCGACGTGATCATCGTCGAGACGGTCGGTGTCGGCCAGTCCGAGACCGCGGTCGCGGGCATGACCGACATGTTCTGCCTGCTGCAACTGCCCAATGCGGGCGATGACCTGCAGGCGATCAAGAAAGGCATCATGGAGATCGCCGACCTGATCGTGATCAACAAGGCGGATATCGATCCGAGCGCGGCGACGCGCGCGAAGTCGCAGATCAGGACGGCGCTGCACATGCTGCGCCCGATGAGCCCGAACTGGGCGGTGCCGGTGCTCACATTGTCGGCGCTGCGCAAGGAAGGTGTCGCCGAGTTCTGGGAAGTGGTCCTGCGCTACCGTGAGGCTCTGACCCGTTCGGGGGAGTTCGATGCAAAGCGCAGGCATCAGGCCTCGGCCTGGATGTGGGAATTGATCGACGCCGGGCTGCGCAGGCGTTTTCGCAGCCACCCGCGGGTGCGCGATGCCTTGCCGGCGCTTGCGGCGTCGGTCGAGCGTGGCGATACCACCGCCTCGCTGGCGGCATTGCGGCTGCTGGCGCTGGCCGAGGAGGCGTCCTCGCCTCGTCCTCCGGGCGCATGAAGGCGCGGGCTGCAACACATTGAAGTGCTGTAATAAACTCAAACGCTTGAATCACTAGAGGAAACCACGGGTATGCAAGACATTATTCGTCAGCTCGACGAAAAACGTGCGAAGGCCCGCCTGGGCGGCGGGCAAAAGCGTATCGATGCGCAACATGCCAAGGGCAAGCTCAGCGCGCGCGAGCGCATCGAACTCTTCCTCGACGACGACAGCTTCGAGGAATGGGACATGTTCAAGGAGCACCGCTGCGCCGACTTCGGCATGGGGGCCGAGCATGTGCCGGGCGATGGCGTCGTGACCGGCTATGGCACCGTGAATGGGCGTCTGGTGTTCGTGTTCTCGCAGGATTTCACCGTGTTCGGCGGCTCGCTGTCCGAAACCCATGCTGAGAAGATCTGCAAGGTCATGGACCATGCGATGAAGGTCGGCGCGCCAGTGATCGGCCTCAACGACTCGGGTGGCGCGCGTATCCAGGAAGGGGTCGACTCGCTCGGCGGCTATGCCGACGTGTTCCAGCGCAACGTGCTCGCGTCGGGCGTGGTGCCGCAGATCTCGTTGATCATGGGGCCGTGTGCCGGTGGCGCGGTGTATAGCCCGGCGATGACCGACTTCATCTTCATGGTGAAGGACTCGAGTTACATGTTCGTGACTGGCCCGGAAGTCGTGAAGACTGTCACCCACGAAGAAGTGACCGCGGAGGAACTCGGCGGCGCAGTCACCCACAACACCAAGTCGGGCGTGGCCGATCTCGCCTTCGAGAACGATGTTGAAGCGCTGATGATGACGCGCCGCCTGGTCGGCTACCTGCCGTCGAGCAACCGCGACAAGCCGCCCTCCATTCCCGCCGTCGATCCCGCCGACCGTCTGGATTACTCGCTTGACACCCTGGTGCCGGCCAATCCGAACCAGCCGTACGACATGAAGGAGCTGATCGTCAAGATGGTGGACGATGGCGACTTCTTCGAACTGCAGCCCGACTACGCCAAGAACATCGTCATCGGTTTCGCGCGCATGGAAGGCGCGCCGATCGGCATCGTCGCCAACCAGCCGCTGGTCCTGGCGGGCTGCCTCGACATCAAGAGCTCGATCAAGGCGGCGCGCTTCGTGCGCTTCTGCGACGCTTTCAACATCCCGGTGGTCACGCTGGTCGACGTGCCCGGCTTCATGCCCGGCACCAGCCAGGAATACGGCGGCATCATCAAGCATGGCGCCAAGTTGCTGTACGCGTACGCCGAATGCACGGTGCCCAAGGTCACCCTGATCACCCGCAAGGCCTATGGCGGTGCCTACGACGTGATGTCGTCCAAGCACCTGCGGGGTGATGTGAACTTTGCCTGGCCCAGTGCCGAGATCGCGGTGATGGGCCCCAAGGGCGCGGTCGAGATCATCTTCCGCGACGAAAAGAACGACCCCGAGAAGATCGCGGCGCGCGAGGCCGAGTACAAGGCGCGTTTCGCCAACCCGTTCGTGGCGGGCGCGCGTGGCTTCATCGACGACGTGATCATGCCGCACGAGACGCGCAAGCGCATCTGCCGCTCGCTGGCGATGCTCAAGGACAAGGAACTCGAGAATCCGTGGCGCAAGCACGGCAACATTCCGCTGTAAGCCAGGGACGGGAAAAGAACATGTTCAAGAAAATCCTGATTGCAAACCGCGGCGAGATCGCTTGCCGCGTCATCAAGACTGCCCACAAGATGGGCATCAACACGGTTGCGGTGTATTCCGAGGCCGACAAGGATGCGTTGTTCGTCGAGATGGCCGACGAAGGTGTGTGCATCGGCCCGGCTGCATCCAAAGAGTCCTACCTGGTGATCGACAAGATCATCGCCGCGTGCAAGCAGACCGGCGCCGAGGCGGTGCACCCCGGCTACGGCTTCCTGTCGGAAAACGCCGAGTTCTCGCGCCGGCTCGAAGAGGAAGGCGTCAAGTTCATCGGCCCGAAGCACTATTCGGTCGCCAAGATGGGCGACAAGATCGAGTCCAAGAAGCTCGCCATCGAAGCCGGGGTCAACACCATTCCCGGGTATAACGACGCGATCTCCGGTCCCGATGAGGCGGTGAAGATCGCACAAAAGATCGGCTACCCGGTCATGATCAAGGCATCGGCCGGCGGTGGTGGCAAGGGCCTGCGCGTGGCCTACAACGATGCCGAGGCGCACGAAGGTTTCTCCTCCTGCGTCAACGAAGCCCGCAATTCCTTCGGCGACGACCGCGTCTTTATCGAGAAGTACGTGCTCGAGCCGCGCCACATCGAAATCCAGGTGCTCGGCGATTCGCATGGCAACTACGTGTACCTGAACGAGCGCGACTGCTCGATCCAGCGCCGCCATCAAAAAGTCATCGAAGAGGCGCCCAGCCCCTTCGTCGATCCGGAAATGCGCAAGGCCATGGGCGAGCAGGCGGTGGCGCTGGCGCGCGCGGTGAACTACGAATCGGCCGGCACGGTGGAGTTCGTCGTCAGCGGCGCGACCAAGGAGTTTTACTTCCTCGAGATGAACACCCGCCTGCAAGTCGAGCACCCGGTCACCGAACTCATCACCGGGCTGGACTTGGTCGAGCAGATGATCCGGGTCGCCAACGGCGAGAAGCTGCCGATCACCCAGGCCGATGTCGGGATCGATGGCTGGGCCATGGAGTGCCGGATCAACGCCGAGGATCCGTTCCGTGGCTTCCTGCCTTCCACCGGGCGCTTGGTCAAGTTCCAGCCCCCCGCTGAAAGCACCGATGCCGACGGCACCACGCGCGTCGATACGGGCGTGTACGAAGGCGGCGAAATCTCGATGTACTACGATTCGATGATCGCGAAGCTGATCGTGCACGCCAAGGATCGCGACGCGGCGATCGCCCGCATGCGCGACGCGCTCAACGGCTTCGTGATTCGCGGCATCAGCTCGAACATTCCGTTCCAGGCCGCGTTGCTGCAACATCCGCGCTTCTGCTCCGGCCACTTCAACACCGGTTTCATCGCCGAGGAGTATCCCAAGGGCTTCGATGCGTCGATGGTGCCGCACGACGATCCGGCCTTGCTCGCGGCGGTGGCTGCGTTTGCGCGTTCGCGCTACATCGAGCGCGCGGTACAGATCGAAGGGCAACTGGCCGGACACGGACGCAGGGTGCCGAGCCAGTGGGTCGTGATCATGGGCGGCAAGCAGTATCCGGTCGCGGTCGAGCGCCAGGAAGAGGCGACGGTGGTCAGCAGCGGCGACAAGATCTACCGGATCGTGTCTGACTGGCGTTTTGGCGAGTTGCTGCTCGAGGGCACGATTAACGGCGAGCCGGTGTGCCTGCAGATCGAACGCCGGGGCCTGCGCTACCGGATTTCGCACTTCGGGCTGCAGGTCGAACCCATGGTCATGACCCGCCGAGCCGCCCATCTGTTGTCGCTGATGCCGGTCAAGCTGCCGCCCGATTTGTCGCGCTTCCTGCTTTCACCGATGCCGGGGCTGCTGCGCGAAGTGGCCGTGAGGGAAGGCCAGGAAGTCAAGGCCGGCGAAAAGCTCGCCGTGATCGAGGCGATGAAGATGGAAAACGTGCTCAAGGCCGAGCAGGACGGCAAGGTCAAGAAGGTCGTTGCCACGCCGGGCGCCAGCCTCGCGGTCGACGAGGTGATCGTCGAGTTCGAGTAAGCCCGCACAGCGTCGCCATCCGCTCCGCCCTTTTTTGCACGAAGGAGCGGCGGCGGATGGCGGTGTCATCGGCATTGGCCAGCCCGGCCTGATCGGCGCACGGGGCGTGTCGGACGCGCGACATGACGCCGAACCTTGATCGGGAACAATTACACCGGCACGCTCGTTTCATAGACTCTTCTCCACGTAGTTCGGTCGTGTGGCTGGGTGCCGTCTGGTCGTATCGGCGCACGCCGCACCCTGCCAACCCGTTCTGGAGAGATTTCATGTGCACGCACGATGGATGCCTGAGCCGACGCCGGTTTCTGGTGGCGAGCGCAGCGGCGGGCCTGCTTGCCGCATGCGGGCGCGGTGAAGGAAACCGTGGTTCGACGCTCGTCGCGGTCGAGATCGACGACAGCACCAGCTGCGTGCTCGATGGCATGCTGCTGGCCGATTACCCCGGCCCGAAAGCCCAGATTCACTATGATGGCGTGGCGCAGCCGGACTGGTTCTGCGACACGGTCGAAATGTTCGCGCTCTATCTCAAGCCGGAGCAGGCCCGCCGGGTAAACGCCGTGTTCGTGCAGGATATGGGCAAGGCCGATTGGGAGCAGCCGCGGGGTCACTGGATCGATGCACGATCCGCAATCTATGTGCATGGCTCGACCCGGCGCGGATCGATGGGGCCGACCATCGCTTCGTTCGCGGGCGAACAGGACGCGCAGGCTTTCGCCGCGCAATACGGCGGCACGGTGCTGCGCTTTGCCGACATCACGCCGGCCATGGTGGTGCTCGACGGCGGCGCCCTTCACGATCAACGGATGTAAGCATGGATCCCATCTTCAGCGATCTTCCGCCCGACGTGGCGATGCAGGTGCAGTTGGCTTCGCGCGTGAGTTACGAGGCCCGCGAACACCGCCGTATGGTGCTGGCGGCCGCGGGCGTCGCCGATGAGGCCGCGCTGCTCGAGGACATCGTCACGGCGCGTGTCGCCGAGCATCCGGCCTACGAGCACTACCTCGCCGCCCGCATCCTGGCTCAGACCCACGCCGTCGCGCGGCAGGCGATCACCACGATCCTGGACGAGGTGAACCGGCCGTGAGCCTGCATCCCGAACTTCTGGAACAGATCAGCCGCGATTTCGGCGAGCGCTTTCGCACGCCTGCCCGCCTCACGCAGGATGCGTTGATCGTCGAGCTCGACAACGGCGTGGAGCTCACCGTGCGCTACGCGGCCGCGGATGCCTATTCGCTGCGGTGGCGATTCGCCGTCGACTCGTCCGATGTCGAACTGGGAATCGACACGGCCCCGCTGCACCCGGCGCTTGCGACCCGTCCCAACCATTTGCACCTGGCCGACGGGCGCGTCGTGGCCGATCCGCTGACCCGGCTGGACCGCTCACCCCTGGAGAATGTGGGGGCGGTGCTTGGCGCGGTGTTGGTGTCGCCGATGCTGACCGGCGGGCCTGCATGAGTGCCGGTCGCCGGGCGTCCGGGCTGCGGATCGCCGCTGCCGGCGTCTGCGTCGCGGTGGCCGCCTGGTTGCTGCAGCAGTATTGGCAGCGGCCGGCCGAAGCGTTCGACCCCTCGACCGAGGACCTGTGCATCGTCATGCCGGCGCGGGTCGCGCCCGCCCGGGCCTGGGATCCGTCGTCCGGGGTGGACAGGCTCGCCGCGCGGCCGATACCGCCGGATGCGCGTTGCCCGGTGTGCGGGATGTATCCGGCACGTCATCCGAAGTGGGCGGCACAGCTGATTTTCGACGACGGGGCCGTGCATTTCTTCGACTCCCCGGTCGACCTGTTCATTTTTCTCGCCGATCCGGGACAGTTCGATCCCGCGCGCGCGGATAGCGCGGCCGCGGCCATTCATGTCAGCGATTTCTCGGGCGCGGGCTGGCTCGAGGCCCGCCATGCGCACTATGTGAAGGGTTCCAGTGCGCGCGGACCCATGCGCGGCGCCGACCTCCCGGCCTTCGGTGATCCGGATGCGGCCCGGGCGTTCGCGGCCCAGCACGGTGGCGAGGTGATCGGATTCGGCGCAATCGACGCCGGCACCATCGCGGCCTTGCGTGACGCCAATCACGCCGGGCATGACCGCTGAGCGGTCTTCGGGCTAATCCGCCGGCGGGCGTGCAAGCTTGCGCTGGAGCGTGCGCCGATGCATCCGGAGCGCGCGCGCGGTGGCCGAGATGTTGCCCTCGTGCTCGGTCAGGATGCGCTGCAAATGTTCCCATTCGAGGCGGTCTACCGACATCGGCGCGCCGCCCGGCGCCGTCGCCGGATCGGCGTCGCCGGCGCGCAGGGCGGTGATGATCGCGTCGAGATCAGCCGGTTTGGCGAGGTATTGCACCGCACCGAGCTTGATCGCATCCACCGCGGTGGCGATGCTGGCATAACCGGTCAGCACCAGAATGCGCGCGCCGGGGCTGGCCTCGAGCAAGGGGCGGATCAGGCGCAAGCCCGACGTGCCGCCAAGATTCAGGTCCAGCACGATGAACTCGGGCTGGTGGGTCCGGGCGAGTTCGAGCGCCTGTTCGTCAGTGGTGGCGCCGCGTGCCTCGAAACCCCGCTGGCCGAGCGCCCGCGCCAGGACGAGATTGAAGGCGGGGTCGTCGTCGATCACCAGCAACGCGGCGTTGGGGGCGGCTGAACCGGACATCAGATCGAATCCTGAAGAGGGAGCGTGATGCGCGCAATGGTGCCGCCACCGGGGCGTGGGCCGAAGGTGAGCGTGCCCCCGTGTTGCTCGACGGCCGAGCGTGTGAGGATCAGGCCGATGCCCATTCCCGACGTTTCGCCCGGCAGCGGCGCCGGCCGCGCCGCCGCGTCCGCACCCGGCGGCAGGCCCGCACCACGATCCTTGACCGCGAGTACCAGCCACCCATCGTCGACCTCGACTTCGAGGCTCACTCCCGCGGCGGCTGCATCGTTGCGGGCGTTGGCGTTGGCGGCGTTGTCCAGCAGGTTGAGCAAGGCGTCGGCGAGGCTGACATCGGCGACGACGGCGCGCGCGCCGGCCTGCGGCGGACACTCGAGCGCGCACGCGCCGCCTGGTCGCAGCGCCCGCCAGCGGCCCAGCACGTTCTCCAGCCAGCGGGCGACCTCGACCGCGCCACCGCTTTCCGCGCGTTGCTGACCCGCCTCGTGGGTCAGGGCATTGAGAATGTCGCGGCAATGGTCGATCTGGTGGCGCATGAGTTCGAGATCCTCGCGCACCGTGGTGCCGATCCCGGGCCGCTGGACGAGGTCGTCGCTCAGGATGCGCAGGGTGCCCAAGGGGGTGCCGAGGCGATGCGCCGCGCCCGCCGCCAGTTTGCCCAGCCCGACCACGTAGGCGTCCCGGGCGCGGGCGTCATTGCTCGCTGCCAGGGCGCGGTCGCGCCGCGCGAGTGCCGCATTCAGGCGCACGATGAACCACACCACCGTCAAGGCCGACAGTGCGAAGCTCAACCACATGCCGGCAAGATGCCAATGCATCGCCATGTCGGCATCGACCAGGCGCACTGGCAAATGGAAGCGCCACAGCAGCGAATAGGCCAGCATCGCGGCCAGCGCCAGCGCCCAGGCGTGAGGGGGCGGCAGGATTGCCGCACCGACGGCGACCAGCGGCAGCAGCAGCGAGATCGCGGGGTTCGTGACCCCGCCGGAGAAGTACAGAAAGGCGCTCCAGGCGAAGAGATCGAGCAGCAACTGGGCGAGCGTGCCCGCCGGTCGGACAAGCCACGCGGAGGCGGCGCCGAGCAGCGCGAGGTTGGCCGCGGCCAGACTCAGCGTGATGATCAGCAAAGGTTCCAGCGGGTGAGACGGCGCCAGCCATGGGAACACCGCCAGGGTGAGGAATGCCATTGCGGCGATCGAGAGCCAGCGCAGGTGGGTCAGGCGGGCGCGCTCGCCGGGTGTGACGGTCAGCGGGGCCGCCGCGTGTTCGGTGCGTTTACGCCTGGGCGGCGGCTTTTCGGCGCAGGATCCGATTTCGCTGTGCTTCATCCCAAAGACACGCTTACCTCGCCCCGCTCGCATGATCGGGCAGCAAACGGAGGGTTGGCGGTGGCCCGATGGCGGCGAGGATACGTTTGCGCCGCCGGCAACACAAGCACCCGTAGGGGGCTGCGCCCGCTCAGCAGGCTCGGAGACTGTGCAGCTGCCTATTCTGGGCGAAAGCGCCACAACTGCGAGCGTAGCTCGCGGTGAAGAGCGCGCAAGTCGGGTTCGCTAGCGACCAGTCGGGGTGTGACGACAATCAGCAGTTCCGTCCGCTGTGCCTGGCGGCCACCATAGCTGAACAGCGGGGCGAAGCCCGGTACGCGACTCAGCCATGGGACGCCAGCGCGGGCGTTGAGCTTGTTTTCCTTGATCAGGCCGCCAAGCACCACCGACTGGCCCGACCGGACGAACAGCCGGCTGACGATCCTGCGTTCCGAGAACACGTGGGCGGTGAGATTCTCGCTCACCCTGTCAGCCGGGCCGAGATCGGTAACGGCTTGATCGAGGTCCATGCTTATCAGTCCGCTGGCGCTGATCGATGGCTTTACCGTCAGCCTGATGCCGGTGTCCCGGTACTCGAACGATACGAGCTCCGTGCCCTGCCTGGATTCCTCGTCGGCGCTCTCATCGTAGCGATCCGTCGTGGTTCGCTGGGTCGGCGTCGCCACCTGATCTCCGATATGCATCGAGGCAGTGCGGTTGTTCTGCACCAGCACCGATGGATTCGATAGCATGTTGACCTGCGAGCGTTGCGCCAGGAGGTTCAGCGTCGCCCGGACATCGCCGTTCGAATTCAGGATGCTGTACGAGAAGCCGGGGCCGCCCGCAGGGTCGAAACCGTCACCCGGCCGCAACTGGGCGACGGCCCGGTGATCCCCGCCCACTGCGTGATTGAACGCCCAGTGCACACCGTGGCGAAACTCACCCGTCAGGGCGACTTCCAGAATGCTGATCTCGATGAGTATCTGCGGTGGCATCACATCGAGTCGGGCCAGCACCGGCGCGATCTTCGAAAAACCCTGGTAGTCGGTATGGACGACCAGGCGATTGCCGATGCTGTCCGCAACGATCCGCACGGGGGCGTCGTGGTCGGTCGAGTAAATGCCGTGTAACTGGCTGGCCACTTCCTCCGCCCTGGCATTCTGGAGTGGATAGACGAACAACTGGCGATCGAGAGGGGCATGCGTGGAAATGTCCAGCCGTTCGATCCAGTCCGTCACCTGTCCCAGCATATGCCGTCTCGGCACGATCACCAGCAGGCTGTTGAGGTGCGCGATCGGCATGATCCGGACCAGGGACTGCCGCTGCGCGTCGCCGTCTCGTTCCGACAGGTTGGCGAGCAGCAGCGCAAGCTCTTCCTGGATCGCGCTGGTGTCGGCGTGGTGCAGGGGAATCAGGCCTACCGACATACCGGACAGGAAGTCGACATCGAAGGTCTGGAGGACATCCAGCCAGCCCGCCAACTGCCCCTGGGTGCCGGAAAGCATCACCAGGTTGGTAGCGTTGTCGGCCCACAGGATCGCAGTCTCGTCGGTGAACGGGTCAAGCAATTCGACGGCCTGCTCGGCGCTGATGAATCGAAGTGGGACCACCAGCACGTTGTAGCCAAGCCGTAGTGCATGGTCGAGACGCTCCTTGAGCCACTGCGACTTGACGCCGACATGGACGACTCCGTGCGTCGATACGGCCAGGGTCATGCCGTTGGCGGCGAGCAGGTTTTCGAGGAGCGCGAGCAACTGGTGTCCATCGACCGGTCCGCTGGTTCGCAGCGTCGCTCGGCCGGGTATGGCGCTTTCCAACACATAGTCGCGCGCCAGCATTTCACTCAGAACGGTATGCGTGATTTCGGCCAGGGGCGTATCTTCGAAATCGAGTGTGAGCGCGCCCGGCAACGTGGCGGCGCGACTTTCCGCCAAGCCGTGATGTTCGATACGTGGATCGGAGCCGGGATGGAACAGGAGAGGCGACGATGGCGCCTCGGGTGGGGCGGGCTGGGGCTGGGTGGGGTGTGTCGCATGGGCTGCTTGCCGGGCCGGTAGTACCGGATCTTCCACGCGGGGGGAAGGTGTGTGAAGCTCCGTGCCACCGCAGCCGGCTTGCATCATGCCCAGGCTGCCCGCGACGAGCATCATCACCACGACGGACCGGTATCCACGTCCGACGGTCGCGTGATCGTAAACAGCCCCGCCATCCGGAGGTATACCGAGGGAAATCAACGAATAATTCCGAAAGCATTTTGCGCGACGGATAAGCGGCCGTGCGGCGCGACTGAGTACTTCAAGCAGCAGTGGGAAGAGCGACTTGCCGTTGGCATCGCGGGATAGTAACCCGGAATAATGTGGTGTCAACGCGCACGCGCACGCGCTCGTGTGGCGCGAGTGCATTCGATCTTCCGATTCAATCGGCCGCGGATGCAATGCACCGCGCATCGGTTCCGGCATCCCCGACCGGGCTGGACGACGCGAGGTTTCCAGCCTGGGGCGGGCGCTTGTGCGGCGAGGACAGTGATCAAGCCCGGATGGCGAGCAGCTTCCTTGCTCCATATCAAGGATTTCACCTGAATGGCCTTCTAAAGTTCACCTGCGACAAAACGTCACAGGGCGATTCGTCATGATTCGTCGGCGAGATCGTTGCCAACCCGGGGTGAGCACCGGGTTCGAGACCTGGACGAACCACGGATTTTTCGGAGCGGGAGCGACAGACCATGAACGAAGACAGGATGAATCAAGCGGAAGCGATTCCCGATGCAGGGCGTCGCAAGTTTCTCAACACGGCCGCGTTTGCCGGCCTGGCCGGTGCGGGCTTGTCGGTGGGCTTGTCGGCGTGCAACAAGGATGCACCACCGCCCGCAGCCGCCGCGGCTCCGGCGGCTGCCGCACCGGCTGTTGCGCCCGCAGCCCCCGTCGCGGCTGCCCAGCCGCACAGTAATGCCCACCTGAAGCCGGGCGAACTCGACACCTACTACGGTCTGTGGTCCGGTGGGCACACGGGTGATTTTCGGGTGCTCGGCCTGCCCTCGGGGCGGGAGCTGCACCGGGTGCCTTGCTTCGCGCCGGATGCGCTGGTGGGCTGGGGTATCACCAACGAATCGAAGGCGGTCATGGGCACCCGGCCCGACGGTCGCCTCAAGTATTCCGTCGGCGACACCCACCATACCCATGCATCGTACAAGGACGGCAACTACGACGGCCGCTACGCCTGGATCAACGACAAGATCAACAGCCGTATCGCCCGCATCCGTCTCGACTACTTCATTTGCGACAAGATCACCCAGTTGCCCAACGTCCAGGGTTTTCACGGGATTTTCCCGGACAAGCGCGACCCGGTCGATCCGGCGATCAACTACACCACGCGGGTGTTCTGCGGCGCGGAGTTCCACGTTCCCCTGCCCAACGACGGGCGTGATCTCGACAGCCCCGAGAAGTACCGCACCTTGTTCTCGTGCGTCGATGCCGAATCGATGGAAGTGCGCTGGCAGGTGCTGATCGACGGCAACTGCGACCTGGCCGCGTCGTCGTTCGATGGCAAGCTCGCGGCGACCAACCAGTACAACACCGAGGGCGGCTACCACTACGAAGACATGATGTCGGCCGAGCGCGATGCGTGCCTGTTCTTCAACATCGCGCGTATCGAGCAGGCGGTCAAGGATGGCCGATATACCACTTACGGCAATTCGAACGTGCCGGTGGTCGACGGCACCCGGGCGGCCAACGCCGATCCCCAAACCGCGCTGACCGCAACCGTGAGCGTGCCCAAGAACCCGCACGGGGTGAACGCGAGCCCCGATGGCAAGTACTTCATCTGCGCCGGCAAGCTTTCGCCGACCGCGACCGTCATCGAGTTGAGCAAGATTCTCGACTGGTTCGACGGCAAGCTCGACGATGTCGACAAGGCGATCGTCGCCGAAGTGGAAATCGGTCTCGGGCCGCTGCACACGGCCTTCGATGGTCGTGGCAACGCCTATACCACGCTGTTCCTCGACAGCCAGATCGTGAAATGGAACGTGGACGCGGCGATCAAGTTCCATGCCGGCGACACCAGCGTGCAATACGTGGTCGATCGCCTCGACGTGCATTACCAGCCGGGCCACATCAACGCTTCGCAGTCGGAGACCATGTTCGCCGACGGCAAGTGGCTGTGCGTGGGCTGCAAGTTCTCGAAGGACCGCTTCCTGCCGGTCGGCCCGCTGCACGCCGAAACCGAGCAGCTGGTCGATATCTCGGGCGAGAAGATGGTGCTGGTGGCCGATCATCCGGTGCGTCCCGAACCCCACGACTTCATCATCTTCAAGCGTGAGCTGCTCCAGCCGAAGCAGGTCTATACGATGACCGACTTCCCGCTGGCGATCACCGATCCGAAGGGTGCGGGGGTGTTCCGCGACGGCAACAAGGTGACGGTGAAGATCGTGTCGCTGGCGCCTGCGTTCGATCCGCGCGAGTTCCGCGTCAGGGTCGGTGACGAGGTGACGGTGATCTTGACCAACCACGACAAGATCGAGGATCTGACCCACGGTTTCGCGATTCCGAACTACAACGTCAACTTCATCGTCAATCCGCAGGAGACCGCCTCGGTCACCTTCATCGCCGACAAGCCGGGCGTGTTCTGGTGCTACTGCACCCACTTCTGCCATGCGCTGCACCTGGAAATGCGTTCGCGCATGATCGTCGAGGCCTGAGTCACGGTTTCGCAGGGGGGACGAGGCGAGGGGCGAAAGCCCCTCGCTGCGTTTGGGACGCCGGCCAGCGTACCCCGCGCGCGTCACTTGACCGGGGACAATTACAGTCCGGGCGCGAGTTTCTAAACTGGTTTTTAATCATTTTCTTATGGAGTTGGACATGAAGCCGGTCTCCGCCTTGCGCGGCGCTTTTCGTACACTCCTCCTGGTCGTGACCAGCCTGATCGTGGCGCGTGCCGCGCTGGCCCAGACGGCCTACGAGGCCAGCCTGCCGGCCGGAATCGACACCGCGCCGGCCTTGTGCGAGCTCGTGTCCTGTGGCGAGGTCTTGCCCGGCGCGACGTTCTTCTCCGAGCGCAAGGGGCAGCCGCGCTACGTGGAGGGTTTTGCCGAAATCGACGGCAAGCGCCAGCTGGTCGGCTATGTGATGTTGTCGACCGACATCACCGATACGCCCGCCTATTCCGGCAAGCCGGTGGTCACGCTGATCGGCATGGATACCCAGGGGCGCTTCACCGGGGTCAAGATACTCAAGCATTCCGAGCCGATCCTGTTGCTGGGCATTCCCGAATCCGCGCTGACCGGGTTCAATGACCAGTACCTGGGCAAGTTCGTCGGCGACAACATCGAGATCGGGCGTTCGCGCCCGGACGAGGACGTCATCGGCCTGGATGCGATCTCCGGCGCCACCGTCACCGTGATCGCGCAGAACCAGGTGATGATGATGTCGGGTGCCGCAGTGGCGCGCCAGGTCGGCATTCTGGAGCCGACGGTCCGCCCGCAGGCGCGCTTCGCCGATGCCGGCCGCGCGCTCGACTGGGCGACGATGGTCAAGGAAGGTGCGGTGCAGCGGCTCACCGTCAAGCCGGAGCAGGTGGGGCTGGCGCGCAGCGCCGAGCCTTTCATCGAGCTGTGGTTCGGCGACCTCAACCACCCCGAGATCGGGCGGGCGGTGCTGGGCGAGAGCGGCTGGCGTTCATTGATGGGGCGGCTCAAGGAAGGCGAGCACGCGCTGTTCGTGATCCGCACCGGCGGGCTCGAGTCGTTCAAGGGTTCGGGTTTCGTGCGCGGCGGCATCTACGACCGGGTCCAGGTGCGCCAGGGCCAGGACGCCTTCACGTTTCGCGACCTCGACTACCTCAACCTGTACGGCGTGCAGGCGCCGGGTGCGCCGGCTTTCGACGAATCGGCGATCTTCATCGTGCGCTCGCCGGCCTTTTCGGGCGCGTTCCCGTGGAAGCTCACCTTTCTCGGCAACCGCGTCGATCGCGAGACCGGCGCGCGCAGCTTCGCCAACTTCGACACCGAATACTGGCTGGCGGACGCCTATCTGGAAGGTGGACGGCCCAAGGTGACCAAGCCCGCGGCAGCGTGGGTGAGGGTGTGGAAGATGCGCAGCGTCGAGATCGGCCTGTTCTCGGCGCTGCTGGTCGCGGTCGCGGTCGTCTATGCGTTGCGCGACACGCTCACCCGCCGTTCGACGCGCAAGAACAAGTGGCCGGTGAACGCGTTCAAGTACACCGCCTGGGTGCTGAGCATCGGCTTCGTCGGTTTCGGCCTGCTCGCCCAACCCTCGATCACCCAGGTGCTGACCTGGTTCCATGCGCTGCTGTTCCAGTGGCAATGGGAATTGTTCCTGACCGATCCGTTCATCTTCCTGTTCTGGATCTTCATCATCGTCACCGTGTTCCTGTGGGGGCGCGGCCTGTTCTGCGGTTGGCTGTGTCCGTTTGGCTCCTTGTCCGAATTGCTCTACAAGATCGCCGGTGCGATCGGCCTCAAGCGGTTTCAGTTCGCGGTGCCGATGGCGCTGCACAACCGCCTGAAATGGATCAAATACGCGGTGTTCTTCGGCCTGCTCGGGGTGTCGGTGTTCTCGATGGGGCTGGCCGAGAAGCTCGCCGAGGTCGAGCCGTTCAAGACCACCTTCCTGGTCGGACTGTTCAACCGCAGCTGGCCTTACACCTTGTTCGCGGCCGGGCTGCTCGGCCTGTCGATCTTCACCGAACGGCCGTTCTGCAAGTACCTGTGTCCGCTCGGGGCGGCCTTGGCGATGCCGACGACTTTTCGCTGGTTCGGGCTCAGGCGCAAGCAGGAATGCGAAACCTGCCATGCCTGTGCCAAGGGTTGCGGCTCCAACGCGATCGACAGCAACGGCCGCATCGACCACCGCGAATGCATGTTGTGCCTCGACTGCATGGTGTTGTATACCGACGCGCACGCCTGCCCGCCGCTGGCGCAGGAACGCAAGCGCCGCACCAAGGCCGGCCTGGCGCTTACGCCGATCGGCCGGGACGGCTACTATATTCCGATCAAGCCGGTACCGGCGCGCGCGCCGAACGCCTGAACCGGGCAAGGAGAACACCATGGTCGACCCCCGCATGCTCACCGATCCGATCGAGCCGCCCTATGCGAAAGGCGACGGCCTCGTCCGCCGCATCGCCGCCGAAGCCTGGGACCACCTGTGGCCGTGGAGCCGCAGCGGCTTCGCGCGCCAGCGAGCGCTCCAGGCGGCCGGCCTGGCGCTGGCGCTGGCCGCGAGCGTGGCCTGGGTGCTGGCGGCACTGGGGCGGCTCGAGGCCGGCGCGATCATCGGCTGGTGGTTCGGCTGGAGCGTGTTCGAGATTCTGGTGCGCCTCGGCGCCAAACCCTATGTCAAGGAGGGGCCGTGGTGGGGGGCGCACTACCGGCGCGCCGGCGTGATGGACATGATCTGCTACGTCGGCTTCAAGAACCTGCTGATCGGCGCCGTGCTGTTCATCGGCCTCAAGAGCGCCGGCCTGCTGGTGCTCTGACCGGCGTCGTCATGCCCTGGCTCGAAACGTTCATCGCACCGGCTCACCGGGTCGCCGGCCGGGCCGGGGCGTGGCTGGCCGCGGTCGCATGCGCGTTCGTCGCGGCGGGGGCCGATGCGGCCGGGGCCGCCACATTGCGGGTCGCCGCGGGCGAATCGATCCAGGCCGCGATCGACCGCGCGGCGCCGGGCGACACGATCGAGATCGAGCGTGCCCGCTACGTCGAGAATCTGCGCATCGACAAGCCGTTGACCCTGCGCGGCCTCAACCGCCCGACCATCTCCGGCGACCTGCGCGGCGACACCATCCGCATCGCGGCCGAGGCGGTCACCTTGGAAGGCCTGATCGTGGCCGATTCGGGCGGCAGCCTGCGCGAGCAGAACGCCGGCATCTACATCCAGCCGGGGTCGCACCGCGCGGTGGTGCGCAACAACGATCTCGCCTACAACCTTTTCGGTTTGTGGATCGAGAAGGCGAACGACGTCCTGATCGAGAACAACCTGATCACCGGCAAGCGTGAGTTCCAGTCGTCGCAGCGCGGCAACGGCATCCAGCTCTACAACACCCACCGCGCCCGCATCATCGGCAACAACATCAGCTTCGTGCGCGACGCGCTCTATGTCGATGTCTCGCACGACGCGCTGTTCCGCGGCAACAAGCTCCATCACAGCCGCTATGGCACGCATTACATGAATGCCTACGACAACGTGTGGGAGGACAACGACTCCTGGATGAACCGCGGCGGGCTCGCGTTGATGGAGGTGCGCCGCATCACCGTGCGCAACAACCGCGCCTGGGCCAACTCCGACCACGGGATCATGTTGCGCACGATCCAGGACTCGGTGGTCGAGAACAACGTCGTCGCCGGCAACCAGCGCGGTTTCTTCATCTATGACGCCGAATACAACGTGTTGCGCGGCAACGCCATCATCGACAACATGGTGGGCGTGCACTTGTGGGCGGGCTCCAAGAACAACCAGGTCGAGGGCAACGACTTCATCGCCAACCGCGAGCAGGTGCGCTATGTCGCCGCGCGCGACATGCCGTGGGGCGTCGACCAGGGCAACCACTGGAGCAATTACCTCGGCTGGGACCGCGACGGCGACGGCATCGGCGACGTGCCCTACGAGGCCAACGACCTGGTCGATCGCCTGTCGTGGCAGCACCCGATGATGAAGCTGCTGCTCGCGAGCCCGGCGGTGCAGACCTTGCGCCTGGTGGGGCAGCAGTTTCCGCTGCTGCGCGCGCCGAGCATCGTCGACCCCAAACCGCGCATGCAGCCGCACACCCCCGAATGGAGCCAATGGCGTGGCAGACACTTCCCCCGTCCGCAATGAAATCGATGATGCGGTCATCCGTGCGACCGTGGTGCATAAGCACTACGGCGCCATCCACGCCGTCGACGGCGTCGACCTGGACATCCGTGCCGGGGAGCTCTTCGGCCTGATCGGCCACAACGGCGCGGGCAAGAGCACCCTGTTCAAGATGATGCTGGGCCTCATTCCCGCCAGTGCGGGCGAGATCCGCATCGGCGGCGCGCCGGTGAGCGGCGGCGACTTTCGCGCCGTGCGGCGCGGGGTCGGATACCTGCCCGAAAACGTGGTGCTCTACGACAATCTCACCGCGCTCGAAACCCTGCATTTCTTTGCCAGGCTGAAAGGCGTGTCGGCGACGGGCTGCGCCGCCGTGCTCGAACGGGTGGGGCTCGCGCACGCGGCGCGGCGGCGCGTGCGCGAGTACTCCAAGGGCATGCGCCAGCGCCTCGGTTTTGCCCAGGCGCTGCTCGGCAGCCCCCGCATCCTGTTCCTCGATGAGCCCACGACCGGCCTCGACCCCGAAGCGATCCGCGGCTTTTACGCGATACTGCGGCAGCTCAGGAGCGAGGGCGTGACCACGGTGATCAGCTCCCACATCCTCGCCGAGATCCAGGAGCGGGTGGACCGCCTCGCGATCATGGCCGCCGGCAAGGTCCAGGCACTGGGCACCGTGCAGGCGCTGCGCGAACGGATGGACCTGCCGCTGCGCTTCACCGTCAGGGTCGCGCCGGAGGATTTCGCCATGGTGCGCGCCGCGCTCGGCCACCTGCCGGTGAGCGCGATCGAGGCGAGCGTCGATGTGGTCACGATCGAGTGCCGGCGCGAGGCCAAGATGGCGGTGATCGGCGCGCTCGCCCGGCTCGATGGGCGGATCATCGATCTGTCGGTGCGCGAACCTTCGCTCGAAGACGTGTTCTTCGGCTTTTCGGACTAGGGTCTGTTCACAAATGACAAAATTATGTACATTCTCGCTTTTTGGAGTG
>ERZ761607.138-NODE-138-length-154300-cov-6.439632_pt1 | contig 154300 bp, 136 predicted proteins | sample MGYA00511164_ERZ761607 | MGnify/ENA primary metagenome ERZ761607 (study PRJEB28899, sample SAMN02445080) | bioreactor sludge metagenome | biome: EBPR sludge | place: Australia: Brisbane, Thorneside Wastewater Treatment Plant | collected 2011-06-22 ... | reverse complement strand
GCGCCGCCCGCCGCCGCCGTCGCGGCCGCGCAAGGGCCGGCCGGCTTCGTGGCCGCCGCCAACCCGATGGCCGTCGACGCTGGCCTCGCCGTGCTGCGCAAGGGCGGCAGCGCCGCCGACGCGGCCGTGGCGGTGCAGGTGATGCTGGGCCTCGTCGAACCGCAGTCGAGCGGCGTGGGCGGGGGCGGCTTCCTGATGCACTACGACGCCGAGACTGGCGCGGTGACCGCCTGGAACGGCCGTGAGACCGCGCCCGCCGCGGCGTCGCCGACCATGTTCCTGGACGAGGACGGCGCGCCCCTGAAGCGGCCGGACGCCATTCGCAGCGGTCGCGCCACCGGCGTGCCGGGCGCGATGGCCATGCTGCAGGCGGTCCAGAAGCGCCACGGCAAGCTGCCGTGGAGCGCGCTGTTCGAAGACGCCTCCCGCGCCGCGGAGGAGGGCTTTCCCGTCACCCCGCGCATGGCGGCCCAGATCGCCAAGTACGCCGCCGATGGCAAGGCGCCCGACGCCATGGCCCTGTTCTCCCGGCCGGACGGAGCGCTGCTGCAGGCCGGCGATCGCTATCGCAATCCCGCCTACGCGGCGGTGATGCGGCGGATGGCGGCCGAGGGCGCCGGGGTGCTCTACAGCGGCCCGATCGCCGAGAAGATCGTCGCCCGCACGACCGCCGCGCCCTACCCGGGGACCATGACCCTGGCCGATCTGGCCGGCTATCGGCCGCACGAGATCGCGCCGATCTGCAAACCCTATCGCGCCTACGTCATCTGCGCGCCGTCGCCGCCCGCCAGCGGCGTGGGCCTGCTGGAGCTGATGGGCCTGCTCGAGCGCACCGACATCGACAAGCGCGGCCCGGGCGACCCGCAGGCCTGGTACCTGTTCGCCGAGGCCAGCCGCGTGATGTACGCCGACCGGGACCGCTATGTCGGCGATCCGCGATACGTGCGCGTGCCGGTCGCCGGTCTTCTGGACCCGGCCTACCTCGACCAGCGGGCGCGCCTGATCGGGGCCAGCGCGGCGGGCGCGCCGCCCCGAGCCGGCAAGCCGTCCGGCGCGACCCTGGCCGGCGTCGATATGACCGACGAACCGGCGGGGACCACCCATTTCGTGATTGTCGACGCCCAGGGCGATGTGGTCTCGATGACCACCACGGTCGAATCCTACTTCGGCTCCGGCCGGGTCGTGGAGGGCTTCTTCCTCAACAATCAGATGACCGATTTCTCTTTCAATCCGAACGAAAAGGACGGCGCGCCGGCCGCCAACGCCGTGGCCGGCGGCAAGCGTCCCCGGTCGTCGATGACGCCGGTGATCGTTCTCGATCGCCAAGGACGGTTCGTCGGCGCGGTCGGCTCGCCCGGCGGCAACGCCATCCCGGCCTATGTCGCCAAGACCCTGGTCGGCGTGCTCGACTGGCGGCTGTCGATGCAGGAGGCCATGGACCTGCCCAACCTCGTCGCCCGCGGCCCGGACTTCAACGGCGAGGCGCAGAAGTTCTCGCCCGAGGTGCTCGAAGGGCTCAGGGCTCGCGGCGTCGTCGTGAAGCGCGGGGCCGGCGAGGAAAGCGGCATCCATGGCGTCATGCTGGTCGACGGCGTCCTCGTCGGCGGCGCCGATTCCCGCCGTGAAGGTGTGGCCCGCACCCTGCAACCCGCGAACTGAGATCCCGGACAATGCCCTTCAACGAGAGCTCGCGCGGCGTCTATGCGATCGCGGTGACGCCCTTCACGCCCGATGGCGCGGTCGACCTGGAGTCCGCCGACCGCATGGTCGACTTCTACGAGCAGGTCGGCGTCGACGGCCTGACCATCCTGGGCATCCTCGGCGAGGCGCCCAAGCTGGACCAGGCCGAGGCCCTGACCTTCGCCACGCGTGTGATCAAGCGCACCGGCCTGCCGGTGGTGGTCGGCGTGTCGGCGCCGGGCTTCGCGGCGATGGGGACGCTGGCGAAGGCGGTGATGGAGGTCGGCGCCGCCGGCGTGATGATCGGCTCGCCGCCGAACCTGCGCACCGACGACCAGATCGTCGGCTACTTCGCGGGCGCCGCCGAGGCGGTGGGCCGAGACACGCCCTGGGTGCTGCAGGACTACCCGCTGACGCTGACCGTCCAGATGACGCCGGGCGTCATCCGCCGCATCGTCCAGGACAACGAGCGCTGCGTGATGCTCAAGCACGAGGACTGGCCGGGGCTGGAGAAGATCACCGCCCTGCGCGGCTACCAGGCCGACGGCTCGATGCGCCCGATCTCGATCCTGTGCGGCAACGGCGGTCTGTTCCTCGACTTCGAGACCGAGCGCGGAGCCGACGGCGCCATGACCGGCTATGCCTTCCCCGACATGCTGGTCGAGCTGGTCGAGCATGCCCGCGCCGGCCGCCGCGACGCCGCCCACGACCTGTTCGACGCCCATCTGCCCCTGCTGCGCTACGAGCATCAGCAGGGCGTCGGTCTGGCCGTCCGAAAGTACATTCTCAAGAAACGCGGCGTCATCGCCAGCGACTACCAGCGCAAGCCGGCCCAGGCCCTGACCGATCGGGCGCGGGCGGAAGTGGACTATCTGCTGGCTCGCCTCGCCCGTTTCGACACCCGCGCCGCCTAGGAAGACGATCCATGGACCTCGGTATCTCCGGAAAGACCGCGTTGGTGCTCGGCGCCTCAAGCGGCCTGGGCCGCGCCATCGCCCTGGGTCTGGCCGCCGAGGGCGCCAACGTCGCCGTCGCCGCCCGCAATGAAGCCGCCCTCAAGGCGCTCGTCGGCGAGATCGAGGCGCTCGGAGTCCGGGCCCTGGCGCTGACGTGGGACCTGGCCGATCTTTCGGTCATCGACGGGAATGTCGGCGCGGTCGAGACCGCGTTCGGGGGCGTCGACATCCTAGTCAACAACACCGGCGGACCGCCGCCGACGACCGCCGCGGGACAGTCCCCGGACCTGTGGGCGGCGCAATTCCAGGCCATGGTCGCCTCGGTGATCGCCGCCACCGACCGCGTGCTGCCGGGCATGATCGCCCGCAAGTGGGGCCGGATCATCACCTCGACCTCATCGGGCGTCATCGCGCCGATCGCCAACCTCGCCATCTCCAACGCCCTGCGGCTGTCGCTGGTCGGCTGGTCCAAGACCCTGGCGCGCGAGGTCGCCCGCGACGGCGTCACCTGCAACATCGTCGTCCCCGGGCGCATCGCCACCGACCGCACCCGCTTTCTCGACGAGAAGCGGGCCGAGCGGGAGGGGCGGTCGGTCGACCAGGTCGAGGCCGCCAGCCTCGGCGCCATCCCGGCCGGCCGCTACGGGGAGCCCCGGGAGTATGCCGACGTTGTCGCCTTCCTCGCCTCCGCCCGCGCCTCCTACGTCACCGGCTCGACCGTCCGGGTGGACGGCGGCCAAATCGCCTCGATCTGAGAAAGACGCCCGCCATGTCCCTCGACCCCAAGCTCAAGGCCACGCTCGAGACCATCTCGACAGGGACCCTGACCACCATCCTGCTCAAGAAAGGGCTGCGGAACGTCTGGCTGCGCGGCGCCCTCCCGTACGCCGCCGCTGAAGGCCGCGTGGCCGGCAAGGCCTTCACCATGCGCTTCGTGCCGGCCCGCGAGGACCTGGCCACGCCGGCCTCCTGGGCCTCGCCGCGGTCGACCCGCGCCGCCATCGAGGACATGCCGGAGGGCGTCGTGGTGGTCATCGACGGCCTTGGCTGCACCGACGCCGGGGTGTTCGGCGACATCCTCTGCGCGCGCATGGTCAAGCGCGGCGTGGCGGCCATGATCACCGACGGCGTGGTCCGCGATGCGGTCGGCGTGAAGGCCACGGGCCTGCCGGTCTGGTGCGCCGGCGTCGCGGCCCCGCCGTCGGTCGCCGGCCTGACCTTTGTCGGTTGGCAGGAGCCTGTCTCCTGCGGCGGCGTGGCCATCTTCCCGGACGACGTGATCGTCGCCGACCAGGACGGCGCGGTGGTGATCCCCGCCGATCTCGTCGAGCAGGTCGCCGCCGAGGGCGTCGAGCAGGAACGGCTGGAAGGCTGGATTGTCACCGAGGTGGAACGCGGCGTGCCGCTGCCGGGCCTCTATCCCGCTAATGACGAGACAAGGGCCCGATACGAGGCCTGGAAAGCGACGCAGGGGTTCTAGGAGGTCGACATGAGACGTTTCGCCACCCTCGCCGCGGTCGCAGTCGGTCTCGCCGCCGTCCCGCAGCTCGCCGTCGCCCAGGCGGCGGAGACCGCCACGCCGACCGCCGCCGCCAGGACGGTCTCCGCGGGCGAGCTGGTCGAGTTCCAGACGCTCGACACCGCCACCGGCAGGATCAATGGCTACCTGTACCGGCCCGTCACGCCCGCGCCGAAGGCGCCGGCGGTGGTGCTGATGCATGGTCGCGCGGGGATCTTCTCAAGCCTGGCGGACGGGACCTTCAACGCCTCGACGATCTCGATGCGGCATAGGTTCTGGGCCCGCTACTGGGCGGAGCGCGGCTACTATGTGCTGCTGGTCGATAGCTTCAGCGCCCGTGGATACCCGGGGGGCTTCGCGGCCGGGACCTACAGCGAGCGGCCGGCCTCGATCGACGAGGTGACCATCCGGCCGTTGGACGCCTATGGCGCCCTGAAATTCCTGCGCGGCCTGCCGGGCGTGGACGGCGACCGCATCGGCCTGATGGGCTGGTCGAATGGCGCCAGCGCGACGCTGGCGACCATGGCCGACGACAAGCCCGGCGACATGCGCAAGCTCGGCTTCCGCGCGGCGCTGGTCTTCTACCCGGGCTGCGGACTCAAGAAGCGCTTCGACAGGGCCGGCTACAAGGCCTACGCGCCGGTCCGCGTCTTCATGGGGACGGCTGACGAGGAGGTCTCGCCGGCGCTCTGCACGAAATTCGTTGAGCGCAGCCGCAAGCTCGGCAGCGACATAGAGCTGACGATGTATCCGGACGTAACCCACAGCTTCGACGACCCGGGGAAGCGCCGGCAGGGCGTTCCGGCCAACGCGGCGGCCACTGCGGACGTTCGGACGAGGGCGGAGGCCTTCTTCGCGCGGGCGCTGGCGCCTCGATAGCAGGCTGTTCTCATTTGTCACGGGCGGGTGATTTCTATGGCCGCCGACTCGTGTTCTGTGAACGCCCTTCACTTAGCCCCTCGACGAGGTTCAATGCGTTCGCGTCTGTCGGCAGAGGCAGGTCTCGCCATCCGCAAGCTGCGTCTGGCCGGGGGGTGGACCCTCGCCCAGCTAAGCGAGCGCTCCGGCGTGCCGCTGTCGACCCTGTCCAAGGTCGAACTTGGCCAGACCTCACTCAGCTACGAGAACCTGCTGCGTATCTGCAAAGGCCTCGAGATCGACATGGCGCGGCTGATCGGCGCCGAGGCGGACGGCGCGCTGGGCGCGACCGCCGTAGCGCCGCCGCCGACGGCCATGGGGCGTCGTGCGGTGGTTCGGGCCGGCGAGGGCGCGCCGGTCATGCTGCCTTGGGGACGGAGCCTGGTCGGCGGCGCCGACCTGATCCGCAAGGCCTTCACGCCGATCCTCTGCGAGGTCGAGGCCGACAGCGTCGATGGTCAGGACGGATTTCGACGCGGCGATGGCGAGGCCTGGATCACCGTGCTCGACGGCGCCCTGGCGCTGCATTCGGAGCTGTATGCGCCGCTGCACCTGGCCGCTGGGGACGGCGTCTATTTCGACGCCAGGGCCGGCTATGCTCTGGTCAGGGTGGGGGCCAAGCCGTGCCAGGCCCTGCTGGTCATCGCCGGAGACGCGACCGGTTGACGGCGGCCAGGGGCTCCGCCTGCCCGGCCGTTCTCGCATTTAACCAATAATTTTCCCAATCTTGTCAGCCATGCCCCTACGGGAACCAGCATCCGGGGCGTGCGGGCGATGCTTCAACTAGATTCCGGCGAACCGGCGACCGTCGACGGAGTGTCGGCCTCTTCGGGTCTTAATGTCGCGAGCGAGCGGGAGGGCGTCGAGCCGCCGTTCAAGCGGCCCTCCCTGGCGCGCGCACCCCTGTTCGGCGCCGTGGCCGGAAGGGCCGGCGCGGACGAGGCCTTGGCTCCGGCGTCATGCCAAGATGTTGAAGTTTATGACAAAATTGATCGCGCAGGGATCGTCGTGGGAGGTCGCGGCTTCGGCATCGCCGGCGTCGCTTGCCAACCCCGCCCGGCCGCGCCGAGGCCCGTGAAATTTCCCAACAGAGTCAACGCCGCCGTTAACCAGATTGATCAAGTCACGCAGCAGAATGCGATCAGGGGCGGTGAATCGGCCCCGACCATGCGTTCGCGCGCGCAGAAGAAGGGGCGGGGGTGACCATAGATATCGAACCACTGAAGCTCGGGCCAATCCTCGGTCTCGATCAGGCCTCGCCCTTGCGTGACGCCCTGCTCGGCCGCCGCGGCGCGCCGCTGACCCTCGACGCGTCCGACGTCGAGCGCCTCAGCGGTCCTTGCTTCCAGGTGCTGGCTTCGGCCCGCGTGACCTGGGACGCGGACGGCAAGCCCTTCGCATTTTCGTCAGTTTCACCCGCCTTCGAGAACGGTCTAGCCCTCATGGGCGCCGCCGATTGGATCCGCCCGCAAGAGGACTGTCTCCCGTGAGCCTCACTATCCTCGCCGTCGATGACTCCCGCACTATCCGTGAAATGCTCGGCCACACGCTTCGGCAGGCCGGTTATCAGGTGATCACCGCCGAAGACGGCATGCACGGCCTTGAGGTCCTGCAGACCGAGCGCCCGGACGTGATCGTCACGGACATCAACATGCCGCGACTGGATGGCTTCGGCTTCATCGAGGCCGTCCGATCGGAAGGGGCCGCCATGACCACGCCCATCCTGGTTCTCACGACCGAGAGCGAGCCCGAGAAAAAGGCCCGCGCCCGCGCCGCCGGCGCGACGGGCTGGATCGTCAAGCCGTTCGATCCGGTCAAGCTGGTCGAAGCCATTCGTCGGGTCGCGGCCTAAGGGTCTCAAGAGGTAGTTCCACATGGATCCGATGGACGCCATCCGGACGACCTTCTTCATCGAGTGCGATGAGCTTCTCGCTCAGCTCGAGGAAGGCCTGATGGCCATGGAGCAGGGCTCCGCCGACGCCGAGACGATCAATTCGGTGTTTCGCGCGGTGCACTCCGTGAAAGGCGGCGGCGGGGCCTTCGGCCTCGATCCGCTCGTCCGCTTCAGCCACGTCTTCGAGACCCTGCTCGACCAGATCCGATCGTCGCAGGTCGAGCCGACCGAAGCGGTCGTCGCGACGCTGTTGCGCGCCGCCGACATGCTGGCCGACCATGTCGCCGCCGCGCGCGACGGCGGAGTCGCCGACGAGGCGCGGTCGGAACAGATCGCCGCTGCGATCATGTCCCACACCATCGGCGGAGCCGCCGCGGCCGAATATGAAGCGCAGCCGGACGAGATCGAAGGTCTCGACTTCAAGCCGCAGATGATCTCGCTCGACCTGCCGGCGGCGGAATCCTCGGCCGATGTCGATATCTCGGCCCTGCTCGCTGGCGTCGGCGTCGCGCCGGACGTCGAGGCGGCCGCGGGCGCTGACGGCGAGACGCCGGACTGGATCGTCAGCTTCGCGCCCCATGCGACCCTGTACGCCAAGGCTAACGACTCGGCGCTGGTCCTCCGCGAGCTCAGCAGCCTCGGCGACGCCGTCATCACCGTCAACGACGAGGCCCTGCCGACGCTGGACGAGATGGACCCGGCCGGCTCCTATCTCGGATGGACCGTGCGCCTGCCCGGCACGGTGCATGAGGAGGACATCCGCGAGGCCTTCGCCTTCGTCGACGAGGACTGCGATCTCGAGATCACGCGCGACGGACCGGCATCGGTCGGCCCGGACATCGCCGCGCTGCTGCTGGCCGCCACCGAACCGCCGGCCGCGGCGCCCGCCGCCGTCGCGCCGGAAGCGGCCGACGCGCCGGAGGCCCCCGCGGACCTGCTCGCTTCGCTGCTCGCCGCCGCGCCGCCCGAGCCCGTCGCCGCGGTCGAGCCGGAGCCCGCCAAGGTCGTCAGCATCATGGACCTGGCGCCGCCGGTCGAAGCCCTGACCCAGGCCGCGCCGTCGGCGCCGTCGGCGTCGTCGGCCGCCGCTCAGAGCCAGGCCGCGGCGCAGGCGTCCGCCGCCCCTCCGCCGCCGCAAACGATCCGCGTCGACCTCGACCGCGTCGATCGCCTCATCAACCTGGTCGGCGAGCTAGTCATCAACCAGGCCATGCTCGCCCAGCGGGTCATGGAAAGCGGGGCCGGCAAGGCGACCGACGTCAACCTGGCGCTCACCGATCTGGAGCTGCTGACCCGCGGCATCCAGGACAGCGTCATGGCCATCCGCGCCCAGCCGGTGAAGTCGGTGTTCCAGCGCATGCCGCGCCTGGTCCGAGAGGTCGGCGAGGCGACGCACAAGCGGGTTCGCCTGGTGACCGAGGGCGAGGGCACCGAGGTCGACAAGACCGTGGTCGAGAAGCTCTCCGACCCGATCACCCACATGATCCGCAACGCCATCGATCACGGTCTGGAGACTCCGGCCGAGCGCGAGGCCGCGGGCAAGCCGGCCGAAGGGACCGTACGGCTCACCGCGGCCCACCGCAGCGGTCGCATCGTCATCGAGGTCTCCGACGATGGTCGCGGCGTCGATCGCGCCCGGGTCAAGGCCAAGGCCATCGAGAAGGGCCTGATCGCGCCCGAAGCCCAGATGACCGACGAGGAGATCGACAACCTGATCTTCGCGCCGGGCTTCTCGACCGCCGCCACTGTGTCGGACATTTCGGGGCGCGGCGTCGGCATGGACGTGGTCAAGCGTTCGGTCCAGGCGCTCGGCGGTCGCATCACCATCGTCTCCACGCCTGGCCAGGGTTCGCGCTTCTCGCTCAGCCTGCCGCTGACGCTCGCGGTGCTGGACGGCATGGTGGTCACCGTCGGCGACCAGACCCTGGTCGCGCCGCTGACGACGATCATCGAAAGCCTCAAGCCCCGGCAGGGCGATGTCCGGCCGCTGGGTCCGAACAACTTCGTGCTCAAGATCCGCGACGCCTTCGTGCCGCTGGTCGACACCGGCGCGGCGCTCGGCTTCGGGAAGTCGAAGTTCGATCCGACTGAGGGCGTCGCCCTGCTGGTCGAGAGCGAGGTCGCCGGCCAGGTGGCCCTGATGGTCGATCACATCCAGGGCCAGCGCCAGGTCGTGATCAAGAGCCTCGAGACCAACTACAAGCCGACCGACGGCGTCGCCGCGGCCACCATTCTGGGCGACGGCCGCGTCGCCCTGATCCTCGATATCGACGGGCTTGTCACCGCCCATCGCAAGGCGCCGCAGCGCGTCGAAACCCTCGCCCTGACTGGATGACGATCATGACCGAGCTTTCCCTCGACGGCCGCGACGGCAGCGAACTGATCTCCTTCCGCATCGGGGAGCAGGAGTTCTGCGTGGACATCATGGCGGTCCGCGAGATCCGCGGCTGGACGCCGGCGACGCCGGTGCCCCACTCGCCCCGCTTCGTCCGCGGCGTGATCAACCTGCGCGGCGCGGTCCTGCCGGTGGTCGACCTGGCGGATCGGTTGGGCCTGGGCACGGCGGTCGAGACCGCGCGCCACGTCATCATCGTCGTCCAGATCGGCAGCAAGGTCGTCGGCCTGCTGGTCGACGCGGTCTGCGACATCCTTTCGACTGCCGATCACGTGGTCCAGAAGACCCCGGATCTGGCCGGCGACCAGATGCAGAGCTTCGTGAAGGGTCTGATCGCCCTGGAGGGCCGGATGATCAGCCTGATCGATCTGGGTCTCGTCCTCGACGCTCACCAGGCGGAGGCTGCCTGACAGCAATGGCCGGCGCAGAATTCGCCACCACGCAACCGAAAGACGCCGGCCGTGAATTCGCCTTCACGACCGAGGACTTCCGGACGATCGCCACGGTGCTTCACGGCGACGCGGGCATCTACCTGCCCGACACCAAGGCCACCCTGGTCTACTCGCGTCTGGCCAAGCGTCTGCGCACGCTGGGCCTGTCCAGCTTCCGCGAGTACTGCAAGCTGATCCAGGGCAACGACGGGATCGACGAGCGGCAGGCGATGCTGGCCGCCCTGACCACCAACGTCACCCGGTTCTTCCGCGAGCCGCACCACTTCGATCACCTGCGCGACACGGTGATGCCGGCGCTGGCCGCGCGGGCCAGGTCCGGCGGCCGCGTCCGACTTTGGTCCGCCGCCTGTTCGACGGGGCAGGAGCCCTATTCGATGGCCCTCACCGTGCTGTCGGTGCTGCCGGACGCCGCGCGCTACGACATCAAGATCCTGGCCAGCGACATCGATCCCAACGTGGTCCAGACCGCCCGCGAGGGCGTCTACAGCCGCGAAGCGATCGAACCGGTCCCGGCCAACGTCCGCAAGTACCTGCACCGGGCCCCCGACGCGGGCGGCGACATGTGGCGGGTCGACCCGGAGGTGCAGGAGCTGATCGCCTTCCGCGAGCTGAACCTGATCAAGCCCTGGCCGATGAAGGGCCGCTTCGACGTCATCTTCTGCCGCAACGTGGTGATCTACTTCGACGACGCCACCCAGGAGACGGTCTGGCGCAAGTTCATCGATGTGATGAGCCCCGGCGCGCGGCTCTACATCGGCCATTCCGAGCGGGTCAGCGGCGACGGCGGCCGACTGACCAGCGACGGACTCACTGTCTACCGGACGGGAGGCCAGCTGTGACCACCCGCGTTCTCATCGTCGACGATTCCGCGACCATGCGCGGCGTGATCGCCGCCGTCCTGCGCCGCGACCCCGACATCGAGGTGGTCGGGTCCGCGGGCGATCCGCTGGAAGCCCGCGAGGCGATCAAGCGACTCAATCCGGACGTCGTCACCCTCGACGTCGAGATGCCGAACATGAACGGCATCGAGTTCCTCGAGCGGATCATGCGGCTGCGCCCGACGCCGGTGATCATGATCTCGACCCTGACCCAGGCGGGCGCCGACACGACCATCGAGGCGCTCGCGCTCGGCGCCGTGGACTGCGTCGGCAAGCCCGGCCCCGGCGTGACCGCCAATGAGGCCTTCGCCGGCCTCGCGGACAAGGTGAAGGCCGCCGCGCGATCCCGTCTGCGCCCGCTCGGAGATGCGCCGCGGGCCGCCGCCGCGTCCGCGGGGGGCGTCTTCCGACCGAACGGCAACATCGCCGCGATCGGCTCGTCGACCGGCGGGGTCGAGGCCCTGCTGCAGGTCATCTCGGGCTTTCCGGCCAACTGCCCGCCGACCCTGATCACCCAGCACATGCCGGCGACCTTCACCAAGAGCTTCGCCAAGCGCCTCGACAACGCCTCGGCGGCCCATGTGACGGAGGCCGAGGACGGCGACCTGCTCGAGCACGGCCGCGTGTTCCTGGCCCCCGGCGGCGCGCGGCATCTGACCGTGCACCGGACCGGCAATCAGCTGCGCTGCCGCCTTGTCGAAGGCGAGCCCGTCAACGGCCACTCGCCCTCCGTCGACGTGCTGTTCGAGTCCGTCGTGAAGGCGGTGGGCGGCAAGGCCGCTGGCGCCATCCTGACGGGCATGGGCCGGGACGGGGCGAAGGGACTGCTCGCCATGCGCCAGGCCGGCGCCCGCACGCTCGGCCAGGACGAGGCCAGTTGCGTTGTCTACGGCATGCCCCGCGCGGCGTTCGAGATCGGCGCTGTCGAGCGCCAGTACCCCATCACGCGCATCGGAGCCCATCTGCTGGGCGCCTGCGCCGTGTCTGCTGAGGGATAGAGCCAGATGCCCGCCGCCTCCGCCATTTCCGTCCTCGTGGTCGATGACCAGATGACGATCCGCACCCTGGTGCGGTCCGGGCTGCAGCAGCTCGGGTTCAAGGATATCCGCGAGGCCCCCGACGGCGAGGCCGCGCTGCGCATGCTGCTGACCCAGCCCGCGCACCTGGTGATCTCCGACTACAACATGCCCAAGCTCGATGGCCTGGGCCTGTTGCGCGCCGTCCGCGCCCACCCGCCGTTCCGCTCGATCGCCTTCATCATGCTGACCGGCCGGGCTGATTCAGATCTTGTTCAGCGCGCCGTTCAATTCGGCGTCAATAACTACTTGGTCAAACCTTTTACGGTTCAAGTGCTGAAAGAGAAGATCGAGGGCGTGTTCGGCGCATTGTCATGAGCATGGGTTCGGAGGGGATCAGCGAAAGGACGCTGCACGTCGGGCAGGGCGAGCATCATGTCTCGGATTCGTCCGAGGTGGTGATGAGCACCGTGCTGGGCTCGTGCATCGCGGCGTGCATCCGTGACCCGGAGCGCGGCATCGGCGGCATGAACCACTTCCTGCTGCCCGACGGCGACGGCAGCGCCGGCGACGAGGCGACACGGTACGGCGTCAACGCCATGGAAATGCTGATCAACAGCCTGCTGCGCGCTGGCGCCCGCCGCGACCGCCTGGAGGCCAAGCTGTTCGGCGGCGCCAGCATGTTCGACCGCCTGCGCAACATCGGCGCCGAGAACGCGGCCTTCGCCAAGCGCTTCCTGCAGGCCGAAGGCATCGCCGTCATCGGCGGCGACACCGGCGGCACCAGCGCCCGGCGCATCCGCTACCGGCCCACCACAGGTCAGGCCATGCAGCGTCTGTTGACGGACGCCGATCCGTCGGTGTTCGTGCGCGAGCGCAAGCTGGCCGTGCCGCCGCCGGCCGCCAACACCGGCGATCTGGAGCTGTTCTGATGACCGCTCCCGCCCGCACCCCGCAGGACCTTCCGCATGGGCTGAGCGGCGGCATCGCCGGCGTCGCCCACGAGCTGACGCTCCTGCAGGCGCGCGTGTTGCGGCTGCAGGACATCTGCCATGTGCCCGAGCACGCGGCCGGCCTCGACGCCGTGCTCGTGCGCGAACTCCAGTCCCTGGATCTGATTTCCCAGCGGCTGGGCGTGCTGAACCACTTCCTCCGCCACGTCGTGGCGGCAGTGCCCTATGATCCCGCCGTGGACCTGACCGCCGCCCTGGCCCTGGTTCCGCTGCAGGACATGGCCGACCGCCTCACGGCCTACGCCGCCGATGAGGAGGCTCCGGCCGAAGCGTTCGATTCTGGTGACTTCGACCTCTTTTGAGGGGGCCCATGGCTGAGGTTCAAAACCCCGCCGCGAATGCGAAGGTCGATCTGACCAGGGCCCGAGCCCTGCTGCTCGACGACAACCAGGTGCACCTGAACCTGCTGTCCAACGTGCTGACCAGTTTCGATCTGCGCCGCCAGACCAAGGTGAACGACCTTCGGGACGCCAAGGCCGCCGCGAGCGGCGCCGAGTTCGACCTGGTCCTCGTCGAGGCCGCGCTGGCCCGGGGCACCGGCTTCGAATTCATCCGATGGCTGCGGCGCGAGGGGCCGGACTTCAACCGGACGACCTCGGTGCTGGTGGTGACCAGCGGAACGCGGATGGACCAGGTGGCCCAGGCCCGGGACGCCGGCGCCAACTTCGTGGTGGCCAAGCCCGTCACGCCGCCCGTGCTGCTCCAGCGCATCATCTGGCTCGGCCGCGACAAGCGCCTCTTCGTCGAGGCCGAAAAGTACTGCGGCCCCGACCGCCGCTTCAAGGCCTTCGGGCCGCCGGTCGGCACCAAGGGCCGTCGTCATGACGACCTGAACTTCAAGCTCGGCGCGGCCGCCGAACCGAACATGTCCCAGAACGAAATCGACCTTCTGATCAAACCGCAAAGGGTGAACCTGTGAGCAGTGGAGCCCGCTTCTTCAAGCCCACCAACCGTCTCGCCGACTCCGTGGACGTCCGTTTCGGTCTGAGCGCCGAGACCGCCGTCGATCGCGGCGCGCAGGTCGTGCTCAGTTCGGGCGACGACATGCGCAAGTCGGTCAAGGGTTGGGTCGGCGAGATCATCCGGCTCAGCGAACAACCGCAACCCGACATCGCGCGGCTGTCCTGGCTGGCCAACGGCGTTCTCGGCGTCGGCGGCGCGGCGGGCATGACCCGGTTGGCGCGTTGCGGCGGCCTGTTCGCCCATGCGCTGGACCTGATCGGCGACAAATGGCGTCCCGAGCTCGGCGCCCTCTACGGCAACGCGATCGGCCGCCTGCTGGAGGATACCGACGCCTCCGCGGAGCAGGACCGCATGCTGTCGTCGCTGGAAGACATGAACAAGCGCCTGGCCGGCGAGGTCCCGGTCGCGTCCTAGAACCTGATGGGTTCAGATGGAACAATCTGAACCCTGAATCAGGCTCTACACCTTTGATTCTAGAGCACGATTCAGCCACCAGACGATTCCGTCTGATGCCATCGTGTAGAGCGGTGCGCAGGACGAGGCTTTTCCTCCGGCCGCGCGTCCGGCGGGTTGAACGGCGGTCAGATCGGGGCTGGATCGAGGGCGCGCCGGCAGGCTAGGCGGCCGATCGTGTCGCGCCGGCCATCCCTTCACCCAGCCGGAACCGTGCGATCAGGCTGGCCAGCCCAGTCGCCTGTTGCGCGAGGGCGTGACTGGCGGCGGTGGTCTCCTCGACCATGGCCGCATTCTGCTGTGTGACCTGGTCCATTTGGTTGATAGCCGAATTTACCCCTGCAAGAGCGGTCGACTGCTCGCGCGCCGAGGCGGCGATTTCGGCCACCAGCGCATTGACGCCCGTAACCCGCTCGATGATCCGCTGCAGAGTGTCGCCGGTCTGGCCGACCAGGATGACGCCGCGCTGAACATGTTCGTTCGAGGCGCTGATCAGGGCCTTGATTTCCTTGGCTGCCTCGGCCGAGCGCTGGGCGAGCGCCCGAACCTCTGAGGCCACGACCGCGAAGCCCTTGCCCGCCTCGCCTGCCCGCGCAGCCTCTACGCCGGCGTTGAGCGCCAAAAGGTTGGTCTGGAAGGCGATCTCATCGATGACGCCGATGATCTGGCCAATCTCGCTCGACGAGGTCTCGATCGCGCCCATGGCGGCTGTCGTTTCGATGATGATGGCGCCGCTGCGTTCGGCCTCGTCGGACGCGGCTTCCGCCGCCTCGCGAGCGTCGATCGCGCCTTGCGCGGCCTTGCGGACGGTGGCCGTCACCTCGTCGAGTGCTGCGGCGGTCTCCTCAAGGCTGGCCGCCTGGTGCTCGGTGCGCCGTGACAGGTCGTCGGAGGCGTGGGAAATTTCCTCGGTGCCTGTGTGAATGCCACTGGCGGCCTCGCGCACGGTGCGCATGGTTTGCTCCAGCCGGTCCAGCGCGGCGTTGTAGTCGTTACGCAGGCGTTCGTACTCCGGAGAGAAGGTCTCGCGCAGGCGGAACGACAGGTCACCCTCGGACAGTCGCGTCAGACCCAGGGCCAGGCCCTCAACCACTGACTTCTGGTCGCGCTCGGCGGCGGCGCGGCGAGTTTCCATGGCCTCCCGCTCGCTCTCGATACGGGCGCGCTCATCGTTCGCCTCCAGCTCCGCCATGCGCTCCACGGCCGCTCGCCTGAACGCTGTAAGGGCGCGGGCCATCATTCCGATCTCATCCTGGCGGCCCGCATGCGGGGGCTCGACCGAGAGGTCGCCATTGGCCAGGCGATCGAGCGCGCGTGTGACGTCCAGGATCGGCCGCACCAGTGTGCGGCGGGCGATAACGATGAGGCCGGCGGCGAAGGCGACGCCAATGGCGAGCATGGCGATCATCAATCCCTGGGCAATAGCGGCTTCTCGGGCAGCCGCGGCTGCTTCCGCCCTTGCGGAGCTCTCGATCTTGTCAGACGCCCTTTCCATCGCGCCCTCAAGCGTCTCGAACTGCGCCATGAAGGAGGGGGTCTCGGCCTCTGCCGCGGCAGGATCCCGTTCGGCGGAGGCGATGACGGCCTCGGCGGAGGCGATGTAGGTGGAGAGCGGGCCTTCGACCGCTCCGAGCGCCGCCCGGGCGCGCGGATCGGTGGCGAGAGCCTTATTGGCGGCGACGTCCTCGCGGAACGCCTTGGCATGGTCCGCGAGGTCCTTTTTCACATCAGCGAAGGACACGCCGGACGCCGGATTGGTCGCGCGCAGGGCCGACAAGACATCTGCCCGCAGGGCGTCGTGCATCATGTCGGCGTGCAGGTGATTGCGCAGCACGGAGGCGGAGCGTGAGGCGGCGTCGAGGTTCCCGCTCAGTCGGAAGGTCGACCAGATCCCCGCTCCGGCGAGGATAGCGGCCAAGGCGACCATCGCGACGCCAGCGGCCATTACACGTCCGTTGATGGAAGAGAATTTCAAGGCGCGGCTCCCCTTGATCGTTCGCTCCACCGTGGGTAGCCTGATTTTCTTGCTCGCGCATTAACCTCGTTTGACGAGACGTCGCGCGCCGCACTGCGGCAAGTCTGTCTCCGCGCTCCAATTCTCACGCCGAATGCTCCGCCTCTTGAGCTGAACAACCTTCAATCAAGGCCTGCTGGCAAAGAGACTTTTTCTCTTTATCGCCGGCAAGGCCTCTCCGAACTCCTGCGAACACACGGGCGCTCTGGACCCTTAACCATGACTTGATTGTTCTGCTGCAAAGTTCGTGGCGAACGGGAGGACGTCATCGTGACGAACTTAGGCTGGGCGCAGAAGCGCCTGCGCGAATTGGCGGCGGTTGTCGCCGTGGTGGGATACGGCGCGATCGCTGCGCCCGCTCTGGCCCAGGATGGGCCCTGGACCCTTGAAGCTGCCTATGTTGTCGACGCGATCGGCCCACTAGCGGGCGACGCGCCTGGAACGGGCCGCGTGCTCGACAATCTCGACCTGGTGGCGGATCTCGATCTGGGCGAGGCGTGGGGCTGGCAAGGCGCAACCCTGCATGGCTACCTGTTGTCGAACCAGGGTGGCGCTCCCAATGACGTCGCCGGCACGCTCCAGGGCGTGGACAACATCGAGGTTGGCCGCCAGGGCGTGCGGCTCTACGAGCTGTGGATCGATGCGCGGGTCGGAGCGCGAACCTCGCTTCTGGCGGGTCTCTATGACCTGAACAGCGAATTCTACGCCAACGACGCTTCCGGCCTTCTGATCAACCCGTCGTTCGGCATCGGCTCGGAGTTGGCGGCGACCGGGCCGAACGGACCGTCGATCTTTCCATCGACGGCCCTGGCCCTGCGCCTGAATCATGAGTTCGACGGCGGCTATGCGCGCGTCGCCCTGCTCAACGCCCACGCCGGCGTGCCGGGCGATCCGGACGGTGTCGACACCGAATTCGACCATGGCGCGCTGCTCATCGGCGAGGCCGGCGTCGATGGAGGCATTGGCAGCCTGGCGATCGGCCTTTGGCGCTACACCGACGAGCAGGACGATATCCGCGACATCACTCCGGCGGGCGATCCGGTGAAGCGGACCGCCCAGGGCGGCTACTTGCTCGGCGAGCGCCAGATCACGGGCGAAGATGCCGGCCGCGGGGTGAAGGGCTTCATCCGCCTCGGTTTTTCGGAGGGCAAGACCAGTCCCTTCACGGGCGGCTGGCAAGCAGGCGTGCTGGTCGCCCGAGTGTTCCCGGGACGGCCGGAAAGCACGTTCTCGGTTGGCGTTCAGCAAGGACTGCTGGCCTCGCGGAAGCGTGACCTTCTGGCGACCGGCGGCATCTCCCCCTCGCGCGCCGAATCCGGCCTGGAAATCACCTACGCGGATCGCCTATCGCCCCGCGTCAGCATCCAGCCCGACCTGCAGGTGATCTTCGATCCCGGCGGCGACGGCGACGCCGACGCGCTGATCGTGGCCGGCGTGCGCCTTACCATCGATCTGTCGCCCTGACCGGCTGGCGCCGGCGACGGCGCGGACGGCCCAGCGCCGTGCTATGGCCGTGCCGTGCCCGTCTTCCACGTCATCGATGATCCCGACGATCCCCGGATCGAGGCCTATCGCGACATCCGCGAGCGCGATCTTGTCGGTCGTCGCGGCCTGTTCGTCGCCGAGGGGGAGACGGTTCTGCGCGTGCTGGCAGGTCAGGATCGCCATCGACCGCTGTCGGTCCTGATCGCGGGCAAGCGGCGCGAGAGACTGTCCCCCATCCTCGAGGCGCTGCCGCACGACATGCCCGTCTACCTCGCCGAACAGCCGGTGCTGGACGCGGTGGCCGGCTATCCGCTGCACCGGGGGATCCTGGCGCTGGCCCGGCGCGCGCCCGAAATCGAGGTCGACGCCCTGCTCGCGAGGCTGGGACCGCGCGCCCTGGTGATGGCGCTCGTCGGCATCGCCAACCACGACAACATGGGCGGTCTGTTCCGCAACGCCGCGGCCTTCGGCGTTGACGCGGTGCTGCTCGATCCGACCTGTTGCGACCCGCTCTATCGCAAGGCCATCCGAGTCTCGGTCGGCGGGGTCCTGTGCGTGCCGTTCGCGACGGCGGCGGGCGATTTGGTCGGGACTCTGTTACGCCATGGTCTGGAGCCGATCGCCCTAACACCGGCGGGCAAGACGGCGCTGCACGACATCGCGCCGCCGGCCCGGGCGGCGCTGCTGCTCGGCGCGGAGGGGCCAGGGTTGCCCGCCGACACCCTGGCGCGCTGCCGCACGGTCTCGATCCCGATGGCGGCCGGCTTCGACTCCCTCAACGTGGCGACGACGTCGGGGATCGCGCTGCATCACCTGCGTCGGTGACTCTCCCTCCCCACAAGGAGGAGGGAGGGTTCTTCTAGTTCGACCACATCACGTATTCGGCGTCCTTGGGCATCGGCTTGCCGTCGCTGGGCCGGTCGATCCACATCGGTCCCTCGATCAGCGCCGGCCACAGCGGCTTGGCCGCGCGGCGGTCCTGGGCGTCGAGCATGGCCGTGAGCTCCTTCACCTTGTCGGGGCGCGCGGCGGCGAGGTTGTCATGCTCCAGCGGATCGCTGGCGAGGTCGAACAGCCAGGCCTTCTTCGGTGTCTCGGCCAGCTGCAGCTTCCAGTCCTTCCAGATCACGGTCCGATAGGGGCCAGAGCGGAAGAACAGCGGCCGGTCGGCCACCTTGCCGCGCGACAGGGCGACCAGGTCGACGCCGTCGAGGACGCCGGCGGCCGGGCCCTGGGCGCCGGCGGCCGTCATGGCGGTGGCGAAGACATCGAAGTGCATGGCGCGCGCCGGCGTCGCCGAGCCGGCCGGAATCTGGCCCGGCCACTTCATGAAGAAGGGCACATGGATGCCGCCTTCGAAGAAGGTCGCCTTGAAGCCGCGGTACGGCTTGTTGATGTCCGGCAGGCCGATGTAGTTGGCGCCGCCGTTGTCGCTGGTGAAGATGATGATGGTGTTGTCGGCCAAGCCCTGGCGCTCGACCTCGGCCAGCACCTTTCCGACATTGCGGTCCAGCGAGCGGATCATGGCCGCGTAGACGCGCAGGCGATGGTCCTTGATGCCGGCGAGGGCGTCATAGTCCTCCTTCTTGGCCTGCAGCGGCGTGTGCGGCGCGTTGAAGGCCAGGTACATGAAGAAGGGCGCGTCCTTGTTGGCCGCGATCGCCCTGGCGGCCTCGTCGCCGAGGTAGTCGGTCATGTAGCCCTTGGGCTCGAAGGGCTTGCTGCCGTTGAAGCGCACCGACCAGGGCAGGTTGGCCCACAGGAAGACATCGATCGGGTCCCATTCCTGGACCGAGTTGACGACGTCGGGGCTGTCCTTGGGCAGGAACATCGCCGCGCCGGCGTAGAAGCCCAGCGTCTCGTCGAAGCCCTGATCCTCGGGCCGCATGCCTTCGCTCTCGCCCAGGTGCCACTTGCCCAGGTGCAGGGTGCGGTAGCCGGCGCCCTTCAGCGTCTCGGCGATGGTCACCTCGCTGGCCGGGACGCCCATCTGGTCGACGGGCGGAACGTCCTTGATCCGCTCCTTGTGGAAGATCGGCGGGGTGTTGCCGCTGTGGCCGCCCATCTGGGCGATGTTGCGCGCGAACATGACCGGCACGGCGGTGAACTCGAAGCCGAAGCGGGTCGGATAGCGGCCGGTCAGCATCGCCGCCCGCGACGGCGAACAGGTCGCGTTGCCCGCATAGCCGTTGGTGAAGGTCACGCCGTCACGGGCGATCGAGTCGATGGACGGCGTGGGAACGGCGCCGCCCGCCACGCCCGTGCCGGTCGAGGTCAGATCGTTCATGCCCAGGTCGTCAGCGACGATCAGGATGATGTTGGGCTTGCGCGCGGCCTCGGCGGGCGCGGCGGGCGCCTTCGCCCAGACCACTTCCTGGTTCTTCTGGATCGGATTGCGGAGGTTGCCGATGATCCCCGGCAGGTAGAGGCGGTAGTGCTGGAAGGCGAAGAAGCCGCCAACGCCGATCACGGCGACGGCGGCGAGGGTCCAGGTCAGCGCGCGCTTCATCTCAGGCTCCTATCGGCCAAGCTTGCTGTGTTCGATGGTGGATCCGCCGGCCGGCAGGCTGAAGACGTCGCCATCGCGGGCGACCCACAGCGGACCCTTGAAGATGTCTCCGGCCTTGCCGCGGAAGACGACCTCCAGCGCGCGGATCGGCAGCGGCGGCACGACGTGCGTCAGGACCAGGCCTTTCACGCCGGCCTTGGAGGCGAGGTCGGCGACGCCCTCCGGACTGGCGTGGTAGTTGGGGATGTCCGCGAAGATCTTGGCGCGCTTCGGCCGGTCGGCGGCCAGCGAACTGTCGTGCAGCAGCTTCACCAGCTCGGGCGAGAGGGCGTCGTGCAACAGCAAGTCCGCGCCCTTCGCCTGGGCCGCCGTGGTGGCGGTGATCGAGGTGTCGCCGCTGATCACGACGCTGCGGCCCTTGTAGTCGAAGCGGTAGCCGACGGCCGGCTTGACCGGACCGTGGTCGACGCGGAAGGCGGTGATCTTCAGGCCGCCGTCGTTCAGGACGACGATCTGGTCCTGGCCGTCTGGGATCACGAAGGGGCGCGCCTGCAGGCCGGCCCCGGCGGGCGGCGCCACGGGCTCGCCGTGGTGGGCGGTGCGGTAGCCGGCGTCCATGGCGTAGGCCTCGTTGAAGCCGGCGGCGATCCGCTCCACGCCCTGCGGACCGTAGAGGGGCAGGGGAGTAGAGGTGTTGAACCCGACCCAGTGCTGCAGGACCACGTTGCCGAGTCCGTCGAAATGGTCGGAGTGGAAGTGGGTCAGCAGGACGCTGGTGTCGGCCGCGCCGACGCCGAGGCGACCCAGCGTGCGGCCGGCGCCTTCCCCGGTGTCGACGATGAACAGGCGCTTGCCGGCGACGACCGCCGTGCAGGGCCCGCCCCGGTCGCGGTCCGACATCGGGCCGCCCGAGCCGCAGACGACGACGTTGAGGCCGTCCGGCATGGCGCCCACGACGTCGGCCGCCATCGTCCTGGCGACCGAGCGGGTCATCACGGCCAGGGCGATGTCGCCCCGGAACGCGTAGGCGGCGGCGCTGACCAGCGCCGCCAGGACGATCAGTCCGGCGAGGATGCGTTTCACGAAGCCCTCCCACTTTCCGGCTTGCTCGCCGGAAATATATTGGCATTATTTGTGTCATTATCACCGTGGGTCGTCAAGCCCGCTTCGCCGCACGCCGGGAGACCTGCCTTGGACATTCTTCGCACCCCTGACGAACGTTTCGCGGCCCTGCCGGACTTTCCGTTCGCGGCGCACTATCTGAACGTCCCCTCCGGCGACGGCGGCGAACTACGCATCGGCTATGTCGACGAAGGCTCTCGGGACGCTTCGCCGGTGCTGCTGATGCACGGCGAACCGTCCTGGTCGTTCCTCTACCGGAAGATCATTCCCCGCCTGGCCGGCCGGAACCGTGTTCTGGCGCCGGATCTCGTCGGCTTCGGCCGGTCGGACAAGCCGGCCGACAAGGCCGACTACACGTACGAGCGGCACGTCGCCTGGATGAGCGCCTGGCTGCTGGCGCTGGACCTGAAGGACATCACCCTGTTCTGCCAGGACTGGGGCGGGCTGATCGGCCTGAGACTGGTGGCGGCCTTTCCGGATCGGTTCGCGCGTGTCGTGGTCGCCAACACCGGCATGCCGACCGGATCGGGCATGACCGACGGCTTCAAGACGTGGCTGGAGATGAGCCAGTCGATCCCGGTTTTCCCGGCCGGCATGATCGTCAACATGGGCTCGCTGCGGGAGCTGTCGCCCGACGAGATCGCCGCCTACGACGCGCCCTACCCCGACGAGTCCTACAAGGCCGGCGCGCGCATCTTCCCGACACTGGTCCCGGTGACGCCCGAGCACGCCTCCGTCGCCGAGAACAAGGCGGCCTGGGCGGTGCTGGAGCGCTTCGACAAGCCGTTGCTGACCGCCTTCAGCGACGGCGACCCCGTCAGCAAGGGCGGCGACGCGCCTTTTCAGGCTCGCGTGCCCGGCGCGAGGACCATGCGCCATCTGATCATCGAAGGGGGCGGCCACTTCCTGCAGGAAGACCAGCCCGAGAAGATCGCCGAGGTCATCCAGGACCTCATCGACGGAAAGCTCCAGGGAGACGTCCAATGAAGGTCGAGAACGCCGTGCTGCCGCAGGGCGCCCAGCTGCAGCATCTGCTGGGCCTGGGCGGCGACCAGCCGATCGTGATGCTGAACCTGCTCAAATTCCGCGATCGCGCCCAGTACGACGAGCCGGGCCATCCCGACATTTCCGGTCGCGAGGCCTACATGCTCTACGGCGCGGCGATGAAGCCGCTGGTCGAGGGCAAGGGCGGCCGCATGTGGTTCAACGCCACCGTCGATGCGCTGGTGATCGGCGAGGTCGAGGAGCTCTGGGACGTCGCGGCGATTATGGAGTACCCGAGCCGCGAGGCCTTCGTGGCCATCGCCACCTCACCGGAAGTCCAGGCGATCGGCATACACCGCAAGGCGGGGCTGGCCGGCCAGCTGCTGATCCAGTGCACGAGCCTCGCGTGACGACGCCCTCGCGCCCGACGCTGATCGCGCTGGCCCTGCTGGGGCTGATCAATCTGGGGCGCGGGAGCATCCACACCTTCCTTCCGGACGGCGGGGCGGGGGTCATCGCCGGCCTGGACCTGGCGCAGAGCCGGGAGACGATCCTCTTCCTGTTCGCGGGCCTTGGGACGGGACAGATCGCCGCCGGCCTCATCGACCTGGCCGTCGCCCTGCGCTGGCGGGCGTTCGCGGTTCCGCTGCTGGCGGTCGAAGTCCTGCGCGGCCTGCTGTTCACGGCGGTGACCCAGCTTTGGAAGCCGCCGCCGATCGAGGTTCCGGGCGAGCGATTCATCATGATCCTGACCGCCCTGCTGTCCCTGATCCTCATCTGGGAGCTTGCGCGTCGGCTGCGTCGGGCGCCCCATTGAACCGTGAGCGATTCGACGGACATCGGGGCCAGACCCATGACGGACGGCCGCCGGCTCCGGTCCGAGGCGAGCCGGACCAAGATCGTGCAGGCGATGATCGACATCGTCCGTGAGCAAGGGGGGCTGGGCCTTCCACCGGCCGAGTTGATCGCCGAGCGGGCGGGAGTCGGTCTTCGCACCGTGTTCCGCCTGTTCGAGGACATGGACGGCGTCTACCGGGCCATGCAGGCGATGATCACCGACGCGGCGGGCCCGCTGATGGAGGGCCCCGCGCGGACGGGCGACGTGCTGCGCGACCTCGACGCCGAGATCGATCGCCGGGCCCGACTGTTCGAGATGATCCTGCCGCTGCAGATCGCGGCCGACGCCCAACGCCACCGCTCGCCGGCGCTGCAGGAAGGCCGGGGCCGGCTCGTGGGCCAGCAGCACGACGCGCTTGTCGCGCTCCTGCCGCCGGAGGTCGCCGCCGACCGCGCGCGGTTCGCGGCGTTGGAGCTGGCGGTCAGCTTCGAGGCCTGGCGACGCCTGCGCAAGGATCAGGGCGCCTCGCCGGCTGAGGCCCGCGAGATCATGGCCTGGATGGCCCACGCGCTGCTGGGCGATGCACGGTCGTGAGGTACGCGGCCCTCGCCTGCGCCCTGCTGCTCGCCGCCTGCGGCCGGGCGCCGGCGCCTGCCTTGGCGGAGCCGACTCGGGTCTGTCCCGGACAGCCGATCGGCGAGGTTCCGCTGACCGGCGGGACCTTCACCCTGGGTGCGGCCGGCATGCACGAGGACGAAGGGCCGCCCCGGGTCGTGACGGTCGGTCCGTTCTCGATCGACCGCACCGAGGTGACCAACGCCCAGTTCGCCGAGTTCGTGAAGACCACCGGCTACGTCACCATGGCGGAACGCAAGCCGGATCCGGCGCTCTATCCGGGTGTCCCGGCCGATCGGTTGAAACCCTCTTCGCTGGTGTTCGTCGGCGCCAGGGCGCTCGGATCAGGCGATCCCTCGGGCTGGTGGCGGGTGATCGAGGGGGCGAGCTGGAAACATCCGGAAGGTCCCGGCAGCGATCTGAAGGGTCGCGAGCGGCATCCGGTCGTTCAGGTCGCCTACGCCGACGCCCTGGCCTATGCGCGCTGGCGAGGCCGCGACCTGCCGACCGAGGCCGAGTGGGAATTTGCGGCTCGCGCGGGGCTGGACGGCAAGCGATACGAATGGGGCGACGAGCGGCCGAACCCGAAGGCGCCGCGCGCCAACACCTGGCAGGGCGTCTTCCCGGCGGTCGACACCGCCGACGACGGCTATGAGCAGCGCACCGCCCCGGTCGGCTGCTATCCGCCCAGCGCCTACGGCCTGTCGGACATGACCGGCAACGTCTGGGAATGGACCAGCGGCTGGTTCCAGGACGGCCGTCCTCCAGGCGACCCGATGCGCGCGCATCTGATCAAGGGCGGCTCGTTCCTGTGCGCCGACAACTTCTGCTACCGCTACCGACCGGCGGCGCGCCAGCCGGGACCGCCGGACAGCGGTTCGTCGCACGTCGGCTTCCGGACGGTGAAGCGCGGCGTCGTTGCGCCCGGCCGCTCCGCGTCGCAACCTGCGGCGAAGCTGGACGGCGGGAGGATCTGATGGCCGGGATCGAAGTCAAACGCGTCGCCGGCGCGCTCGGCGCCGAGATCGGCGGCGTCGACCTTTCGAGGCCGCAGTCGGACGAGACCATCGCCGCCATCCGCCAGGCCCTGGTCGAGCACCAGGTGATCTTCTTCCGCGACCAGGCCGTGACGCCCGAGCAGCAGTTGGCCTTCGGTCGGCGCTTCGGGCCGCTCAACATCCATCCCTACGTCAAGGGCATGGCCGACCATCCCGAGGTGATGGAGATCATCAAGGAGCCCTCCGACCGCATCAACTTCGGCGGCGGCTGGCATTCGGACATGAGCTTCCTGGAACGCCCGAGCATCGGATCGATCCTGTATGCGGTCGAGACCCCGGACTACGGCGGCGACACCCTGTTCGCCAGCCAGGTCGCCGCCTTCGAGGCGCTGTCGCCCGGCCTGCGCGCGACCCTTGAGGGCCTGAACGCGGTTCATTCGGCCGGCCGCGAGTACGCTCCGACCGGCGCGTCGGCGCAGAAGCGGGGCTCGATGCAGATCGCCGAAGCCGAGGGCGTGGTCGGCGAGTACGTCCACCCGATGGTCAAGGTGCATCCGGAGTCGGGCCGCAAGGCGCTCTACGTCAATCCGGCCTTCACGATGCGCATCGAGGGCTGGAGCCGCCGCGAGTCGAAGGCCCTGCTGGACTACCTGTTCGAGCACAGCCGCTTCGAGGCCTTCACCTGCCGCTTCCGCTGGGAGCCGGGCTCGGTCGCCTTCTGGGACAATCGGTCTGTCTGGCATTTCGCGCTGAACGACTATCCCGGCCAGCGCCGACACATGCGCCGCGTGACCGTCGACGCCGCCGAGAGCGCGATGGCATCAGACGGAATCGTCTGATGGCTGAATCGTGCTCTAGAATCAAAGGTGTAGAGCCTGATTCAGGGTTCAGATTGTTCCATCTGAACCCATCAGGCTCTAGGCGTCCACCGTCGCACCCTTGGGCTCGTGGCGCACGTCGTCCGGCCCCATCGGACGCGTCCAGGCCGCGAACTCCATCATGATGCCGTTGGGATCGGTGAAGTAGACCGAGCGCACGAAGACGCCGTCGTTCATCTCGGGCGAAACGCCCTGAGGGCTGTCATCGTGGTTCACCACCACCGGCATATGCGGAACGCCATGGGCCTGCAGGCGCTCGATACAGGCTTCAATCTCGTCGGGATCGACATCGAAGGCCACGTGGTTCATCGAGCCGACGGCCGACATCGGTGACTTCGGAAACGCCTTCACGGAGGCGATGCCGGGCGCGGCGGGCGGGGCGTTCTCCCACCAGAAGAACGCCAGGGCATTGCCGCCGCCGCAGTCGAAGAAGAAGTGCTGGCCGCCGCCCGGCAGGTCGATCGTCTTGATCAACGGCATCTCGAGCACTTCGGTGTAGAACTTCACCGTCTCGCGCATGTCGCGGCAAACGAGGGCGAGGTGATTGATCCCCCTGGTGCGCATCGCGTTCTCCCCGATCGAGACGTCCACCGGCGACGGTAGTCCGATACGGCGGCCCGTCAAACAACCTGGATCAATCCGGCGCCAGCCAGTCATCCGGCAGGCCCATCCGCCGGCAGGCCTGGACAGGCGGACTGGAGGGCAGGATCAGGCGGTCGGCGGCCCGGGCCGCCGTCCGGACCAACGCCGCCTCCCAAGGCCGTGGGCGGCGCGTTTCCAGCCGCAGCCTCGCGATGGCCCAGGTCGGCAGGGTATCCGCCGCCGCCCTGACGAACGGCCGCTGCAGCAACCGTAGCGGGCCCGGCAGGATCGCCGCGCGGCCCATGATCTCGAGGAACTCGCCGAGGATGGCCGACGGCTCCAGCGCCGGAGCCATCGCCTTGAAGAGCTGTTCCTGCTCGGCGAGCGAGGTCGGCGCGCCCGTCGCGCCGTAGAGGCGGGCGGCAGCGACGCCCTCCCCGTAGAAGCGGTCCTTCTCGGCGTCGGTCAGCGGTCGCACCCAGCGGCTGTAGGCCTCCAGGAACCCGAAGGACGCCGTCGCCTGCACCCAATCGAGAAGTTCGGGATCGTCGGCGCGGTAGGGGGCGCCCGCGGGCGTGATCCCGGCCACAGTGCCGTGCATCCGCCGGACGCCGCCGATCATGGCCTCGGCCTTGCTCCGCGCGCCATACACCGTGACCATGGCCGCGAGGCCGGTCCGCTGCAGACGGCGCAAGGGATCGACACGGAAGCTGGTGTGGTCCCACACGCCCGTCCGAACGCGCGGCTCGGCCAGCTCCAGAAGGACCGCCGTCACGCCGCCGACGAACAGTGACACCGGATTGCGGAACACGCGCCACGACACGCTGTCCGGAGCCGCCAGCGCGGGCTCGCCCGGGGGCGAGGCGAAGTCGACGGCGGGAAGGTCGGTCGGCGTGCTCAGCTCATGCGCCAGGGCGTCAAGCCAGGCGACGGCGAAACGGGGGATTGGAAGGCCTCGGGAACCCATGCCGGCAAGGGTGGCACGGGCCGGTCGGCCTGTCGCCAAGAAGGCGGTAGCCTGACCTCGCGGCAGTCGTGTTGATTGCGCCCAGACTCGCTGACCTGCCTGATGAGGCCCCGATGAATCTCGAACTCAGCGCTCGCGACCTGGCCTTCCGGGACGAGGTGCGCGCATTCCTCGCCGACAACCTTCCGCCCGACCTTCGGGTGGCGGGCCGGATGATGACCAGCGTCTTCGTCGAGAAGCAGTATTCCATTCCCTGGCAGAAGATCCTGCACGCCAAGGGCTGGGTGGCGCCGAGCTGGCCGGTGGAATACGGCGGCTGCGGCTGGGACGAGATGCAGCGCTACATCTTCTCGGCCGAGTGCGCCCGCGCCGGCGCGCCGGGCCTGTCGCCGATGGGCCTGCGCATGGTCGGGCCCTGCATTCAGCGCTACGGCACGCCGGAGCAGAAGGCCTTCTATCTGCCGCGCATCCTGTCGGGCGAGGACTACTGGTGCCAGGGCTACAGCGAGCCCGGCTCGGGCTCCGATCTGGCCAGCCTGCAGATGAGGGCGGAGCGGGACGGCGACCACTATGTCCTCAACGGCTCGAAGATCTGGACCACCCACGCCCACTTCGCCAACCGCATGTTCTGCCTGGTGCGGACCAATTTCGAGGGCAAGCCGCAGAAGGGCATCACCTTCCTGCTGCTGGAGATGGACACGCCCGGCATCGAGGTGAAGCCGATCATCACCCTGGCCGGGGAGCATGAGGTCAATCAGGTCTTCTTCGACAACGTCCGCGTGCCGGTCTCCGGTCGGCTGGGCGAGGAGAATGACGGCTGGACGGTGGCCAAGTACCTGCTCGAATTCGAGCGGGGCGGCAGCTCGGCGCCCGGCCTGAAGGTCTCGCTGGACCGGGTGAAGGCGATGGCGGCGGCCGAGGGCGGCGACCTGGGCGAGCCGCTGCTGAATGACTCGCTGTTCCGGTCCCGGCTCGCCGAGCTGGAGATCGCGCTCGAGGCCATCGAAATGACCGAGCACCGGGTGATGACCGAGCTGTCGGCCGGCAAGAACCCCGGCCCGGCCTCGTCGATGCTCAAGACCCAGGCGACCGAGATGACCCAGCGCATCGACGGCCTGGCGATCGATACGGCCGCCTACTACGCCACGGTTCACCAGCCCAGGGCGCGGGAGCCCGGCAGCAACGCGGCGCCGATCGGGCCAGAACACAGCCTGGTCGCCATGCCGCGCTATCTGAATAACCGCGCCGCCTCGATCTACGGCGGCTCGAACGAGATCCAGCGGGACATCATGGCCCGCCTGGTTCTGGGACTCTGAAGGCGGATACCACGATGGCCTCGAATGAAGCGGCGGTCGACTTCGACCAGATGCCGACCCTGGGCGACATCGCTCGCCACCATGCCCGCACCCGTCCGGACGCGGTCGCCCTGACCTTCGAGGGGCGGGAGACGACCTTCGCGCAGTTCGACCGCCTGACGAACCGGGTGGCCAACGCCCTGGTCGCCGAGGGACTCAAGCCGGGTCAGCGGATCGCCTATGTCGGCAAGAACAGCGACCACTACTTCGAGCTCTTGATCGGCGCGGCCAAGGTCGGGGTGGTCATGACCCCGATCGGCTGGCGACTGGCGCCGCCGGAAGTGGCCTACATCGTCGAGGACTCGAAGGCGCCCATCGTCTTCGTCGGTCCTGAGGTGATCGGCCTGAGCGAGGCGGTGGCGGAACATTTGTCCCAACGCCCCATGGTCGTCGCGATGGAGGCGGCCGGAGCGGGCGCTCAGCCTCTCTATGAGTCCTGGCGCGACGCGGCTCCAGATACGGATCCCGGCATCGCCATCACCGGACGGGACGTGGCGGTGCAGCTCTACACGTCCGGCACCACCGGCAAGCCCAAGGGCGCCATGCTGACCCACGCCAACATCCTCAGCGGCCGCCGCGCGGCGGCGGAGGCGAAGATGGCCTGGAACGAGTGGGGGCCCGACGACGTGAGCCTGGTGGCCATGCCGGTTTCGCACATCGGCGGCACCGGCTGGGGCATCGTCGGACTCTACAACGGCGCCAAGGGCGTGGTGGCCCGCGAGTTCGATCCGTTCAAGGTGCTCGACTTCATCGAACAGGACCGCATCTCCAAGATGTTCATGGTGCCGGCGGCGATGCAGATCGTCGTGCGCCAGCCCCGCGCCCGGGCGGTCGACTACAGCCGCCTGAAGTACATCCTCTATGGCGCCAGCCCGATCCCGCTGGATCTGCTGCGCGAATGCATGGAGGTGTTCGGCTGCGGCTTCTGCCAGCAGTACGGCATGACCGAGACCTGCGGCACCATCGTCTATCTGCCGCCCGAGGACCACGACCCGGCCGGCAACCCGCGCATGCGGGCCGCGGGCCTGCCAATGCCGGGCGTGGAGTTGAAGATCATCGACGAGCAGGGCCGGACCCTGCCGCCCAATACCGTCGGCGAGGTCGCCACGCGGTCGGTCGCCAACATGGCCGGCTACTGGAACCTGGAGGACGCCACGCGAGCGACGGTCGGCGAGGACGGCTGGCTGCGCACCGGCGACGCCGGCTATCTCGACGAGGACGGCTATCTCTTCATCCACGACCGGGTGAAGGACATGATCATCTCCGGCGCCGAGAACATCTATCCGGCCGAGGTCGAGAGCGCCGTGTACGGGCATCCCGCGGTGGCGGAGGTGGCGGTGATCGGGGTCCCCGACGAGAAATGGGGTGAGGCCGTCAAGGCCGTGGTCGCGCTCAAACCGGGCCTGTCGGCGACGCCGGACGAGATCATCGCCTTCGCCCGTTCGCGCATCGCGGCGTTCAAGGCGCCCAAGAGCGTGGATTTCATCGATGCGCTGCCGCGCAACGCGTCTGGCAAGATTCTACGTCGGGAGCTGCGGGAGCCTTATTGGGCAGGCCGCGAGCGGCGCGTGAACTGAGAACGCAGGCTGCCTCCGGAACCGAGGCGGAAGTTCCGGAGGCCTGCCTTGTGGCCGGAGATGCGGGGTCGGCAGTTATCGCCGGTCAGGCAGATTGCTCCAGATGTGCACCACGCCCAACGACACGCCGAACAACGAGAAGGCCGACACCACCGCGATCAGGTAGGCGAAGTGGACAGGCGGCAGTTGGGAAAGGGTTTGCAGCATCGAGACGTCCTCCTGCGCCCTTGATGGGATGCGGCCGCCGGCGGGGCATTGATCTGGGTCAACGTCCGCGAAATTGCCCCTCGACGAGGCGTGACCGCGGGGGCTTGCATGGGCTAGACCCTTGTCGCGAGAGGGCTTTTCGCCTCACGCAACGTCAACATCGCGAGAGCTCCTCACCATGACCGACCGCGCCCACGACCTCGCCCGCAAGGTGGACGCCTTCCTGCGCGACCACGTCATTCCATTCGAGCAGGATCCGCGTATCGGCAAGCACGGCCCGTCCGACGCGCTGCGCGTCGAGCTGCAGGCCAAGGCCAGGGCGGCCGGGCTGCTCGCGCCGCACGTCGGCGTCGACTACGGCGGTCACGGCCTGAACCACCGCGAGATCGCCATCGTCTTCCGGGCCGCCGGGTACTCCTTGCTCGGTCCGGTGGCGTTGAACCTGATGGCGCCGGACGAAGGCAACATGTGCCTGATCGAGAAGATCGGCACGACCGCGCAGAAGGACCAGGTGCTGCGCCCGCTCGCCGCCGGCGACATCCGGACCGCCTTCCTGATGACCGAACCGGATGGCGGGGCGGGGTCGGATCCGTCGATGATGAAGACCACCGCCGTTCAGGATGGCAATCACTGGGTGATCAACGGCGCCAAGACCTTCATCACCGGCGCCGAGGGCGCGGCGTACGGCATCTTCATGGCCAAGACCGCCCATGGCGCGACCATGTTCCTGGCGCCGATGGACGCCCCCGGCGTCTCCATCACCCGCGTTCTGGACACCATCGACCGAACCATGCCCGGCGGCCACGCGATGGTGAAGCTCGACAACGTCCGAGTGTCGTCGGACCAGATCCTCGGCGAGGCCGATGAGGGCTTCAAATATGCTCAGGTGCGACTGGCGCCGGCCCGGCTGACCCACTGCATGCGCTGGTGGGGCGCCGCCCGCCGCGCGCACGACATCGCGGTCGAATACGCCTGCCGCCGCCACGCCTTCGGCAAGCCGCTGGTCGACCATGAGGGCGTCGGCTTCATGTTGGCGGACAACGAAATCGACCTGAAGCAGGCGGAGCTGACGATCGATTGGTGCGCCGGCGTGCTGGACGCGGGCGGCCATGGCGCGGGCACCCCGGAGTCCAGCCTGGCCAAGGTCGCGGTGTCGGAGGCGCTGTTCCGCGTCGCTGACCGCTGTGTCCAGATCCTCGGCGGGACGGGGGTCACCGACGACACGCCGGTGCACCAGATCTTCCGCGATATCCGCGCCTTCCGGGTCTACGACGGCCCGTCGGAGGTTCACCGCTGGTCGATGGCCAAGCGGATCAAGCGGGAGTTCCTCGCCAGACCCTAGACGCCGTCTCGGGCATAGCGCGCGGCTATGCCCCGCGTCGTCCTTTTCGGTGTCGCGGCTCGACTGCTCCGCTCTAGGCTGCCGCTCCCGGGTGGCGAGTGGAGGGACGGGCGATGTGGACATGGAAACGGCCGATCTGCGCGGCGGCGGTCGGCCTTGTGCTCGGAGGCGGCGGCCTCCTCGCCGGCGACGCGGCGCGGGCGGAGGCGACCGCGCCCGCCGCGGGAGCCTATGAAGTCGGCAGGTCCTACTTCGGCGCCAACGGCTACATCGAGTACATCCCGGGCGACGCGCCCGTGATCCTGACCGCGCCGCATGGCGGGACCCTGCGTCCTGACAGCATCCCCGACCGAACGAAGGACGCCTGCGGCGGCGCGGCGACCGTGGTGATGGACACCAATACGGCCGAGCTCGTCCTGGCCATGCGCAAGAGCTTCCATGATCGCTACGGGACGTATCCGCACGTCATCATAAGCCGGATATCGCGGCGCAAGCTCGACGCCAACCGACCGCTCGAGGAGGCGGCGTGCGGCAACGCCGAGGCGGCGCGGGCCTTCGCCGAATGGCACGCGTTCATCGACGCCGCGAAGAGCGACGTCATCCGGACCAGCGGTCGGGGCTGGTACATGGACATGCACGGCCATGGTCATGACATCCAGCGTCTCGAGCTCGGCTATCTTCTGAAACCGGCGTTGCTGAACGCTTCGGACGCCGAGCTCGACGCCAGCACGGCCGCGCGGGAGCGAACCGGGGTTCGCGGGATGCTGCGCGAGAAGTCGCTGTCGGAAATCCTCCGCGGCCGGTCGAGCCTGGGCGCGCTCTACGCGCGCGCCGGATTCCGGTCGGTGCCGAGCGACGTCGATCCGCGTCCGGGCGAAGCGAAGTACTTCAATGGGGGCTACAACACCGTCCGGCACACCTGCGGAGCCGAGGCGGCCGCCGCCGGTGGAACGACGGGCGACGCCATCTGCGGCATTCAGATCGAGTCGAACTTCAAGGGCGTGCGTGACACGCCGGCGAGCCGCAAACGCTTCGGCGACGCGACCGCCCAGGTGCTCGGCGAGTACCTCGGCGCCCACTGGGGTCTGCATCTGACCGCCGAGGCGGCCAAGGTCCGCGCGCGCGGGTAGGGGGCCGGCCCTGACCCCGCCTCCAGGCGAAGGCGGGGTCAGGGTCTGCTGTCATGGGGGATCAAGCCTGTCAGCCGTGCAGCCGGGCGGCGGTCTCGGCGATCTTGCGACCCTGGTAGCGGGCGCCGGCCAGTTCGTTCTCGCTGGGCTTCCGTGAACCGTCGCCGCCGGCGATGGTGGAGGCGCCGTAGGGACTGCCGCCGGTGATTTCGTCCAGCGTCGACTGGCCGGCGTGCCCGTAGTCGAGGCCGACGATCACCATGCCGAAGTGCAGCAGGTTGGTGATGATGCTGAACAGCGTCGTCTCCTGGCCGCCGTGCTGGGTGGCGGTCGAGGTGAAGGCGCCGCCGACCTTGCCGTTCAGCGCGCCCTTGGCCCAAAGGCCGCCGGCCTGGTCGAGGAAGGCCGCCATCTGCGAGGGCAGGCGGCCGAAGCGGGTGCCCGCGCCGACGACGATGGCGTCGTAGTCGGCCAGTTCGGCGATGGTCGCGATCGGCGCGGCCTGGTCGAGCTTGAAGTGCGCCCCGCGGGCGATCTCCTCGGGCACGGTCTCGGGAACGCGCTTGATGTCGACCTGGGCGCCGGCCTCGCGGGCGCCGTCGGCGACGGCCTGGGCCATGGTTTCGATGTGGCCATAGGCGGAATGGTAGAGGACGAGGACCTTGGGCATGGAACGCTCCTGGGGATCGGGAAAAGGGAGGCCGGTCCCGGAACGCGTCGCTGCGTTCCGGGCTGCGTCCGGCGCGATTGACGAGGGGGACGCCTAGGCGGCGTCGACGAGGACCAGTTCGGCGTCTTCGAGGGCGGTGACCTTCAGGATTTCCTCGTCGGTGATCGCCGCGCCGTCGCGGGTCTCAAGCGTGACGCCGTTGACCTCGACCCGGCCGACGGCCGGCACCAGGTAGGCGTGCCGCGCGCGGTCGAGCGGATACTCGGCGGTCTCACCGGCCTTCAGCGTGGCGCCGAGGACCCGAGCGTCCGTACGGATCGGCAGGGCGTCGTTGTCGTTGTCGAAACCGCTGGCGAGGGTCACGAACTTCCCGGACCGGTCGCCCTTCGGGAAGGGCTTGGCCCCCCAGGACGGCGCGCCGCCGGTGCGGGTCGGCTCGATCCAGATCTGGAACAGTGTCGTCGTCGTCGGCTCGAGATTGTACTCGGCGTGGCGGATGCCGCTGCCGGCGCTCATCACCTGCACGTCGCCCGCCTCGGTCCGACCCTGGTTGCCCAGGCTGTCCTGGTGGGTGATCGCGCCCTCGCGGACGTAGGTGATGATCTCCATGTCCGAGTGCGGATGGGGCGGGAAACCGGAATTGGCGGCGATCTCGTCGTCGTTCCAGACCCGAAGGGAGCCCCAGTTCATGTTCCTGGGGTCGTAATAGTTCGAGAATGAGAAGTGGTGGCGGGCCTTGAGCCAGCCGTGGTCGGCGCCGCCGAGGGCGCCGAAGGGTTTGCGGACGATCATCGTCATGTCCTCCGCGCCGGACCGCCGGCGCTGTTGCTTGACGACAAGATAGGCGTCATGGTCGAGCCATAAATAGAAACAAACGAAAAGCATTGTTTCCAGAATTGCATGTCCAAGCTGCCCGACCTTGAGGCGCTCGCCATCTTCGCCAGGGTGGTGGAGCTCCGTTCGTTCGCGGCGGCGGCCGACGATCTGAAGCTGTCGAAGGCGACGGTGTCCAAGGCTGTCGCCCGGCTTGAGCAAAGGCTCGGCGCTCGCCTATTCAATCGAACCTCGCGCCGGTTGGCGCTGACCGACGCCGGGCGGGCGCTCGCGGAACCCGCCGCCCGCGTGCTGGCCGAGGCCGAGTCGGCGGAGATGGCCGCGCTGGAACAGTCGGCCGCGCCGCGGGGGCAGGTACGCCTGGCCGTTCCGATGTCGTTCGGCCTGACCGACGTCGCGCCGATCCTGCCGGACTTCATGGCCGACTATCCGGAAGTGAGGATCGACCTGCACCTGAGCGACGCCATGGTCGACCTGGTCGGACAGGGCTTCGACATGGCTTTGCGGATCGCGGCCCTGCCGGACTCCTCCCTGGTCGCGCGCCGCCTGCGTCCGGTCCAGCGGCGACTGGTCGGCGCCCCCGCCTACTTCGCGCGCAAGGGCGCGCCGACCCATCCGAGCCAGCTGGTCGATCACTGCTGCCTGGCCTATGCCTACCTGCCGGCGCCGGAGACGTGGCGGTTCACCCATCCGTCCGGCGAGGAGGCGTCGATCCGCATCGACGGACCGCTGCGCGCCAACAACGCCACCGCCCTTCTGCCCGCCCTGGTCGCCGGACGGGGCGTGGCGCTGCAACCGGACTTCATCTGCGGGCCGGCGCTGGCGGAGGGCGCGCTGGTCTCGGTGCTGGACGACTGGACGGCTCCGCCCGTCGCGCTGCATCTGGTCATGCCGGCCGGCGGTCCGAGGCCCGCGCGCGTCGAGGCGCTGGCGGCGTTCCTCACCCGGCGGCTGTCCGCTCGCTGACCGCGCGGACCGCTGGCGCGCCGACCGGACGCGGACCATACTGACCCAGACTGGGGGCGGCGGGTTGCAGGTCACGACCGAGGGGCATTTGCACGACCATCTGCGGCGCATCTTCGGCTGTTCGCCCGAGATCGCCGCCAGCATCGGCGCGCGCGCTTCGGACCGCAGCTTCCCGGTCCGCGCGACGCTGCTGCGCCAGGGCGACCGCGCCGACCAGACCTGGCTCCTGCTGACCGGCCGCGCCCGAGCGCTGCTCTATGGCCTGGACGGCCAGATGGTGCTGCTGCACGAGTTCGCCCCCGGCGACATCTTCGGCGCCATCGACGATCAGGACGGCGGCGCGCACGAGGCCGATATCGTCGCCGTCGATCCCTCGCGCGCGGCCGTGTTCCTGGCGCTCGACTTCCTGCACCTGATGGAAACGCATGGCTGCGTCGGGCTGGCGGTGTCGCGAACGCTGCTGCGCCAACTGCGCGCGGCGACGGGCAGGATGGTGGAACGCCTGACCCTCTCGGCCGCCGGCCGGGTGCACGCCGAGCTCTTGAGGCTGGCCCGCCTGGGCGATGGTCGCTCGATCCGTCCGGCGCCGGTGCTGGCGGCTCTGGCGGTGCGGATCGACAGCACACGGGAGACGGTCTCGCGCGCCATCAGCGCGCTTGAACGTCGCGGGGTGGTGCGACGCGAGGACGATGCGCTCGTGATCGTCGCGCCCCAGCGCCTTGAGGAAATGGTCATCTAGGTCCGGAGCGAGAACAGCCGGGTCGGCTGCTCAGGGTCCACGCCCGACAGGTCGCCGATATGCTCGGCCCGGACGCCCGGCGTCGCGCCGGCGTAGAGCGCCGCGGCGAAGGCTTCGGTGACATGAACCGCGCCGGGCGGAGTCGAGGCCAGCAGCATCGCCGCGATGGAGGCTTCGCCGCCGACCGCCAGCGGCGGTCCGCCGAACGGGTCGTCGATGCGCCGGACGAGGCCGTAGTGGCCGCCGATCCGGACGTCCGCGCGTCCCGCCAAGGCGCCGGCGGCCGCGAGCGCCGCCATCGCCGCGGTCCCGGGCGTTTCATAGGTGAGGCCCAGCGTCGAACCGTTCCAGCGCGGCTCCGCACCCGACCCGACCGCGGCCGCCAGGGTCCTCGCCAGGTCCGCGCCCTCCGCGCCGTCCAGACCGGAGACCTCGATGGCGATCATCGCGGCCAGCCTTTCGCCGCGGTCGATCGAGGCCGTGGCCGGAGGGCCGCCCGTGGCGCGAGCGACGGCCAGGACGCGCTGTCGACGGCCGGCCGCTCGCCAGCCGAGGCCGAAGGCGCCGCTGCCGCCCGTCGCCGCCGGGTCATCCAGCAGCAGCAACTGCACCGCCTCGGTCGCTAGGCGCGACGCCTGCATGACCGCGCGGCCCATCGCCACCTCGGCGGCCAGGCGGATAGCCGGGAGATGAGGCCCCTCCGCCGCGCGCGCGACCGTTTCGACAGTGTCGGCCCGTGCGATCACGGCGTCGAATCGGGCGGCCCAGCCAGGGTCGGCCACGGCCACGGAGGCTTCCCGAAACGAATCGCGCTGCGCGGGCAGAACCACATGCAGCTCCGCGCCAGCGGCCAGCAGGGCTTCGGCGACGAGGATGTCCGCTCCGGCCGCCAGGGCGCCGTAGCCAAAGCCGATACGCTCGGCCGCGACGACCTCGGCGACCGCGCGGACCGCTTCGTCGTCGTGCGGCGACACCGCCATGTGACCGGCGAAATGCAGGGCGCGCGGCGGCCTCAGGGCGTCGAGCCAGCCGGCGTCCTGGCCCAGGGCGGTCAGGATCCGCGCGAACTGTCGCAGGGTCGAGGCGTGGTCCTCCCAGGCGCGAGGCGCCAGCGCGACCGCGCCTTCGAGCGTCGCTCTGGCCTCGGCGGTCCGGCCGAGCAGCAGCAGCGCTTCGGCGCGGGTGGCGGCGAGATAGTAGGGCGTCTCGGCCTGATCCGGACCGGTGTCGAGGCGCGCCAGGGTGTCGACCGCCAATCGCTGTGACGCAGACGCGTCGCCGGCCAGCAGGGACAGCGAGGCGGCGTTGATCAGCGGATAGGTCGCCCCGCTCAGCGACGCCGCCCGAGCGTAGGCGTCGGCGGCCTGCAGCAGGAAACGGCGCCGCGCCTCGCCCTCGGAGCCGTCCGCCCGGTCCTTGAGCAGCCGCCCCCGCACGCCGAGCACCGCCGGGTCGTCGGACACGCTTTCCAGGCCCGCATCACGGAACAGCCGCCACGCATGGTCCAGCGCGCCCGAGCGCGCATGGGCGGTGATCGAGAGGAGGGAAGCGGACAAGGGCGGATTCAATGCTACTGCCTCGACCGAGGGTATGCGGCGGTGAGACCCCTCTGGTCGGGCCGAGCGCGTGGAGGGACTTCCGTCGGCACTAGGGAATTCCACCGCCATTGTTGGGGATGTCCGGATCGATCGAGACCTCGATGGGCGCACCGGACGGCTGGGCCATATCGACATGCAGGTTGAAGTACTGACTCTCATACTTCGAGCCGCGCGCCATCACCGAAAAATAGAGGATTCGGCAGCCCGGCCTCTTGGGCGCCTTGTTGCCGGTGATCTCCCCGTCCGCCTCGACATAACGGATGCCGCCGTTGGCCGCGCCGTAGCGGGCCTTCGTGGTGAGACCGGGCCCGCTCATGCGGAACTGCCAGTCCATCCCCTCGTCGAGCTCGATCACGACGTAGCAGCGCTTCTCGACCAGGATGTCGAGGGCCGACGGTCGCCGCGGATTGGCGTTGGGGTCCCGCAGACGCGGAACGCCGCCCGTCGGCGGTGCGCTGAGCAGGCCCTGGGCGAAGGCCTTCACGTCGATGCCCGACACGACAAGGCTCGACGGATTCGCGGTCAGAACGAGTTTCTTGCCGACCTTATCGAAGCTGTACTTCGAATAGACGATCTCTTCCGTGCCGCTCCAACCCAGCTGTGGGTCAAGCTCGTCATACTCGTTCTTGAATGGCGATACGCCCGGAGCTGGATCACCCATCCTTGGTCCCTCGTTTTCCAATCGCGGCCGATGTCACGGCGATGTCCGCGGTGAGCTGTTGGCGCTGCTTGGCCCACGTCCTGTTCGTCGGGTCGAAGGCGATCATCTCGCCCATGACGGCATGGGCCTTTCTGAGACGCTCGGTCGCCGCTCGCGGCCGGCCGTACTTCAGGTCAAGCGCCGCCAGCGCCCGCTGAAGCGCGATCCACCGCTCGCGCAGGCGCATGTTGCGGGGGTCGGAGGCCAGCCTCGGCGCCAGGAGCCGCTCCTCGGCCAGACGATGCACGAGCGTCGACGCCGGGTCCCCATTCGCGCGATGGGCGTCCGCCAGCCAGGCATGACGGTTGGCGAGATCTTCATCGAGCGCCCCCGCCGGGCTTGTTCGCGCCGCGGCCTGCTCCATCCTCTCCAAAGCGGCCGCGCAGCGCTTCAGGGCCGCCGGCACATTGGGCGGCTCGGCGAGCGCGATGGAGCAAAGCGCCCCCTCGGCGTAGGCCGCTTCCTTGAGATAGACGGCGTTCCGCGGTTCGGCGGCGGCGAGCGCGCTGGCCAGCCGTTGATAGGCGTCAAACGCCGCGCGCGCCTGCTCGACCTGTCCTCTTTCATAGGCGACGTAGCCGACCCAGTACTCGCTTTGCGAATGCGCGAACATCCGCTTCGAGTTGCGCGGGTCGTCCCGCAGAAGCGCCTCGGTGGTCCGCCGCGTTTCCTTGAACTTCCTCAGGGCGCCCTCAAGGTCTCCGCGGCGCATGTCGTCCTCGCCCATCGCCTGGAGGATGCCGGCCCGCCGTTCCAGCGACGCCGGCGGCAGCCGCTTCAGATCCTGGCCCTTGTAGTAGTCCAGCGCCCGCGCGTTGACGGCGGTCAGCACGTCCAGGCGGCCGACCTCCTTCAATTTCGCGCGCAGGTCGGTCTGCATGAAGTCCACCAGTCCCTCGGCTTCCGCCCTCTGGCGATCCGCTTCGGCGCGGGCCTGGAAGGCGAAAGTCGTCAGCAGGGCCATGGCTAGCATCGCCGTGACGGCGACCGCCGTGACCGCCGTCACGCTGCGCAGGCGGCGCTGGGCGTCGCGCTGGACAAGCTCGTCGAGGCCGATCCCGGTCACGCCGGCGACCAGCTTGAGCAATGCGTGGCGCTCGCCGTCCAGTCCCGGGCGGAAGTCGGCGGCCAGCGGCTCGACCGGCCGTCCGTCGGAACCGGGCAGTCGCAACGGCTCGGGGAAGGCGTCGGCCGGATCGCCGGCGATCAGCGCGGCCAGGATCGGACGCCCGGGATGCAGGGCCCGGAAGGTCTCGATCTCGCGCGCGACCCAGGGCGAGGCGGCGGCGGCAGGGGAGCAGACGACGATCAGGGTGGCCGAGTCGGCGAGCGCCGCCCGCACCTCGGCGCTCAGGTCGTCCGCCGCGGGCAGTTCCTCAAGGTCGCGGAACACCGGCGCGATCCTGGCCGGCGCAGGCCCGCGCGGCGTGTCGCGCCCGACCAGCCGGCGCGGCAGCGCGTAGGCTTCCAGCCGCCGGTGAAGGCGTCGCCCGAAGGCCGCGTCCCTGTGGCTGTAGCTGATGAAGGCGCGGTAGCGGCCCGCGCCGGACGTCTCCCCCATCGCAGCCCCCACCCGCGAACGACGTTTTCAGCCTGACACGCGGGCGGGGCAGGCACAATCGGCAGATGCGTCGTGCGCCGATCCTCGCCTGAGGTTATCGCGCGCGTGGATCGCGAACGGCGAAGAAGAGCAGCGTAAGGGCGGCGAGCAGCAGACCGAGCGAGGCGCCGAAGACGAAGTCGTAGCCGAACAGGTCGGCGACCGCCCCGCCGACCAGAGGTCCGAGCGTGGCGGTGACGCCTTCCGCGGTGGCGGAGATGCCGATGCGCATCGGCAGGTCGTCGCGGTGGCCGAACTCAAGGATCATGGTCTGCGAGGCCATCATGTAGCCGGCCTGGGCCGCGCCGAGCACGAAGAAGGCCAGGAACACCGCCGCCGGCTGGTGCAGGGTGATCATCAGGAGGGTCGAGAGGATCCACCCGCCGATCGACAGCAGCAGCACGAGGTGGAAGCCGGTCCGGTCTCCGAGATAGCCCCAGGCGAGGTTCGACACCGTGTCCGCGCCAAGGAAGGCCAGCGACAGCAGGCCCAGGGTGGCGCCGTCGACGTGCATCCGCTGGCCGACATAGAGGATGAAGAAGGGGGTGGCGATGCGCGCCGAGGTGGCCAACATCTGCACCACCAGGAACCAGCCGTAGGCGCGGTCGGCGGCGATCAGGCCGGGCACGTCGCGAAGGCGGTCGCGCAGTCTCACCGGCGGGCGGATTGTCGGCGGCTCCGGCTCCCGGATCTGGTGCTGCAGGAACCACAGTCCGGCGCTGGTCAGCAGGAAGGCCAGGATGAAGGTCGTCGAATAGCCATTGCCGAACAGGTTCTGGCCGATGAGCCACTTGCCCGAGACGTAGGCGAGGATGGCCGCGATCAGGCCGCCGACAGCATTGCGCCAGGCCTGCAGTCGGCCGCGCAGGCTGATGGGAATGACCTTGGCCATCAGCAGAGAGAAGGCCACCCGCTGGGCGCCCATGAAGATCCCGAACAGGAAGATGAAGGTCAGCAGGGTGAGGGTCAGCGCCTGGTCCTTCAGGAACCAGCCGGCCAGCGCCATGCCGAGGATCGCCAGCCGCCCGAGGCTGCCCAGCACAATGGCGGTCGGCATGATCCGCGTGCGGTGCTCCATGTTGGCGCCGGCCACGAGCGGCGAGATGATCCCGCCCATCTGCTGCAGCGCCAGGCCGAGGCCGACCACGGTGTTCGACCCGGAGATCAGGTGCAGGTAGGCCGGCATGAAGGTGGGGGCGTTGATCAGGCGAAAGCCCGTCATCCCCAGCATGCCATGCACGAAATTGCCGACGTAGTTGCGACGCAGGTTGTCCCAGACGAACGACTCGAATGCGGCCTCCCGGGCCGCGGGATCACTGGGGGCGGACACCGGTTCGGCGTCCGCCCTGTCGACTTCGCTCATGCCGGCCGCCGGGGCCTGGGACCTGTCATCGGACGATCAGTACCCCTGCATCCGGCCCCAGCGGTCGCGATGCCAGGCGGTCGAACCGAACAGGCTCTCCACCGCGCGGGCGCGCTTGAGGTAGAGGCCAGCGTCGTGGGCGTCGGTCATGCCGATGCCGCCATGCATCTGGACCATCTCGCGCGAGATCAGGTTCAGGGTGTCGCCGGCGACGGCCTTGGCCAGGGCCGCCATCTCCGGGAGATTGCCGGCATCCTGATCGATGGCCGACAGAGCCGCCTCGACGCAGGAGCGGGCCAGCTCCAGCTCGCTGAACATCTTGGCGGCGCGATGCTGCAGCGCCTGGAAGCTGCCGATGGTCTGGCCGAACTGCACGCGCGTCTTGAGATAGTCGAGCGTGGTCTCGAAGGCCTGTGCCGACATGCCCAGCATCTCCGCCGACAGGGCGATGCGGGCGACGTCGAGCGTCCGTTCCAGCAGCGCGTGGCCGCCGCCGACCTCGCCCAGCACCGCCTCGGCGCCGACCTGGACGCCGTCCAGGGTCAGGGCCGCGTAGTCACGACTGTCGGCGACGTGGCGCGGCGCACGGGACAGGCCGGCGGCGTCGGCGGAGACGAGGAAGAGGGTGATCCCGTTCTCATCGCCGGGCTTGCCGCCCGTCCGGGCGCTCGCGAGGAAGGCCGTCGCCGTCATGCCTTCGGCGACGAACGCCTTGCCGCCGGTCAGGCGCCAGCCGTCGCCCGACGGTTCGGCGGCCAGCGCGACGCCGGCCGGATCGTGGCGCGGCCCCTCGTCGACGGCCAGGGCGATGATCGCCTCCGCCGACGCGACGCCCGGCAGCCAGGCCGCCTTCTGGCCGTCGGTTCCAGCGCGGACCAGGGCGTGGGTCGCGGCCATCGAGGAGACAGCCAGAGGCGAGGCGGCGAGGTTTCGGCCGAGCTCCTCGAGCACCAGGCCCAGGCTCAGGTAGCCGAACTCCGAGCCGCCGTGCGCCTCGGGCACGACCACGCCGGCCCAGCCCATCTCCGCCATCTCGCGCAAGGCCTCGGGGGCGTAGCCCGCCAGGTTGCCGCTGTCGCGCGCCTTGCGCAGGGCCGCGACAGGGGCTCGCTCCTGCACCCACGCCTTCGCGGCGTCGCGCAGCATCGTCTGTTCTTCGTTCAGGACGGCCATGGTGCGCGCTCCCTACTGGTGATCGAGAAGGCCAAGGATACGCTTGGCGATGATGTTGTTCTGGATTTCGGCCGAGCCGCCGTAGATCGTGGTGGCCTTGCCGCCGAGCCAGTTGCGGGTCTGCTCCAGCTCCTTGTCGGTGAAGCCTTCCCCCTCCCAGCCAAGGCCCTGCAGGCCCATGATCTCGACCGCGAGCTCCGCGCGGTCCTGGCCGACCTTGGAGCCGACGTTCTTCATGATCGAGGTGGCGTTCGAGGGGCCGCCGCCGCCCTTGGCCTCGGCCTGGGCCCGCATCAGGGTCAGCATGAAGGCGCGGCTTTCCATCTGGTGGCGGATGATCCGGGCCCGCAGGTCCGGATCGGCGATGCGTCCGGTCGCGTCGACGCCGATGTAGTCCTTGGCCAGCTGGTCCAGCGAGGTTCCAGAGGCGAACCGACCCGCCGAGCCGCCGCCGCCCGACAGGCTGTTTCGCTCGTGCTGCAGCAGGCGCTTGCCGATCGTCCAACCCTTGTTGAGCTCGCCGACCAGGTTCTCCTTGGGCACCTTCACGTCGGTCAGGAAGGTCTCGCAGAAGGGCGAGACGCCGCTGATCAGCTTGATCGGCCGCACCTCGACGCCCGGCGTCCTCATGTCGAACAGGATGAAGCTGATGCCCTCGTGCTTGGTCGTGAAGTCCGTGCGCACCAGGCAGAAGCACCAGTCGGCGTACTGGGCGCCGGACGTCCAGATCTTCTGGCCGTTGACCAGGTAGTGGTCGCCCATGTCGTCGCAGCGGGTCTGCAGGGCGGCCAGGTCAGAGCCGGCGCCGGGCTCCGAATAGCCCTGGCACCAGCGAATCTCGCCGCGGCAGATCGGCGGAATGTGGCGCTGCTTCTGCGCCTCGTTGCCGTACTCCAGCAGGGTCGGGCCGAACATCATGATGCCCATGCCGCCGATCGGGTTGCGGGCGCCGATCTTGGCCATCTCCTGCTGCAGGATGCGGGCCTGGGCCGGCGAAAGGCCGCCGCCGCCGTATTCCTTCGGCCAGGTCGGCGTGCCCCAGCCCTTCTCGCCCATCCGCTGCTTCCACAGCAGCGCGTCGCCCTCGACCGGGCCGGTGGCATTGATCATCGCCACCTCCACGCCCGCCAGCGACGGCGGGAAGTTGGCGGCGAGCCAGTCCTTCACCTCCGCGCGGAAGGCCTCCGCGTCCGTGCTGCCAAAATCGGCCATGTCAGTGCTCCTGGCGTCGTCCCGAATGTGTTGTCGTCAGCGTCCCGGCGGACGCGGTTTCAGATCTGGCGCGCGCGGCCTTCCCAATAGGGCGCGCGCACCTTGTTGCGCTGGATCTTGCCGGCTTCCGAGCGCGGCAGATCGGTCACGAAGTCGAGGCTGCGCGGGACCTTGAAGGCCGGCAGGCTGTCCCGCGCGAAGGCCAGGATCTCCTCGGCCAGCGTTTCTGACGGTTCATGGCCCGGCCGCAGGAGGATCACCGCCTTCACCTGCTCGCCCCATTCGTCGTGCGGCACGCCCACGGTCGCGGAGTCGGCCACGGCGGCGTGCTTGACCAGCTCGTTGTCGATCTCCTGCGGGTAGATGTTCACCCCGCCAGAGATGATCGTCTCGGCGTTACGGCCGGTCAGGAACAGGTAGTCGTCCTCGTCGAAGTAGCCGACATCGCCCATGGTGAAATAGTCGTCGACGCGCGAGGCCCGGGTCTTCGCCTCGTCCTTGAAGTAGGTGAAGGCGCCGCCCGGGGGCAGCTGCTGGTAGATGGCTCCGGCCTGGCCGTTGGGCAGATCGCGCCCCTGCTCGTCGAGGATGCGGACTCCGAGCAGGGCCGGTCGCTTTCCGACGCTGCCCGGCTTGGCCAGCCACTCGTGAGAGTCGATCAGGAAGCCCGCGCCGCCCTCGGAACCGGCATAGTATTCCGTCAGGACCGGGCCGAACCAATCGATCATCGCGCGCTTGATCTCGGGCGGGCAGGGCGCGGCGCCATGGATGATGAAGCGGACATGGTCGACGGGATAGCGGGCCTTCACCGCCTCCGGCAGGGCCAGCAGACGCTGGAACATGATCGGCACCAGGTGGAAGTGCGTGACGCGCCGCTCGGCGATCGTGCGCAGGACATGTTCGGAGTCCCACTTGTCGATCAGCACCAGCGGCACGCCGGCGTTCATGGCGGCGCGCACGTCGAAGACCAGCGGCGCGGCATGATAGGCCGGTCCGGCGCACATCTGCACCGAGGTCTCCGGATCATAGCCGCGCATCTGGTAGGTGACATAGGGGGTCACCGCCGGATTGGGGCGGAAGACTCCCTTGGGCCGCCCCGTCGTGCCCGAGGTGTACATCATGGTGTTGCCGAGCGACGGGTCGGGGATGTCGAACCCGTCGAAGGCGGCGATCGCCTCGCGATACGGCTGGAAACCGCCGATGTCGCCGCCGACCGAGAGCTTGAGCGTCAGGCCGGGGCAGGCGGCGATGGCCTCGGGGACGGTGGCGACGCGGGCGTCGGCGATGACCACCTTGGCCTCGCAGTCGCGGATGATGTAGCCGATCTCGTCGGCGGTCAGGTGCCAGTTCACCGGCGTCAGGCGCATGCCGCAGCGCAGGGCCGCGGCCAGGGTCTCGAGGAACTCGACGCGGTTGGAGCAGACCAGCGCCACGGAGTCGCCGACGCCCAGGCCGCTGGCGCGCAGGAGTCTTACGAGCCGGTTGGCGTTGGCGTTGACCTCGGCGAAGCTGTGCGTCGCGCCGTCCGGGTCGACGACCGCGGTCCGCCCCGGCTGCAGTCCGGCCCAGACCGCGAAGGTCATGCCGACCAGGGATGCGGCGTCGAGGCGCGACGCGAGATCAGGTTCAGGATCGGCGAGCGACATCGCGGTCTCCAACAGGCCGCCCAGTCCGGCCGCGGTTCAAGTCTGGAACATTCGAACGTCGTTTCGCAACGGGGATTGGCGACCTTCGAACATCAAGTATGTCGCGGGGCTGCTCGATGGGCCTCGAGACGAGGCGAGTGGCGGACTGTTCGAACAGGTGGTTTCGCGTCTCGGTTCGGCTTGACTTCGAAGCCTCCGCCGGAACACTCGACGTATGAGGCAGACGGTCAGGCCAGCGGTCCAGGAAGGGACGGGCGTGCGCGCGCGGGCGCTTTCGGCGGCGGCGAGCATCCTGTCCGCGCAGGGCGCCGAGGAGCTGAGCCTGCGCGCGATCGCCGATGCGGCCGGCATTGGGCTGGCGTCGATCTACCACTACTTCGCCAACAAGGAGGACCTGCTGCTGAGCCTGGCGCTGAGCGGCTACGAGGACCTCCGCCGCGCCATCCTGTCCGGACAGGCCGATCCGGACGCCGGCGCGCCCATGCGCGGCGGTTCGCGCGCCTTCTTCGCTTTCGCCCAGGCTCGGCCGGCGCTGTTCTCCCTGATGTTCAGCGAGCGATTGCTGGCGCGACACGAGGTCCTTCGGGAGGCCGAGCGCGGCGTCCTGATGGCCTATATGGCGGCTGTTCAGGCCGATGTGCGCATCCCGCCCCGTCACCAGGAGCACGCCGCCTACGCCCTCTGGGCGCTCGGCCGGGGGATGGCGGCGATCATCGCCTCGCATCCCGGCGGTCAGCCGCCGCCCGAGCTGATGCAGAAGCTGTTCGCCGGCGGCGCCTATCTGATCGACCATCCCGAATAGCGCCCGTCAGAGGCGGCGTGGGATCATCACCGGCAGGGTCTCGTAGCCCCGGACGAACACCGAATAGCTGCGCCGGGGTTCGCCGGTCACGACGACCTCCGGGAAGCGTTTGAGGATCTCTTCCCAGATGATCTGCAGCTGCAACTCCGCGAGCCGGTTGCCGACGCAGCGGTGAATGCCGAAGCCGAAGGAGATGTGCTGCCGCGGACGCTCGCGGTCGATGATGTAGTCGTTGGGCCGTTCGATGACCGTCTCGTCGCGGTTGCCCGAGACGTACCACATGACGACCTTGTCGCCCTTGCGGATCAGCTTGCCGCCGAACTCGATATCCTCCAGCGCCGTGCGGCGCATGTGGGCCAGCGGCGTCTGGTAGCGGATGGTCTCGGAGACCATCGAGGCGATCAGCCCGGGGTTGGCGCGCAGCTTCGCGTACTGATCGGGGTTGCGGTTAAGCTCATAGACCGAGCCGGAGATGGTGTTGCGCGTGGTGTCGTTGCCGCCGACGGTCAACAGGACCACGTTCCCGAAATACTCCCGCGGCGCCATGTTGCGGGTCTCGGGATGGTGCGCGAGCATCGAGATCAGGTCACCGGCGGGCGGCGCGTTGACCTTCCTGTTCCAGAGCTCGTTGAAGTAGGCTTGGTACTCGCCGAAGATCTCGATCTTCTGGTCCAGAGACTCCACCAGGCCCCCCGGCATCGGGATGGCGGTGACGACGTCCGACCAGTACGGCAGCTTGCGGCGGTCTTCCTGCGGCGCGTCGAAGAGGGTGGCGAGGGTCATCGCCGTCAGTTCCTCCGACACCAGGTCGACCCAGTCGAACTCCTCGCCGATCGGCAGGCTGTCCAGGATGGCGCCGGCCCGCTCCCGGATCAGCGGCGCCAGCACCTGCAGATTGGCGGGCGAGACCGCCGGGCTGACCGCCTTGCGCTGCACATCGTGCCGGGGCGGGTCCATGGCGATGAACATCGGCAGCGGTTCGAAGTTGGACTGGCCGCCGCCGATGGTGATGCCGCCGAGCAGGAAGTCGGATGAGAACACCTGGTGGTTGGTGTCCACCGCCATGATGTCGTTGTAGCGGGTGATCGACCAGTAGGGGCCGAACTCGCCGCCCTCGGTGAGGTGCACGGGGGCCTCGGCCCGCAGCCGGTCGAAGATCGGCCACATCGAGTCGGACTGGAAGAGGGCCGGCTGGGCCGGATCGAGGCTTTCGAGCGGCGCTGAATACACCGCTTCGCGAACCCCGCGCTGATCCATCGCTCCGTCGGCCATTGCGCTCTCCCCACGCTTCTTGTTGACCCCAGGAAAGGCCTTCGAACAGTGTTCCACAAGGGCCGTGGCCAGAGGCTGATGGGTTCAGATGGAACAATCTGAACCCTGAATCAGGCTCTACAGCTTTGATTCTAGAGCACGCTTCAGCCATCAGACGATTCCGTCTGATGCCATCGTGCTCTAGGCGAGGTCGGCGGCGTCCTCGACCTTCAGACCGTCTCGCAGTTCGCGGCGCAGGAACTTGCCGCTGGCGTTGCGGGGCAGGGGTTCGTCACGCATCCAGATGTATCGCGGCGCCTTGTGCCGGGCGGCCAGGGCGATGCAATGCTCGCGCAGCGCCGCCGGCGTGACGGTCTCTCCGGCGCGGAGCACGACCGCGACGCCGACCTCCTCGCCCAGGCGCGCGTCCGGCACCCCGAAGGCGCAGCACTCGGCCACGGCGGCGTGGTGGTGGAGGTTGGCCTCGACCTCGGCGCAATAGACGTTCTCTCCGCCGCGCAGGACCATGTCCTTCTTGCGGTCGACCAGGAAGATGAAGCCGTCCTCGTCGATGCGGGCGACGTCGCCGGTGTGCAACCAGCCGTCGGTGATGCTCTCGGCGGTGGCGTCGGGGCGGTTGATGTAGCCCTTGATCACCGAGGCGCCGCGGACCCACAGCTCGCCCGGCTGCCCCGCGGGTAGTTCGTTTCCGGCATCGTCGACGACCTTGGCCTCGAAGCTGGGCATCGCTCGGCCGCAGCTGGCCGGCTTGTCGACGAAGAAGTCGCCGCTGATCGAGGTGATGATCCCGCAGGTCTCGGTCATGCCGTAGCCGGTGTTGGGCCTGGCCGTGGCGACGGTCTTCTCGATCTTGTCGACGAGGTCCGGCTGGATCTGCGCGCCGCCGCCGCCGACCGACATCAGGCTGGAGGTGTCGTACTTGCCAAAGTCCGGATGGGTGACCAGTTCGCGGGCCATGACCGGCACGCCGCTGACGGTCGTGACCTTCTCGCGCTCGATCAGCTTCAGGGCCTCGCCCGCGTCCCAGCGATACATGAGCACCATCTTGCCGCCCGCCGCGGTCGTGGCGTAGGCGCCGCAGTTGTTGGCCGTCACGTGGAACAGCGGCGTGGTGACCAGCGTCACCGGGATCGGGACCGGCGCATCCGGGTCGGGCATGACGCCGGTGCCGCGCGCTGTCGCCAGGGCGGTGACCTGGCCGGCGAACATCATGTTCATCAGATTGTTGACGCAGCCGCGCTGGGTCAGCTGGGCGCCCTTCGGGAACCCGGTGGTGCCCGAGGTGTAGAAGATGCAGGCGTCGGCGTCGGGGTCGATCGTGACCATGGGCAGATCGCCGCCTCGCGCCAGAACCTCGGCCCAGGGCGCGGCCCCGGCGGGCGTCTCGGCCCGGACCGCGACCAGCTTCGCGCCGCCGAGCATGTCGGGCTGTTCGGCGATGCGGGCGATCCGCTCGGCGTCGGCGAACACCACCTTCGGCGCGGAGTCCTTCAAGCCGTAAGCCATCTCGGCCGCCGTCCACCAGGCGTTCATGCCGACCACGGCGACGCCGATCGACACGCCGGCCCAGTAGATCAGCATCCATTCGGGGTAGTTGCGCATGGCGATGGCCACGCGGTCGCCGGGCTTCACCCCCTGGTCCATCAGCCAGTTGGCGACGGCCGCCACCTGACGGTGCGCCTCGCCATAGGTGATGCGCTCGTCCTCGTAGACGAGGTAGTCGCGGTCGGCGAACTGCAGCGTGGACAGCCACAGGGCGCGGATGTCGGGCGGCGCGGCGGCGAAGGTGCGGATCGGCGCGCCGCGCACCGCGATGGTGGTGATCTCGAACGGCTGCCCTGGCGCCGTCAGTTCGGCCCAGGCCTGTTCCAGTTCCGCGTAGTGCACCCGTCGTCTCCCGTTGTCGCGTTTCCCCGCGGTCCGATCTTTCGCCGGACTCGCCGTATTCGAAGTCGGCCGCCGCGTCCTCGTTGGCGGACGCGGCGGTTCCTAGACCGTCAGAGCAGATCGCCGCCGACCGCCGAGGCGGTCGTGCCATGCTGCTGGAAGGCCTTGATCACGTTGCGGCCCGTGGTCCAGCGATGGACCTCGTCCGGCCCGTCGACCAGACGCTGCGACCGGATGTGCGTGTACCAGCGGGCCAGCGGCGTATCCATGGAATAGCCGAGCGCGCCGTGAAGCTGGATGGCGGTGTCGACCACCCGATGCACCATGTTGGCCAGGAACACCTTGGCGATGCCGTTCTCCTGGCGCAGGTCGAGGCCCTTCTCCGCCTTGTAGGCGATGTGCAGCAGCATCAACCGGGCGATGTAGATGTCCTGCGCGCAGTCGGCGAGCATGAACTGGACGCCCTGCCGCTCGCTGAGCGGCTTGCCGAAGGTCGAGCGCTTGGTCACATGCTCCACGGCCAGGTCAAGGGCGCGCTGGGCCATGGCGACATTGTGCATGCCGTGGCGCAGGCGGCCATAGGCGAGACGGTGCTGGCCCATGTTGAAGCCGTTGCCCTCGCCGCCCAGCAGGTTCTCGGCCGGGATGACGAGATCCTTGATCTCGACCTCGGAGTGGCCGCCGCCGAGGACGTGCGACAGCGGACCATGAGCGGCCATCGTCTCGATGTCCCGGACAATGCGGTAGCCGGGGTTGGGCAGCTCGACGATGAAGGTCGAGAACTGCTGGTGGCGCGGCGCGTCCGGGTCGGTGCGGGCCATGACCAGCGCGATGTCGGCCACCGAAGCGGCCGAGCTGAACCACTTCTCGCCGTTGAGGATGTAGTTCTCGTTGCCGTCCTTGACCGCGGTGGTGCGCATGCCGGTGGCGTCGGCGCCGGCGGCCTTCTCGGTCATCGAATAGCAGATGCGCTTCTCGCCGTTCAGCAACGGCTTGAGGAACTTCTCCTTCTGGTACTCGGTGCCGTGCGCCAGCAGCGTCATCATGGTGGCGTCATCGGGGCCCTGGGTGTTGAGCGACAACGCCCCCAGGTAGCTCTCGCCGAGCTCCATCTGCACCAGGGCGTTGGCGAGCGGGCCAAGGCCCATGCCGCCATGCTCCTTGGGGATGAACGGGCACCAGAGGCCCTGGGCGCGCGCCTTGGCGCGCAGCTCGCCGAGCACGGTCTTGAAGTCCTCGCCGTCCAGCAGCCGCTTTTCGGCTGGGCGGCACTCGTCGTTCACCCACTGGCGGACCTTCTCACGGATGGCCTTGGCCTCCGCCGGAATCTCGAAATCGATCGCCATCCTGGCGTCTCCCTATCTGTCTTTTCTTTGATCGGTGTCAGGCGGCGGCGGACGGCCGGGCGCCGACGCGCGCGAACCAGTCCTTCACCCAGCCGGCCTCGTCGGGAATCGGTTGGCCGACCTGGGCGCCGAAGGCGAGGAAGGCGAACAGCAGCACGTCGGCCAGGCTGAAGCGGTCGCCGCAGATGAACTGGCGGCCCTTCAGCTGGCCGTCGAGCCAGATCAGCCGGTCCTTTGCGATGGCCTTCAGCTCGGCCGCGCCCTCGGCGCCGACCAGCTTCATGCGGTTCTCGAAGATGCGGCGGCCCTCGGCGGCGCGGAAGCCGTTGGTCATGGGCTCGCAGATGTTGAGGTCGATGCGGCGGGTCCACATCCGCGTTTCGGCGCGCTCCTCCGGCGTTGAGCCGATCAGGGCGGGAGAGGGATGCTTTTCCTCAAGGTACTCGCAGATGACCGTGATCTCGGTGATCTTCGTGCCGTCCTCCAGTTCGAGCGCGGGAGTCTGGCCGGCGACGTTGACCGCCTCGCTGTAGGGCGGGCGACGGTTCTCGCCGCCCATCAGGTCGACCTCGACCATCGGCAGCGACAGGCCCTTCTCGGCCGCGAACATGCGGACCATGTGCGGGTTGGGACCCATCGAGGTGTAGAGCTTCATGGTCGTTCCTTCCTGGTGATCGTCTTCTTGTCGGTCAGCGCCCGCCCTGGCCGTCGTCGACCTTGATCGAGGTCCCGGTGACGGCGTCGGAGGCGGGCGAGCAGAGATAGAGCAGGGTGCTGTCGAGCTGGGCGGGATCGCCGATCCGCCGGCGCGGCATATGCTGACTGATATCGCCCATCCGCTCCAGCATGCCGTCCATCATCTCCGAGGCGAAGGCCCCCGGTGCGATGGCGTTGACGTTGATGTGGAACTTCGACCACTCGACGGCCAGCGCCTCGGTCATGCGCACCACCGCCGCCTTACTCACCGAATAGAGCGCCGCGCCCTCGCCGCGATAGCTGTAGGCGGCCATCGACGCGATGTTGATGATCCGGCCGGGGCGCTTGGCCTCAAGCCGGCGCTTGGCGAATTCGGTCGCCAGGATCCAGGGCGCGCGCACGTTGGTGCCAAGCACGTTGTCGATCAGCTCGATCGACATCTTCGTGGCCCGCTGGGCGTCCGGGATGCCGGCATTGTTGACCAGGATGTCGACGGGCCCCAGCGCCGCCTCGGCCCGGTCGAACAGGCTCAGAAGCTGGTCCGTGTCGGTCACGTCCAGCTGCAGCGCCGCGGCGGTTCCGCCGTCGGCGGCGATTTCCGCGGCCAGGGCTTCGAGACGGTCCAGACGCCGCCCCGTGATCGCCACCTTGGCTCCCTGGCGGGCCAGGACCTTTGCGAACCGCCGGCCGAGGCCGGAGGATGCGCCTGTCACCAGCGCGATCTGGCCGGTCAGGTCGATCGAGGCGTTGGGCAACGGATAGGCCATGGGCGGACTCCCTCGTGTCTTCCACGACTATCCCTGCCTGACCGTAGGGCAAGAAAGCAGGAAAAGCGCTCGCCGGGCATGGAGACGAGCTTGACCGTCTCATATCTCTCTGGTTATGAGTGGTTTCATAGCCGGGGAATTATTGATCTCGATGTCGGCCGACCAGGACATGCTGTTTCGAACCCTCGCCGATCCAACGCGGCGGGCGATCTTTGAGCGCCTGTGCCGCGAGGGTGAGCAGACGGTCGGGGCCTTGACGGCTCGGGCCGGCGTCTCCCAGCCGGCGGTGTCCAAACACCTCGGCGTGCTGAAGCAGGCGGGGCTGGTGCTGGATCGGCCGGCGGGGCGACAGACCCACTACAGCGCGCGGCCCGGCGCGCTCGGACCGCTGGTCGACTGGACGCATCAGATGACCGGGTTCTGGGAGGGCCGATTTGACCGGCTTGAGGATCTGCTCAGGAGGATGGACCAGTGACCGCCCCCGACACCCGTTCCGTCGTCGTCGAGCGCGACATCCCCTATCCGCCGGAAAAGCTCTGGCGGGCGCTGACGCAGCCGCACCTGATCGAAGCCTGGCTGATGAGCAACGATTTCGAACCGGTGGTCGGCCACGGCTTCAAGCTGCGCGGGGAGTGGGGCGGGATCCTGGACTGCGAGGTGCTGGCGGTCGAGCCGCCCCACAGGCTGTCCTACAGCTGGAACCACGATCACGACGACCCGGCCTTCTCGCTTCGAAGCGTGGTGACCTTCACGCTGACGCCGACGGCCTCGGGCACGCATCTGCGCATGGAGCAGACGGGCTTCCGGCCGAATCAGAAGCAGGCGTTCGGCGGCGCGCAGGCGGGCTGGGCGAGGTTCCTGGCCAACCTCGAAGAGCTTCTGGCGCGAACGCCTTGAGCGAGCGACCTTCGAACGGCACGACAGGGAGAGTCCCATGAACTGGAACGTGTTGATCCGGCAGTTTCACCGCTGGATGTCGATCGCCTTCACCCTCGGCGTCATCACCTACATCGTCGTCATGACCCAGGGGACGCCGCCGGCCTGGCTCGGCCTCTTCGCGCTGGTTCCGCTCATCCTGCTGCTGTGCAGCGGCCTCTACATGTTCGTGCTGCCCTACGTTTCGAAGGGCCGCGCCGGGGCGAAGGGGTGACGCGATGGCAAAGCTGCTGTCAGGCGGCAACCCCCAGATCGCCAAGGGTTACGGCGACGGGCCGGTGCAGGCCTATATCGCCGCCATGCCGGGGTGGAAGCGCGACGTCGGCCGCCGGCTCGACACGCTCATCGTCAAGGCCGTTCCGGGCGTGCTGAAGGCGGTCAAGTGGAACTCGCCCTTCTACGGCGTCGAGGAGGACGTCTGGTTCCTGAGCTTCCATTGCTTCGACCGCTACGTGAAGGTCGCCTTCTTCAAGGGCACCTCGCTCGACCCGGTTCCGCCGGTCGGGTCCAAACAGAAGGACGTGCGCTACTTCCACGTCCATGAGGGCGACGAGCTGGGCGAAGCGAGGTTCACCGGCTGGGTGAAACAGGCCAGCCGGCTGCCCGGCGAGCGGATGTGAGCAGGGAGACGACGCCGCATGAAGAAGACCGAAGGCGGAACGACCGGGATACTCGAGGGCGCCGCCGCCGCCGCGCACATCGACGCGAAGATCGCGGCGCTGGGCGACTGGCGGGGCGAGACGCTGGCCCGCCTCCGGGCCCTGGTCCACGAGGCCGATCCAGAGGCCATCGAGACCGTGAAATGGGGCGGCGTCGCGGTCTGGGAGCACGCCGGCATTCTGTCCACCGGCGAGATCTACAAGGCCGCCGTGAAGATGACCTTCGCCAGGGGCGCGTCGCTGGAGGATCCCGCGGGCCTGTTCAACTCCAGCCTGGAGGGCAATACCCGCCGCGCCATCGATTTCCGCGAGGGCGAGGCCATCGACGGCGAGGCGCTGAAGGACCTGATCCGTTCAGCCGTGGCGTTCAACCTCGCGCGCCGAACGCGCTGATGGCGGCGTCGGCCGCGGGCGAGGGGCTCGCCCGCGACCGACGCGGTTCGCCTAGCTGTAGTGGAAGGCGGCGTCGTCGAGATCGACGGTCGGGATGAGGTCCTTCTCGGTCCAGTAGTCCTGACTGTGCTGCCATTCGGGCTTGGTTCCGCGGCGCGGCCAGAGGTGCACGCCACGCTGCAGGTAGCCGGGATTGAAGTTCTCGGTGTCAATCCAGTCGAGCAGTTCCATGTCGGCGTCTTCCGGCCGGAGCGCGACCTCGACCTTTTGCGCCTGCCGCGCCTGCATGTGGTCCCGCAGCCGGCAGACGAAGTCGGCCACGAGGTCGGCGCGCAGGGTCCAGCTGGCCCGGAAATAGCCCATGACCCAGACCAGGTTCGGCACGCCGGTGAACATCATGCCGCGCCAGGTCACGGTGTCATGGAAGTCGAGGGGCTTGCCGTCGATCTCGAAGGCGATGTCGCCGAGCGCGTTGATGTTGAAGCCCGTGGCCGAGACGATGATGTCGGCCTTGAGCTCGCGACCCGATTTCAGGCGGATACCCTCCGGCGTGAAGCGGTCGATCTCGTCGGTGACGACGCTGGCCTTGCCCTTGATCACGGCCTGGAACAGGTCGCCGTCGGGGACGAAGGCGATGCGCTGGCGCCAGGGCCGGTATCGCGGCGTGAAATGCTCCTTCACGGCCTCGTCGCCGAGGAAGGCGCGCACGCCGGCCAGCAGTTCGTCGCGGACGACTTCCGGCTCGTTGAAGGACCGCTCGGTGAACAGGGCCTGATCGTGCAGCAGCTTGCGGCGCACGATCTCGTGGATCCAGGTCTCGTCGATCTTCAGCTCACGCAGCGTGTCGGCCAACTCGTTGGCGTTGCGGCCGGGGATGAAGTAGGTCGGCGACCGCTGCAGCAGGGTCACATGCTTGCAGTCGTCGGCGATCGCCGGCAACACGGTCGCGGCGGTCGCGCCGGACCCGATGATGACGACGGTCTTGTCCTTGTAGTCGAGGTCTTCCGGCCAGGTCTGAGGATGGATGATCTGGCCCTGATAGTCCTCCATGCCCTCCCACTGCGGTGTGAAGCCGGCGTCGTGGCGGTAGTAGCCTTGGCACATCCACAGGAAGCTGGCGGTGATGGTTACGGTTTCGCCAGTGGCCTTCTTCACCGCCTCGATCGTCCAGCGGTTGGTCGCGCTCGACCAGGTCGCCTTGCGGATCGCGTGTCCGTAGCGGATGTGGCGGCCGAGGTCGTTCTCCTCGATCACCTCGCCCATGTAGGTCAGAATCTCCTGGGCGGTGGCGATCGGCGGGCCGACCCAGGGCTTGAAGTCGTAGCCGAAGGTGTAGAGGTCGCTGTCGGACCGGATCCCGGGGTATTTGTGCGTCAGCCAGGTGCCGCCGAAGCTGTCCAGCGTTTCCAGGACCACGAAGCTGTCGTTGGGCCGCTTCTTCGAAAGCCGCCAGGCCGCGCCGATGCCTGAAATGCCGGCGCCGACGATCAGCACGTCGAAATGCTCCACCGCGGCCGCGGTCGAACGGTCCTTCAAGGTCGATGTCGTCATCGCCCACTCCTCCCTCATTATGGTCTTTGCGCTATGTTATCGGCGATAACAGAGCGAGCCTTGACCTGGGTCAAGGGAGGACAAGGTCATTCCTCGTCCGGGCCCTCGCGAAGGTGGTCATCCAGGATGCGCGCGGCGTCGCCCATCGGGTCCTCGTACTGGCCTGAACGCAGGGTCCACCAGAAGGCGGCCAGGCCGGACAGCCCGAGCAACAGCGACAAGGGCGCGAGCATGTAGACGATGGTCATCGAGACCTCCCGACTCCGAGCCGCAGGGCGTTCAGGATCACGACCAGCGAGGACCCCGACATGGCGATGGCGGCCAGGAAGGGATTGACGAGGCCGAGGATCGCCGCCGGGGCCGCGACCACGTTGTACAGCGCCGAGAAGGCGAAGTTCTCCATCACCCGTCGGCGGGCCGCGCGGGCGACGCGGATGCTCTCAGGGATCGACCGGAGCGCTCCCTGCGAGAAGACCAGGTCGGCGGCGTTCTGGCTGGCGTCGACCGCCGAGCCGGGCGCCATGGAGGCGTGGGCCTTGGCGAGCGCGGCGGCGTCGTTGAGGCCGTCGCCGACCATCAGCACCTTTCGGCCGGACGCCTGCAGACGCTCGACGATGCCGACCTTGTCGAACGGCGTGACGCCGCAGATCCAGCGATCGACCCCGACAGCCTGCGCCGTCCGCGCGACGGGACCGGCGACATCGCCCGACACGATCTCCATCGCGATGCCGAGCGCCCGAAGCTCGGCCGCGGCGGCGGCCGCGTCGGCGCGCACGGAGTCCTCGAAGGCGAAGCGCACGCGCACGTCGTCGTCAAACCCGAACCACAGCTCCGTGTCGGACCCGTGCGGAGAATCCACGCCGACGAAGCTGGCTCGGCCGAGGCGGGCGTGGCGCCCGTCGATCATGCCCTCCACGCCCATGCCGGCGACTTCGACGACGTCGGTCGCGACCTCGCCGCAGCCGGCGGCGTCGGCGAGCGCGCGGGCCAGCGGGTGGCGGGAGGCCCGGGCCAGCGGCGCCGCCATGGCGACAACGGCCGCCGGCGCGTCGATCAGGCGGGGACGGCCTTCGGTCAGAACGCCGGTCTTGTCGAACACCACGTGATCGATCTCGGCCAGGCGTTCCAGCGCGGCGCCGGATTTCACCAGGACACCCATGCGGAACAGCCGGCCGCTGGCGACGATCTGCACGGCCGGGACCGCCAGGCCCAGGGCGCAGGGGCAGGTGACGATGAGCACGGCGGCGGCGCGCAGGATGGCCTCGCGCGGTCCCAGGCCGATCGCCCAGACGCCCACGAAGGCCAGCAGCGCCAAGCTGTGGACGATCGGCACATAGAGCGCTGCGGCCTTGTCGGCCAGGCGGACGTAGGAGGACTTGCTCTGGGCGCCCGCCTCCATCAGCCGCGCGATCTCGGCGATGGCCGAGTTCTCGGACCGGGCCTGGGCGCGCAGCACCAGCCGTCCCGACAGATTCAGGGCGCCGGCGTGCACGACCGATCCGGCGCGCACCGCGACCGGCGCCGTTTCGCCGCTGATCAGGGCGTTGTCGAGTTCGGAGGCGCCGCTCTCCACCAGGGCGTTGACGGGGATCCGATCGCCGGGGGCGACCGCCAGGGCGTCGCCGACCTCGACTTCGCCGACCGGCACGACGCGCTCCAGTCCGTCCGCGTCGATGCGCGTCGCCGCCGGCGATTGCAGGGCCAGCAGGTCCCGCGCGGCGCCGCGCGCCCGGACCCGGAGCTTGTGGTCCAGATATCGACCGATCAACAGCAGGAACAGCAGGGTGACGGCCGCGTCGAAATAGGCGTGCTCGCCGTGCTGGAACGTCTCGGAAAAGCTGACGATCAGGGTCAGGATGACGCCGATCGAGATCGGCACGTCCATGTTGGCGCGCCGCCGACGCAGGGAGGCCCAGGCGGAGCGGAAGAAGGGCATGCCGGCGAACAGGGCGCAGGGCGTCGCGACCGCCGCGGCGAACCAGTACATGACCTCGCGGGTCGCCGGCGAAAGCTCTTGGCCGAACACGCCCGCCCAGACCGGCACCGTGAACATCATGACGTTGCCGGCGCCGAAGCCGGCGACGCCCAGGGCCAGCGCCAGAGCGCGACCCTCGCGGTCCTCCTCGCGGATGGCCTGGGCGGGGTCGAAGGGCGTGGCCGGATAGCCGGCGCGATCGAGGGCGTCGATCACGGCGGCCGCGTCGCCGTCGGCGCCGGCGAAGGTCACCGCGAGCTTGCCGGTCGTCAGATTGAAGCGCGCGGCCTCGACGCCGATCGTCTCGCGCGCGGTCTTCTCGATCTTGGCCAGACAGGCGCCGCAGCGCGCACCCTTCACCAGCAGCTCAAGGCGACCGCGGTCGTCCTCGCCGCGCGCGACGAAGGCCGACAGATCGCGGGCCAGGACGGCGGTCACGGTCGCACCAGCCGGCGTTCGGCCTCGAAGCGGTCACCGCCCGGGCCCTCGGCCACGACACGAACGTCCCAGGCGCCGCCGGACGCGAACGGCGCGCCGTAGCGGCCGGCGCCGTCCGGCGTCAGCTTGATCACGCGCCGTCCCTGCTCGGTGGCCGGGCGCTCCAGCGTGGCGGTCACGCCGAGGCCCTCAATCGGCCGGCCCGCCGGGTCGGAGATCGTCACGCTCAGGCGGCCGCCTTCATCGCCGATGGAGGCGGTCCAGCCCAGCGCGTCCTGACGCGCCTTCTGGGCGAGCGTCTTGTTGTAGGCGAGGCCAGCCTCGTAGGGATTGGAGGCCACCTGCCCGGAGAAGGTGCGGTAGGCGAGAACGACAAAGGCGACGTCGGTGGCGATGATGATCCCGAAGAACAGGATCAGGCTGACCAGGACGTGCCATCCCTTGATCGTGAAGCTGGGCTTGTCTGCGACTGCGGTCATCGGGCGTTGGCCTCCCCAGACAGGAAGATGGAGCGGACGGTGACGGATTCGCCGGCCGCTTCGGCCTTGAAGCGCATCGGCAGGTTGGGCGCGGTGATCGCCTCGCCCTTGAGGGTGACGAAGACCCGGACGGCCCGAACCTCGTCCGGCTGCACGACCACGCTCAGCGCCCCGCGTGAAGCGTCCTCGCCGGGCGTCTTCAGCAGGGCGCCGGGCAGGCCTTCCGCCGTGACCCTGTAGGTGCGCGGCTCGAAACCGCGGTTGGTGATCTTGAGCGTATAGCCGTTGCGGATCGACCCGTCGTGAAGCCGCACGAAGGTGGGATTGCGGTCGCGAAGCGCGTGCAGGTCGATCGAGGTCCGGTGCGTCAGCCCCCAGATCATCACGCCGCTGATTAGCGAGAGCGCGACTGCGTAGAAGACGGTCCGTGAGCGGATAAAACGGTACAGGCCCTTATGTTCTCCGGTCTCGCGGGAAGCCACGGCGTGATCGGTGTCGTAGGAGATCAGACCCTTGGGCCGTCCCACGCGCTGCATGATCTCGTCGCAGGCGTCGATGCAGAGGCCGCAGTTGATGCACTCCAGCTGGGCGCCGTCGCGAATGTCGATGCCCATCGGGCAGACCACGACGCACTGGTTGCAGTCGACGCAGTCGCCGCGGCCTTCCCAGGATTGGTTCTTCTTGTGCGGTCCGCGCGGCTCGCCGCGGTCGCGGCGATAGGTCACCTGCAGCGAATGCTTGTCGAGCATCGCGCCCTGGATGCGGGGCCAGGGGCACATGTAGGTGCAGACCTGCTCGCGCATCGTGCCGGCGAAGGTGTAGGTCGTCGCGGTCAGCACGGCGCAGGAGATGTAGGCCGTCGCGGGGCCCTGGCCGATCCAGAAATCCCGGATCAGGGTCGGCGCGTCGTGGAAGTAGAAGATCCAGGCCCCGCCGGTGCCGAAGGAGATCCCCAGCCAGACCAGGTGCTTGCCGGTCTTGCGCCACAGCTTGTCGAAGCTCATCGGCGAGGCGTCGAGCTTCATGCGCGCGTTGCGGTCGCCCTCGAAGAGCCGCTCGACGGCGATGAAGAGGTCGGTCCAGACGGTCTGCGGGCAGGCGTACCCGCACCACAGCCGCCCGAAGAGCGCCGTGGTCAGGAACAGCGCCAGCGCGGCCATCACCAGCAGGCCGGTGATGAAGTAGACCTCCTGAGGCCACAGCTGGATGAAGAAGAAGTAGAAGCGCCGGCCCGTGAAGTCGACCAGCACGGCCTGGTCGGGCAGGGCGCCCGGGCGTTCCCAGCGAAGCCACGGAACGATGTAGTAGACCGCCAGGGTGAGAATGAGCAGCGCCCATTTGATCATCCGCCAGCGGCCGTGAACCAGCTTGGGATAGATCGGCGTCCTGGCCTTGTAGAGCCCGCCGCCGCCGCCGGCTTTCTTGCGCGCGGAAGCGGCGGCGGAGACCGGACCCTGGCCCTGGGGGGCCGGGTTGGTAGGCGAAGTCCGGTCGATTACGACGGTCACGACAGTTACTGGCCCGAGTTAGCGTGGATGTAGACGGCGATGGCCTTGATGGTCTCGGGGTCGAAACGTTGCCCCCAGGCCGGCATCACGCCGCCGCGGCCGTTGTGGATCTGACCCGAGATCGCGGCGCGGTCGGAGCCGTAGAGCCACTCCGCGTCGGTCAGGTCAGGGGCGCCGACGGCCTGGTCGCCCTTGCCGGCCGGACCATGACAGCTTGAGCACTGGTCGGCGTAGAGCTGGGTCGCCCGGCCGACGGCGGCCCGGTCCGCGGGGCGGCCCGACAGCGCGACCACGTACTCGGTCACGTCGGAAACCTGGCGGGCGTCGAGCATGCCGTCGCGCCCGAAGGCCGGCATCTGCGAGACCCGCGCGGCCGGATCGCCGGAGCGAATGCCGTGACGTAGGGTCGTGGCGATGTCTTCCAGGTTGCCGCCCCAGAGCCAGACGTCATCCCGCAGGTTGGGATAGCCCTTGGCGCCGGCGCCGCCCGGCCCGTGACAGGTCGCGCAGTTGTCGCCGAAGGCCGATTGCCCGACCGAGAGGGCGTAGGCCTGGAGGGCCGGATCACTCTCGATCTGTTGCAGCGTGGCGTCCCGGAGCTTGGCGCCGTTGATGCCGCGCTGGGTCTTGAGATCGGCGAGGGCCTGGGCGACTTCCTGCCGGTCGGACTTGCCGAGCAGGCCCTGGGTGTAGCCGCTGATGCCAGGCCAGGCCGGCATCGCCACCCAGTAGCCGATACTGAACAGGACGCAGGCCCAGAACACCCACAGCCACCACCGCGGCAGCGGATTGTCGAGTTCCCGAATGCCGTCCCATTCGTGGCCCGTGGTCTCGACGCCGCTGACGGCGTCGGTTTCGCGTTGATGTTCGCTCATTGGTCGTCGTCCGCGAGAGGGAGGTGCTTGGCGCGCGCGAAGGCTTCGCGGTTGCCTGGCCAGAAGGCGTAGGCGCAGCCGGCAAGGAAGATCAGACCGAAGTAGATCAGCCCTCCCTGCTGGGCGATGCGGGCGATGGTTTCGTAGGTCATGCGTCGCCCTCCCTAGCGCTGGTTGGCGGGCGCGGCCGCCTCATAGGTGCGGAAGTCGACGAGGGTGCCGAGCATCTGCAGGTAGGCGATCAGGGCGTCCATCTCGGTGATCCGGTCAGGATCGCCGTCGAAATCCCGGTTCACGACCTTGGCGCCGTAGCGCTTGCGGAGGGCGACCGCGTCCGTGGAGAACGGATCGGCCTGGGCCTCCAGGTCGGTGACCGCGTTGTCGAGCGCGGCCTGGGTGTAGGGAACGCCCAGGGCGGTCATGGCCTGCATCTTCTCGCGGATGTCCCGGACCGACAGCTCCTTGTTCGCCAGGAAGGCGTAAGGCGGCATCACCGACTCGGGAACGACCGAGCGCGGGTCGACCAGGTGGTCGCGGTGCCAAGCGTCGGAGTACTTGCCGCCCACGCGGGCCAGATCCGGCCCCGTGCGCTTGGAGCCCCACTGGAACGGGTGGTCGTACATGCTCTCGGCGGCGAGGCTGTAGTGGCCGTAGCGCTCGACCTCGTCGCGCAGCGGGCGGACCATCTGCGAGTGGCAGGTGTAGCAGCCCTCGCGGATGTAGATGTCGCGGCCCGCCAGTTCGAGCGGGGTGTAGGGACGGACGCCCTCCACCTTCTCGACCGTGCTCTGCAGCCAGAACAGGGGCGCGATCTCGACCAGGCCGCCAACCGAGACGACCAGAACGATGCCGATGATCAGCAGGAGCGAGTGACGCTCAAGCTTTCCGTGATGTTTCCAGACACTCATGTCGCCGACCTCACGCGGCTGCCGGCAGCGGCGCGGCGAGCGCGTCGTTGCGGTCGACGGACGGCAGTTTCACCGTGCGCCACAGGTTGAAGATCATGATGAAGACACCAGACAGGAACATCAGGCCGCCCAGGGTGCGGATGATGTTCTCGACATGCTTGGCCGAGACTGTCTCGATGAAGCTCCAGGCGAGGAAGCCCTCGGGCGTGTATTCCCGCCACATCAGGCCTTCCATGATGCCGGAGACCCACATCGCGCAGATGTAGAGCAGGATGCCGGTGGTCGCGATCCAGAAGTGCCACTCGACCAGGCGGTTCGAGTACAGGCGCTCCTTGTTCCACAGCCACGGGACCAGGCAGTACATCGCGCCGAAGCTGATGAAGCCCACCCAGCCGAGCGCGCCGGAGTGCACGTGGCCGATGGTCCAGTCGGTGTAGTGGCTGAGGGCGTTGACCGCCCGGATCGACATCACCGGACCTTCGAAGGTCGACATGCCGTAGAAGGCGATCGAGACCACCATCATCCGCACGACCGGGTCGGTGCGCAGCTTGTCCCAGGCCCCCGACAGGGTCATCAGGCCGTTGATCATGCCGCCCCAGCTGGGCATCCACAGCATGATCGAGAAGGTCATGCCCAGGGTCTGCGCCCACTGCGGCAGCGCCGTGTAGTGCAGGTGGTGCGGACCGGCCCAGATGTAGATGAAGATCAGCGCCCAGAAGTGCACGATCGACAGGCGGTAGCTGTAGACCGGCCGCTCAACCCGCTTGGGCACGAAGTAGTACATCATGCCCAGGAAGCCGGCGGTCAGGAAGAAGCCGACCGCGTTGTGGCCGTACCACCACTGGGTCAGGGCGTCCTGCACCCCCGAGAACAGGCTGTAGCTGCGGTGGTTCAGCAGTCCGACCGGCAGGGCCAGGTTGTTGACGACGTGCAGCAGCGCGACCGTCACGATGAAGGCCAGATAGAACCAGTTGGCCACGTAGATGTGGGGTTCCTTGCGCTTCCAGATCGTGCCCAGGAAGACCAGCAGGTAGGCGACCCAGACCACGGTCAGCCAGAGGTCGACCAGCCATTCCGGTTCAGCGTACTCCCGCGACTGCGTGATCCCGGTCACATAGCCGGTGGCCGCCAGCACGATGAACAGCTGATAGCCCCAGAATACGAACCAGGGCAGCAGGCCGCCGAACAGTCGCGCCCGGCAGGTGCGCTGCACGACGTAGAAGGACGTGCAGATCAGGGCGTTGCCGCCGAAGGCGAAGATCACGCCCGAGGTGTGCAGCGGCCGCAGGCGGCCGAAATTCAGCCAGCCCGCTTCCGGAAAATAGAAGAGGGTCGGCCAGGAAAGCTGCGCGGCGATGACCACGCCCACCAGCATGCCGACCGCCGCCCAGAACATGGTGGCGATCACGCCGGCGCGGACGACGCCGTCCATGTAGCGGGCCGGAGAGTCGCGGAACAGCCCGCCACTCACGCCCGCGGTAAGCGCGAAGCCCGCCAGCACCGCCGCCGCGACGAATATCATCGCCTGGAAGCGGAACAGCGGATCGTCCGTGAACATCGCGCCGAGGAAAAAGAGGAAGCCGCCCAGGACGACGGCGACCAGCATCGCTGGCCCGCCCGGCGTCGCGCCGGCTGATTTTGATAATTGGCTCATTGGCCCTTCGTAGCCCCCACAGGGTTGTCCGGCCCGGGCCTAGACCCCCCACCGAGCCGTCGCCTTGATCCATATCAAGGCCGCATCCGCGCGAGGACGCGATGGTGAGACGACACCAATGGAGAGTCTCATGAACATCCGTGCACTGGCGGCCAGGGCCCCGATGGAGATGATCACGCTGCACAGCGGCGCTGGCGCGCTGCTGCTGTGGCTGGCCGTGCTGTGGACCGAAGCGCCCCGGTGGGCCTATGGGCCGATCTGCGGCGAGGCGACCGGCCTGCTGGGGCACTGTCCCCTGTGCGCGCCCGCCGCGGTCCTGACCCTCGTCAGCCTGACCGGCGCGGCGCGGCTCTATCAACTGGTCGGGCGCGACTAGACCGTGGCTTCTTGCAGAACCGTCGAGCGGAGGGGCCCCGCGCCCCTCGACAGGGCTTGTCGCAGAATCCGGTCTGCGCCGGCGGTCTCGACCTTCATGCGCCAGCAGCCGAGGCGCCGGGCCAGATCCGACAGCGCGCTGACCAGGGCCCGGACGGCCGGCGTCGAATCGATCAGCGAGACCGCCACCACCCGTTCAACCCACAAGGTTCGGCCCGGGCAAAGGTCGGTGCGAATCTCGTACGGCGCGAAGCCCACGATGCGCCCGGCCCCATCGCGGGCGAGCAAGGCTCCGCCCGCGCCGCGACTCGTGCAGGTCCATCTGCGTACGAGCTGGCGCCAGCGGGACGCCGTCAGGTCGGGAAAGGCCAGCCTGGCCAGCCCGAACGCCGCGTCGGCGTCCGCGGCCGACATCATCGAAACAGAAATCGTGGACCTTGCGTCGCTCATGAGTTTGATCTTGCTCGGCGTCGCCGCCGATTGCGTTGACCTGCGTCAAGACAGCGCGCGGGAGCGCCAGACATGATCACCTTGGATTCCGGAACCAACTGCGGCTCCGCCGCCGGGGCGGATGTCTGCGCGACCTGCTCTGCCCGACACCTCAGCGTGTGCTCGGTGCTGCGGGACGAGGGCCTGCGCAAGCTGAACGCCGCGTCCGATCATGCGACCTTCCGGCCAGGCGACGTGCTGGTGCGCGAGGGGGACCCGGCGACTCACCTGTTCAACATCACGGCGGGCGACGTGCGCGTGCACAAACTGCTCGCCGACGGGCGGCGCCAGATCGTGGGCTTTCTCTCGGCCGGCGACTTCCTCGGTCTCGCCAGCGGCGACCGCTACGCCTTTTCCGCCGAAGCCTTGACCGCGGGGTCCGCCTGCCGGTTCCGCAAGGTCGACTATCGGCGCCTGCTGGCGGAAATGCCGGACCTTGAGCATGCGCTGCTCGATCGCGCCGCGCATGAGCTCAAGGCGGCTCATGATCAGATGCTTCTGTTGGGCCGAAAGACCGCGATGGAGCGACTTGCGTCGTTCCTGGTCGGCCTGTCGGAGCGAAGCCTGCGCGCCACCGGCGACGGCAGGATGGTCTCCCTGCCGATGACCCGCGCGGAAATGGCCGACTATCTCGGCCTGACGACCGAGACCGTCAGCCGCAACACCACGCGCCTGAAGACGCGCGGCGTGATCCGGCTGCTTTCGATGCATAGCCTCAGAATCGAGAAGCCCGGCGAGCTTCTGCAGCTCGCCGGGCTCGACCCCGAGGCGGATGGAGGCGGTTAGAATTTCCGCCCGAGGCCGACCGAGACGACCCACGGATCCAGCGTCACCGCCGACTTCAGCGTGCCGTTGTTGATGCTGGCGTCGGTTTCGAAGAACACCTTCTTGGCGTCGACGTTGATCGACCAGGGGCCCTGGACGGCGACATCGACGCCGGCTTGCAGCGAGTAGCCGAAGCCATTGTCCAGATCGACCTTGAAGCCGTTCTTGTCGCTGCCGTTGTAGAACAGCATGTAGTTCACGCCGGCGCCGACGTAGGGGCTGACCCGCGCGGCCGGCAGCGGGTGATACTGGACCGAGACCACCGGCGGCAGCACCCAGGTTTCGTGCACGCGCACGGGGGTCGGGCCGCCGACGGCGTCGATTTCGTGCTTGGAGGTGCCGAGGATCACTTCCACCGCGACCTTGTCGGTCAGGAAGTAGGAGATGCCCAGGCTCGGGATGGTGTCATCGCTGACGGCGGCGGCCAGGCCGGTCGGCGCGCCAGCGGCGGTCAGGATCGGTCCCGATTCGTCAGGCGCGACCGTGGTGGCGCGGAAATTCACCAGCCACGAACCCGCGGCCTTGGGCTGAAAATCTTCGGCGCCAGCCGCCGAAGCGCCGGCCAGCAGCGCGACGGCAGCGGCGGCGGCGAACAGAGTTCTCATTGTTATCCCCTTGTTTTCTGGCGGCTTTGACCGCCTCGCAACTCCTTCATACGCGCCCCGGCGCGACATTCCCTGACCTGGATCAATGGTTGCGCGCCGGACGAAAAAAAGCCCCCGGCAGCAGGGCTGACCGGGGGCAGGCCGGAGTGTGTTGGAGGTGGGCCGGCTATTCGGCGGCCATCGCCCGCGGCGTGACGGGGAGGGGCTTTTCGAGCGTCGCCCAGTCGATCAGACCGTCGTGCACTTCGTCCTCGAACCGCAGGACGCCGAGCGCCTCGAACTTCGGACGCACGCTCTCGGTCAGCAGGCCGATCCGCTTGAGGTTGGGAATCATCCGGGCGAACAGGAAGTCGCGGAAGGCGCCGCCCGCCTGGGCGTTGTGGTTGATCTCGCGGGCTTCCTCCAGGGTGAACCCGTACTCCTGGGGCACGTCGACGCTGAACAGCCGCTCGCGCATGATGAGGCAGGCCTCGTAGGCGAACTGGGCGCGTTCCTCGATCTCGTGCTCTGGAAGGGCGCGGATCCAGTCCTCGAGGTAGTTCACGCCGAACGCCACGTGACGGCCTTCGTCGCGCATCACCAGCTCCAGGATCTGCCTGAGCAGCGGATCGCGCGTGCTCTGGGTCATCGCCTGGAAGGCGGCCAGGGCCAGGCCCTCGATCAGCACCTGCATGCCGATGAACTTCAGATCCCAGCGCTCGTCGGTGAGCACCTTGTCGAGCAGCAGCTTCAGGTTCGGGTTGATCGGGTAAACGAGCTTGCAGCGCTCGCTCAGGTACTTGTGGAACACCTCGACGTGGCGGGCCTCGTCGAAGGTCTGCGAGGAGGCGTAGAGCTTGGCGTCGTAAGTGGGCGCGCAGCTGACCAGCTGGCTGGCGACCAGCATCGCACCCTGCTCGCCGTGCAGGAACTGCGACAGGGTCTGGGCGTGGCTGCGCCAGGCGAAGTCGAGCTTCTGCTGCTGGGTCAGGGCCTCGTACTTGGGGTGGCCGGCGAAGGCGTTCTGGGCAGGATCGTTGGGGAACTCCGACTTCGAGAAGGGCACGTCCCAATCGACGTCCATCTGGGCGTCCCAGTTGAAGCGCTTGCCCAGCTCATAGAGCTTCCGGATGCGGGCGTTGGCGTCCCGATAGTCCCAGTTGTAGGATCCAGTCAGCGGCGTGCGGAAGATCTCGCGGATCACCTCGACATCTTCAGGGGTGAGCTGGTCGGTCAGCTCGTTGTCGAAGGCCTGGACCTCGCGCGGCGGATGATCGACTTGATGAACATTCAGCATGTGGCGCTTCTTCCCTTTTTGTCCGCCGCCTCAAAGGTGACGCTGGCGTCATTTTTGAGGGCGAAGTCCGGCTCGGGTCGTTGACCTGGATCAAGACCGACGGCCGCGGGAATTGATCGGCGTCAAGGAACAGCCGCGCGGAGCGCGGTAGGGAAGCCCGTTGGCCGCAGTTGGCGCGGCGACCTTCCGACTTGGACTTGTTCGACCGTGACCCAAAGCCTGTCGTCCGCTGCTTCCCGCGACGCATTGATCGCTCGCTATGACGGACGCGCGCCGCGCTACACCAGCTACCCGACCGCTGTGCAGTTCACCCCCGAGGTCGACGCCGACGAACACCGCGCCTGGCTGGGCGCGCTCGATCCCGCGCAGGCGGTGTCCCTCTACTTCCACATCCCCTTCTGCGCGCGGCTCTGCTGGTATTGCGGTTGCCATACGCGCGCCACCACGCGGACGGCGCCGGTCACCGACTACGTCGATGGACTGATCGAGGAGCTGGCGCTCGTCGAGGCCGCGCTGCCGGGGCGTCTGCGGGCGCGGGAGGTTCATCTCGGCGGCGGGACGCCGAACATGCTCTCGCGCGATGACATGACGCGTCTGTTCGCGGCCTTGCGTCACGTCTTCCAGCTCTCGCCAGGCGCGGCGGTCGCGGCCGAGCTCGATCCCGCGGTCCTGACGAGAGACTGGGTCCAGGCGGCCGCGTTCCACGGCCTGAGCCGGGCGAGCGTCGGAGTCCAGGATCTTTCGCCGCGAGTCCAACAGGCCGTGAACCGCCCCGAGTCGTTCGAGATGATCGAGCGAGCCGTTGGTTGGCTGCGCGAGGCCGGCGTGCTCTCGATCAATCTCGACCTGATGTACGGCCTTCCGCGTCAGCGGGTGACGGATGTGGTCGCCACCCTGGACCAGGTCGTGAAGTTGCGGCCCGAGCGGCTGGCGCTATTCGGCTACGCCCACGTTCCTTGGATGAAGTCGAACCAGCAATTGATCCGCGAAGCCGATCTGCCGGGCCCGTCCGAGCGATTCGAACAGTCCGAAGCAGCGGCGGAGAAGTTGGCGGCGGAAGGCTACGTCCGCATCGGTCTCGACCACTACGCCCTGCCGGACGACGAACTGGCGATCGCGCTGGCCGAGCACCGCCTGCATCGCAACTTCCAGGGCTACACCACCGACGCCAACGCCGTGCTCATCGGTCTGGGCGCGTCGTCGATCAGCAAGCTGCCGCGCGGTTTCGTGCAGAATCACGCGCAGGAACGGCTGTGGCGCGAAGCCATCAACGCCGGGCGCCTGCCGACCGCCCGGGGCGTGGCCCTGACGGCGGAGGATCGCTTCCGCGGAGAGATCATTGAGTCGCTGATGTGCGATCTCGCCGTGGATCTTGACGCGGTGCGCGCGCGCCATCGGCAGGCCGCCACGGACCTTCCCGACCTCGGCCTGTCGTTGCGGCGGCTTGCGCCCTTCGTCGAGGATGGTCTGGTGGTGGCCGAGGGTGGGCGCGTGGCTGTGACCGAGGTCGGGCGTCCGCTCGTTCGGTCCGTCGCGGCGACCTTCGACGCCTACTTCGACCCCGAGGCGGTTCGCCACTCGAGGAGTGTCTGATGGCCCGTCGGGTGCTGGTCATCAATGGACACCCTGACCCGTCGGGAGAGCGGTATTGCACCGCGGTCGCGGCGGCCTATCTGCGCGGCGCGAACATGGCCGGTCACCAGATTCGGCGCGTGGACGTCGGCGTCCTGGACTTGCCGCCCGTGAAGTCGCCGGCCGAATTCACCGCCGAGCCGTGCGACGCCGCCAAGTCGGCGCAGGACGCCATCCGATGGGCCGAACATGTGGTCGTGGTCTACCCCCTGTGGCTGGGGGCGCCGCCGGCCGTTCTGAAGGCCTTTTTCGAGCAGGTCTTCCGGTACGGTTTCGCGGTGGGCCGGCCGGGCTCGGGCAAGCTGGGACTGCTGCGCGGTCGCACCGCGCGGGTGATCGTGACCATGGGAATGCCGGCGCCGATCTTCAGCTCCATGTTCGACGGCGCCGGGCTGAAGTGCCTCACGCGCGGCATGTTGCGACTGGCCGGGTTCCGGGTGAGGAGCACGATCATCGGCGGCGTCGAAAGCTCGGTCAGCCGTCGGAGGGACTGGCTTCGGCGGATCGAGGCGTTGGGCGCCCGCGCGGGTTAGGACGCGAAGAATTCTCGGGAACGTTGATCAATGTCAAAGCGGAGGGCGTCGGCGCCTGCTTTTATGATCACAGGTCCACAGACCTGGAATTGAGTAAAGCGGGCGCGGCTCCCATCCCCCCGACAGCCGTTGTCCGCATTGGGCGCTCTCGTCCCCCGGGAGCGCCCAAATCTTTCCCGGACCCTGTTCCGGGGCCCTGCCTGGTCGGCCGCCTGATCCGCGACTCAGAGCCCGGCCGCCAGCGCCAGCCGCATTAGGTCGGAAAGGGTCCGCGCTCCGGTCTTGGACATCAGGTTTGCGCGATAGACCTCTACCGTTCGGGGACTGATGTCGAGTTCATGGGCGATCACCTTGTTCGCCTTGCCGGCCACCACGCCCATCAGCACGTCGCGCTCCCTTGGCGAGAGGGCGGCGAGTCGCTGTTCGGCTTCCTGGCGGGCGGCGTCGGCGAAGCCATCGGGATCGACGGGCTCCATGGCCGCGCGAATCGACCGGAGCAGGGTCTCGTCGCTGAAGGGCTTCTCGATGAAGTCCCGCGCCCCGGCCTTCATCGCCTCTACCGCCAGCGGAACATCGCCATGGCCGGTCATGACGATCACCGGCCATCCCCGGCCAAGGTCCTGAATTCGTCGCACGAGATCCAGTCCGCTCATGCCGGGCATTCGCACGTCGGTGACGATGCAGCCCGCCGCGAAGCTCCCGGCCCCCTTCAGAAAGGCCTCCGCCGACGGATAGAGGCGCGTCGAGAAGCCTTCGACGCCAAGCAGGAAGGCCAGCGAGTCGCGCATGGCGTCATCGTCGTCGATGACGTGGACGATGGGCGTTTCACTCGACAAGTTCGCTCTCCCGATCAGCGAGCGGCAGCGTGAAGGAGAACACCGCGCCGCCTTCCTCCCTGGCCTCGACCCAGATCCGGCCTCCGTGCGCCTCGATGATCGTTCGGCAGATTGAAAGCCCCACGCCCATGCCCTGCGCTTTCGAGGTGACGAACGGCTGGAACAGGCGGTCGGCGACCTCCGGACTGATCCCCGGGCCGGTATCGGCGACGCGGACCAGAACCATGTCGTCCTCGCCGCGCTCGACGGAAATGACAAGATCCTTCCGCTGCGAATGCGCCATCGCGTCAACGGCGTTGCGGATGAGGTTCAGCGCCACCTGCTGGATCTGGATCTTGTCGACGATCACCGCCCCGGCCTTGCGCGAGAAGCGCAGGGTCACCCGCACGCCCTGTTCGCGGGCGCCGACCAGCGCCAGGGCGCTCGCCTCTTCCATCAGTCGCGCGGGATCCTCCACGGCGCGATCGATTTCTCCCTTGGCGACGAACTCTCGCAGACGCTTGATGATGTCGCCGGCTCGCACGGCCTGCTCGCTGGCCTTCTGAAGGGCTTGCCGCAAGCGGTCGCGGTCGACGGTTTCCGCATCCAGCAGCGTGGCCGAACCGCGCATGTAGTTGCTCACGGCCGAGAGCGGCTGGTTGAGCTCGTGGGCCAGGGAGGAGGCCATCTCGCCCATCGCCGTCAGGCGCGAGACATGCACCAGTTCAGACTGCAGTTCCTGGAGCCTTCGCTCCTGGTCGCGCCGCTCGGTGAGATCGCGCACGAATCCCGTGAAGAACTGCTCGCGGCCGGCCAGCGCCTCGCCGACGGCCAGTTCCATCGGGAAGGTCGAACCGTCCTTGCGTTCGCCGACGACGATGCGCCCGATGCCGATGATGCGCCGTTCGTTCGTGGCCAGGTATCGCCCGACGTAACCGTCGTGTTCCTCCCTGAAGGGGGACGGCATCAACATGTTGACGTTGCGCCCGATCGCTTCCTCCGCGGACCAGCCGAACAGGCGCTTGGCCGCCGCGCTGAAGGACCGGATGATGCCATTGCTGTCGATGACGATCATGGCCTCCGGCACCGTGTCGAGGATCGACTGCAGGTGGGCTTGCCTCGCCCGGGCGTCGGCGCCGTCGATGCGTCGGCGCTCGCCGGCCAGCCCCACGAGCGGGCCCGTCACGGCGAAGATGGCGAGCTGCAACAGACTCCCGACCTGGAGGGCTTCTCCCCGGAGCACCAGCAGGCTGGCGACAAGTCCAAGGGCCGTGGCCGTCAGCGTCGGCGACAGGCCGCCGATCGCCGCGGCGGCGATCAGGACGGGAACATGGGCGATCGGCGCGGCGCCGCCATGCCACGAGAAGATGAGCTGGTGCACAAATCCCGTAAGCGCGGAGCCGCCGATCGCGACGCCGTGGGCCATCAGCCGGGATGACGGAGCCTGGCCGGGTCGCCCAAGCTCCGGTGTATTCGTCGGGTCAGGCATGGATCCGCCGCAGGTACTCCTACGGGTGATCTAGCACGATGCTCCGCGACGAACGAAGGATGATGTGATCAGGCGGCGGCCAGACGGCGGAGGCCGACCGCATTGCGGAGGCGGAAACGCCGGCAACCCAGGAATTCGACGACGCCCTCGGACTGCAGCTGCGAAATCATGCGCGACACGGTCTCGATCGTCAGGCCGAGGTAGTCGGCCATGTCCTGGCGGCCCATGGGCAGGTCGGTGATCTCCTGGCCAGAGCGGGCGGCGAGGTCGGAAAGGAAGGCGGCGACCTTCTCGCACGCGGTCTTGCGGCCGAGCAGCAGCAGGTGTTCCTGCGTCCGCTCAAGCTCGCGGATGGTGCCGTCCCAGATCGCCCGCTCGACATCGGCGACGCCGTCGCCGCCACGCCGCAACGACGATCGACGGACAGCAAGGACTTCGCACTCCGTCAGCGCTTCGGCCGAGTAGCGATGCAGGTCGCCGCTTTCCAGTCCGAAGACGTCGCCCGGGTAATAGAAGCCGCCGATCTGGCGACGCCCGTCGCGGTCCAGGCGGGTGGTCCGCACGACCCCGGAGACCAGAAGGAAGACCTCGTCGGCCTCCTCGTCCTGGAGGTAGATCTCCCGATCCGCCTCAAGCCGGCGCTGGGCGCCGGAGACGATCTGCCACGGCGCGTGCGGCAGCGGGAAATTGCGGCTGATCGAAATGACCTGGGCGTTCACGGATGCCTCCCTCGATGAAACCGAGGGTATGCGAGTGCGGCGGAATGGAAATTCGGGTCGACACCCTAAGGGAGTCTACGTAGGCGCGCCGGTCGATGGTCGGCGCACCGCCGATTGACGACGATCAAAGCGCTCCGGTTCGCCAGACGGCAACCTGCCCTCGAACCGGAGGGCTATCCATGAGCTACCGTGACATCCTCGTGCAGATTGACGAATTGCAGGCGTCCGCTGACCGGGCCGCGGCGGCGGCGAAACTCGCCGCGGACTCGGGCGCCCACCTGACGGGCGTTTTCCTGACGTCCGACTTCCTGCGCAGCTACATGGCCGGCGAGGCCGTGGCCTATTTGCCCCAGCAGACGCTTGAGCTTCTCCTGCGGGACCATGCCGCCGGCGTGGCCAAGGCGTCGGAATCGGCGCGGGAAATCTTCGAGGCCGCCGCGCGCGACGCCCGCGTCGACTCGTCCTGGTTGACCCTTGAGGGCGACGACGCCGTGCGGCTTTCGGAGGCCGCGCGGCGGTTCGACCTCGTCATCATGCCGCCGAAGGTCACCGCCAGCCTGGGCTGGCGGCGGCTGTCGGCCGCGGACGTCGCGCTGGCCAGCGGCGGGCCGGCGTTGATCCTTCCCCGCCAGCCGACGTCGCTCACGATCGGCGAACGGATCCTCGTGGCCTGGAAGGGCACTCGAGAATCCGCGCGGGCCCTTCGCGACGCCTGGCCGCTGATCACCGGGGCGAAGGATGTTCATGTGCTGGTCGTGGCGCCGGAGGGCGAGGGCGGTCCCGAGGGCCTGCTGCAACGCCACCTGGAGCGGCATGGCTGCGAAGCCAACATCATCGTCGACCACAGTCCCGATGCTTCGGCGGCCGATATCCTGCGCCGACAGGCGAAGGCCCTGGACGTCGATCTGGTGGTCATGGGGCTCTACGGCCGGCCTCGGCTGCAGGAAGTGATCCTGGGCGGAGTCAGCCACGACCTGCTCGGCGATCCGCCGGCCGCCCTGTTCATGTCGCACTAGCTCAGACGACCATCAGCCAGGATCGCCTGAGTGGCGCGGGCTCCGACGTGTCGGGCGCCCGCGCCGTCAGCGGGCCGTGTAGCCGCCGTCGATCACCAGCTCGGCGCCGGTGACGAACTTCGATTCATCGGACGCCAGGTAGACGACGCCCCAGGCAATATCGTCGGGTTCGCCCATGTGACCCAGGGGATGCAGCGCCGCGACCTGGTCGCGTGCGGCATCCTTGTCCTCCATCGTCGCAAGATGGTGCTCGACCATGGGCGTGACGATGAAGCCAGGGTGGATCGAGTTCACACGGATTCGGTCCGGCGCGTAGAGCAGGGCGTCGGTCTTGCTCATCAGGCGCACGGCGCCCTTGGAGGCGTGATAGGGCGGCACATCGGCTCCGCCGACCAGGCCGTAGATCGACGACAGGTTGATGATGCTGCCGCCGCCGGCGCGCTTCAGATGCGGAACCGCGTGCTTGGTGCAGAAGAACACGCCCTTGACGTTGATCGCCTGAACCCAGTCCCATTCAGCTTCGGTGATTTCGTGGGTCGGCTTGTTCACGCCGGCCACGCCCGCGTTGTTCACCAGGATGTCGATCCGCCCGAAGCGCGCGACCACGTCCCCCATGACCTCGGCCACCCGGGCCTCGCTGGACACGTCGCAGCGCCAGTACTCGGCCTTGCCGCCTCGCGTCTGGATGGTCCGCGCCAGCTCGGCGCCGGGGTCATCCAGCATATCCAGGATGGCGACGGCGGCGCCCTCTTGGGCCATGCGCTCGGCCGCGGCGCGACCCAGTCCGAGCGCCCCGCCGGTGACGATGGCGACCTTGCCCGCAAGTCTGTTCATGGCGATCCTCCGTGGTCCGGCCGCGCCGGATGTCCCGCCCCGCTCGGATCATCACGGGGCGGTTCTCCGGGCGCCTTGATATGCCTCAAGGCCCTGGAAGCGGGGCCAGGTCATTTTCGTTGCGTGGTTGGGAGTCGGGTATGAGCGCCTTGAGCAGCAAGAAGACGGGCGCGGCCCCCGGCGGGTCCGGCGTGAGCGGCGTGCTGAAGGCTCGTGCGCTCGGTCTCGACAGCTTCCGCGAGAATGTCGTCGTCCTCGCCCGCTGCAGCACCGTGCTGCGGCCCGAGCGTCTCCGCGGCTCGCGAAAGGTCGAGCTGCGGGCGGCGGGACGCACGCTGCTGGCGTCGACGATGATCGGCGACGACGACCTGCTGCACCCAGACGAAATCGGGTTGCCGCAGCCGCTCTTCCGGCGGCTCGGGGTCAAGGCCGGCGATCCGATCCAGGTCGCGCCCGCCCGCCCGCCGCGAAGCCTCTCGGCCATTCGCGCCAAGGTCGACGGTCTGACGCTGGATGACGAGACCCTGGCCGCCGTCGCCCGCGACCTCGCCGATCATCGCTGGAGCGACATGGACGTCACCGCGTTCCTGATCGCCTGCGCCCGCTTCATGTCCCCCGAGGAGACCCTTGGCCTGACGCGGGGCATGATCGCCGCCGGATCGCGGCTCGACTGGAACGGCCGGCAGGTCGTGGACAAGCACTGCATCGGCGGCATTCCCGGAAACCGCACCTCCCTGATCGTGACGCCCATCGTCGCCGCCCACGGCCTGACGATGCCAAAGACCTCGTCCCGCGCCATCACGTCGCCGGCCGGCACCGCCGACACGATGGAGGTCCTTGCCCGTGTCGACCTGTCCGAACAGGAGATGCGCGCGGTGGTCGAAACCTGCGGCGGATGCATCGTCTGGGGCGGGCGGGTGAACTTGTCGCCCGCGGACGATGTGTTGATCTCCGTCGAGCGGCCGCTGTCGATCGACACGCCCGAGCAGATGGTCGCCTCCATCCTCTCGAAGAAGGTCGCGGCGGGAGTCGGGCGACTGGTCCTCGATCTGCCTGTCGGGCCGTCGGCGAAGCTGCGGGACGGACGCGCGGCGGTGCGATTGCGGAAGCTCTTCGAGTATGTGGCCGCGAACCTCGGTCTCGACATCGAGGTCGTTTTCACCGATGGCTCCCAGCCGATCGGCCGAGGCGTCGGTCCGGTGCTGGAGGCCCGGGACATCATGGCGGTGTTGGCCAATGCCCCTGACGCTCCCGCGGACCTGCGCGAAAAGGCGGTCGGCCTCGCCGCGCGCGTGCTGGACGCCGATCCGACCATTCCAGGCGGAAAGGCCGAGGCTCGCGCCCGCGAGCTTCTCGAGTCCGGAGCCGCTCTGGCCCAGATGGAGGCCATCATCGCGGCCCAGGGCGCCACGCCACTGACCGCGTCGCTGGGCGGCATGGTGCATGAGGTCCTGGCCCCGAAGGCCGGGGTCGTCGAGGCGATCGACTGCCTTCGTATCGCCAACGTCGCCAGGCTGGCCGGCGCCCCCACAGACGCGGGCGCCGGCGTCGATCTGCTGCGAAGGCTCGGCGACACTGTCAGGGCGGGGGATCCGCTCTTCCGGATCCACGGATCCGACGCCTCGGATTTCGCGTTCGCGGTGGAAGCGGCCGAGGCCGACAGCGGCTTCCGGATGGCGCGCACATGAGTGAGGTCGAGGCGCACGGCTTTGCCGACGACGCCGGCTCGACAGGGCGCCTGGCCGCCGCGCTGTGCGTTCCGGCGGGCGTCATCCGCCTGCACCGGTTTCCGGACGGCGAGAGCCTGCCGACGGTGCCGGTCGGTGCGCGCACGGTGATCCTCTACCGCTCCCTGCATCATCCCGATGAGCGGCTCGTTCCGCTGCTGCTCGCCGCTGACGCCTACCGGCGGGCCGGGGTCGAGCGTCTCGTGCTCGTCGCGCCATATCTCTGCTATCTGCGTCAGGACGCCATCTTCGCGCCGGGCCAGCCGCTCAGCCGAGATGTGATCGGACCCATGCTCGGGGCGGCCTTCGATCGGGTGGTGACCGTTCAGGCTCATCTCCATCGAACCTCGGATCTCGGCGCCGTCCTGGGATCGTCCGCCGACAACCTTTTGATCACCGCGGACCTGGCGGCCGTGGTCGCCGGCGAGGAGCGTCCGCTGATCGTCGGGCCGGACGCGGAGTCGCGCCCTTGGGTGGAGGCCGCCGCCGCCCGGCTTGGGACGGACTGGACCACCTTCGCCAAGACGCGCCTGGGAGACCGGGACGTCCGGCTCTCGCTGGACGCCGCGGTCGGCATCAACGGCCGCGCCGTGCTGCTGATCGACGACGTCTGTTCGACCGGCGGCACGCTGGAGCGGGCGATCGTCCAGTTGCGCGCGGCAGGGGCGTCGTCCGTGGATGTGGCCGTGGCGCACGCTCTCTTCGGCGAGGATGTCGAGCAGCGCCTGCGACGGGCCGGCGCGCGCCGAATTGTCTCAAGCGATTCAATCGCCCACGCGACCAACGGTCTGCCCCTGGCCGGAAGACTGGCCGAGGCCCTGAGAGATGAGGTGCGCGCATGACACCGTGCGGGCGTGTCCTGTCGGCGAATCTCGCCGGCGTACTGGTGCTTGGCCTCGCGGCCTGCGCGTCCACGGGCGATCAGTCCGCGCCGAAGACCTCCAGCGGCATGGGGGAGGCGGTGGGCCAGCCGCTCCGAGATCTCGGCATGGTGCGACCGGCGACCCCCGATGTCCTCGTCAACGCGGCCGCCGCCCCCTATGCCGTGGCGGATTCGGCCGACTGCGCCGCGCTGGCCGAGGAGGTCGCCGCTCTGGACATCCTCCTGGGCCAGGATGTGGATGCGCCGAAATCGGGCGACGACAACCTCGCCGGAGACATCGTGCTCGGCGCGCTGCGCGGCGCGGTGAGTCTTCCCTTCCGGGGCGTGGTCCGGCGCGTCAGCGGCGCGGAACGCCGGGACCGCGAGCGGGCCGCCGCGATCCTCGCGGGGATGGTGAGGCGCGGCTACCTCAAGGGGCTATTGGCCGGCGCGCGCTGTCCGGCCGGCGGCCCGGGCTGACGGCGCGCTCGCCCGGCATTGGTCACTCGGCCTGTCGCTGCGCCACCCGAACGCCGTCCGCCAGCCGGTCGCCCGGATAGGTCACGACCGCGTCGCCCTCCGAGAGACCGCCGAGCACCTCGGCGAAATCATCGTTGCGGCGACCGACCCGGACCGTCCGCCGCTCGGCGCGACCGTCGGCGATGCGATAGACCGCCCAGTCGGGACCCTGCCGGAACAGCGCGCTGGCGGGGACCCTCAGGGTCCTCGGCGCCGAGGCGGTGATGATCCGGGCGGTCACGCGGTAGTCGTGTCCCATGCCGGCCGCCTGGGCGGGATCGGCGAAGTCGAGGTAGACGAGGACGCGTTGCTCCTCAACGCCCAGTGCGGAGATCTTGGTGAACCCCGAGGGCTCCACCCGCCGGACCCGGGCGGCGAGAGGCGGGCCGCCCCAGCCCTCGATCCGCGCGGCCGCGCCTGGGCGAACGGCGACTGCGTCGGTGGATAGCAGCTCGACGACGACGTCGATGTCGCGCGGGTCGCCGATCTGCAGGATCGGTTCCCCGGCCTGCACCACCTGTTCGCTCTCGCGGATCACGCGAAGCACGCGGCCGGCGACCGGCGACCGGAGCAGCGTCGGGGGACGGGCGGCGCCGAATGTCTCCGCCAGTCGACCGCGGGCGCTGTCACGTTCCCGACCGCGCACCGTGACCGCCGCCCGGGCGGCCGCGGCGGCGGCTTCGGCCGTATCGCGCGCCAACCGCCTCTGATCCAGCGTCTGGGCCGAGATGACGCCCCGCTCGGCGAGCGTCTGTCCGCGTGTCCATTCGGAGGCGGCGAAGGCCGACTGGGCCTGGGCTCGGGTCAGGTCGGCCTGAGCCAGCCGCACGGCGGCGTCGGCGGCGGCCACGGCGGATTCCAGTTCGGCCCGGGTCCGCGCGTCGATCAACGGCGGATCGACAGGACGGATGGCGGCGATCGTCTGACCCGCGGCGACGGCGTCGCCCGCTTCGAGGGTGACGCGAGCCGTCTTGCCGGCCAGGGGCGAGGAGACGATGTAGACCTCCCGCACGCGGGTCCGGCCCTGTTCCTCCAGCCAGACCTCCAGTGGTCCGCTGGTGACCTTCCCCGCGTCCACCGGCACGGGCGTGGGCATCATCATCCAGACAAGCGCCGCCACGCCGGCGACGGCCAGGGCGATCACGAGCAACAGGCGCGGCGAGATCCGCTTCATCGGTCAATCCCTGGTCTTGAGAACGGCTACGAGGTCGAGCCGTCCCACGCGGTTGCGCACAATGATCATCGAGACCGCCGCGGCGGCCAGCACCACCAGCGCGGCGCGGGCGTAGGTCGTCGGCGCGACGATGAGCGGAATGCGGAAGAGCTCGCTGTCGAAGGCTTCGACCATGGCCGCCGCCAGCCCGTAGCCGAGCCCCCAACCGAGCGGAATCGACAGCACGACCAGAAGGCCGATCTCGGTCAGCAGCACGCCGGAGGTCTCGCCGCTGGTGAAGCCCAGCACGCGCAGGCTGGCCAGTTCGCGCGCGCTTTCCGACAGCTGGATGCGGGCGCTGTTGTAGATCACGCCGAAAGCCACGGTCACCGCCAGGCCCAGATAGGTGGTCATCATGACGTCGATGTTGCGGGCCATGGTGTCGCGGAACTTCTGGAGCGCGCGATCCTGGAGCTGCACCGCGCCGATCGCGGGGCTCGCCTTGACCGCGTCGAAGAAGTCGCGGGCCCTCCCCGAGTCGAGGTCGACGTAGGCGCCGGAGATGCGCGGACCCTCGCCGATCAGCCGGTCCAGCGCGGCGGGGTGCATGAAGGTGACGATGCCGAAGTAACTTTCCACCACCGCGCTGACGCGCACCTGGGCCAAGCGTCGCCGACCTTCGAGAATCTCCACGTCGATCGTGTCTCCGGGCTCCACACCGAGGATGTGGGCCAGCTTCGAGCTGAGCACGATGCCGCTGGGGGGAATCTCGACGGGGCGAGCCTTCGCGTCCAGGGCCCGGCTGAGCCGCGCATCCGGGACCTTGGCGACGATGGCGGTCCGGCGGCTGATCGGGCCGCTGCGCAACCGCACCGGCGTGGCGCGGTAGGGCTCGGCGCGCAGCACGCCCGGCAGATGGCGGATGTCGGCCAGGGCGGCCGGCGCCCTGGGTTCGACGAAGGCCAATGTCGCGTTCTGTCGGTCGGCGCGATTGAAGGTCGTGTCGATCATCACTTCCAGGGAGTCCACGGTGAACAATGATCCCACGAGCAGGGCCGCCGAGAGGGCCAGCCCGAGCATCGTCAGCCCCGACCGAACGGGCCAGCGGATCAGCCGGCGCAAGGCCATCATGGTCAGCTGCGAGCCGGCCAACGGCCGAACCAGCGCCTCAAGGGGCGATTTCGAGAAGCGCGGCGGCGCCGCCGGCGCCATCGCCGTCGCGGGGGCCAGGCGGCTGATGCCCCAGACCGCCCGGGCCGCGCCCAGGACCGCCGCCCCGCCGGCGGTGACGACCGCAAGAAGGTAGGTCCGCGCGTCCTCGACGAAGACAAGGAAGGGAAAATGGAAGAACTCGCCGTACAGGCGGGTCATCCCGCGTCCCAGCCACAGGCCGGCGGCCAGGCCCATGACCACGCCAACCGCGGTGATCAGCAACGCCAGTTTCATATAGTGCCAGGCGATCGGAAGGTTGTCGTAGCCGAGGGCCTTGAACAGGCCGATCTGCTCGCGTTCGAGGGCCAGCAGCCGCGTGAGAGTCATGTTTATGAGGAAGGCCGACACCAGCAGGAAGATCGGCGGCAGGACGCGTCGCATGGCGTCCAACTGCTGCAACTCACTGTCGAGGTAGCTGTTGGAGGCCTGGTCCCTGCGTCCATAGGCCCCCGATCCCCCATAGGGCGCCAGCAGGTCGTCCAACCGCCGGATCGCTTCCGCCTCGCGCGCGCCGGGCCACAGCTTCAGTGTGACGCTGTTGAAGGCGCCGCGCAGATCGAAGGCGGCCTCCAGCGCCTCGCGCGGCATCCAGATCACGGCGAAGCGCCGGTCGTCGGGCACGATGTCGCCGGGGCCCATGGCATAGACGTACTCGGGCGACAGCGCGACGCCGACGACCCGCAGGCTCCGCTTGCGGCCATTCATAACGATGTCGAACCGGTCGCCGCCGCGGAAGCCGTGCGCGATCGCGAAGGCCTCGTTGACAACGACCTCGTCGATGGCCCTGGGGTCCGGCAGTCGTCCCGAGCGGAGCGTCAATCGGTTCAGCCTGGGTTGTCCGCTTTCGGGCAGCGAGACCAGGGCGGCGGCGCCGGGCTCCATCAGTCCGGGCAGGTCGAGCAGGGCGGCCTGGACGATCCGGGTTTCGGCCACCGCCACGCCGGGCAGGGCGTCCACCTCTCGGGCGAGGCCTTCCGGCGCGCGTCGCGCCTGGACGAAGACATCGGCGAAGCTGGCACGGTCGTAGTAGGCCCCCCGCGTCTCGCGAATGGAGCGATAGGCGCCGTCGCCCAGCACCAGCGTCGCCACGCCGGCCGCCATGACCAGCGCGATGGCCAGGGCCTGCGCCCAGACCCGGCGAATGTCGCGCAGCAGCTTGCGGTCGAGGGCGCTCACCAGCTGAGGTCCTTCGGAGACTTGCGAGCGGTGTTGGTCTCGACCCGGCTGACCCGGCCGTCGCCGAAATACAGCACGCGATGCGCCATCTCCCGGATCGAGGAATTGTGGGTGATGACGGCGGTCGTGGCGCCCAGCGTCTCGTTGATGAAGGCCAGCGCCTCCAGCACCCGCACGCCGGTCGCCGAGTCCAGCGCGCCGGTCGGCTCGTCGCAGAGCAGCACCTCGGGACGCTTGGCGATGGCGCGCGCGATCGCCACGCGCTGTTGTTCACCGCCCGAGAGTTGCGCCGGAAAATGCCCTGCTCGGTCGCCGAGACCGACCATGTCCAGCGCTTCGTCGGGCGACATCGGTCGGTCGGCGATCTCGGTGACGAGCGCAACATTCTCGCGCGCGGTGAGACTGGGCACCAGGTTGTAGAACTGGAACACGAAGCCGACATTGCGTCGGCGATACCGCGTGAGCTCCCGGTCGCTGAGCGTGGTGAGCTCCTGCCCCTCGAACTTCGCCGAGCCCCCGGTCGCCCTGTCCAGGCCGCCGAGGATGTTGAACAACGTCGACTTGCCGCTGCCGGAGGGGCCCAGGAAGACGGCGAACTCGCCGGCATAGAGATCCAGGTCCAGGCCACGCAGCGCCCGCACCTCGACGTCGCCCGTCCGGTAGACCTTGGTCAGGCCGCGGGCTTCGAACACGCTCCTCGGATTGGCGTCCTGCATCACCTTGTGGCTATCCCGTCCGGCGTTCCGGCGAATTGACACCCATCAAGACCCGGAAGCCATGGCCACGCTCGTCCTCGTCACAGTGGACGAATCTCGACCGTCGGCAGAAGGCGTTCGACCTGGGCGGCGTCGCACAGGCCCGTGCCGGGCGAAAGCAGGGCGGCGGCGCCGGCGGCCATGGCCAGACGGAAGGCGTCCTCAAGCGACCGACCTTCGGCCAGGGCCCGGACCATGCCGCCCAGGAAACTGTCTCCCGCTCCCACGGAACTGACCGGGCGGATCGGCAGGGCGTCCGCGCGCCAGGCGCGGTCGGCGGCGACCAGCAGGGCGCCCTCCTCGCCGAGGGTGAGGGCGACCAACTCGGCGCCGCCCTGGTCGATGATCTCCCGCGCCGCGGAGAGGCGCTCGCGATCGGCCCCGAGGCGTCGGCCAACGAGATCCTCCAGTTCGCGGAGGTTCGGTTTGATCAGGTAGACGCCCTCCCGGAAGGCCGCCCGCAGGGCCGGGCCTTACGCGTCCAGCACCATCCGGTCGCCCGCCATCTTGACGTTGTTGGCCAGTCGGGCGTGAAAATCCGGGGGCGCGCCGGGCGGCAGGCTTCCGCTGGCGACGATGATCGCCGGACCGTCCCCCGGTTCGATCACCGACTCGAGGCAAGCGCTGCTCTCCGCCCAGCTCAGTTCGGGACCTTCTAGGACGAAGCGGTACTCTCGTCCGGTGGATTGCTCGAAGACCGTGAAGTTCTCGCGGGTCTCGCCGGCGATGGGCACCGGCAGGACGGGCACGGCCTCCGCTTCGAGGAGCTGCACCAGCAACTTGCCGGAGGCGCCGCCGGCCGGGAAGATCGCCAAGGGGTCGCCGCCGAGCCGCTTCACGACGCGGGCCACGTTCACGCCGCCGCCGCCGGCGTCGCGGCGGGCCGGTCCACAGCGCATCTTCGCCGCCGGCTCAAGGCGGTCGACCGTCGTCGAGACGTCGATCGCCGGGTTGATCGTGATGGTGACGACATTCTGCATGGCTGACGACCATCGGCTGGGATGCGCCATGATCGGCCGACGGCGGGCCGGACGCCTTGAGCGATGTCAAAGCGTCGAGCGGGGACCTAGTGTTAGCGAGGGGATGTGACTTGAGGTCAGACGATCCGGTCAGGAGGCCAGTTGATGACGCGACCCTACGCTCCGCCCAAGCATCTTTCTCCGGACCTCGCCCGGGTTAAGGCCTACTGGGAAGGCCTGCTTCGCGGTTCGGCGGAGATTCCCTTCTGGGACGATCTGGACCTCACCGACCTTCCCGATCTCGCCGGACGGCTGTTTCTGATCGGCGTGTTCAACAATCCGGACCGCTTCCGTCTCGATCTGGTGGGAGAGGATCTGACGACCCTCGTCGGAACGACCGTGACCGGCCTGTTCCTCGACGAGTTCAAGCCCGCGGCTCCCTTCGACTTCCTCGCCTCGCAGGCCAGCGCCGCCATCGAAGCTTCGGCGCCGACCGTCATGGAGGGCGCGCTGGCGGACGGCCGCGGCTATCATCGACTGGTGCTGCCGATGTGGGGCGATGGCCGCCTCAGCATGCTGTTGGGCGTCGTCGACCTCGGCCGCGCCTGACCAGAGGTCCGCGGCGGACCGGCTGAGGGCCTCGCATGGCGATTCGTGAGGACACCGCTCCGACTTGGCACGTCCTGTCGGGACAGGCGGCGCTGCATCGCCTCGACTCGCGTCCTGAGGGCCTCGCGGAGGCCGAGGTCGCCGCGCGACTGGACGCCGTCGGTCGCAATGTCCTGCCCGAGCCGGCCGTGGCGTCGCGCGCGGCGGTGTTCCTGAGGCAGTTCAAGAGCCCGCTCATCTACCTGCTGCTGGCGGCCAGCGTCGTCTCGCTCGCCCTGCGGGCCTGGGACGACGCGCTGTTCATCTTCGCGGTGCTGCTGCTCGACGCGGGCATCGGGGCGGTCCTCGAGTGGCGGGCCGAGACCGGCGCGGCGGCGTTGAAGAAGGTGCTGAACCCGCGAGCGACCGTGCTGCGCGGCGGCGCGCGGCGGACGATCGACGCGGCCGAGCTGGCTCCCGGCGACGTCATCCTCCTGGAGTCCGGCGGCGCCGTGCCGGCCGACCTTCGTCTGCTGTCCGTCCATGATCTGCGCGTCGACGAGTCGCTGCTGACCGGCGAATCCGTGTTGGTCGAAAAGACCGAGGCTGCGCTGGACGAGGCCACGCCCCTGGCCGACCGGCGCAACATGGCCTTCGCCGGCAGCATGGTCCTGGCGGGGCGCGGAACCGGCGTCGTATGCGCGACAGGACCGCGGACCCAGTTGGGCGCCATCGCCCGGAGCCTGGGCGGCGACCAGACGCCGCCGCCGCTGTTGCTGCGCATGCAGGCCCTGTCCCGCCGGATCGCCGTCGCCACCGTGGCGGTGGTCATCCTGCTGGCGATCGGTCAGCATCTGCGCGGCGCGCCGCCGGCCGAGATCTTCGGGATGACCATCGCACTGGCGGTGTCGGCGATCCCCGAGGGGCTGCCCGTGGCGATCACCATCGCCCTGGCCGTGGCGTCCGCGCGCATGGCGAGGCGGCATGTCATCGTGCGACGCCTGCCGGCGGTGGAGGGCCTGGGGTCCTGCACCCTGATCGCCACCGACAAGACCGGCACGCTCACGGTCAATCGCCTGACCGTCAAACGCATCGAGCTGGCCTCCGGCGCCGCCGCCGATGTCGAGGGCGAGGGCCTCGACCCCCACGGCCGCCTGCTTCCCTCGCCGTCGACCGAGGACGGCGAAGCGTTCCACCGGCTCGCCAAGGCGGCGGCGCTCGCCAACGAAGCGCGGCTGCGTAGCGACGATGGCGCCGTCGAGGCCAGCGGCGACAGCGTCGATGTGGCGTTTCTCGTTCTGGCCGCGAAGCTCGGTTTCGATCGTGACGCCCTGCTCGTGGAGGAGCCTCAGCGGTCGACGATCCCCTATGAGTCGGAGTTGGGCTTCTCCGCCTCCGAGGGCGGCGGACGGGTGCGTGTGAAGGGCGCGCCGGAGCGGATCCTGGCCATGTGCGAGGGATTTGATCCGGCCGCCGTCGCCGCCCAGGTCCACGCCCTGGCAAGGGCGGGTCATCGGGTGATCGCCGTCGCCGAGGGGCCCGTGAGCCCGGCCGGCCGCGTCGCGCCCTCGGACCTCCAGGGTCTGCGACTGATCGGCTTCGCCGGTCTCATCGACCCCATCCGGCCGGAAGTCCCCGGCGCGGTCGCCGCCTGTCGGGCGGCCGGCGTCGAGGTGCGGATGATCACTGGCGACCACCCGGAAACAGCCTTGGCCATCGCCCGCCAGATCTATGACGCGCCGCAGCCGGACCGGGCCCTCACGGGCGGGGAGCTCGCGCGGCTTTCAGGGGCGGCGCTGGAGCGTGAGGTTCTACAGGCGGACGTCTTCGCCCGGGTCGAACCCGGGCAGAAGACGATGATCGTCCAGACGCTGCAGGCGCACGGTCACTTCGTCGCGGTGACGGGCGACGGCGTCAACGACGCCCCGGCGCTGCGGGCCGCCGAGGTCGGCGTGTCCATGGGCGCCAGCGGCGCCGACGTGGCGCGGTCGGCCGCCGACCTGATCGTCTCCGACGACAATTTCGCCTCCATCGTCGCGGGCGTGGAGGAGGGGCGCACCGCCTATGCCAACATCCGCAAGATCGTCTGGTTGCTGATTAGCACTGCGATCGCCGAGGTGCTGCTGTTCTCCCTGACCCTGCTGACCGGCCTGCCGATGCCGCTGACGGCGGTCCAGATCCTGTGGCTGAACCTGGTTCACGAGGGCATCCAGGACGTGGCGCTGGCCCTGGAGGGCAAGGAGCCGGACACCATGCGCCGACCGCCGCGTCCGCCGACGCAGGCGATCTTCGATCGCCAGATGATCGAACAATGCATCCTGACCGGCGCCTACATCGGCGTCGTCGCCTTCCTTCTCTTCTCCTGGCTAGCCGGGCCGGCAGGCCAAGACCTGGCCGAGGCCAGGAACCTGACCCTGCTGTTCCTGGTCCTGTTTGAGAACGTGCATGTCTTCAATTGCCGGTCGGAGACGCGGTCCATCCTGCGAATTCCGTTGCGGGCCAATCCGGTCCTCATCGCGACTCTGGTCGGGGCGCCGACGGTCCATGCCCTGGCGATGGTCACGCCCGGACTCAGCGGCGTGTTGGGCCTGCACCCGGTGGGCCCGGTGGAATGGCTGATCCTCGGCGTGCTGGCCGCCAGCGTCCTGGCCCTGGGCGAAGGCTACAAGGCTCTGCGCGCCAGGCCCCTGCTTCGACGCGCCCGGGAAAGGCCAGTGGTCGCGAGGCGATGACCGCGGGCCGCCGCAGGCCTTGTCGGCCCCCTGGGGTTGATATCGGTCAAGGTTCTCGGGCCGTCGGCGTCGCAATCTCGCGAAAAGGGAGAAGCGCATGGATCCCCACGCCCCGCTCGGCCGCGATGCGCCCCGGTCCGACCACGTCCGCTGGTTCAGCGAACTCGGCCTGGAGGACGTCCCCCTGGTCGGAGGCAAGACGGCGTCGCTGGGCGAGCTCTTTCGCTTGCTGGCGGGCGCCAAGGTCGGGATCCCCGACGGGTTCGCCATCACCGCCGCGGCCTATCGCGACGCCCTGACGGAGGCGGGGGCCTGGCCGCGGCTGGAGGCCCTGCTCGCAGGCCTGGACGTCGAGGATGTCGAGGATCTGGCCCGGCGGGCCGAGGCGGCGCGGTCGATCGTCTACGCCGCCACCGCCGGCGACGCCCTGCGGCTGGAGATCGCGCGGGCCTTCCGCGCGATGCGGGAGCGCGAGGGACCCGACCTGACCGTCGCCGTGCGCAGTTCCGCCACCGCCGAAGATCTGCCGACCGCCAGCTTCGCCGGCCAGCACGACAGCTTCCTGCATATCCGCGACGAAGACGGACTGGTCGAGGCCTGCCGGCGCTGCTTCGCCTCGATCTTCACCGACCGGGCCATCGCCTATCGCGTCAATAACGGCTTCGACCATCTCAAGGTCGCCCTCTCGGTCGCCGTCATGAAGATGGTCCGCTCCGACGAGGCCGCGAGCGGCGTCGCGTTCACCCTGGACACCGAAACGGGATTCCGCGACGTGGTCTTCATCACCGGCGCCTATGGTCTGGGGGAGAACATCGTGCAGGGCCGGGTCGGTCCCGACGAGTTCCATGTCCACAAGCCGACGTACCGACAGGGGTTCCGCGCGGTGTTGCGCCGGTCCCTCGGGACCAAGGAGACCCGCCTCGCGCACCGGCGCGGTGATGCGGGCGGCGCGCTGCACAGCTACCGGGTCCCCGCCCGCGACCGCCTGCGATTCTGCATCACCGACGCCGAGGTCCTCGATCTGGCCGACGTCTGCATCCGCATCGATGACCACTATTCCGCCAGGGCCGGCAAGCCGACGCCGATGGACATAGAGTGGGCGAAGGACGCTCACGACGGCCGGCTTTACGTCCTGCAGGCCCGGCCCGAGACTGTCGCCTCACGCCGGTCGGCGACGACCTTCGAAACCTACCGCCTGAAAGGGCAGGGGGAGGTGCTCGCCTCCGGCAAGGCGGTCGGGGAAAAGGTCGCCTCTGGCCGCGTGCGGCAGGTCCGCACCGCCGCCGACCTGCGGGCCTTCGAACCTGGGGACGTCCTGGTCGCCGCCTCGACTAGTCCGGACTGGCTGCCGGTGATGAAGATCGCCGGCGCCATCATCACCGACCAGGGCGGGCGCACCTGCCATGCCGCGATCGTCGCTCGGGAGCTCGGCGTGCCGGCGGTGGTCGGGACAGGGGACGCCACCTCGCGACTGGCCGAGCGCCAGCAAGTGACCGTGTCCTGCGCCGAGGGAGAGACCGGTCGGATCTATGCGGGCGCGGTCCCCTTCTCGGTGGAGAGCCTTTCAACAGAGGCGCTCCCCCGCACACGCACAGAGGTGGCGGTCAACCTGGCCCAGCCCGACTTGGCCTTCCGCGCTGCTCTTCTGCCGTCGGCCGGCGTGGGCCTGGCCCGGCTGGAGTTCATCATCGGCGAACAGATCGGCATTCACCCCATGGCCGCCGCCCACCCCGAGCAGGTGGCCTCCGCGCGGGACCGGGCCACCATTTACAAACGTAGCCACGGCCAGGGCGCGCCGCGCGACGACTTCATTCGCCGGCTCGCCGAAGGCGTCGGGACGATCGCCGCCGCCTTCCATCCGCGCCCCGTGATCGTGCGGCTGTCCGACTTCAAGACCAATGAGTACGCCCGGCTGACGGGCGGCGCCGCCTTCGAGCCGGTGGAGGAAAACCCCATGCTCGGCTTTCGGGGGGCGGCCCGCTATGCCCATCCACGCTACGCCGACGGCTTCGCGCTGGAGTGCGAGGCCCTGCGCCATGTCCGCGATGTCATGGGCCTGACCAATGTGAAGATCATGGTTCCATTCTGCCGCCGGATCGATGAGGCCGAGCGTGTCCTGGCCGCCATGGCGGCCCACGGCCTGCGTCGCGGCGACAACGGCCTGGAGATCTTCGTGATGTGCGAGATCCCGAACAACGTCATCCAGATCGACGCCTTCGCCAGACTGTTCGACGGTTTCTCGATCGGGTCGAATGATCTGACGCAGCTGGTGCTCGGCGTGGATCGCGATTCCGAGACGGTCGCCTTCGACTTCGATGAACGCGACCCGGGCGTGCTGGAAATGCTCCGCCTGGCCGTCGAGGGAGCCCATCGCAATGGGCGTCACGTCGGCATCTGCGGCGAGGCTCCGGCGACCTATCCGGAGATCGCCGCCTTCCTGACCCGACTGGGCGTCGACTCGATTAGCGTCAACCCCTCCAGCCTGCCGCGCACCCTGGCCGCGGTCAGCCAGGCCGAAGCGGCGCTCGCCGGGGGCTAGCCGGGGCGGAGTCGCGATCCCGTTGACTGAGGACCGCTTGAGCAGGCGCCCCGCGCCGGCGGTCGACGCGTCGGCATAATATTCATCCATGTGAGAGTGAGTGTTGACCGATGGCCGCCGTCGCGGTCATGGTGAAGGCCAACACCGGCGAAGGCGATCGGTGACCAGGGAGAGCGCCATGCAGGGGGAAACAGTCGAGGCGACGGTCGACGCGCGCTCAGCCGAGACGTCAGCGCCGATCACGGCGCGCGCCTGGTTCGCACTCGGCATGCTGTGCTTCGTCTATGTGTTGAACTTCCTCGACCGCCAACTGCTGTCGATCCTGGCCAAGCCCATTCAGGACACTCTGAAGGTCACTGACGGCCAGTTGGGCCTCATCGGCGGACTGTACTTCGCCTTGTTCTACTGCCTGATCTCTCTGCCGGTCGGCTGGCTGGCGGACCGGACGAACCGCGTCCGGGTGCTGGCCTTCGCCTGCGGCCTGTGGAGCCTGGCGACGATCGGCTGCGGGATGTCGGCGAACTACGCCCAGCTGGTCGTCGCGCGGATGACCGTCGGCGTGGGAGAGGCCGGCGGCGTGCCGCCCTCCTACGCCATCATCTCCGACTACTTCCCATCGGGGCGTCGCGGGACCGCCCTGGGCCTGTTCAACCTCGGCCCGCCGATCGGCCAGGCGCTCGGGGTCGCGTTCGGGGCGGCGATTGCGGCGGCCTACAACTGGCGGCTGGCGTTCGTGGTGCTGGGCGCGGTGGGGGTCGTCGCCGCCATCGCCGTTCTGTCCTTCGTCAAGGAGCCGGTGCGCGGCGGCCTCGACCGTCGCCCGCCGGCGCCCCAGGCCGCCGCCGGCTTCTGGCCGACGTTCCGAATGTTCTTCTCCCGGCCGGCGCTTGTCCTCGCCGCCGCCGCCAGCGGCGTCACGCAGATCGTCACCTACGGCGCGGGCAACTTCACCACACTGTTCCTGATCCGGGAAAAGGGCATGACGCTGCCGGATATTTCGCTCTGGTATGCGCTCGTCGTCCTGGTCGGCATGGGTGGCGGCATCCTGGTGTCGGGGCGGGTCATCGACCATTTCACACGCCGCACCCGGACCGCCTACGCGACCATACCGGCCTTAACGCTGTCCCTCGCGATCCTGCCCTTCCTGGCCTTCGTCTGGGCGCCGACCTGGCCGGTGGCGCTGGCCTTCCTCCTGCTGCCCACCTTCCTGAACTACTTCTACCTGTCGTCGGTCGTGGCCCTGGTGCAGGAAGACGTGCGCCCCGAACAGCGGGTCCTGTCGGGCGCCCTGTTGCTGCTGGTGATGAACCTCACCGGGATGGGCCTGGGGCCGACCTTTGTCGGATTCCTCAGCGACTTCCTGAAGCCGGTCCACCCGGACAATTCACTGCAGCTGGCCTTCTATGGACTGACGCCCGTCTACGTCGTGGCCATCGGCCTTTTCATGGTTCTGGCGGGCGTGCTCCGCCGCGAGGAACGGAGAGTCGCGCAATGATGACCGGCCGCATCGCCGCCCTGATCGCCGCGGCCGCCATCATGGTCGCCGTTCCAGCGTCCGCGGCGGCTCCTGTCGTGGCCGAAGCGCCTGCCGGGGTCGTCGTCGGGGTCGCCGACGACTCCGTGAACGTCTTCAAGGGACTGCCCTACGCTCTGCCGCCGGTTGGCGACCAGCGCTGGAAGCCGCCCAGGCCGGCGCCCCGCTGGCCCGGCCAGCGCGACGCGACGGCGTTCGGTCCGGCCTGCGTCCAGAACAGATCGAGCTCAATCAACATCTACGCCAATGATCCGGCGCGGATGAGCGAGGACTGCCTGACCCTGAACATCTGGGCGCCCGCCGGCGCGCGAAAGGCGCCGGTCATGGTCTGGATACACGGCGGCTCGCTGTGGGGCGGCTATGGCCACGAACCGATCTATGACGGGACCGCGTTCGCCGAGCAGGGAATCGTCGTCGTCACGATCAACTATCGGCTCGGCGTGCTCGGCTACCTGGCCCACCCGGCCCTCAGCGCCGAGTCCGATCAGGGCGTCTCTGGAAACTACGGCCTCCTGGACCAGATCCAGGCCCTGCGCTGGGTCCGAGACAACATCGCGGCGTTTGGCGGCGACCCGGATAACGTGACGATCGCCGGAGAGTCCGCCGGCGGGCTCAGTGTCATGTATCTCATGGCCTCACCCCAGGCCCGCGGCCTCTTCGCCAAGGCGATCGCGCAGAGCGCCTACATGATCTCGACGCCCAGCCTGCGGGACTCGCGCTTTGGGGAAGCACCGGCGGAGGCCCAGGGTGTCGCGCTCGCCACACGCCTCAAGGCGACAGAGCTATCGGCGTTGCGCGCCCTTGAACCGTTCGCGCTGACGAAGGCGGCGGCGGCGGGTGGATTTCCGGCGTTCGCCGTCGTCGACGGCAAGATCCTGCCCGACCAGCTCGTGGCGGTGTTCGACCGCGGCGAGCAGGCGCCGACGCCGCTCCTGGCCGGGTTCAACAGCGGCGAGATCCGCTCCCTCCGGTTCCTCGGCCCCCCGGCGCCGGCGCTGTCCGCGACCTACGAAAAGGCCATTCGCGAGCGCTACGCGGATCTCGCGGAGGCTCATCTCAGCCTCTATCCGCCCGCCGATCCTGAAGGCGCGATCGTGGCTTCGACGCGGGATGTGATCTACGGATGGACCGCGGAACGCCTGGTGCGCAAACAGACCGCTCTCGGACAGCCGGCCTACCTCTATATCTTCGATCACGGCTATCCGGCCGCCGACGCCCTGGGCCTGCGCGCCTTCCACGGCGCGGAACTGCCGTTCGTCTTCGGAACGGCCCGCAAGACGCCGCCGTACTGGCCCAAGATTCCACAGACTCCGACAGAGAAGCGGCTCTCCGCGGCGATGACCGCCTATTGGGCGAGTTTCGTGCGGGACGGCGTTCCGAAGGCCGATGGCGCGCCAGCATGGCCGACTTTCGGCGCCGGGCGCGCGTTCATGGCCTTCCAGGACCAGCCGCGCGCGTCGGCCCGCCTGTTCCCCGGCATGTACGAGCTGCATGAGGCCGTGGTCTGCCGACGCCGTGCGCAGGGCGACACGCCCTGGAACTGGAACATGGGACTCGTCGCCCCGCCGCTGGCGCCGCAGGCTTCGGGCTGCGACTTCGATTCGCTGAAGTAGGCGCGGCGTCGGGCCGTCAGTCCTTCTCGAGGAAAGACATGAAGCCCGCCGCCATGAACCGGGCCATCCGCTTCTTGACGGCGGCGAAGTCGTCGGATCGGCAGAGGCCGCCGGACAGGCGGTCGATCCGGCCCGTTCTGGCCAGGGTGTTCATCAGCGAACCGGTGACGAAGTGGTAGCCCCAGAAGATGTCCTCCTCCGGGGTGTCGGGAAGGGCGCGCTTCAGGATCGACACGAGCTTCAGGACGACGGGATCGAAATGGACGTCCATCAGCTCCGCGCCCTCGAGCGTGTTGCTGACCCGGGCGCAGAAAGCCGCGTAGTTCATCCAGGATTCGCTGCGGCTGTAGAGGTCCAGATCGGTATCCAGGAAGGCGTGCAGCGCACCCTCCACGGTCGGATGGTCGCCCGACTCGGCGGCATAGTGATCCAGGGCCTCCATTCGAAGGCCGCTTGTCACGCCAGCCCGTCGCGCGAAAACCGCCTCGAACAGGCTGCGCTTGTCGTCGAAGTAGTAGTGAAGAAGCGTCGTGTGGACGCCGACGCGCAGGGCCACGTCGCGCAACGTCACGCCGTGCAGACCCTGGAGGGAAAAGAGGTATTCCGCCGCGTCGAGGATCTGTTCAAGGGTCTCGGCGCGCTGCTCGGCTTTCGTTCGCCGGACCCGCTTCGCCCTTGGAGCAGCTGACATCAAGCTTTCCTCTCTACGTCCCGGAAGTCTCGCTCGCTTCCGGACCGTCGTGGCCTGGGCCCGTCCCACCGGAACCCTCGGCGCCGTAGTCGGCACGTAGCCGGTTCTTGTCAATCTTCCCCGTGGCAGCCAAGGGCATGGAGCCGATCTGAACGACCTGATCGGGCAGCCACCAGTCCGCGACCCGGCCCTTCAGAGCATTGAGAAGCGCCTTGGCCTCGATCGTCCGCCCCTGCCGCGGCTCGACGATGAGCAACGGCCGTTCGCCCCACTTGTCGTCCGCGCGTCCGATGACCGCCGACTGTCCGACATCGGGATGACGGCCGATGATGTCCTCGATCTCGGCGGGATTGATCCACTCCCCGCCGGATTTGATGAGGTCCTTCGAGCGACCGCAGATGGTCAGGCTTCCGTCCTCGTCGATGCGCGCCAGATCGCCGGTGTCGAAATAGCCGTCGTCGTCGAGGGCATCCTCGTCGGCGTTGAAATAGCGATCGACGACGCTCTGGCCGCGGACCTTGAGGTGGCCGACATCGCCGCGCTGCCTGGGCAGGGCATGCCCGTCGGCGTCCGTCAACTTGAGGTCCAGGCCGACGGGCGGGCGCCCCGACGCCCGCGCCGCCGGCGGGGCAGGGTTGGCCGGCGAGACGGTGCCGAGCGGCGACAGTTCGGTCATGCCCCAACTGGTCTGGACAGTCGCACCCAGGCGATCCTCCATCCGGCGGATCAGGGACTCCGGACAGTGGGAGCCTCCGATGATGATCCGCCTGAGATCGGGAACCTCGCCGCCTACGGCGTCGAGATGATCGAGGACGCCCAGCCAGACGGTCTGGACTCCGACCGCGATCGTCGCCCCTTCCGACCGCAGAAGACGGGTCAGGCTGGCGCCGTCCAGCTGACGTCCCGGCAGGATCAGCCGGGCTCCGGCGGCCGGGGCGGCGAACGGCAGGCCCCATCCGTTGGCGTGGAACATCGGCACGGCCACCAGCACGGCGTCCTCACCCGTGAGGGCGAAGGCGTCGGCCTGCAGGGCGCGCAGGGTGTGCAGGTAGTTGGAGCGGTGCGTGTAGAGGACGCCCTTGGGCCGACCGGTCGTACCGGACGTGTAACAGAGCCCGGCCGGCGAACCCTCGTCGAAGTCGCCCCAGACGGACGGGCGGCCGCGGCTTTCGAGCAGGTCTTCGAAGGTCCAGGTCGTCACGGCCGACGCGTCGCGACCGGGCGCATGGCTGTCCATGATCACGACGTGCTCGATCCCCGGACAGAGCGGCAGGAGGTCATCCAGCATGAAGGCCAGGCTCGAGGCCACGGCCAGCACGCGATCCTCGGCCTCGTTGACCATCGCGGCCAGGTGCGGGGCCGTCACCCGCGGGTTCAGCGTGTGGCAGACGAGGCCGGCGCCCATCGCGGCATAGTAGAGTTCCAGGTGGTGCTGAGTATTCCATGCGAGCGTGGCGATCCGGTCGCCGAATTCCAGGCCCAGGCTGGCCAGGGCGCCGGAGAAGCGGTTGGCCCGGTCGCGCAGGGCGGCGTAGCCGATGCGGCCGGCGTCCGCCGTGACGACGTCTCGGTCAGCGGCCCATTTGGCGGCGTGGTCCAGGAACTTGTCGACCGTCAGGCCGTAGGACTGCATCGTTCAGATCACTCAATGCTCGCCGTCAGGCCGCATGCGGCCGTCCGGTCAGAAGAGTGGCCGCCCGACATCCGCCGGACGGCCACGCAAGGCGCGGGAGGGAACCGCGTCAGAACACTTTCATCACCCGCAGACCGAACTGGCGCGGAGGCATGGCGAACCGCAGGCCGGAATTGATCGCCGCGATATAGGTCTCGTCGGTCAGGTTGGTCGCGTACAGCGTGGTGACGATGTCGTCGTGGGTCCAGGCGAGCTGCGCGTTGAGCATGTTGCGCTGCTCGATCCGGTCGCCCCGGGCCCTGTTCTGGAACAGGGTCGCCCACTGCGGCGAAACGTAGCCGTAGTTCAGGCGCGGCGTGATGGTGTCGCCGTTGTCCAGCGTGAACCGGTACTGGCCGCCGACGTTGAAGGTGACGTTCGGCGCATAGGTCTGGTCGCGACCTTCGAGGTCGATACAGGTCGGCGACTCCGGCCCCGTCGCCGGATCACAGGCGCCGAAGGCCGCCGCCCGCGGATCGGTCGCGTAGAACTTGCCGAGCGAGCTCCGCATCCAGCCCAGGCCGGCGTCGACCGACAGCGGCCCGAACACGGCTTCGAGCTGAGCCTCGATGCCATAGATCTTCGTCGTGCCGGGATTGTTCACCTCGAACCCGAAGACCGGGATCAGCGGATAGCCGATCGTCACCTGGAAGTTCTTGTAGTCGTTGTAGAAGGCGTCGATCTGGGTCCGGATGCGGCCGCCCAGGAAGCCGGCTTTCCAGCCGATCTCGTATTGGGTGACCTCTTCGGGATCGAAGGGGGCCGGCACGCCGAGTCCCACCGGGACGTTCAGACCTCCGGCGCGGAAGCCGGTCGCCACGAAGCCGTACAGGAAGTTGTGGTCGTTGACCGTCCAGCTCAGGGCGACCTTGCCGGACACGTTGTTGTCCTTGATCGACTGGTCCTGGGTCAGCGGCAGGCCGTACTGCAGGAAGGTGACGTGGTTGGTCGACCGGACGTCCGAATAGCGGGCGCCGACCTGAAGCTCGAAGTTGTGCGGCAGCTCGAAACTGACCTGGCCGAAGACGGCGCTGACCTGCTTCGGATTTGTGCCTTCCAGCCGGTATTCGGTCAGGATGTTGCCGGCCGGCAGGCCGATGACGAACTTGCCGGGCTTGAAGTCGTATTCGTCGGTCTGGACATAGGCGCCGACGACCCAGGAGATCGGCTGGTCGTCCGGCGAGATCAGGTTGAGTTCCTGGGAGTAGATGACCTCGTCGACGTCGTCGGCGAAGGTCGCGACCCCGACGCTCGTGCCATCCAGGTCGGCCGCGTACCGCGTCGTCCCGTCCTGGTAGCCGCTGATCGACCGCAGCTTCACGCCGTTGTCGAACACGTATTCGACCTTGAGGACGGAGCGCTGGTAGGTGTCGACCGCCATTTGCAGGGCGTTGGCCGTGATCTGGAACGGATCATTCGGCGAGTTCACGGGGTCCGAGGGATAGCCGCCATAGTCGAGCCGCCCGACGTCGGTCTTGAAGTTGACGGTCAGGGCCTCCGTCGGCGTCCACAGGAGCCCCAGGCGGAGGGCGTTAATCTCGACGCCTTCGTTGCCGCGGGCGAGAGGGCCCTTCACGTCCCAGAAGCTGTCGCGGCTTTCGCTCTGGAAAGACAGGCGCGCGGCGAAGGTGTCGCTGACCGGGATGTTCAGGGCGCCCTGCGCGGCTACGTCGTTGAAGTTGCCGACCTGGCCGGCGAGGTAGCCGGAGTCCCCCCCGCCGATGACCGGATCGTTGGAGGTGACGAAGACCGCGCCGCCGGTGGCGTTCTGGCCGACGAAGGTCCCCTGCGGGCCGCGCAAGACCTCGATGCTGGCGATGTCGAAGTAGGGCTCGCCCTGGATGTAGCCAGGGAAGGTCGCGACGCCGTCCCGATAGGTGATCACCCCGGTGGTCGTCTGGGTGTTGTGCTCGGCCTTGCCGATGCCGCGGATGTTGAAGTCGATGCCCTGGCCGAAGTTGTTGATCACCGCGCCGGGCACGACGAACTGCAACTGGTCGACGGTGGTGACGCCCTTCTTCTCAAGCGCCTGGCCGGTCAGGACGGTCGCCGCGATCGGCGTCGTCTGCAGATTGGAGGACCGTCGCTCGGCGGTGATCACCACTTCATCGACGGCCGAGGCTTCTTCCCCCTGTCCGGATTGCGGCGCCGGCGCGGTTTGCGCCGCGGCGGCTCCGCACCAGCCGAGCGCAAGGATCGACGCGCTCAGCATCGCTGCCTGAAGTCTCATGTTTCCCTCCCCTTGCCGTAACGGCGCGCGCTCTACGGCGCATGGGGAGACGCTGACACGCGTTCAGCCGTTCGTCAACACTGACTATCACGCGAATGAATATCTTGCGCGGCGCCTGGATCTCCGCCGGGCGAGCGGGCCGGCGACGCTTGCGCTTGATCCCAAGCGGCGGAACTCCTGGACGCTGCTCGCGCGGCGGCGCGCGGCGCTGGGCCGGGGGCTTCAGATCGCGAGGCCGGGGTCGCCTTCGAGGACCTCCTGCCGGAGCCGGGGGCGTTCTCCCGCCTTCCAGAGCGAGACGCGGTGCGCCACGCGGTAGAGCAACGGTCCGCCATCGTCCGTCTCGCTGCGCTCAAACGGGATCGGGATGCAGACGAATTCGGTCTCAAGCTCGTCCGGCGACGCCCGCACCGTCACATACCCGTGCCCGGCGTGATCCACGAAGGCCAGGTGCGGCGCCAGCTCTGGATTGCGCGCCGCGCGCGCCTTGGCGGGATCGCCCGTCTCCTTGAGCACGAAGGCGGACTTCATTCCGTGCATCAGGGTCATGCCCAGGCTGCAGGCCATTGAGCCATCCGGCTTGTCGTGGACAAACAGCGGCCGCAGGGGCGCGTCCTTGCGCATGGTCAGTTGCTGCACCTCGCCCGCCGTCTGGGCCGAAATCGAACCGGTGATGAACTCGACGCCCACCGGGTCGAAAGCACGCGGCGGCAGGGTCTTGCTCGGATATCCGGCCCAGAAGGCGTGCTTGTCGCCGGCCACGATCGCGAATCCGGTGATCCCTTCCTCGCGGATCATGTCGAAGATCTCGCCGCGCTCCAGCGTATAGCCGCCGCTGTACACGCCATAGCCGGCGCCCTTGGGCCATCGGTCGGCGAAGGCCTCCGGCAGGTTCTGGGGGTCCATCCGTCCGGACAGCGTGCCGAATGAATGACCCCAGATCTTCCAGGGGGCTCGCGCCGCGCGCAGGCGATCCTTGAACCAGGCCATCTGCTCGAGACCGAGATATGCCTCGGGCGGCGCGTCCACGTGCGGATTGGGAAAGTCGAGCTCGCCCACCGTGATCCTGGCGGGGGGATGCCCCCCCGCGTAGTCTCGCGCCTGGTCCAGGATCTCAAGCATCTCCTCGGGCATGGCGTTGAACTTGATTTCGGGAAGCCCGCTGTAGGGACCGCCCGGCGACATGAACGACCGGTTGTCGGTCAGGATCATGTCGACGTTCTTGCCGTACCGGAACGCCCGCTGGATCCGCAGCGCGGTGATGGCGGCCAGGTTGTTGGGCTCCTGCCCGACGCCCCGCGCGTCGAATGTCTCCACCGGCCTGTTCTCGACGGCGGGCGCCTCGAAGGCGTCCCCGCTCCCGGGCTTGCTCACCCGGGCGGGCTGATACTCGTACCAAGCCTGGCTCGCCGCGACCTTGAGCGCCTGCGCCGGACGGACCTTGCCATCGACGATCTGCTGGCTCTGGTAGGAGCGCCAGTTGAACTCGTGGTTGTCCCAGACGGGCACAAAGGGCCAGCGGGCCCGGGCGTCCTGCAGGTCGGGGTCGAGCAGGTAGCCGCGATAGGCCGTGCGGTAATCCTCGAGATCGGTCGGGATGTTGAAGGTGCTCACCTTCTCGCCGTTCGGATAGCGCACGATGTCACGCAGCCGCCGGCCTCGCTCCATGCCGCCCGGCCGTTCCTCGGGGTACCAGACCAGTTCGTAGATGAAGTCGCCCAGATGCAGGACAAAGCCCAGCTGCTCCTCGCGCGGTCTGCGTGCGTCCTCATGGATCATGCGTCGGTAGGCGTTGAGGGCGCCCTGGGTGACGTCCTGGCAGCTGACGAAGGCGAACTTCACCGCCCGGTCGTCTCCGTCCGCCGGCGCCGTCAGGGTGCGGCCGACCCGGCTGGCGTTCCCCGCTTCGTCGATGAAACGATACCAATACTCCCGCGCCGGCTTCAGGCCCGCCGCGAGGAAGCGGCAGGTCCAGTCCGTCGCCGAGGTGACCGCGACATCGCCGCGCGCGACCACCTTTCCGAACGCCGGATCGCCGGCGACCTCGACGGTCAGCCGGTGCGAGGCGACGCCGCGGTCGGGGGGGCGCCGTGTCCACAGGATCACGCTGTCCGGACCCGGATCCCCCGAGGCCACGCCCTGGGGAAACAGATCACGTCGCTCGCCGCGCACGATCGTCCCCGCCCGCGCGGGGGACCCTCCGAACGCCAGCGCCGCGCCCAGCGCGGCGGCCTGGGCGGCGAACGCTCGCCGCGTCAGCCCGGCCTTGTCCATGGTCCAGCCCTCCCGAAGTGACATGTCCCGTCGACTGACCGATCCGCCGCGCGGGAAAACCGTAAGGACTTTCGGGCACCTTTCGCCGGAAAGCCGCAAGTTAACTTTCGTTCAGGCGGCCGCGGCGGATCGGGGGCGACGGTCTCCGGACCCTTCGGCGGGCAGGGGCTTCATGGCTTGTCGGCGCCGGCGCGGCGTCGCCAGTGCGCGAAGCTGCTCGGAGAGGAGAAGCCGACCAGTTCGGAGATCCGCGTCTTCGAGGTGCCAGAGGCGATCAGGGACTCCGTCATCGCGCCGCGGCACTCGGCCAGCAGGCCGCGGAAACTCTCGCCCTCGGCCGCCAGCCGGCGGTGCAGGGTCCTGCGGTTGACGCCAATGAGGCGGGCGACCTCGTCGGCGCCGCAGCGACCGGTCGGCAGCAGCAGGATGATCAGTTCGCGCGCGGCGCCCGTCCAGGAGCGCAGTCGGCCCGCCGCCAGCTGCTCGGCATAGCGCCTGGCCTGCAGAGCCATCAGCGGGTCAGCGGCGGGCAGGGGCTCGGACAGGGTTTCGCGCGGCAGCACGAGACCGTCAAAGGGCTGGTCGAAGAACGGTGAAATGCCCAGCACCCGCCGGTGCGTGACCACCGACGCCGGCGCGGCGTGCCGGAAGTGAACGGAGTCCGCGCGCCAGGCGCCGCCCAGCAGGGCCGACAGCGTCCGGGTCAGGACGGCGACTGAGAGTTCCGTGGCCTGCCGTGAGGCGAGGCCGCTCCCGGCCAGAAGCGCCAGGGACAACACGGCGATCTCGCCGTCCTCCTCAAGCGTCAGCAACAGGGCCTCGTTGTGCAGCCACTGGTACTGCCGCATGACCTCCAGCGCCTGTCGCAGGGACGCCTGGTCACGCGCCACGAGGCTGACCGGGCCGAGGTTCGATGGTCGCCGCGCTTCGGCGAGGCGCAGCCCAAAGTCCGGCGCGCCGAGTTGCTCGGCCGTGCGTTCGAGCAGCCGCCCGACGGTGTCGGCGCTGATCTTCATATCGGGGTTTTCAAGCAGGAGCGGGGTCAGACCGCAGTCGGACAGCAGGCGTCGCGGATCGCCGCCCAGGTCCCTCACGAGATCTGAGTAGCCCGTCAAACTGGCGGCACGGACGAGGGCGGTCATGGGCTGTCCCAAATTCGACAGTCACTGTCTCAAATATTCAATCACGACCGCCACGCCTCGGGCAACATCCGCCTCGAGGAGACCTGGCCGTGACCGACGCGACCCCCATCACCGACGCTCTGCGCGCTTCTGGCGAGTTCAATCCTGCCTGGGAGGCCATCGCCGACTCCGACCCCGCCTGGCTGGAGTCGTTCCTGGACATGGGAACCCGGCCCCTGCGCTCGGGCGTGCTCGATCCAAAGACTTTCGAGCTGATTGCCATCGCCGTCGACGCGTCCTGCACCCACCTCTACGCGCCCGGCGTTCGCCGCCACATTCGCAAGGCGCTCCAGATCGGCGTCACGCCGCAGGAGATCGCCGCCGTGCTCGAGGCCGTCGCGGTCCTCGGCATCCACTCCTGCGCCCTCGGCTTCCCGATCCTCGCCGAAGAACTCGCCGCGCGCGACGCGGCCCAGCCCGCCTGACCCCAAAGGAGGAGTCCCCATGCATTTCCTCGACGACGCCCTGTTGCCGGAACATCAGCAGCCGCTGGTCATCCAGGCCGCGCCCTACGGTCCCGAATTTCTGCCGGGCGACTCCGACGACATCCCGGTCACGATGGACGAACAGGTCCAGAAGGCGGTCGACTGTTGGAACGCCGGCGCGACCGTCCTCCATATCCACGTCCGTGAGGCCGACGGTTCGGGCTCCAAGCGGCTGTCGATGTTCAACGAGATGATCGCCCGCCTGCGCGAGGCCGTGCCCGACATGCTGCTCCAGGTCGGCGGCTCGATCTCGTTCGCGCCGGAGGGCGAGGGGGAGGCGGCAAATTGGCTCTCCGACGACACCCGCCACATGCTGGCCGACCTCGATCCGAAGCCGGACCAGGTGACCATCGCCATCAACACCAACCAGATGAACATCACCGAGGTGATGAGCGCGGACGACGTCGCCGGCACGTCCCTGGCGCTGCCGGCCTATGCGGACGCCTACCGGGAAATGTGGATCCCGTCCGGCCCGGCCTTCGTCGAGGAGCATCTGCGCCGGCTGCAGGCGGCGGGCGTCCAGCCGCACTTCATGCTCGGCGACCCCGGCCAGCTGGAGACCGTGGAACGCCTGGTGCGCCGAGGCGTCTACACCGGTCCGCTGGTGATGAACTGGGTCGGCATCGGCGGCGGCGCCGACGGTCCGACCGCGACCAACCTGATGGAGTTCGTCCGCCGCGCGCCGGACAACGCGGTGCTCACCGTCGAGGGCATCATGCGCACCTGCCTGCCGCTCAACACCATGGCCATCGCCATGGGCCTGCACGTTCGCTGCGGCATCGAAGACAACCTCTGGGGCCGCAAGGGCGAGCGCCTGTCGTCGGTCCGCCAGATCGAGCAGCTGGTCCGCATCTCGCGGGAGCTCTACCGCGAGGTGGCCACCGGCGCGGAGGCCCGGCGGATCTACCGTATCGGCGAGACCTACGGATCGGCCGACGAGACGCTCGCCAAGGTCGGCTGGGCCCCCAATCGTCGACCGGCCGTCGCCGACCTGTCCCGGGCGGCCTGACCCGTGGTCGGCCTCGCCGCCCGTCGTGAAGGCGAGGCCGACTGGCCGGTCGGCAGGACGCGCGCCGCGGTCATCTTCACCCTGACCTTCCTGCTGTTGCTGTCCGACTATGTGTGCCGGCAGGCGCTCATCCCGATGTTCCCGGCCCTCAAGGCCGAGTGGGCCCTGAGCGATGGGCGGCTCGGCGCCCTGGTCAGCGTCGTGGCCCTGGCGGTCGGCCTGCTGACGGCGCCGCTGTCGTTCGCCGCCGACCGGTTCGGGCGGGTGAGGGCGATCGTCGTCATGGCCCTGGTCTGGAGCGCGGCGACGCTCGCCTGCGGCCTGGCGGCCAGCTACGGGCAGCTGCTGCTGGCCCGGCTCTGCCTCGGCGTCGGAGAAGCCGCTTACGGCAGCGTCGGCGGAGCGATCCTGTTCTCAGTCTTTCCCGCGCGCGTTCGCGGGGCTGTCGCGGCGGCGTTTCTCGCCGGCGGCGCCGTGGGCTCCGTTCTCGGCCTCGCGGCGGGGGGCTGGATGGCCGAGACCATCGGCTGGCGTGGCGCCTTCGTCGCGCTCGGCGGACTGGGATTGGTGCTGGCGTCGCTCTTCGCCGCGGTCGTGCGCCTGCCGGCGGCGCCGCTTGAGACGCAGGATTCCGCCGACGCCTCTGAGGGGGGGCTGGCGTCACTGTGGACCCTGCTGACCACCCGGACCCTGCTGCTGGCCTACGCCGGCGGCGGGCTGCAGTTCTTCACCCTGGCCGCCCTGATCGCCTGGACGCCGAGCTTGCTGACGCGGACGTACGGCCTAGAGCCGGCGCGGGCGGGCGGCGTCGCCGCGCTCCTGGTGCTGCTCTCCGCCGTCGGGATGATGGTTTGCGGCGCGGTCGCCGACGGCCTCTCGCGACGCCGGCCGGCGCGCAGGGCGCTCGTCGCCGCCGGCTACTGCGTCGTGACCGGCGGCCTGGTCGCCCTGGCCTTGGGTGCGCCCGCGGGCGCGGCGCAGCTCGGCTTGATGGCGTGCGCCTTCGCATTGGCGGGAGGCGCGGCGGGTCCCGCCAGCGCCGTCGGCGCGGATGTCAGCCGCCCCGCCGTTCATGCGACCGCCCTGGCGCTCGCGACCCTCGCCTTCAACCTGCTCGGCCACGCCCCGGGCCCCTGGATCACCGGCCTCCTGGCGGACGGACACGGGTTGGCGACAGCCCTGAGGGGATCGGCCCTCGCCAGCCTTCTCGCGTCCGTGGCGTTGCTTGCGGCCTATCGGGCGTTCGATGAAGACGCCGCCCGCCTGCGACGCGCCGGCGCATGATCGCCGCCGTCATCCGCATCGCCGATCCTCTGGCTCGACGGTGGCGCGGCGTTGCGATCTGCGCTGTGGCGGCCGCGGCGGCGACCTTCCTGGCGGATCACTACCAGGCGCCGGCCATGCTGATGGCGCTGCTGATCGGCATGGCCCTGAGCCCGGCGGCCTCGGACGCCCGCTGCGCCGAGGGTGTCGGCTTCAGCGCGCGGTCGCTGCTGCGCCTTGGCATCGCCCTCCTGGGCGCGCGGATCACCCTTGGGCAGATCGCCGATCTCGGCGTGGGGCCGGCGGCGATCGCGATCGGCGGCGTCGCCGCGACGATCCTGGTGTCGGTCGGGCTCGCCCGCCTGTTCGGCTTCAACCCGCTGTTCGGCGTCCTGACCGGCGGCGCCACGGCGATCTGTGGCGCCTCCGCGGCCCTGGCCCTGTCGGCGGTCCTTCCGGCGCATCCGATGAAGGAGCGCGCCACGACCTTCACCGTCGTCGGAGTCTCGCTGCTGTCGACGGCCGCCATGGTGACCTATCCCATGCTGGCCACACGGCTGGGGCTCTCCGAACGCCACGCCGGGCTGTTCCTGGGGGGCTCCATCCACGACGTCGCTCAGGTGATCGGGGCTGGTTACAGCCTGTCGACCACCACGGGCGATGTGGCCACGGTGATGAAGCTGGTGCGCGTCGGCATGCTCGCTCCCGTGGTCATCATCGTGGGCCTGCTGACACGGCGCGCGGAACCGCACCCGGATCGGCCAAAGGAGCCGTTGCTGCCATGGTTCGCGGTCGCCTTTCTCGCCCTTGCGGGCGCCTGCAGCACCGGCCTCGTGCCCGCGGTGATCAGGGAGGCGATGGTGGAAGCCTCGCGCTGGTGCCTCGTACTGGCCATCTCGGCCCTGGGCATGCGGACAAATCTCGCCTCGCTCGTGGAGGTCGGCGTCCGTCCGTTCGCCCTGCTGGCCATCGAGGCCGCCCTTCTGGCGCTGTTTGTCCTCGTCCTGGTTCGGCTTGTCTGAGGGCCGTCAGGCAAGCGCCTGTTCGCAGGGAAACTCGACCGGATCGCGGACACGCGGAGACGCTGGGCCGAAAGGGCGCCGAAGTCGTCTCGAATTCAGGGATTCAGGGAGTAGCAGCGGGACTTTCACGCGGAATAGCGCCACCAAGTCCGCGGCTTGGCGAATTGGCCGACCAACAGAGAAAACTTGTGGGGGTGGGTGGCGGTGCTGTCAGCCTGGCGCGAACCTGTCTCCACGGAGACGCGGGACAGCGGACATCCACGCCCTGTGGCGTCCCGGGCCTAGCCGACCTCAGGGCGCGGGGGCGTTACGGCTCGAAGAGCTTGCGAATGCCGGTGGAGAAAGCCGCCGGGAAGATGCTGGCGTGCGTCTCGTCCTCAAAGACGCGATGTCGCACAAAGAGATCTAGATCCTCACGGGCCCTCAGCGCTTCGGCAAAATCCGTCATCTGGCTGACCATCCTGTGGCCCACGCCGCGCGCGTGCTCCTCCTGATCACCTACGGCGAGATAGACTCGCGTAGGGCGGCGCGGCTTCACCACCCGACCCAGAGCTTCGGTGCGTGGCAAGAGGTCGTCAGCGTACCACAGGGACGGACTGATCAGCAGGTAGCGGTTGAAGCTGTCGGGCCGGGTCTGCAAGGTCCATCCTGCGAACAGGCCACCGAAGGAATGGCCGACCAGCGTCCTGTCGCCGGGATCGGCGCGCCATCGGCGCTCGACGAGCGGCAGTATCTCCTCGACCAAGCATCGCAGAAAAGCCGGCGCGCCGCCCGACAGCCTCTGGTACTCGGGTCCATATCCGCCGTCCGCAATGAACACCGGCGTATAGTCGCGCGTGCGGTTAAGCCTGTACGCCCTCGGATCGGCATGGGCCCCGGCATAGGCTACCGAGACGAGGATCGCCTCCGGCGCTTGGCGCCGCCGCGCCGCCATGTGTTCCAGATGCGTAGCACAGGCTGCAAAGGAATAGTCGGCGTCGAGCGTCACAATGACGGGGTAGCGGTCGGCGCCCTCAACATAGGCGGGCGGCGTGCGCACATAGAGCGCATATTCGACATCATTGATCTCGGAATGGAGGCGTACGACTTTGGACCGAGGCAAGGTGTAGCCCACAGCTTCCGACAAGAGCGGTGCGGCGCATGCCTCGCCCGAAATGCCGGCGCCGCCCATCGCGACGCTTTGCAGGGCGCCCCTACGTGTTATGCGCACCATGATCATCCTTCCACGATTGTCGACCGATGCGGGCCGCCACACATCGTCATGGAATCCGCCCCCGGCGAACGGCCTCGGCCTGTTCTATCGCCTCCAAGGCCGGATCGCGGCCCGCCACGTAGTCGGCGAACGTAAGCGGCGCGGGGATGTCGACGTCCAGATCGTCGACAATCACAGGCATGAGGAAAAACGCGCCCCAATAGCATCGGAAGAGCCCCGTGCAGCCGTTCGTGAGGTCGTAGAAGGCTGTTGAGTAGCGGGCACCGAAGCCGCTGTTGGGTAGCTTGTAGCGCCAGCCTTCCGCCCAGAACGCCGTCCGGTCTCCGATCTCCTCGCCGACGATGACCGTTCGGTCCGGAGCGCCCTGCTTGGCGAAGGCCATACTGACGATCGCCGCCGAGAAGGTGTTGTTGCTGCTCAGGAGATAGATTCTGCCGTTGGGGCCAACGATATCCCCTAGAGCGCTCATGAGCGGGTGGGTAAGGGAATAGTCGCCACCGGGATTGAACCTCAGATCGACGATCACAGCTGCCGGCCTGTGCCGTCGAAGATCCGCGACTGTTTCGGCGACGAAGGCCTTGAGGCTTACTCCTGTATCGTCGTCGATGTTGGTCCGCAGGTTGATGTAGACCGCATTCTGGTCTGGAAGGGGGCGACGCCAGTAGCCGCGATCCGGCAACTGCAGGTACAGCGGGTCGCCAGACGGCCTCAGCGATGTCCAGACGGTGGCGGTGTCGCGCCGCCAATGGAGCGGCAATGCGCCGGGAGTAACCCAGCGAGCGTCGGCGGAAGGGGTGAAGGCTTCCAGCAAACGGACCTTCGGGGCCTCACCGATCCTTTCGAGCTGGACTTCAATGGGGTCGCCGGGGATGCCGACGGCGTTCAGGTAGGCGGGCGTTTCCAACAGGAGCGGAGCCACAACCCTGAAGGAGGCGTCATTTCCGCCGAACGCGTCCCGGAAGCGGCGAGTGACCTCTCCCACTGGCTGTCCGCCGATGTGTGTGATCCGGGAACCCAGCAGGTCCTCGTACCCGCGGGCCGCACGCAGGATCCGCAGATCATCGCCCAGGAATGCGGCTCGCACCGGCAGGTGGGGAAACCGCTCGACCATGGAGGCCACGTTCCCGTTCGAATGGGCGTTGTCGATCTCGGCCTGGGCGCGGGCCAGTCCGAGCATGAATTCAGCGTCGGTCATTGTTGCGGCCCGACTCCGAATGTCGGCGATCCGGCGATCGAAGCGCGCCCGCATCTCCGGGGTCATGGAGCGTTCGTTTCGCGGAACATGCTCGAAATGCCGAAGGTCCTGCATCCTTGCTTCGAGCGCGGACTCCGGTCGTGGCTGAAGGAGCGGAGGAATGGGTATTGGATGAAACGCGAGCACCGTCGCGACGATCAACAGTATCCGGCGTCCAAACCAGGCGGCCGTCGCCAGGATGACCATCCAGACGTACCAGGGGATCACGCGAAAGGGCGTCCCGAGCCACCGCCGTAGTCTCCCCCTGGTCATGCAGCCTTCACCTCAAGAATTTGGGAAGTCCCGTTCACGCCCGGACGACAGGAAATGTGGCCGCCTGGATCACAGGAGGTAGAGGCCTTGGCGGGCGTCATTGGATGCAATGCCCCGACCGCCTGACGGCCACTGCCTTGGCACAGGCCGACGTCAGGCCCGAACCGTGACATCGGACTTCCGATCGCCGCCCTCGGTTCCAAGACCGGTCAGGACTGCGTTGCGGTAGCTCATACCGACTGGAACCTCGGCTCCGCCGGCTAGCCGCAACCTCAGTCCTCCCCGCCCTGTGCGGTCGACGCTCTCGACGTGAAGACGGTTGACGTACGCTGATCGGTGAACGCGCAGGACCAGTGACGGGTCAAGGCGACCGCCGATGCCTGCCATGGTTTCACGAACGATGTAGCTGCGGTGTTCGGTGTGGATCAGGATGTAGTCACGGGCGGCCTCCACCCACTGGATGTTGGCGACCGGCACCCTTGCAAGGCCACCGGCGCGGGGAATCCAGATTTCCGTTTCGTAGAGGCTTTGCGCCGCGCCGCCCGGAGCGGCGGCCACGGAATCGCGAAGTGCGTCGACCACCAGTTCGAGTTCGCTGATCCGCTGCCCCGCTCGCCGGGCATCGATCCTCCGACGCGCCCGGTCCACGGCGATCTGCAGTCGCTCGAAGCGGATCGGCTTCAGCAGATAGTCGGACGCGTCGACCTCGAACGCTTCCGGAGCGTAGGCGTCGTAGGCGGTTGCAAAGATGACCTCCGGCCCGGGTTCGGAGGTCTCCTTCATTACCCTGGCGATCTCAAGACCCGTGCGACCGGGCATCTGGATATCCAGAATGACGAGGTCGGGCGTCAAGGCGGCGATCATGTCGATCGCTTCCTCTCCGGACCGCGCGGAGCCGACGACTCGGACGCCGGCAAGGCCGCGAAAGCCGACCTTGAGACGGTCGATTGCGAGAGGCTCGTCGTCGACGATCAGGACGGTCAGCGTCACGGCGCAGCCGTCCGCGCCGCGCCGGCGAACTCGAGCGGGAAGCGCAGGCGAGCCCGATAGCCTGTGTCAGTGGGACCGGCCTCGGCCTCACCACGATCGCCATAGAGCGCCTTCAAGCGGCCCTCGACATTGCGTAGGCCAACGCCTTCGCCTTCGCGCGCTGGCGACTCCCTGTGCAGACGCTCGCCGTCGTCGATCACCGACAGAACCAGTCTACCGTCCTCGACTTCCGCAGTGACCTGGACATGGACGGGCCGCGTCGCCCGCGCCACAGCATGTTTTACGGCATTTTCCGCAAGGGGCTGAAGCAGCAGGCTGGGGACAAGCGCACCCTCAAGAGCGGCGGGACAATCCACGTCCACGGTCATTCTGTCCGAAAACCGAGTTCGCTCGATCTGCAGGTAGACGTCCAGCAGCTCGAGTTCGTCGGAGAGCGCCGAGGCGTTGTCCGATGAACTGGCGAGCGAAGCTCGGAAGAAGTCCGAAAGCCGGATCACGACTTCTTCCGCCTCGCGATTGCGCTGCGCGGCGATCAACGCGGCGGCGGCATTGAGAGCGTTGAAAAGGAAGTGAGGGTTGATCTGGAACCGAAGCGCCGCGAGCACGGCCTTCTGAGCCTCGGCCTCCGCGCGCGCCAGCCTGCGCTCCTGCTCCACCATCGACACCATCAGCCGGTTGACCCAGACCAGGGCGGCGAAGAAGCCGTGAATCCAGATCAGGAATGTGAACGACTGCAGGACGAACAGGAAGGCCGCTTTGGCCGTCATGTCGTCTGACCTGGCCATGACTCGTCCCAGGGTCGACACGTCGATCAGTGCGTTGAGCGCCGCGATGGCCACGACCGTCGATCCGACCACGAGCGACCGACGTACTGCGCCCATCTCTTCCGTTCGAATTACCACCTGCTGGACGATCTGGGACAGCGCCGCGCCTACGACCACGCCGATCGCCATCCACAGTCCGACGAGCAGCGTCAGTCCGCCCTGTACCGCGACAAGGAGGAAGAAGAGGCCGTAAAAAAGTGTCCAGAGCCCCAGGTCGATGACAAGGAGCCCCCTGTCCAGGCGAACACGCGCCGTCATTGAGATCTCCGACCAAGGCTCATGGCAGCCTAGCAGCCCCTGACTTGCCGTGCGCCCATGTTCGTCGCGCCTGCGACCGACTTCGTCGCAATCCGGCTGGCTTCGCCGCATGCCGGGCGCGGCTCGTCGAATTGGACCGCCCACTCCCCTGCGACCTGTCGATATCCGCCGATGCCCGGCCCAACGCCGGTGACAACGAGCAGATCCTTGAGGGGGATAGAATGAACATCAGAAAGAGAGGCGGCCGAGCGCGGCTTCTGACGTCGACCGTGCTCATGGGCGCCGTGGCCTTGTTGGCTCCGGCGGGCGCGCTGAGCGTCGCGGTGCTGGCGTCCTCGCCGGCCCTGGCGCAGGACTACACGACCGGCGCCCTGGCGGGCTCGGTCGTCGGCGGTGACGGCGCAGTCGTTGCGAACGCCAGCGTGCGGGTCGTCTCGCAGGCGCAGGGCTTCACCCGGGACCTGACCACCTCGGAGTCTGGAGCGTTCCGCCTGACCTTGCTGCCAGGCGGTTCCTACGACGTCACGATCAGCGCGCCGGGCTATCAGGACCTCAAGCAGGTCGTCCGGGTGCAGGTCGGCGGCGAAGCGTCGTACGTCTTCACGCCGAGGCGAGTGGACGAGGTCGACGCCCTGGTCGTCACCGCGGCGCCCGGCCAGCAGCTGGCCTTCGCCCAAACGACGTCAGGCGTCACGTTGAACCTTGAGGAGACGCTGAAGACGCTGCCGGTGGCCCGTTCGATCGAGGGCTTGACCATGCTGGCGCCGACGGCGGTGCAGGCGGACTCGAACTTCCTTCTCGCGACGCCGACCCGCAACACCGCCGTGACCATCGGCGGTTCGTCCGGCGCGGAGAATGCCTTCTACGTCAACGGCTTGAACATCACCAACTTCGACACCTACCTCGGCAGTGCGACTGTGCCGTTCGACTTCTACGACACCGTGGAAATCAAGACCGGCGGCTATCCGGCCGAGTTCGGCCGCGCGACTGGCGGCGTGATCAACGCCGTCACCAAGTCGGGCACGAACGAGTTCAGGTTCGGCGTGCACGGCAACTGGACCCCCGAGGGACTGCAAAGCACCGCGCCGGACACCTACCTGGCCCGCAACGCGCTGGACATCCGGGAAGACCGGTCGCTGACCCTTGAGGCCGGCGGCCCGATCATCAAGGACCGGCTGTTCTTCTACGGCCTGTATCAGTTCAACGACAGCTTGCGCGAGGATGCATCCCTGTCGCTGCAATCGGTCAACCGCGACGAGACCGATGATCCCTTCTTCGGGTTCAAGCTCGACGGCTACATCACCGACGACCATCGCCTCGAGTTCACCTACTTCGACACCTCCCGGACCGTGTCGAGGAGCACGCTCGCGTTCAATCCGGCGACTGATGACATCGGCGCGAAGTTCGGCGGCACCACGTTCCGGGACGGCGGCGTCAGCTATGTCGCCAAGTACACGGGCCAGTTCACCGACTGGCTGACCCTTTCGGCCGCCTACGGCGTCAGCGAGGACAGCAACTATCAACTGGCCCTCGATTCCAACATCTCCTACGTCACCGACGTCCGGAGCGGCACCGCTACCCGCGCCGGGCCGCAGACGACCCTCTCGAACAACGCCAATGACACGGAGCGCGAGTTCTACCGCTTCGACGCGGACGTCTTCTTCGACTTCATGGGTCAGCATCACCTGCGGTTCGGGATCGACAACGAGCAGACGCTCCTTGTGCACACGACCGGCCGGACGGGTGGTGCAGAGTACCGGCTGTTCAAGGTGACGAGCGCGTCTCAGGCCGCCGGATACGGTGTCCCGATCGGCGCCGAACTGGTGCGTACTGCGATTGTCGACCTCGGCGGGCGCGTCGAGGGCGAGAACAAGGCCTTCTATATCCAGGACTCGTGGGACGTGACCGACCGTCTGAACCTCCAGCTGGGTCTGCGGAACGATCGCTTCATCGTCGAGAACCTGGTCGGTGACACGCCGATCGATCTCAAGGACAACTGGGGGCCGCGGATCGGCTTTAACTACGACATCAACGGCGACGGGCGGACCAAGCTCTTCGGCAGCTATGGTCGCTATTTCATCCCGCCGGCGTCGAACATGAGCTTCCGTGGCGCCGATCTCTACGTCTTCGAGTTCTTCAACCTGACCTCCTTCGATGCCGCGACGGGCGCTGTTGTGCTGGGCGATCAACGCACCGCGCTGAACTCCAACATCGACAGCTACCAAGGCGCCAGCGCCTGTCCTGCCGGCGTGTTCGGCGCCCCGGGAACCGTCGGCTGTGTGGTGCTGGGCAACGGCTCCCAGGAGCCCGCTATCTCCAAGACCGCGCGGGGCCTCAAGGCCACGAACGAGGACGAGTTCGTGATCGGCCTTGCCCATCGCGCGGGCGATGACTGGACCATTGGCGCGCGGGCGGTCTATCGCACGCTGCAGAATGTCTCCGAGGACGTGGCGATCGACGGGGCGGTGAATGCCTACTGTGCGCGGGAGGGCATCGTCGGTTGTGACCAGATCTGGTGGGGCGACTACCAATATGTCGTCCTCAATCCGGGCGCCGGCATCAAGGTCTGGACCCGCGACCCGCTCCCGGGTGACACCGAGCGCAGCCTGATCTCCCTCACCAAGGACGACCTGCGTCTGCCGGAGGCCGAGCGGGAGTACGTGGCCCTGGAGTTTACCGCCGACCGGGCGTTCGACGGTGTCTGGGCCCTGCAGGCCTCCTACGTCTGGTCCATGTCGATCGGCAACTATGAAGGCACCGTCCTGTCCGACAACGGCCAGATCGATGCCGGCACCACCATCCTCTACGATCATCCGGGTCTGGCGGACAACCAGTACGGCTATCTGCCCAACCACCGCATGCACCAGTTCAAGCTGCGGGGATCCTACCAGGTGCTTCCGGACCTGCTGATCGGCGGCAACTTCCAGCTCATGTCACCGCGAAAGTACGGTTGTCTCGGCGTTCATCCGACCGACGCGCACGCCGCCGGCTATGGCGCCTCCTCGCGCTACTGCGACGGCGTCGCGGTTCGCCGCGGGGAGGCGTTCGAGACCGATTGGGTCGCCTCGGTCGACCTGTCGGCCCGGTACGAAGTGCCGATGTCGGTTCCGGGCAACCTCGTCCTGCGCGCCGACATCTTCAATGTCTTCGACTCAGCCGGTGTGACGACCGCCAACGAAAGGGGAGATCTGGCGAACGGCGGGGCTGACCCGAACTACCAGAAGCCGATCACCTACCAGAGCCCGCGAACTGTGCGGATCGGATTCGACTGGGTGTTCTGACCCCAGATAGAGCACCTTCTTCCGGCGTCAGCTGGGCGGACGGGGGCGGATCATGATCCGCCCCCGTTTCTGTTACGGCATTGCAGCAGTGGGTGACGGTTCCGTCGCGACGTTGATCATTCCCGTCGAATTCGCGTCGCCTATAGCAACGTGCCGGTCGACAATCGCCTGGTGGACTTAGGCTAGCGCGCGGGAGGAAGCGTGTTCGACATCGCTGAACAGACAGTCGCCAAATGGCCGGCCATCAGGGGCTGTCCGAGGTCGGCCCGGATCTTCGCCGAGCAGCCGGATTTCAGGGACCAATTGGTCGACCTGCTGTCGGCCTGTGGTTTCGCGGACAGCGATGGAGACAACCCGGAACTGGTGATCCTGGTTCATGCGCCGCCGAGGCATGACGCCCGGGACGCCTGCGCGCTCATGGCCGCGCGTCCCGGACCGGCCATACTGTTCGTCGATGAGACGAACGACCCGGTCGACCGCATCCTGGCCATCGAGAAGGGGTGTGATGACTTCATCAGCTGGCCATGTCCGCCGCGAGAGTTCATCGCCCGCGTCAAGGCGCTTCAAAGGAGACGGGCTCGCGCGGTCGGCGGCTGGTCCGACACAACGCACCACGACTACGTCTACGACCGGGATCGTCGAGAAGTGTTTGCTGGCGATGGTCGCTCGGTTCGCCTCACAAGCACCGATGACCGTGTCCTTCGCGCGCTGATGTCCGCGGGCGGGCGCCCCTTGAACGACGCCGAACTCCAGGCCGCGGCCTATGGCGGTCTGGAGCTGGCGTCACGGACCGCGGCGGTGAGCGCCTGGCGACTACAGAAGAAGCTTCGAAGCCTTGGCGACGACGAAATCGTCACCGTGGTGCGCGGACGCGGGCATGCCCTGGCAGCGCCCATAGGACTTCGAAGCTCCCCGCGCGCCTAGGTGCGCGGGGAGACCAGAGCTGGATCAGGGGAGGTCCAGCATTTCCCGGCGGCGAGAGGCGCGCGCGACCTGGGCCGGAGTCAGGGCCAGCGGTCTTAGCCGGCCTTCCGAGAACAACTTCAACTGCGCGCCGACGGCCGGCGCTGATTGATCGTCGGTATTGCCGTATGTGAGCAGTCCGCGAGCTTCGGGGCCTGCCGGGCCAAAGGCGGCTTCGATGATCAGCGTGGACGCCTCGTCGAGCGTGAAGGTCCCCGAATTCGCTCCCGCCCCCCCGACGCGGCTGTAGCGACCGGCGTTGAACGCGCCCCATTCGTCACGTCCCACCGGAGACGGCAGATCGAGACCCGCTCTGCGGATCCTGTAGACGTCGCCCCAGGCGACATCGGCCGCGCCAAACCGCTGCACGAGGCCGCGGCCGGCTTCGCGAAGCGTGGCGAGCGACCGCGCGGGGTCAACCAGTCGCGCCTTGGTCGACATGGGCGACAGGCGCTGCAGATAAGGGTCGAAAAGCTGTACGCCCCCGCGGCGCATGCGGTAGGCCCAGTCCGTGAACAGCACCCCACCGCGACTCTCGGGTCGGCTCGAACCGTCCCAGGCGGCGAGGATGTCAGCGAGTGCGGCCAACTCACGGTCGCCGGAGCTACGGGCAGCCTCAGCGAGCGGTTCCCGGATCAGTTCGGCGTAGTCCAGGATCGTTGAGGCGCGGAGCCGGCCCAGGGCGTCGAGATCCAGCGGCGCGGCCATCGCCAGCTGCCGAAGCGACCTTCGGCCGCGCGGCGTTCGGCGGTCGGCCGTGAGGACACTGTCGCTGATCGCCAACGAAGCCTCCGGCGGCCAGGTCGCCGATGTCGGGCCATCGTTGGCGTTTTGAACAAACCCTCCGGCCGGATTGGCGATCTGCGGCAGTGCGCCAAGCGACAGGTAGTCCGACCAGACGAGGTCGGGATCCGAACCATCGACAACGCCGGACCAGAAGGCGCGATCGCCCTTGCCTCGTTTGGGCGAAAGGCCGTTGAACAGATAGAAGATGTCGCCTGCTTGGTCAGCGTAGACGACGTTGGTGATTGGCATCTGCTGTCGGCCGAGGGCGGTTCTGAAAGCGCCGAGCGAGTTGGCCTGCCACATGCCGATCAGCTGCGAGACCAGATCGGGTCGGTCTAGGCCGGCGATCCGCACCGCAATGGCGCGATCATTGAGGGCTTCGAGCACGGGGCCATGGACGCTCGACTGAAGGGTCACGGCCCTTGAGTCCGTCCCTCCACCGGCGACTTTCACTCGGATGGTCTCGGTTCGTGTCTCGAACGGCAAGACCCTGCCGCCGTGGCGATAGCCGCCGGCCTCGAGCTGCAGATCGTAGAGGTCGACGCCGTCAACGTCGTTGAACGTCAATGCCCAGCCGTGAAGGCGCGAGAGCCCCAGCACGGGCAGCGGCAAGCCGGGGTAGGTCATGCCGTAGGCCTCAAGTCCCGGCGCCGACAGATGTTGCTCAAAGACCAGAAATGGCTCGCGCCACGGAGAGTGGGGGTTGATCAGCAATAGCGTACGCCCGTCCGATGTCCGCGTCGGGGCAACGGCATAGGCGTTCGATCCGCGCGTCTCGCGCCAGGACGTCAGCTGCTCGTCCATGCCGAAGGCCACCACGCCGACATGGAGGATCACCTGTAGAAGGGCCAGCGGATCGGTGTCCCGCACGTCCCCAAGACAGGCGCGCGGACCGTCGCTGATCGGGTGCCCGGCGAGCCAGGCGTTCATGCCGTTCACGAAGCCACGATTGATCGCCATCGCCTCGGCGTCCTGGACCCCCAGCCATTGCGCGGCCCGCGCCGAAACGCCGAGTTGCCGCATGCGGAGGTCGGATCCAAATGACGTCTCGCCGAAACAGGCGGCGGCCTCGCCCCTCGCCAGCAGGTAGGCGCGCGCCACGGTGTCGCCGCGGGCTTCCATCTGCGCCCATCCGGAGCCGTAGGCCGCCGCTTCCAGGGACTCGGCGGAGACGTGGGGCACGTCCCATTCGTCCCAGTCGATCGTCACCGATCGAGGCGCGGCGGAGGCGGGATTTGAAACGGTCGCAAGGGCGAAAAGCAGAGGCGCGACGAGAAGTCTGAAACGCATGGAAGGCTCCGTGATCAAGGTCACGGATGTTCCGGCGGTTCCAGCGCTGCGGTCGCCTCAGAACGCGTTCTGAGACGCCTCTATTGTCCGCTCAGGCCCTCCGGCTCGGGCCTGGCTCGGCGTCGAGCCGGTATGGCGCGCGAAAGCCCTGTTGAAGGTCGCCTTGGAATTGAAGCCACAGTCGAAGGCGATTTCGAGCAAGTTGGCGACTTCGGTCTGATCGGCGAGCCTGCTCTGCACCGCCATCACCCGTTGGCGGTTCAGGAAGTCCGGCACATTGAGGTCGAACGCCTGGTTGATCGCCTGGGAGACACGCCGCTCGGGCTCGCGCAGTCGATGGGCAAGGTCTGATAGCCTGAAGCCGGGGTCGAGATGCGGTCGCTCTTCGGCGATGAGGGACTCAATGCGCGTGATGAGTCTACCGACCTCCGCGTCGTCCAGTCGTGTGCGTTCGACGTCATGCAAGCGGTCAACGGCTTCCCGGATCAGCTTCGCCGGCCCCGACAGGCCGGCGACAATCAGGGCGCAGACCATGGCGAGCAGGACCGCGAACAGGACGCCCTCTGACAGTGCGCCGAGCCCCGCCGACCACCGCTCGGCCGCCAGAGAGATGATGTTCAGGGCGACGGCTGCCGCGCCGAGCGCGGAGAGCAGGCGCGACCAACGCCCGGCGCCGTTCCGTGCCGCGGTTAGCGCTGCGTAGGCGATGTAGGCGCCGATGTGGGTCAGAATGATCAGCGGTAGCAGGCGATCGGGCGTCGAACGGGTCGCCACCGCGAGGGCCATAAGGGCGGCCGGTGCGGCGTGCAGGATCAGCCACCTCGGCCGCGGAAGCGGGTGACCGCAATCGCGGATGACAAAGAGCAGAAAGGTCGGGCCGATCAGAAGGGGTACGGCGAACCGCAGTTCGGTGAGGCGGGTGTTTCCCTGTGTGTCGTGCAAGAGGTTCAGGATCATCAACGCCGAAAGGCAGAACGTCATTCCCGGGATCGCTGGATTGATCGCGCGGCCGCGGACCGCCAACACCGCCAGGATCGTCCCGAAGGCCAGTCCATTGAAGGCGATCAGCAGGCCAAGTGTTGAAACGAGATCGGATGACATGATGCAGAGTCGCCGCGACTGAGACGCGCGCACGCTGCGCCGAAGCTGGACGTCGAGCAAGCCGACTGGCCGCCATTCAGTGACGGCGTGAACCTGTTGGGCCGGCTCAAGGTCTCCACCCGTCGTGCGATCGGCGGCGCTGGTCGATGAAATTACGGTGTTCGTCGCGGAAGTGCTCGCCCAGTCGTGACTTCGGTGCAGGCGGCGATTGAAGGTCGGGCCAACGAGAAGACGGCCAGGAGAATGAACATGCCATCGACCCGCACGAGACAGCGCACACTCGCAGCGATGGTCGGCGCGACCATCGCGCTCTCAACGCTGACCGCTGCTGTCGCGTCGGAGGAGGGCGCCCCCCAGAGCCTGCTCTCCGCTCCTGGCCGAAGCGAGGCTGACCGCGCCGCGGACGCCCGGCGAAAGCCGGCCGAAACCCTTGCGTTCGCGGGCGCTGAACAAGGGGATCGGGTTCTGGAGTTTCTTTCGGGCGAGGGCTATTTCACGCGGCTCCTCGCCGCCGCTGTCGGCCCGACCGGACAGGTCGAGGTCCTCGAGCTGCCGGCGGCGGCCAAATACCCGGGCTACCTGGAGATAGTGCGTCGGTCGGTGGCGGCGACGCCGAACGCTCGACTGACCATCTCAAGACTGAGCGACTATCGGCCCGAGCGCCCATTCGACGTCGTGGTCATGATCCAGGGCTATCACGACCTGCACACCAAGTTCGCCGAGGGTGAGGATATCCAGGCGATGACACGGGCGCTCGCCGCCGCCGTGAAGCCGGGCGGCGTACTCGTCGTCGTCGACCACTCAGCCCGTCCCGGCGCTGGCCTTGGGGTAGCGGAGGCCCTTCATCGGATCGATGAGGCAGACGTCATCCGGGAGCTGACGGCTGCAGGCTTCGTCCTTGAGGCGACGAGCGAAGTCCTGAAATCACCCGGCGACACGCTCGACGCCAGCGTCTTTGCTCCCGCTGTGCGGGGGCGAACGGACCAGTTCATGCTGCGGTTCCGTCGGCCGGTCGGGCCATGAGCCCCCGTGCCGGTCACCGGCGCGCCGGACCTTCCTGCCGGACATGCCGCTCGTGACCCGCCCGAGCCGATCGGAGCCCGCGCGAGCCTATCCTGAGGGTGGACGATGAGGGAGCGTCGTCGCTGATGGCCGACCCTAGGTCTCTCCAGGGCGTACGGATGCGCGCCGTCTCTGGAGCCGCCGGCTCGGTCGTTTCCGGAGAGACCCTGTTTGAGTTCGAGCAGACCGGAGATCTTTTCTCGGCGCGCTATCGCGGCGGGGAGATCGCGGATGGCTACCTCATCGGCCGGCGCCATGCGGGCGGGGTGCTGGAGTTTCGCTATGTCCAGGCTGACTTCACGACGCGCATCGACGCGGGGAACTCCACCGGTGTTCTGTACCGTCAGCCCGACGGCCGCCTTCAACTGGTCGAGAACTTCCAGTGGATCACGCGTCCTGGCGCCGGGCGGAACATCCTGGAGGAGGTGTGTGAGCAGGGCGGCGCTGCGATCAACGCCGGCTAGGCCCGCGGGCGCGTAGACGGCAGTGACCCGACAGCTGCCAGCGGGCCGGCCGACGGTGAGCGCCGTCCACGCAGCTGAATTGGTCGCAATTCGTTGCGATCGCCGCCCGTGCGGATGCCGCCCTCGGGACGCGCGATCCTGCCCCGCTTGCCGAAAAATGAAACCTATGTCAGTTTCATTTTTAGAAACTGACGCCGGAGACGGTGGGGAGGGAAAAATGAAAAGAACTTCATCATGCCTTTGGGTGGGCGGCGCCGTCTCCGCCTTCTGGGCTTTCGGGGCGCCGATGGCCTTCGCGCAGGACGGCGGCGGCGTCGCTGAGCTGGATCAGATTGTCGTCACAGCGACCAAGCGCGCAGCGAACCCACAGGACCTTGGCGTCGCGATCACCGCATTTTCCAGCGAAGAACTGCGCGAGAAGCGTATCGATACGGTCGCCGACCTCGTCGTTTCCGTGCCGAATGTCGAGCTCTATGAACCGACCGGCGGCGGGGTGCCGATCGTAGTCATCCGCGGCGTCGGCCTACAGGACTTCCGCGTCAACAACACGCCGACAGCGTCGTTCTATGTCGACGAGGTCTATCAGCCTTCCGTGGCGACCACGAACGAGGGGATGTTCGATCTTGAGCGCATTGAAATCCTCAAAGGACCACAAGGCGGACTCTATGGCCGCAATACGACCGGCGGGGCGGTGCAGTTGGTGTCCGCGCGCCCGCAGTTCGGGACCTTTGGCGGCGCCCTGACCGCGGGGGCCGGCTCCTACGGCGAGCGAAGCCTGGATGGCGCGGTCAATGTTCCGGTGTCGGAAACCCTTGCTTTGCGGGCGAGCGGCCACGGCGTCTGGAGTGACGGCGGCTACACCTACAACGCCCTGACCGGACGAGAGCACGGCGCGCAGGAGCGTTGGGCTCTGCGTCTCAGCGCGCGTTGGGAGCCGACGGATGCCCTCAGCGTCTACGCCAACGTTCACGGCGGCGCTGACCGCTCTGAGACCCCGCTTCTGCGAACGATGGGCGTATGGACGCCCGGCGCGACCATCGCCCCAGGCCTCGCTGACTCCGTAATCCTGAACTACGGAGGGATCGCGCCGGGTCTTGGCGCGATCTGCGCTCCAATCCTCGCCGGGCGGCGCGACAACGATCAATGCGCGAACGTCTCGGGCGCGACGCCGCAGTCGCTGGGCCTCGGCAACGATCCGTACGCCAGCCTAAGCTCCAGCGCCAACCGACTTGACAGCGATTGGATCGGCGCCGTCGTCATCGCCAACCTGGAGGTCGGGGAGGCGACGATCACGTCGGTGACCGGGGTTGATCGCCTGAACTATGCCCGCATCACCGACTGGGACGGCCTGCCGGCGGCCTATCAGGACCTGACCTACCGGAGCGAGATCGAGGCATTCTCCCAGGAGCTTCGCATCGCCTGGAGCCAGGGCGCCATCGACTGGATCGCGGGCCTCAACTACGCCAAGGACACGCTCGCTGAGGACTCACTGCTCCTTGCCGAGCAGGGCCTGGTGCCGGTCGGCTATGGCGTGACCAAAGTTGGCCAAATCTACAAGCAGGAGACCACCAGCTTCGCCGGGTTTGTCAGAGGCGACCTGCGCCTTGGCCAACGGACCAAGCTCGTCGGCGAACTTCGCTACACGAATGAACTCAAGACTTTTAGCGGCGGAACGCTCTTCCCCGAATTTGCCCTGCAATTGTTCAATGTCGACCAGCGTCGGCGGTTTGATGACTACTCGGGCCGTCTTGAGATCGATTTCCGTCAGACTCCGGACCTACTCTGGTACGCGAGCCTTTCCCGCGGCTTCAAGTCCGGCGGCTTCTTCGGGGGCTTTGCGACGGCGCCGGACGAACTTGCCCCTTACGAGCCGGAGATCGTGACGGCCTACGAAGCGGGCGTGAAGTCCGAGTGGCTGTCGGGAACGCTGCGCGCCAATGCTTCGGTCTTCTACTATGACTACGCTGGCCTGCAGGGGTTTGCGAACACGACGACGACCGGCGGGGCGCAGATCAGCCTTCTGTCGAACGTCGGGGATGCGGAGATCTCGGGCGCCGAGTTCGAGTTTGCCTGGCGCCCGATGGCAGCGCTGACGCTGCAAATGACTCTAGGCCTGTTGGATGGCGAGATCGTGCGTAGCGACCGCGCGATCCCGGATAGCTTCGCGTCCGGCGGCCTCTGGCCGCTACAGGGCCAAAGACTGCTGAATCAGTCGGACCGGACAGGCGCCCTGTCGGCCCGATACGAGTTCGACGTCACGCCGCAGATGAAGGCCACCCTTCAGGCTGGCTACGCTTTTCGGTCGGACTTCAACTTCGATTTCGTCCTGACGCCGCAGGAAGCCCCGCTCTATCACGAAGGCGGCTACGGACTCGCCAACTTCCGGGCCGCCATCGGCGCGCCGGATGGGACCTGGGAGCTGTCCGCCTGGCTCGACAACGCCTTCGACGAGCAGTACCGCGTCACCGCCAAGAGCGATGATCTGGGCGGCTTCTACGAACTCTATGGCGCTCCGCGCACCTGGGGCGCGGCGCTGTCATTCAAGTGGTGAGGGTGATCGGCTAGGATCCCGGGCTTGCGGCGTTCAGCGCCGCAAGCGCCTTGGCCGGGGCAAAGCGCACCTCGTCCGGGTCGCGCGCGTAGAGCGCGCGGTGCCACATCACTGACAGGAACTCGGCGATCTCCTCGTCGCTCGGCGCGTAGCTGTCTGTGATGGCCAGGAGGTGCGGGTCTTTGTAGACGAAGAGCCGTCGGCACAGTTCGTCCACCATGCCGCCCAAAGTGTAGGCGGCCAGCATGACGGCGTCCGGATCAGGCGCGGCGTCGCCCGCGTGGCGCAGGATGTGCTCGGCTGCGCGCTTGAAGTGCAAATGCGTTACGCGATGCTCGTGAGCGGCGAACGCCGGCGCCTCGTCGAGGAATTGCAGCGTGCAGCGGATCAGGCCGGCGTTGGCGCGGGCCGCGGCGATATAGACGAGGTTGGTGCGATAGACGGCCTCATAGGCGCTCTTCGGCGTTGGTCCCTGACGGTAGGTCTCTTCGATCGTGTTCAGGAATTCGGTGAGGACGTCGACGGTGATCTCGTCCTTGTTGGCGTAGTAGACATAAAAGGAGCCAGCGGCGATTCCTGCGGCCTCACAGATGTCGGAAATGCGCATCCGCTGATAGCCGACCTTGTTCAGGACGGAGACGGCGGCGAGCTTGAGGTTGTCACGGGTGCGCTCGCCCTTACGCTTGGCCGCACCTGTGCTCTGCTTCTTCTTGAGGAGTGAATTGAAGGCGAGTTCGCCGGTGGGCGAAGCGCCCTTGGCGGCTGGTCGTTTCAAGGCCATCTCCAAGAGAGTCCGTATAGAAGATTAGCCTAGCATCAAATCCCGCTTCGTGTTCGCCAGTTCGCGGCTATTCCCCTCGTGCGGCCCGCGCCTTGAGCGTGACCTTGTCGATCTTTCCCACCGGCAGCAGCGGCAGGTTTGGCTCGATGACGAACCGCTTGGGAACTTTGTAGTTGGCGAGGTGGGCGCGGCAATGGCGCTCGAGGTCGGCGGTGTCGAGCGCGCCGCTGGGCGCGACATAGGCGACGCCGACCTCCTGCCAGACGGGGTCGGGGGCCGCCACGACGGCGGCCGCGACGACGGCCGGATGGTCCTCAATGACTGTCTCGATCTCGCGAGGATAAACATTGTAGCCGCCCGACTTATACATCTCCTTGATTCGACCGACGATTTTGTAGGCCCCGTCGGGGCGGCGTATGGCCAGATCGCCGGTCTTGAAGAATCCGTCGGGCGTGAGCGCCTCGGCCGTGGCCTCGGGCTGGCGCCAGTAGCCGGCGAAGTTATAGTCCGATCGAACCCAGATCTCGCCCGGCAGGCCGTTCGGGGCGTCCGTCCCGTCCGCCTGGATGAGGCGGATCTCGACGCCGGGGAAGGCCGGCCCGACGCTGTTGGCCAGCGCCTCAAGATCAGAGGTCGGGGCCATGGCGGTGCTCGCCATTGTCTCGGTCATGCCGTAGTTCGTGGTCAGGCGCGCGTGCAGTTGCAGGAGGCGACGGATCATCGGCTCCGGCGCTGCGGCGCCCTCCCAAACGACGATCTGGACGGCGGAGAGATCGTAGTCGTTGAAGGACTCCAGCGCCAACTGCATCTGAAAGACGCTCGGCACCGAGCCCCACATGGTGACACGCTCCTTGACCATGAGCTCCATGGATCGGGCCGGATCAAACTCTTCCATAAAGACGGACGTTCCGCCCGCAGCGAGCGTTGGGACCGTCAGGTCGGTGACGCAGCCGGCGTGGTTGATCGGGAAATAGTTCAGGGTGACGAGCGGGTCGGTTGGCCAGATTTCATTCTGGCGCAGCGCAAAGCGCGTTACGCCCCTGTGGTGCAGCAGCGCCCCCTTCGGGCGTCCGGTCGAGCCGGAGGTGTAGATAATCAGACACGGGTCGACGTCCAGAACGGCCGCGTCGGCGCTGGCCAGGGCTGCCCCATCCCCGTGCTCAGCCAGAGCGCAGAATGCGTCGAGGCCAAGGGTTCCGGGAATCGGCGCGTCGAGCGCGATGACTTGTTCGATGGACCTCGCCTTGTCCTGGAAGGCGCGGATCTCCGGCCCGTAGTCGCGATCACCGAGCCGGGTGCGGGTCAGGAGCAGGCGCGGTTCGCTGTCGCCAAGGACGTAGAGGAGTTCGTTTAGCTGATAGCGGGGGTTCAGGCCGATCCAGATCGCACCGATCGAGGCGGACGCCAGAAAGCTGACGAGAAAGTCCCGGTTGGGCGGGCCAAGGGTGGCGATCCGATCGCCCTTCTTGATCCCGAAGGCGACGAATGCGCCGGCCAGGCGGTCGATTTCTTCCCGGAGCTCGGCGTAGGTGGTCCGCTCGTCGTCGACGACGCAGGCGACCGCGTCGGGGGTCTCTCTGGCCCAGTAGGAGACCAGCTCATCGATGCGGTTGACCTGAGGGGGTTGGCGCATGGGCGTTTCGTCTTTCACTTTGAATCGACCGCCGCCAAGGGCGCAAGGCTGGCGAATAGAAGGACAGGGGGAACCAGGGCGACGAAGGCCGAGGCGCCCGTGGCCACGTCTTCGCCAATGACCGCCAGGGCGAGGCCGGTCAGCAGCGGACCCAGGGCGAGGCCGAGCTTCTCGGCGGCGGTCCAAGCCCCGGCGAACGCTCCCTCAAGACTTCTGCCGGCATGCCGCGAAGCGCGATGAGCGATGTTGGCCTGGATCGCGAAGGGTAGGACCTGGGTGGCCGCGAAGGGGGCGCCGGCTGCGGCGAACAGAGCAAGCAGCACCGGCCAGGGCGCGCGCGCCATGCAGGCGATGCCTATGCAGGCAAGGACCACTGCGTAGGTCACCAGCGCGGCCGCATTGACCCTGACTTCGCCGGCGCGGCGGCCAAGCCAGCTCCAGAGCGGCGTTGCGGCGATGGCGGTCGAGAACATGAGTCCCAAGACCGTGCCGATCTCGCCCTCGGGGCGGCCGGCGACGCGTGTGACAAGATAGGGGACGGTGGCGGAGAACGCGCCGGAGGCGGCGATCTGGAGAATATAGCTGGCGCCCAGCATACGCAGCCGCCGCTCACCGAGAGCGGCCGTCAGACGCCTTAGGAACGAAGTGTCGTCGGACGTCGGGGTGTCGTCGTCGCGTCCTCTGAGGATCGCGATCGGCCCCAGCATAGCGACGGCGCATACGCTGGCGAGTATCCAGGCCATGACGCCATACCCCGGCCGGCCGCCGCCAAAGCGCTCGACCAACACAGGGGCGATGGCCGCCCCGGCCAGGACGCCCAGGGTTGCGAGGGTAATGCGTGCTGACACCAACGTGGCGCGGCTGGCGGGCGATGGGCCGAGCACCGCGGGAAGCGAGACATAGGGGACGGCGAAGACAGAGTAGAGCGTGGCGAGGGCGAAATAGGAGCTCGCCACCCAGAGGAACGCGCCTTGAACCGGCAAGAGCGGAGTGCTGAAGAGCGTCACGAAGGCGCAGAACACCCCGATCGCGCCGATCACCAGGAAGGGCCGCCGGCGGCCAAACGGGCTACGCGCGCGGTCCGACCAGGCGCCGACGATCGGGTCCCAGAGTATGGCCCACACTTTGGGAACGAAGACGGCCAGCGTCGCCAGCGCCGCCGGAATATTCAGGGTTTCCGTGCAATAGTAGAGCAGGAGGACGGTCGGCACGGACGAAAAGACACCCGTGCCGATCGAACCGACGGCATAGGCGGCGATGTCCGGCGCGCGGAGCGGTTGGCCCACCACGTTCGCCCCTAGGCCGTCGCGATCGGGACCCAGACAGACAGCCACTCCGCCACCAGGGCGGGGCGCGCCTGACCTTCAATTTCGATCACGGCGGCGACTCGCTGGACGATCCGGTCCCGCTCGTCGATCGTCCGATCGGTCAAGGTGAAGCGACCGCGGATGCGGGAATTGCAGGGGACCGGCGCGACCAGACGCAGACGATCGAAGCCGTAGTTGAGCGGATAGCCAGCAGCCGAGGGCTCCAGCGATACTTCCTCGCCAAGAGCGCTGCGCATCAGGCGTGTGAGCATGCCCACCGTCTGGAAGCCATAGGCGATCGTCGAGCCGTAGGGGCCTTGTTCCTTGGCCCAGTCCGGGTCGTCGTGCATCGGATCGGCGTCCAGGGTCGCTGCCCCGAACTTGCTGATCATGTCCTGGGTGATGGTGAACCACTCAGAGACGCCGAGCTCCGCGCCGACAGGGATCTTGCCCAGGGGGCCGGCGGCATCATGGGAAAGGTGCGACATCAAATCCTCCAGCTACAAAAATGAATATGACGTCATATTTGATAACGAGTCAACCAAGGTGGTGCTGTGAGTTTAGCGCTGACCCGTCTCCACATAGGCCTTGGCGGCCAAGCCGGAGGCCGCGTTGAGACCGATTTCGTACAAGCGTCACCGGTTCCCACCGGAGGTTATCCGCCACGCTGTCTGGCTGTACTTCCGGTTCACGCTGAGCCTTCGGTACGTCGAGGAGTTGCTCGCGCAGCGTGGTGTCGAAGTCAGCTACGAGACGGTCCGATGCGGGACGCTCAGGTTCGGCCGGCAGTTCGCCCACAACCTGCGTCGGTCCCGGCCGCGGCCGACAGATCGTTGGCATCTCGACGAGATGGTCGTGAAGATCGGCGGCAAGCGGATGTTCCTCTGGCGGGCCGTCGATGACGAGGGCGAGGTCCTGGACATGCTGGTCCAGGAGCGCCGCAACAGAGCTGCGGCCCTCAAGCTGCTCCGGAAATTGCTGAGGAATCAGGGCGTCCGGCCTGAGACGATCGTCACGGACAAGCTCGCCTCGTATCGCGCCGCAACGCGGGATCTGGGCCTGGCGGATCGCCACCGACCAGGCGGAATGCGGGAGAACAACCGGGCTGAGAACTCCCACCTGCCGATCCGGCGACGAGAACGAAAGCAGCAGAAGTTCAAGTCTCGGGCCTCGGCCCAAAAGTTCCTGGCCACCCACGCCGCCGTCTACAACGCCTTCAACCTCCAGCCCCACCTGATCCGTCGATCGACCCTGCGCCTCCTCCGGGCCGAGGCTCAGCGGACCTGGGCGGCTGCAACCGCCGCCGCCTGATCGCAGTGCGGGGAGGGGGCCTCCTCGCCTCGTGGTCGTTAACCTGACAAGACCGCAGAGACGGCGCGTGCGTCTCCACCTTCCGGCAAGTCGCGGAAGTGTCGGGCGAACTTCGCGGGCAACAGCGAACCGGCGTTTAGCGGCTGACGGTGTGGCGGAGGAACAGTCGAATCGAACTCCCGAGAGGGATTTGAATCCTAAGCCTCGGACATGTCGGCGTAATTTAGCGAGCAGGGAAATCGGAGACGTAATATTTCCGATAATACAGATTATGATGTCACGATATAAGTATTCACAGAGACTAAAAATGACTCGACCAAGAAAACATGGCGACAAAATCTGAAATAATACTTGTCGAATACTTGGAGACTGAGTGGCGGTGGGCGCAGTCATTAGGACAGTGGTCTCCAGTGAACTGCGGCTCTGGGTAAAGGTACCGGCGGTTCGTCGCAACTTCCCGGAGTTCGCCCGCCGACAATGCTACCGTTTTCACGCGCTAGCGTTTGCTTGGAGCCGCCGTACTGCCCGGTTCGTCAGCTCTCCGGGATCAATTCCTAAGGCCTTGGCGACGAGGATGAATTCGAGGGTGTCGATGCGGCGCGCGCCTGCCTCTATCTTGGAGACGTGAGAATGAGCCTTCCCGAGCCTCCGCGCTAGCTCACGCTGGGAACAGCCCGCGGCCACGCGCGCCTCGCGCAGTTCGTCGGCGACCGCCCGCACGCACTGGGACCGAGGTTGGCCTAATGTTTTCAAGGAGCTTCGGCCGTCGAGAATCCGAGCAGGGCTTTTACTTCAAGGAACTCATGGAAGGCCGCCTCGCCCCATTCCCGGCCGTTGCCGCTCTGGCGGTAGCCGCCGAAGGGGGCCCGGAAGTCGCCACCGGCGCCATTGATCGACACCTGGCCTGCGCGGATTCGGGTGGCGAGCGATCTGGTGACGGCGACGTCGGCGCCTCGGACATAGCCCGCGAGTCCGAAGATGGTCTCGTTCGCGATCCGGACAGCCTCGTCGTGACTCTCATAGGTCATTAGTGCGGCGACGGGGCCGAACACTTCCTCCCGCGCGAGCGTCGAATCGGGGGTGACGTCGGCGAAGACAGTCGGACGCACGTAGGCGCCGGACTCCAGTCCGGGCGGCTTCCCCAGACCTCCACAGACCAGTGTCGCGCCTTGCGCGATGGCGAGTTCGATATAGGCCTGCACACGCTTCCACTGGGCGTCGGAGACCACCGGTCCCATGCGCACGTCGTCGCGAGGATTCCCGAGGGTAAGGGACTCACAGGCTTTTCGGGCTGCCGCGACAGCTTCGTCGCGCCGCGAAGCCGGCGCCAGGATCCGGGTCGGCGCGTTGCACGACTGGCCGGAGTTCAGCATGACATGGAGCACCGCGGACGCCACGTTGTCCGCCAGCGCATCGTCGTCGAGGACGATGCACGCGCTCTTCCCGCCCAGCTCCTGATGCACCCGCTTGACCGTCGGGGCGGCGTTGATCGCCACGCGTACGCCCGCGCGGTTCGACCCTGTGAAAGAGACCATGTCTACATCCGGATGGCGCGACAGTTCCGCCCCCACCGCCGTGCCGTCGCCCTGAACGAGGTTAAATACGCCCTTCGGAAAGCCTGCTGCGGCGACGGCCTCGGCGAAGATCCGCGCTGACGCAGGCGAGAGCTCGGACGGCTTCAGAACGACCGTGCAGCCCGCCGCGAGCGCAGGCGCGACCTTGCAGGCGATCTGGTTCAGGGGCCAGTTCCAGGGGGTGATGAGACCACAGACTCCGACCGGTTCGCGGACGATCCGGGTCGGAGTGCGATCGTCCTCGAACCGGAAGTCGTGCAGGACTTCAATGGCTGTCGCGATGTGCGCCCGGCCGATTGGAACCTGCGCGGATCGTGAGAGCGAAAGAGGGCAACCGATCTCGTCGGTCAATGCCTCGGCGATCGCTTCAGATCGGCTATCGTATTCTGCCAACAGCGCCTGCATGCGCAGAATTCGCTCTTCGCGGGGCGTCGCTGACCAGTCTGCGAAGGCGACGCGCGCCGCGGTGACGGCGTCCTGCGCGTCCTCGATCGAGCCGAGCGCGACGTAGCCGCAAGGCTTGCCGGTTGCCGGGTTGATCACTGTCGACACGGAGCCGCCGGTCGAAGAGCGCCATTCGCCGTTAATGAAGTGTCGGGTGCAATCCTGCATCGTGGTTCCTAACGCTCGCCGGCTTGCGCCGCTTCAGAGAGCCGCGCCAGATTCTCCTCGTGACGGCTCTTTGTGATGTGGAAGAACAGCATCGCGGCGATGGCCGCGAGATTGGAGGCGGCCAGCACCGGCAGGTAAACCAGCGCCAGATTACGGACGACGTCCTCTCCGACCTCGCCGGGTTTCGCGCCGTCCGGGAAGCCGGCGATCATGAGAACCATGCTCGAGGCGAAGATGCCGACTCCCGAAACGGCCTTGGCCACGAAGATGTTGGCGGCGAAGAACAGCCCCTCTGACCGCCGTCCGTTCCGGATTTCCGTCTCCTCGACGACATCCGCTGTCATGGACGAATGGAGCACCGCGGCGATTGAGGCGAAGGTCACCGAGACCATGGCCTGAACCCAGAGGATCGCCAGGACGGCCGGGCTGCCGTTCTCAGGAAACCAGCCTAGCAGCCGCAGGATGATCGGCGTTGTGCCGATGCTGAAGGCCAGGAGCTTGCATAGGATCGCCGCGTTGCGTTTACCGAACACACGGGAAATCGGAGTCGCCAGGGCGACGGCGAAGGCTGACGAGAGGAACTGGGCGAACACGAACAGCGAGATTTGCGCTGCGCTAAGGCCCCAGAAGAAGGTGTTGAAGTACAGGTTCAGCGCCACGGACAGGCCGTAGCTCATCGAGTTGAAGATGCCCGAGATTAGCAAGGGCACGAGGGAGGGATTGAGGATCGCCCCGGCGATCTCGCGGGCCGCCTGCTTCACGCCGATGCGCCCTTCGGGCGCGGTCCGCAGGCGCGGAATGGCGCTGTGCGTGCCGGCGGCGGAGGCCAGGATCACCACGAGCATCACCGCCGCGGAGACCATTCCGTAGCTGCTGTAGCCCGCCGGGTTGAGCTGGGCGACGGGGTGTTCGGCGTCGGGCTTCAGGAAGACGCGGAACGTCAGCAGCGTCATGATCAGAGCGCCGTACCAGATGAACAGGGCGCGGAACGCAAGCAGTCTGGTCCGTCCGTGGTAGTCCGTGGTCAGTTCCGGCGCGAGCGCGGCGCTCGGTATCTCAAAGAGGGCGAGGAAGGTTCGGACGGCGAGGGCGACGACGATCAGGTAGACGAATAAGGCCTCGTGGGACCAGCCGAGGGGCGGATGCCAGATCAGGAGATAGGTGGCGGCGACGGGGAGCGCGGCACCGTACATGAACGGATGGCGACGGCCCCAGCGGGAACGCAGATTGTCGGACACGTGGCCGATTACAGGATCGATCATGGCGTCAAGCACCAGGGCGATCATGATGGCCAGGCCGACTGTGGCGGCCGGAAGTCCGACGACCTGATTGTAGAAGATGAGCAGCAGGTACGAGAAGCCGTTGTCCTTGAGGCCCAGCGCCACACCGCCGAGGCCATAGAAGAACCGGGTCGATCGCTTGAGCGTCGGAGGATCGCCAGCCGGCGATACCGGGGTGCGGCGATGAGCAGTCATGCCGGCACCCCCCATGCAACTGCCGTCCGGTGCACCAGCCGCAGATTCCCGTCGTATTCCCCGGTCGCGCAATGCAATCCGGTGCGAGTTTCACCGACAACCGCCGAAACGAACCTTGCGTGGAGGATCGTCATCGCCGGCACCTCGGGGGGAACCTCCAGTCGGAGTGCCATCCGCCGCTGAAAGCCGCTGTTCGCTCTTCCGGATTCCGGCGAACTTCCAGGATCCCTGGATGATCCGGTAGCGCATGAACGAATAGATTGCGGCCGAACGGCCTTGGTGCGCGGCTCAATCGCTTGAGTGTGTCATGGCAGAATTGCTGGGCGCGGAACCATAGTGCACGGCGGTCAGCCCGCACTTCACGGATTGAGCAGGCGATCCCGCCAAAAACGGGAGCGGTGAGGTTTAGTCTTTCGACCTCAGCGCCGAATCCGTCGAGGCGGGGCCGTATGGCGAATGCCCTCATGCGCACCGCTATTTCCATGAGTGGGCCTCCCCGCCCTATTCACTATGCTTGTGCACCGGTGCTGCCGCATTCTCGCGACGCTGTCGCTCCTGTCGCTGATGACGGCTAGTCACGTTCGAAAGTGATTGATCGCCGAAGAATGGATGCGCTGCGGGTCGGCGCCGTTGCCGGCCGAGCAGTGGAGGGCCGTCGCGCGATTTTGAAATCCGATCATGCCGGGGACAGACTGGATTAGCCGGTTTCGAGCGTGGGGTAGCGGGCCACTCGTCCACGACGCACGAAACTGCTCCGGGGATGGTGCGACCACCCCTAAGCAACAATTTCCCGCCGGAGATACCAGCAGTATGAAGCACTATCCCAAGATTACCGCTGTCGAGACGCTGGCCGTAGGGGCAGGCTGGCGCAACTACCATTTCGTAAAGCTGTCCACTGACGCCGGGATCACGGGGTGGAGCGAGTTTGACGAGGATTTCGGCAACCCCGGGATCTCAACCATCATCGCTGCCCTGTCCAACCGTCTCATCGGCAAATCAGTGGCTGACCATGAGCGGCTCTATTCCGAGATGCTGATGGCAGCACGGCCGGCGACCATCGGCGTGGTCGCCCAGGCACTCGGTGCGATCGAAAACGCTTTGCTGGACGCGAAAGCGAAAGCACTGGAAGTGCCATGCGCGCACCTGCTGGGCGGCGTCGTTCGTGATCGCGTCCCGGTTTACTGGTCGCATTGCGGGACGTGGCGGATCAGCCGCCAACCCTGGTACGAGCCGCTGGTCAATCATCGCGACGGCGTGCGCGCACTCGGTGCAGAGGTGCGGGACCGTGGGTTCCGGGGGCTGAAGACCAACATCTACACCTATGATCCCGACGGCAAGCCGCGCGGCTGGGCCACCGGGTTCGGACTGCCATTCGATCCCGGACTCAACATCGAGCACAAGCTGATCGACGGACTGCGCGAGCACCTTGGCGTCCTACGCGAGGGCGCCGGACCGGATGTCGGCATCCTGCTGGATCTGAATTTCAACGCCAAGCCTGAAGGTTATCTCAAGATTATGCGGGGGATCGAAGATCTCGGGCTGTTCTGGCTCGAACTTGATCTTCTGGATGCCGATGCGCTGGCGGACATCCGGCGCAAGGCACGCATGCCCATCGCTTCGTGCGAAACGTTGACGCGGCCGGGATCGTTCGTTCCGTTCCTGACCAAACAGGCCGTCGATATCGCCATTATCGACCTGCTGTGGAACGGGGCGTGGCAGTCGATGAAGATCGCGGCGATGGCGGATGCGCACGACGTCAACGTCGCGCCGCACAATTTCTACGGTCATCTGGCGACCATGATGAATCTGCATTTCGCGGCGGCGACGCCGAACCTCCGCATCATGGAAACGGATATCGACCGGCTGGCTCGCGATGCCGAGCTCTTCACGCGCGAACCCCAGTTCGAAGATGGTTGTATCGTTGTGCCGGACCGCCCGGGCTGGGGCACCGAGCCTGATGAAGCCGCGCTCACTCGCTACCCGCCGAATTCCACGCCGAATTCAGTGGGCCTGATCACGTGCGGATCATCGATGAAAAACTGACCGCAACGTCAGATCATTTCCCCGCCGGAAGCTCCGCCCGACTATCAGGGGTCGCAACGCCCGCTGCCTTAAGTGCTTTGCGCCGGAAGGCGGTGGGTGTTTGTCCAGTATCCACCTTAAATGCACGGTTGAATGGTGCGAGCGACTGAAAGCCGGCATCAAGGGCGATCGTAGAGATCGACACTTCCTGCTGTGTCGGATCGGCCAGTGCCTCCTTCGCCTCGTCCAGCCGCCACCGCGCCACATAGGCGCTGAAATTGCGATAGCCCAGATCGCTGTTCAGCAACTTGCGCAGCCGATGCTCCGTCACGCCTAGCCGCATCGCCAACGTCGAAATGCGAAGATTTTCGATCCGGTACATTCGCTCTTCGCCCATCAATCGATCTAGTTCGGCCACCAGAGCCGTATCACCCTGGGCGAGCGGGACGATCGGCCGGTGCGGTTCGGCGCTTGCGCGCCGGGGCGCAGTCTTGAAGAGACCTGGCGTTGCACGGCCGAACGTCCATACGCTTAGCCAGCTGATCAGGAGTAGCACCACCGCAGCGAACATCGACGGCGATCGCGGAGCAAACGAGAACAGTTCCACGGTCTGCACAACTGCAACGGCCACGCCATACCCCACATTGATGAGAAACAATGGCGCAACCGCCAACCGTCGCTGCTCCACCAAGTCGCCACTCCACGACTTGAGGACGGTCGATGTGATATGTGCGAACAGGCCGACATTGATGAAGTTGTTGATCAGCCACAGCACACGCGCCTGGTCGGGAGGAAGCATGCGCGCTGCAATTCCGATCGCAAGCACTGTAGCCAGTACAAGCAGCTTCAGCCGATTGAAGCGGCGTGTGTCGCCAAAGAACTCGGTCACAAACAGCCAGGAAAGCGGCGCGGCGGCGATGGATGGAATGTCGATCAGTAGATACCATCCGCCCATCATCGCCATTGCCGACGGGAACTGGCCGATCACATGTGCGGAACGGCCAACATGGAACAGCGCCCCAAGAATCGGCGTGAGCGATCTGTCGGCGCGCAGGATGATCAGTGCTGTTGCGATGAATCCGCCACAAGCAATCCCGCGGACGATCCCTTCAACCAGCTCTGCGTTCGACAACGTCAAGGCCCTGTACTTCCAACAAATCTGGATCGCGACAGCATGACACGATCGCAACGATCACGACACACTCGTGTCGACTAGCTCGGCTCCGGCATCACCCAGACGGGGGCAGCCGGTAAGGGTCATTGCCATCGCGAGTTCTGCCCTGAGCGTGCCCAGCATGCGCTCGACCATCGCCTCGCCGCCGGCGGCAAGTGCCCATGCCCATGGTCGGCCGATCAGACACGCCTTGGCGCCCAGCGCCAGCATCCTCAGGACGTCCAGCCCGCTCCTTATGCCTCCATCGACCAGGATCTCGGCATCGTCGCCGACGGCCGCCACGATATGCGGGAGCGCGGCAACCGCAGAGCGCACGCCATCAAGTTGCCGACCACCATGGTTCGACACGATGATCGCATCGGCCCCGACGCGCACAGCCTCTCCCGCATCATGGACATCAAGCACGCCCTTGATCGCGAGCGGACCCTCCCAATGCTCGCGAACGAAATCGAGATCGCGCCAGGTCACGGTCGTGTCCATGTTCGCGCCGACCCAAACCAGGCTGTCGCGAATGGTCGCATCGTCAGGAAGTGCCGGCGCGATGTTTCCTGGAATGAGAGGGCCTCCCATGCAGAGGACGTCCCACACCCAGCGCCCTCGCATCGCGCCCTGTACGAAGCGGTCGAACGCGCCGGCGCCGATGATTCCGGTTGATCGGTAGTCGCGGTAGCGGCCGCCACTCACCGGCATGTCGACGGTAAAGACAAGGACGGGGCAACCCGCAGCACGCGCGCGGGCAAGCAGCTCGCGCATGAACCCGCGGTCTTTGAGCATGTACAGCTGGAACCATGGTGGCTGTCCGGCAGCGGCGGTTTCCTCGATCGCACAGATGCTGAGCGTGGAGAGACACATCGGGATGCCAGCGCCCTTTGCCGCGCGCGCCGCCTGCGCTTCCCCGCGCCTGGCGTAAAGGCCCGCGATCCCGACGGGAGCGAGGCCGATCGGCATCGATAACGTCTGCCCAAGAACTCGGACGATCATGTCGCGCGCGGTGACATCCACCATGACGCGCTGACGCAGCGAAACGCGTTCCAGATCAAGCATGTTGGCCGAAAGGGTCGTGTCCGAGAACGATCCGCCGTCGATATAGTCCGCGAGCATGCGCGGAAGTCGCCGCCGGGCCATGATCCGATAGTCGTCGATCGACGCCGGGTTCATGACCTGGGCTCCATCGCAATTGTTCCCGCTTGGGTAACGCCGGCAAGCGGCTCGTCGCGAATGAATCGTCCGAGATTTGCCAGAAAGGCCTGATCGTTGCGCGCTTCAGCCCGATCCCCCCGCCACGCCATATGCGGCGTCAGCGTAACGGCCGGATGCATCCAGAACGGAGAGTCGGGAGATAGTGGCTCGTCCCTCACGACATCCAGGATTGCATGTCCTGGACGCCGTTGCGTGAGGCCATCGAGGAGCGCGGCTTCGTCCACCAGCGCTCCGCGTGCAACATTGACGAAGGTGGCTCCTGATTTAAGCGCCGATAGAAAGGCGGCGTCCACCAGGTCGCGCGTCGCATCGTTCAGCGCAACGCACAGGACGACGACATCAGCATTGGGCAGAGCCTGGGGTAGCGCGTTCATCCCGATCACGCGATCAGCCAGGGGGTCGGAACCAGGATTTCGCCGGACGCCGATGATACGCGCACCGAAGCCGCGCGCGCGGCTAGCCACCTCCCGCCCGATTGCGCCGAAACCGATGATCAGCCAGATGCTGTCAGCGATCTCGCGAAACGGCGCCGATCGCCACTCGCGCGCTTCTCGCCGCGCGCGTCGATCGGGTCCATTCTGCCAGTGGTCGAGCACGCCGGCCAACACAAGGTCGGCAATGCCGGGGGCGAAGCCATGACTTGTGGTAATAGCGATCGGCCGAGATCGGAATGGTGCGTAGGCGGGAGTGTCGATCCCTGCATTGCCACTGTGGAGCCATCTTAGACGCGGCGATTGCGCGGCGCAGTCCAGAAATGCGGAAGTCAGCGGATTAAACCAGGCATCACTTCCATACCACGCACCTGCGGGCTGCGGAGCGACGACCGTAGCGCCGCTATCGGCTCGTGAGACGACGCCATCGAGTCCCATCAGCAAGAGGTGAGCGGCAAACGGCCGAAGCAATTCGCCGAGCCGCGCATACGCCGCTTCCATAATCAGCACGTCGTGCGATGCGCTCATGCTGCGGGACCATGCGCGACGATGGCCTTGGTCTCAAGAAAGTCTTCAAGACCGAATACGCTCCGCCCGCGCCCATCTCCGCTCTGCTTGTAGCCACCGAAAAGCGCATCGTTTTCCCAGCTGCCGTTCAGGATCACCTCTCCAGAGCGGAAGCGTCGGGCAAGTGCGCGCGCCTGAATCAGGTTGTGCCCACTGCCGGCGAGCGACCCGCAACGCGCTTCGGTCGTCGGAGCAAATACCTCGATCTCGCCGGAGTTCGTGAGTTTGACCCAGCGGCCATCGACGTAGAAATGACGAGAACCGTGCATCCCCGCACTCCTAGCGATGGTCCTCAAGCACCATCGCAGCGCCCCGCTCTCCGATCATCGTCGCTGCTGCGTTGGTGTTACCCGAAACGATCAACGGCATAATCGACGCGTCGATGACGCGCAGGCGATTGACCCCATGCACACGCAGTCGTGGGTCGACCACGGAGGACTTGGGATCTGTCCCCATCGTGCAGGTGCTGGTGGGGTGATAGGTGGTCCGACCGGTTTGCCGTGCCCAGTTTACCAGGACATCTTCCGTCAGATCGCCAGGCTCGGGCCAGACCCGCTCCTTGACCAGATCGGCAAAGGGACTCGTGCGGCTGATGCGATCGGCTATCCGCAGGCTCTCGACAAATGTCTGAACGTCGTCGTCGGTCGACAGGTAGTTGCGATAAATTATCGGCGCTGCGGCAGCATCCGCGGAACGGATCCGGATGTAACCGCGACTGGTCGGGCGGCAGGGGCTGACGTTGATCGTGAACCCGCTGAAATCATGGGGCCAAACCTTGCGACCGACGCCCGACTGAAAGCTGAGCGGGATGAAGTAGAGTTGCGTATCGGGTCGGCCTTCGCCCGGGCGCGTACTGACAAAGGCGCCCCCTTGATTGATCCCGAACGTCAGCGGGCCGCTGCGTGCGAGAACATATTGCGCCCCGGCCAGCAGGATGGACGGCCAGTTATTCAGCCGGTCGTTTAGCGTAGGCTGCGACGTGCGGAAGACCAGGCCGGTGAAGACATGGTCCTGAAGATTCTCGCCGACCATTGGCAGGTCGGCGACCACGTCGATCCCATGGTGGCGCAGAAGCCCTCCCGGCCCTATCCCTGACAGTTGAAGGAGAAGCGGCGAGTTCACTGCACCGGTGGCCACAATAACTTCGCGCCGCGCCTTGGCGACCCGTTCCTCGTCCCGGACGCGGTAGACGACGCCGGTCGCCTCTCGCCCCTCCATCAGCACGCGTTGCACATGGGCATGCTTGCGGATGACCAGATTTGATCGCTTCATTGCGGGTTCAAGGAACGCCCCCGCAGCATGAGTGCGGCGCCCGCCGCGAAAACTGAACTGATAGTAGCCCGCGCCGAGTTGGCTCGCGCCATTGAAATCAGGGTTGGCCGGATATCCCAGCGCCTCCGCGCTCGCTAGCGCCATGCGCGTCAGCGGATGAGCGCGGGTATCGATGCTCGAAATCTTCCAGGGACCGCCAGCGCCACGCCATGCGTCTTCGCCCTTGTCGTTGTCTTCCGACATCTTGAAATAGGGGAGAACGTCGTCATAGCCCCAGCCGATGCAACCCAGCGCCTTCCAGTCGTCGAAATCCTGACGCTGCCCGCGGATGTACACCATGCCGTTGATCGCGCTGGAGCCGCCCAGCACCTTGCCGCGCGGCCAATAGTCGGTCCGACCGGCCATGCTTTGATCGGCCTCGGTTTCGTAACACCAGTTGACCTTGGGGTCATAAAAGACATGGCCAAGCCCCGCCGGCATGTCGATCATGAATCGCCGATGGTCGCCCCCGGCCTCCAGAAGCAGGACGCGGAACCGTCCGTCTGCGGTCAGCCGGTTCGCCAGCACGCAACCGGCTGAACCTGCGCCGACAATGATAAAGTCGAAGCTGTCCTCGTTCATGGCCCGCATCCGTCACCCCAATTGTCCGCCGTCCATTCAAGCCCGAAAGCCCGGATCCCGGGCAGGCGATCCCGCATCAGGTAGAGTTGAGCAAGTCGGCGACGGAGGTGGAGGCAAAGCGACTAGTTCGCTTCGAACGCGACTGGTCAAAATCTGCGTCCAGGGGTGTGAAATCGGGAAGGGACCCGGCGAAGGCGTTGCCGATCGGCGTGCAGGCGCGGATGAAGTTGAGGACGCCGCCAAGCTGACAGGCCCGCAGGTCCAGATCGCGGGGGGCGAACACCGGGCCGTTGCCGACCCGAAAGACCCGGGGAAAGTCGACGGACTTTCCGGGCAGTTCAAGCGCCTGGACCGCGTCGCCGGCCTTGCATGCCATCGGTGGGTCCAGCGGCGGTTAGAGCCGGCCAAAGGTGTCGATCACCGCCAGGGCGTGGGTCTTGCGGCCATCGAATGACTGGTCATGCAGGAAGTACATGGCCTAGATGCCGTTGGGTCCTGAAGCTGGCCGGCGGTCCTCGCGCAGCTTGGCTTCGAACGTTCGCTTGATGACGTCCTGCGACGTCTCCTTGTCGAGCGACAGATCCGCCACGATCCGGTTGAGTTGGGCGTTCTCGTCTTCAAGCTGGCGAAGCCGCTTGATCTCCGAGGAGATCAGCTTTGCGTACTTCCTCCGCCAGACATAGAATGTGGCCTCCGAAATCCCCGCCATTCGGCAGACTTCCCCTACGCTGGCGTGTTCATCGGCCTTGCGCAGGACGAACGCCATCTGCGCCTCACTGACCTTCGACCTGTTCATGGTCGCTCCTCGCTCCTCGCTCCTCGATCCTCGCTCCTTGCCGCAAAGCTAGAATTTCGGGCTCAAACCGGTCCGGTTCTTCGGGAGCAGGTCACGCTGCGTCAGCCCTGCGGCAACAAATTGATCAGTCAGTTTCGAAGTCAAACAGCGCCGGTTCCGAGAATGAGAGGACCGCCGCCAAACCAACGTTACGCAATGGCATATGGGATCGGCTCTGGGCGAAAATCCTGAGGACCTCGATCCTGACGTTGGGAGTGACCTGGCCCTCTATGCGAGGCCGGGCAACCATCAAGCGGGGAGGGTTAGCAATGAAAACACATCGGAAGTCCGTTCTTGCAGGCACCACGTCGGCGCTGGCGCTCATCATGATCGGCTTTGCCGCGCCGGCGAGCGCACAGGATGCGGCCGCAGCGAGTCCCGAGGCCACGGTGGATGAGATCGTTGTCACCGGATCAAGGATTCTGACAGGCGATCAGGCCGCAGCGCTGCCACTTCGTGTAGTCACAGCGGAGGACATCGAGGCCCAAGGCTCGCCGCCTCTGATCGACCTCATTCGCGCAATGCCCGAAGCTGCAGGCTCGATCGGTAACAATTCCGGTCAGCCCGGCAAGGGGCAGGGCTTTGAAGGTTCGGAAAGCATCAACCTTCGCGGCCTCGGTCCGGACCGCAATCTGGTGCTGCTGAACGGGCTCCGCCTGCCGCTTGTCAGCGGCTTTTTCGTCAATACCCGCAATATCCCGTCATCGGCGATCGGTCGCGTCGAAATTCTCAAGGATGCCGCCTCGACCGTCTATGGCTCCGACGCGATGACTGGTGTCGTCAATTTCATCACGAAGCGCGATTTCGATGGCCTGGAGATTGGCGGCGATTACACGCTCGTCGACCGAACTGACGGAAACTGGCGTGCGGACGCTACCTTTGGCAAAGTCGGCAGTAATTGGAACGTGCTGATCTCGGGTGGTTATCAGGACCGAGCGCAGTTGAAGGCCATTGATCGCGATTGGGCGATCCAGCCACGTTCAATCAACCCGAACAACGGCTGGAATCTGTCGGCAATGCCGTCGCGGTTCACGCCGGTCGGCAATACCGGCCCGGGCGGCAGCCTTGCCGCAGTCGGTGGCAGCGCCCTCGACGTGGGATGCTTGCCGCTCGGCGGCATTCAGCCAAGCCCAGGCGTTTGTATGTACAATGTGCAGAAATGGCAGGATCTCGTCGCTCCCGCCAAGACCTGGCAAGTCTATGGTGAATTCAACTGGGAATTCGCGCCCGATACCGAGCTGCATTTCGAGACCTACTACGCCAATGGGCGTACGATCATGCACTATGCGCCCTCGTTCAACCAGCCAAAGCCGATCACGGCGACCGTGCTGCCTTCGAACATGAACCCCGCGACTGCACTGGCGGGCACCAGTCCCCGCCTGTACAACAACTGGTTTGTGCCGATCTCCAACCCTGGCCTGGCTGCCTACGCCGCCGCGAACCCCTCTCAGTTTCCGGCTGGAACGACCGGCATCTTTATCCCCGTAGGTGCATGGCGGCCCTATCTGGTCGGGGGAAACCCGTTCTTCGGCGACGGGTTGACGCCCGCCTATCAGACCCGTGACCAGGACGAGTATCGGATCAGCGCCGGGCTCAAGGGCAGGTTCGGCGATGACATGAACTGGAATCTCGACTTCACCTATGGCCGCAACGAACATGATTTGCGGGGATGGGATTTCGCTGGCTCAATGATCCAGCTGGCGCTGCGTGGCCTGGGTGGTCCTGACTGCCAGTGGCAGACAGCCGCACCGGGCAGCCCCGGCTGCCTGTGGCTCAACCCGATGTCGAACTCGGTGCCCAACGCGCTGATCAACGGCGTTACAAGCTATGCCGGATACAATCCAGCGGTCGCCAACACGAAGGAACTCGCGGACTGGCTGATGCTCCCGCAGCGTCGCCACCTGACCAGCGAGATCACGGAGGCCAACGCAGGCGCCGACGGATCATGGCCGGCAATCGATCTGGGCGCGGGGCCGCTCAAATGGGCGGTGGGGGCGCAATGGCGCCAGATATCGTTCCGCGAGCAAGACTCCAAGTACGCCGATCGCACGCGGGTGCCGTGCCTCGATTCGGTGCTCGACATCCCGAACGCAAATGTCTGTACGCCGACGCCCTACACGCCGTTGGGCCTCGCGGTCGCCCTCGTTCCCACCGACACGACGACAAATGTCTTCGCCGGCTATATCGAAGCGGCGCTGCCTATCGTCGATGGCGTCGACGTAACTCTGGGTGCCCGGTACGAGGACCTTGGCAACAGCGGCGGCGGCACCTTCAATCCACAGGCGCGTGCGAAGATCGAGGTGTTCGACTGGCTGAGCTTCCGCGCCTCAGTGAGCACCACCTTCCGAGCGCCGCCGCCGAGCGCATTGGCGCCGAACCCCGTTGCCTCCATTCCCGGCATTCTTGGAAAGCCCACGGCGCTCGATACGATCGGGAACCCGGATCTGAAGCCCGAGGAAGCGACGACCTTCAATCTGGGTGTTCTGGTCAATTTTTCGGGCTTTGATGCGGGGATCGATTATTACAACTACTCGATCACCAATATCCTGACCAATGAACCTCAGAACGCGATCGTGAATGCGCTGTTTCCTAACGGTGCATCCGGAGCCAATAACTGCGCGACCTTGGACCCGCAGTTCATCGCCGACCATTTCGAATTCTCCGGCACGTGCAGCGCCGCAAACCTTACCAAAGTCAAACTGCTCCGGATCAATGGGCCGGAGGCGAATTTCTCCGGTCTCGATTTCCGAGCTTCGTACACTACCAGTGGCGTGTTTGGCGGCGAATTGTCGCTCGGCGGCACCGCGAACGTTATACTGGACTATAGCTTCGAAGAGTTCACCGTTGCCGGTCTGGCGGTCCCCGGCTTTGATGCCGTCGGTAGTCTTAACCAGGGTACGCTGGCGCATCCGCTGCCGAAATGGAAGGTGAATGGTTACGTGAACTACAGTAACGGGCCATTCAATCTGCGCTGGACCGTGCGCCATTACTCGACCTACGTCGACAAGCGGCAGGCCAAGACGACGCTTGGTTACAGTATCCCCGGCCAGACGCTGCACGATGTGGCTCTTAACGTTGAACTGCCGTGGGAGACCACGTTCAGCTTCACGGTCACCAACCTGTTTGATGAGGACCCGTCACTGGCGCTCCTTCCCGAAGGTTATGACGCCGTTACTGCGGATCCTTTAGGCCGCAACTTCCGGATCGGGTTCCGCAAGAAATTCTGATCGTCAAAGCACACGCCCCCGCCCAGGCGCGGCGGGGGCGTCGTCCACTATTCCTCATCAATCGGGAAGATCATCATGCGGAGCGAATGGCCCGGCAAGATCGGCAGAACCTGGAAGGAAAGCGAGGCTTGGCTGGAGCCCCAGCCACAGGTGAAAAGCGGCGCTCCCAACGTCTTGATGATCGTCCTCGACGATGTCGGATTTGCGCAGTTCGGATGCTATGGCTCAACCATTGCTACGCCGCATTGCGACCGTCTTGCTGCCAATGGGCGACTATACACTAATTTTCACACGACCGCGATGTGCTCGCCCACCCGTGCCTCGTTGCTCACCGGGTGCAACCATCACGCCGTCGGCATGGGGATTATCGCCGATATGTGCACGGGCTATCCCGGTTATCTCGGCGAAATCTCGCCCGCTGCGGCGACGTTGCCGGAAATGCTCGTGCCTGCCGGTTACAACGCCTTTGCGGTTGGCAAGTGGCACTTGACCCGTGCTCGGGACATGAGCCCCGCCGGCCCCTTTCACCAATGGCCGCTCGGGCGCGGGTTCCAGCGCTACTACGGCTTTCTCTATTCGCTGGTCGATCAGTGGCATCCCGAACTGGTGTGCGACAATCGCTATATCGAAACGCCGATGCGGCCCGGATATCACCTGAGCGAAGACCTGGTTGACCAGACGATCGACATGATCGGTGCGACGCATGCGTCCGATCCGGATCGGCCCTTCTTCGCCTATCTGGCCTTTGGCGCTTGCCATGGGCCGCTGCAGGCGCCGCGTGAGCATATCGATGCCTATCGCGGAGCGTTCGACGAGGGCTGGGACGTGATGCGCGAGCGCTGGTACCGGCGCCAGCTTGAAATGGGCATCATCCCCAAGGGAACCCAACTGACGCCCCGCGATGCGACCGTGCCGGCTTGGGATTCGCTGAGCAGCAAGGAAAAGCAGTTCTGCGCGCGTGGTCAGGAGGTTTTTGCCGGTTTCCTGACCCACACCGACGAACAGATCGGCCGACTGATCAATTGGCTCGAACGGCGGGGAATGCTCGAAAATACCCTCGTCATGCTGCTTTCCGACAATGGCGCTGAGGGGGGCGGTGGCCCGCATGGCCATCTCAACCTACGGCGCAAATTTCAGCTTCCGGAGGAAACACTCGACGAACAGCTTGCGGCCATCGACGAGTTGGGGGGTGACAAGCACTGGAGCAATTATGCGCGCGGATGGGCCCATGCCGGGAACACGCCGCATAAATGGTACAAGACGCAGACCCATGGCGGCGGCGTTCGCGATCCGCTGATCGTCCACTGGCCGGCGCGCATTCGCGATGGCGGCAAGATCAGCACGCAATTCTGTCACTGCAGCGATCTCGCCCCGACGATCCTGGAAGCTTCGGGCGTAAAGCCGCCGGAGATTGTCAACAATCGCCGAGCCATGCCGCTGACCGGGACCAGCATTGCCTACACCTTCGATCGCGCCGATGCGCCGGAGCGCAAGCACGCGCAATATTTCGAGCTCATGGGCAATCGCGGCATCTGGGCCGAAGGTTGGAAGGCCGTGTCCAAGCACACACGCGACGCGGATTACGATGCCGAACCGTGGGAACTCTATCACCTCGATACCGACTTTTCCGAGGCAAATGACCTTGCCGCGAAGGAGCCGCAGCGGCTCGCCACGCTAAAGGCGCTGTGGGAACGGGAGGCGACGGCGAACAACGTATTCCCCCTCGACGACCGCTATGGGCCCCGCCTCGCACTTACCTATTATCTGCCGCCGCGAACGCACTGGGATCTAGGTGAAGGTGAGGTCTATGCAAGCGGCTACTCTGCGCCCGCTGTCGGCAATCGATCCTATCGCATCGACGCGCAGGTTACGCTGGAACGCAGGGCCAGCGGGGTCATCGCTGCAGCGGGCGGCAAGGCGGGGGGCTATGTGCTGTTCCTCGACCAGGGACGCCTGGTCCATGAGTATGTCGGGCCGCGCAGCAGAACCGTGATTGAGAGCAAGGAGCGATTGCCGCCCGGGCGACATGCGATCCGCGTTGTCTTCAAGAAGACCGGCAATGCGAAGGGCAATCTCACGCTGCTCGTAGATGGACAGCAGGTCGGCTCGGGCGCGATCGAAGACATGTGGCAGTCGAGCCCCATGAGCGGCGGCCTGACTGTGGGCTATGACAATGCGAGCCCGGTCAGCGATCGTTATGTGATGCCTGCGCGACTGACCGGTCGCGTCGAGGCGCTGACGTTCGATCTAGTGGGCGATCTGCTTGCAAACGCCGATCTCGAATTCAAGATCGCGTGGGACACGGACTGATGTCGAGACGCGCATGGCCAAGCGTGATCGGTCGTACATATCGGGAATCGACACCCTGGCTCGAGCCGATGGACCGGCCGGCGAAGCACGCGCCCAACGTGCTTCTCATCGTGCTCGACGATGTCGGCTTCGCCCACCTCGGTTGTTATGGTTCGACAATAGCCACCCCAAATATCGACCGCCTGGCGGCTGGCGGGCTGCGCTATACCAACTTCCATACGACTGCGATGTGCTCGCCCACCCGGGCCTCGTTGCTGACCGGGTGTAACCATCATGCCGTCGGCATGGGGATCATCGCCGACATGTGTACGGGGTATCCCGGCTATCTTGGGGAGATCCGTGAGGATGCGGCTACGCTGCCGGAGATTATGGTCCCCGCTGGCTACAGTGCATTCGCGCTGGGGAAGTGGCATCTGACGCGTGCACGTGAAATGACTCAGGCCGGCCCGTTCCGGCAATGGCCATTGGGTCGCGGCTTCGAGCGGTTTTACGGCTTTCTCTATTCGCTCGTCGACCAGTGGCACCCCGAACTGGTGCGCGACAACAGCTTCATCGAGGCGCCCTCCGATCCGGGCTATCATCTCAGCGAAGCAATGGTCGATGAGGCGATCGACATGATCCATGCCGCGCGCGCGGCAGACCCCGACCGACCTTTCTTCAGCTATGTCGCCTTTGGCGCCTGCCATTCGCCGCACCAGGCGCCCAAATCCTATATCGACGCCTATAGAGGCGCCTTCGACGAAGGCTGGGACGCGATGCGTGAACGCTGGCACGCCCGCCAGATCGAGCTCGGCATCTCACCGGCCGACAGCAAGCTGACGCCCCGCAACAGCGAAGTTTCGGCCTGGGCTGAACTCACAGACGATGAACGTCGTGTCTGCGCGCGCCATCAGGAGGTGTTTGCAGGTTTTCTCACCCATACCGATGCCCAGATTGGGCGCCTGCTGGACTGGCTCGAGGGAGCGGGGCTTGCCGAGGACACTCTGGTGATGCTGCTGTCGGACAATGGCGCATCGGCGGAGGGCGGAGCATTCGGGCACATCAACTTGCGCCGCCACTTCCAGCTGCATGACGAGCAGCTTGGTGAGCACCTGCCTGTCCTCGACGAACTGGGTTCCGATCGGCACTGGAACACCTATCCGGCCGGGTGGGGGCATGCGGGCAACACTCCGCACAAGTGGTTCAAGATGCAGACCCATGGCGGCGGCGTTCGCGATCCGCTGATCGTCCGCTGGCCGCGTCGGGTTCGCAATGCAGGGGGCATATGCCACCAGTTTTCACATTGTGCCGACATCGCACCGACGATTCTGGAGGCGGCCGGCATAGCCCAACCCGACACGATCAAGGGGCAGCGGGTCGTGCCGATGCAGGGGACCAGCTTGGTCTACACCTTTGATACCCCCGATGCACCGACCCGAAAGCAGGTGCAGCATTTCGAGTTGCTGGGCAATCGCGGCATATGGGCGGACGGGTGGAAGGCAGTGACGCGCCATTTCGAGGGCGACGACTATGAAGCGGAAGCTTGGGAACTCTACCACCTCGACAGCGACTTTTCCGAAGCGAACGACCTGGCCGACCGACATCCAGAACGGCTGGCGGAGTTGAAGGCATTGTGGGAACGGGAGGCCGCCAAACACGACGTCTTCCCCCTCGACGACCGCAATCGCAGCCGACTGCCCCTTACCTATTTTCTGCCGTCACGCAGTTCCTGGCGCTACGGTCCCGGCCCGGTGCGCGTGTCGGGCTATGCCGCGCCAGCACTCGGCAACCGCTCCTATCGGATGCAGTTCGAGGTGACGCTCAAGTCCGTTGAGCGCGGAGTCATTGTTGCCGCCGGGGGACGTGCGGGCGGCTACGCGTTGTTCCTCGATCAGGGCAAGCTGGTTCACGAGTATGTGGGGCCGTCGGCCCGCCATGTCACCGAAAGTGAGGCGGTGATCTCAGTCGGCCGCCGAACGATTGAACTCGAGTTCCGCAAGAACGGCGATCGTGCGGGAGAGGTCTCGATCCGGGTCGATGGCGCCCAACTCGCGCGACGACCGATCGCGGACATGTGGCCTTCAAGTCCGATGAGCGGCAGCTTTCGGCTCGGATATGACTGGGGTGCGCCGGTAAGCGATCGCTACGGGCCGCCTTGCTTTCTGCACGGCACGATTGAGAACGCCGTTGTCGAAGCGGCCGACGACTACGCACTCGATCAGTCACGTGAAATGCACGCGGCGTTGAGCGAGGATTGACCGGTGGCTGCTGTGTCGTTGGACAGAGGACCGGCGCCAATTAATCAACTCCAGGCGGGAATTGACTGATGGTGTCACGCAGGGAATTCGTAGCAGGCGCAGCCGGGGCAATCTCGGCTGCTGTTGCGCCCACTGTTGCCTTTGGCCAAGTCTCGGGGCAGGGGCGACTGGTTTTCATTCTCCAGCGCGGGGCGGCCGATGGGCTGAGCATCCTCGCCCCCGTTGGTGACCGGCTGTTCCGGCAGCGGCGTGGTCTACTGGGCGAAGAGTTCGTCGGCATTCCCACGTTGGACGGCATGTTTGCCCTGCATCCGGCACTCGACAATCTGGCGCGGCTTTACCGAAATGGGCAGGCCCTGCTGGCTCATGCGGTCGCGCTATCCAGCTCGACCAGCTCGCATTGCGAAGCGCAAAACACTCTGTTGAGCGGTGGGCGTCGGGCTTTTGATCGGTCCGACAGCTGGATTGCTCGGCTTGCCGCGCAGCTTCCGAACGACCCGCGGACCAGTGTCGCGATGATCTCCAGATCCACAGCAGCCGATAGCCGGGCGGATTCGAGTTGCAGCTTGCCGCTGGATGCGGCTCGCTCACATCATCTTTGGGTTCCTGACGCGCCGGCAACCTGCTTTGTCCCAGCTTTGGCGGGAATTGAGAAGCTGGCGATCGCTGCCGGACCGCCGGAAGCCGACGCTCGCGCCGGTGGCGTTAGCTTCGGCGCGTTCATCGCCAGCCGCCTGAGATCAGTCGACGGGCCCCGCATTGCGATGGTCGAAACCGACGGTTGGGACACACATGACGATCAGAAGTCTCGGCTGGGAACGCTTCTCCCGAACCTCGACGGGATGATTGGCGCGATTGAGGCCGGGCTCGGGCCGCTGTGGCACAATACCGTCGTGGTGGTGGCAACCGAGTTCGGGCGGGCGATCAGACCCAACAGCTCGGGCGGAACGGATCACGGAACGGCATCGGTCGCGATGCTGCTCGGCGGCGGGGTCCGAGGAGGGCGAGTGATCTCTGATTGGCCGGGCCTTGCGCTTGGGACGGACCGCGAAAATGCCGGGCTTCGCGGCACATTAGAGCTTGAGCGGCTGCTTGCCAGCGCGGCAGCGGCCTCTCTCAATCTTGACCCCGAGTTCGCAATGCGGACGATGTTTCCCGCATTGAGGGCCCAGGCTGTCGAGAATATATTCTATAGATAGAAATGATCCTTTCAGCTTGACCGCAAAAAATTTGAAGTGATCTAGTACTTAATCGTTTCGGTCAGAGACCTTGACCTGAGCCCGCTCTGGTCCCTCAACCATTCGGAGTGCTGGTGATCCGCTCCCCGGAAACTGGGCCGATCTGAGTTGGAGTATTCCGCGCCGTTTCCCTGGGCAGGGAGGAGTGGAAGACGATGAAAGGATGCTGTCAGGCAAACGCTAACCCGCCTCCACCAAGGGCTTGGTGGGTGGAGCGGAGGCCGCGTTGAGACCGATTTCGTACAGGCGACACAGGTTTCCCCCGGAGATCATCCGCCATGCGGTCTGGCTGTATTTCCGGTTCACTCTGAGCCTTCGGGATGTCGAGGAGTTGCTCGCGCAGCGTGGTGTCGAAGTCAGCTACGAGACGGTCCGATGCGGGACGCTCAGGTTCGGCCGGCAGTTCGCCCACAACCTGCGTCGGTCCCGGCCGCGGCCGACAGATCGTTGGCATCTCGACGAGATGGTCGTGAAGATCGGCGGCAAGCGGATGTTCCTCTGGCGGGCCGTCGATGACGAGGGCGAGGTCCTGGACATGCTGGTCCAGGAGCGCCGCAACAGAGCTGCGGCCCTCAAGCTGCTCCGGAAATTGCTGAGGAATCAGGGCGTCCGGCCTGAGACGATCGTCACGGACAAGCTCGCCTCGTATCGCGCCGCAACGCGGGATCTGGGCCTGGCGGATCGCCACCGACCAGGCGGAATGCGGGAGAACAACCGGGCTGAGAACTCCCACCTGCCGATCCGGCGACGAGAACGAAAGCAGCAGAAGTTCAAGTCTCGGGCCTCGGCCCAAAAGTTCCTGGCCACCCACGCCGCCGTCTACAACGCCTTCAACCTCCAGCCCCACCTGATCCGTCGATCGACCCTGCGCCTCCTCCGGGCCGAGGCTCAGCGGACCTGGGCGGCTGCAACCGCCGCCGCCTGATCGCAGTGCGGGGAGGGGGCCTCCTCGCCTCGTGGTCGTTTACCTGACAAGACCCGCTGGGGGCCATCGACAGCTTGGGGAAGGGCGCCAGGGCGGTCGCCGAGCGCGGCGCGGATGGGGCTGGGGCGGAGCGTGTCTCCGCCGATCTCGGCGCCGCCCTCGAGCGGATCGGTGAGGCGGGAATGGCGGCGGGCGCAAATCTTCATGAGCTTGAGCAGTTGGGCCGCAGGGCAATGGAGGGGCTGCACGCGGCGGCGCGCAGCGTGCGCTTTGAGGAGCTGGTCGGCGCGCGACTAGAGGGCGCGCAAGCCGGCCTGTCCGGTGCGGTCAGTCCGCTGGCGGCCACTGAGGGTGACGTAAGAGAGACTCTACGGGGGTTCTGCGAGGCCCTTTCCGAGCGCTACACCATGCAAAGGGAGCGCGAGGCTCACTTTGCTGCCGCAGCGGCCATCGGTTTGGACCTCGAGCCGCAAGATGAAACTGTGACCCTGGATACAGTGGACGATCTGCTCTTCTAGGAGCTGCCACAGTCCAGCCTCGGCCGGGGCGTCCGGCTCCATCGGAGCAGCCGGCGGGCGGCGGTCGGCGCGGTGGTCACTGGCTACGGCCGAACCGAGAGGTCATCTCGGCGGCCACTTCACCACATGTTCGAACTGTCGGTGCAGAAGGCGCTTGAACTGGCCTCACGCCCTCAGGGGCTGGGCTTGCGACGAAAGACGCCCGGCGACTGTCCGAAGCGGGCGCCGAACCATCGGGTGAAGGCGCTGGGCGAGCTGTAGCCGAGCAGGTCGGCCACCTGACTGATCGGGTAGGCGCCGTTGACGAGATAACGTTCGGCGAGCTCGGCTCGGACGTCATCCAGGATGTTGCCGAAGTTCAGACCGGACGCGGCCAGACGACGCTGAAGGGTGCGGGCGTTGAGGCCCAGCCGATCGGCCACATCCTCCAGCCCACCGCGGCCAGCCGGCAGCAGGATGTAGAGGGTGTTGCGCACCTGTTGCTCGACGCCCGAGACCCGTCCGGCTGGAATGGCGTCAAGGTAGCGGCGCGCATAGCGCGCCATCTGCTCGTCGGCCCGCGCGTTGGGCCGATCAAGATCGCTCAACGCTACGACAAGTCCGTTGAACTCGGCGCCGAACCGGATCGGGCATCGGAAGAGCCGGCGGTGGACCTGCAGTTCCTCGGCCTCCGGGTGGACGAAGTGGACTTCCAGCGGCCGCCAATCCGGACCGAGCACGGCGCTGCACATACGAAACAGCACGCCGACCGCCAGTTCGGTCGACTGACGCGCTACGCCGGGACGCCCCGAGACCAGCTCCTCGCGGATGACCGCGATCCCGTCGGACTCGGCCATGTGGATGGCCAGGGACTCGTTCAACAGATGCTCGTAGCGCTGCAGCATGCTCACGCCCTCCCGAAGGCTTGCCTGATGCTGCAGCAGCAGACCGACCGGCCCGAAATCGGCCGGCTGGCGCCGTTCGGTCATTCTCAAGCCCAGCGAAGCACATCCTGAGACCTCGGCGCTGCGCTCCAGCAGGAGCATCGCCGAGGCCAGGGGAATGCGTCCATCGGGGTCGGCGATCATGGCGCGGCTGAGGCCGGCCTCGCGCAAAAGCGGCGTCGGATCGACGTCGTAGTCGCGCAGCACGTCGAAGTAGTGCGCGAGCACCCCCGCGCGCGCTTGGGCGGCCATCCCTGTCTCTCCTGTGTCGTGAAATGGATAGCGAGTGTCGCTGATAGTCAATCGGACGCCGACCGGCCGACCTAGACCTGACCGTGGGGAAGCGCCGCGTTGCGCTTCCTCCCAATGAGATCGGCAAAGCCGAGAGAAGGCCGGAGGAAACAATGCAGTCACGTCGCTTCACGCGGCATGGGCGCCCGTGCGCCCGCATGCAGGCGTCTGTTCTCGCGTTCGCAGTCATGGGCTGCCTGTCCACGCCCGCCCTCGCCCAGGATGAGAACATCCAGGTCGAGGAAATCATCGTCACCGCCCAGAAGCGCTCCGAGAACCTGCAGGATGTGCCGATCTCGGTATCGGCCACGAGTGGCGACAAGCTTGAGGCGCAGGGAATCGAGAACCTCGAGGATCTCTCGGGCTACGTGCCGGGCGTGCAGATCGGCAAGGGCGCTATCAACACCCAGATCAACATCCGGGGCGTCGGGTCCGGCAGCAACCGCGGCTTCGAACAGTCGGTCGGCATGTATGTCGACGGCGTCTACATGGGCCGCGACCGGCAGTTCCGCGCGCCGTTCATGGACCTCGACCGCGTCGAAGTCCTGCGGGGGCCGCAGGGCACCCTGTTCGGCCGCAACACCATCGGCGGCGCGGTCAGCATCATCACCGCCAATCCTTCACTGGACGGAGGCTTCAGTGGCGAAGCTGCGGCGCGATGGGATTTCGACACATCCACGCTGCAGCTGAACGGCGCCGCGACCATCCCCCTCGGCGAGACCGCCGCGCTCCGGCTTGCGGTCCAGCACCGCTCCGGCGACGGCTACATCGAGAACGCCACCCGCGGCCGCGACGAGCCAGCCACAGAAGAGTTTGCCGCGCGCGCCACGCTGCTCTGGCAACCCACCGACGCCTTCACGGCCAACCTGAAGTTCAGCGTGCTGGACTCCAGCATCGACGGCATGAACGCCGTGGTCACGCGCTTTACCAAAGTGACCGGCGTCGTCACGCCGCCGACGGCGCTCAGCAACCTCTTGTTTGCGAACGTGGCGCTCGTCGAGCCCGACTTCTCGGTCAAGGACCCCTTCACCACCTACCGCGATGACCCTGACGTGGCGGGCTGGTCGGGCCGCGAAGCGCGCATCGAAACGCGCTCGCAGCTGGGCGTGTTGAATATGGAGTACGAAGTCAGCGACAGCCTGACGCTGACCTCGGTCACCGGCTACTCGGCCTACGAGACCCGTGATGGCCTCGACCTCGATTTCCTGCCCATACGCTTCATCTTCCGCAACGAGGAGCAGGACTTCACGCAGTACTCCCAGGAGCTGCGCCTCGCCTCCGACACCGGCGGCTCGGTCGACTTCATGCTGGGCGGCTATGTCGAGACCCAGGAGCTCGAGCAGGCCGGCGCGCTGCTGATCAACTCGCGCCTCGGCTTCCTGCCAGCCTCGGCGTTCGCCGGCGGTCCGACGGCAGCGGTTTATCCGCTGCTGCCGGCCAACGTCATCAGCCGCAACAGCTACTTCTCGCAGCAGACCGACACCGTCGCCATGTTCGGCGAACTGCGCTGGCGGCCGACAGACGCCGTGACCGTGACCCTCGGCGGCCGCTGGTCGAGCGAGGACAAGGACTTCGTCAAGCGCGTCTGGTTCGGCGCCGACGCCTCGCCGCAGGGGTTGTTCACCGCGCCGTCGAGCATCACGCAGGAGAATGTCCTGCTGCTGTACGTGAAGGCGCTGGACGCCAACAACAACCTCGTCGACGCTGTCGGCCGCCGCAAGGAGTCGGGCTTCGATCCCTCGCTCAAGGTCCAGTGGGACATTTCCGACGACGTCATGGCCTACGCGACCTACTCGCGCGGCCGGAAGTCGGGCGGCTTCAACGGTAACGACGATCAGCGGCTCTCCAACACCGCTTCCCCCTGGACGGCGCTGACGCCGTTGGGTCTATCGGTGCGCAACGCCGCCTACGACCCGACCAAGCCGGGCGCCGGCTTCGAGTACGATGCCGAGACGGCGACCTCGTACGAGGCCGGCCTCAAGACCCGTCTGCTGGACGGCCGCGCGGTGCTGAACCTGTCGGCCTTCTTCACGCAGTACGAGGACCTGCAGGTCACTGTCTTTCAGGGCGCGAGCTACGTCGTCGCCAACGCCAAGGGCTCCGAAATCCGCGGCTTCGAGGCCGACGGCCAGCTGCGGCTGACCTCCGAGCTGACACTGTCGGGCTCGCTGGCCTACCTCGACTTCCAGTTCTCGGACTACGCCAACGCCGGCTGCTCTGCCCAGCAGATCTCCGCCACGCCCGCGCCCTGCGTGCAGGATCTGAGCGGCAAGACCAACGCCTTCGCGCCGCAATGGAGCGGGAGCCTGGCGATCGACTGGAAGCATCCTGTCGGCGACGACCTGCTGCTGCGCGTGAACGCGGACGCCAACTATCGTGGTGAGCACTTCCTGGACTACGACTTGGATCCGGCCTCCCTCCAGGGTGCCCAGACCCGCGTCAACGCCCGGGTCGCCTTCGGTTCGGCTGAGGGAAGCTGGGAGGTTTCCGCTTTTGGCCGGAACCTGACCGACGAGGTCACTTTCACGACGGTCAACGACATCCCGCTCGCGCCCGGCGGCTTCGCCGGCTTCGTCCAGGAACCGCGCACCTGGGGCATCGAGCTCCGCGCCCGCTTCTGACCCACAGGGCGGCGCGCGCCTCGCTGTGCGCCGCCCACACGGAGATCCCCCATGGCCCACGCTGTTCGCTTCTCGGAATTCGGCGGCCCCGAAGTCCTGCGCTGGCAGGAGGTCGAGGTCGGCGACCCGGGACCGAGTGAGGTCCGCATCCGCCATGCCGCAGTCGGCCTGAACTTCGCCGATACCTATTTCCGTACTGGCTACTACCCGGCGCCGCTGCCCTGCGGCATCGGCGTCGAAGGCGCCGGCGAGATCACGGCCGTCGGCGAGGGCGTCGCGGGCTTCGCGGTGGGCGACCGGGTCACCTACACGGGTAGCCCGCTGGGTGCATACTCGACTGAAAGGGTGATGCCGATCGGCTCGCTGATCCGGCTACCGGACGAAATCGGCTTCGATACGGCCGCTGCGATGACCATGCGCGGCCTGACCTCGGCCTATTTGACCCGCCGTATCTGCCCGACCCTGAAGGCCGGCGATGCGGTCCTCCTGCACGCCGCCGCCGGCGGTGTCGGTTTGATCGCGGCCCAGTGGGCCAAGATCCTTGGCCTCACGGTGATCGGCACCACCTCCAGCGCCGCCAAGGCCGAGTTGGCCCGCGCCCACGGCTGCGACCATGTCGTCGACTACACGCGCGACGACTGGGTGAAGCAAGTCCGGGACCTGACGGGCGGTGAGGGCGTCGCGGTGGTCTACGACAGCGTCGGCCAGGACACGGTGATGGGCTCGCTCGACTGCCTGCGGCGTCGCGGCATGCTGGTCTGCGTCGGAACGGCGTCCGGTCCGATCCCGCCGATCGACGCCTTCCAGCTGGCCGTGAAAGGGTCGCTCTACGTCACCCGCCCCGCCCTGGCCGACTACATCGCCGATCCTACCGAGCGCGCCGCTCTGGCGGGCGAGCTGTTTGACCATGTCGCGGCCGGCCGGATCCGGGTCGAGATCAACCAACGCTATGCGCTGGGCGACGCCGTCCAGGCCCATCGCGACCTGGAAGCCCGGCGCACCACGGGTTCCTCCATCTTCGAGATCTGAGGTCAGTCATGCGCGTTGAAAAGCTCACCACGCACATCGGGGCCGAACTGAAGGACGTCAGCCTCACAGACGCCGCCCGCGACGATCATCTGTTCGCCGATATCCGCGGACTGCTGCTTCAGCACAAGGTTCTGTTCCTCCGCGACCAGGACATCTCGCGGGCCGACCATGTCGCCTTCGCCCGGCGATTTGGCGACCTCGAGGATCATCCCGTTGCCGGCAGCGATCCTGAGCATCCGGGGCTGGTCCGCATCTACAAGGACCTCGACAGTCCACCCGAGCACTACGAGAACGCTTGGCACTGCGATGCAACCTGGCGCGACGCGCCGCCGTTCGGTTGCGTCCTGCGCTGCATCGAGACCCCTGAAGTCGGCGGCGACACCATCTGGGTCAACATGGTCCGCGCCTACGAGGACCTTCCCGAGACCGTCAAGGCGCAGATCGCACCGCTGCGCGCCCGCCACAGCATCGAGGCCACGTTCGGCGCGGCCATGCCGGACGAAAAGCGGCGCGCGCTCAAAGCCCAGTATCCCGACCCCGAACATCCTGTCGTCCGGACCCATCCGGACACGGGCGAGAAGGTGCTGTTCGTCAGCGGCTTCACGACCCACTTCGTGAACTTCCACACGCCCGAGAACGTCCGCTTCGGCCAGGACTTCGCGCCCGGCTCGGCCGCCTTGCTAAGTTACCTGATCGGCCGCGCGGCCATCCCGGAGTACCAGGTCCGCTGGCGCTGGACGCCGGGCAGCGTGGCGATCTGGGACAACCGCTGCACCCAGCACTACGCGGTCCAGGACTACTGGCCGGCCGTCCGCAAGATGGAGCGCGCCGGGATCATCGGCGATCGCCCCTACTGATCCGCAACCCTGATCGAGAGAGAAGAGCCATGCAGTTCCTCGACGACTCCCTGCTTCCCGAGAACCAGGACAAGCTGGTCATCACGGTCGCGCCCTACGGCCCCGAATGGATGCCGGAGGACTACCCGGAGGACATCCCCGTCACGATGGACGAACACGTCCAGAAGGCGATCGACTGCTACAACGCCGGTGCCACCGTCCTGCACCTCCATGTCCGCGAGGAGGACGGCAAGGGCTCCAAGCGGCTGTCGAAGTTCAACGAGCTGCTGGGCCTGCTGAAGCAGGCGGTGCCGGACATGATCCTGCAGGTCGGCGGCTCGATCTCGTTCTCGCCGGAAGGTGAGGGGGAGGAAGCCAAGTGGCTGTCCGACGACACCCGCCACATGCTGGCCGAGCTGAAGCCCACGCCCGAACAGGTCACCGTCGCGGTCAACACGACGCAGATGAACATCATGGACCTGATGAGCGAGGCCGAGTTCGGCAAGACCAGCCTTGCCGATCCGGCGACCTACCACGCCTATCGCGAGATGGTCGTGCCGGCAGGACCGGAATGGGTCGAGGAGCACCTGCGCCGCCTGCAGAGCAACGGCGTCCAGCCGCACTTCCAGCTGACCAAGATGTCCGACCTCGAGACGCTTGAACGTCTCGTCCGCCGCGGTCACTACACTGGCCCGCTGAACCTCACCTGGGTCGGCATCGGCGGCGGCTTCGACGGGCCCAACCCGAACAACTTCATGGAGTTCATCCGGCGCGCGCCGGACGGGTCGACCGTCACGCTGGAGTCGGTGATGCGGAACGTGCTGCCGATCAACACGGTGGCCATCGCGCTCGGCATGCACGTCCGCTGCGGCATCGAGGACACGCTGTACGGTCCGGACGGGAACTTCATGTCGTCCGTGGCTCAGGTCGAACAGCTGGTCCGCATCTCCAGGGAGCTGGGCCGCGAAGTCGCCAGCGCCGAGGAGGCCCGCGCCATCTACAGGATTGGCGTCCAATACCAGGGCGTCGACGAGACCCTGGCCCGGCTGGGCATGGCGCCCAATCGCCGGCCCAACGAACGCGCGGTGCCGCTGCGCATGGCGGGGTGACCCGCGGCGGCCGGCGGCGCAAGTTCCCCAGGCGCCGCCGGCCATACCTTTCTCCCCAGCCCACCGTGCAGCAGAGCCCCGTGATGACCTTCGCCGCCGACGCAGCCGCAGCTCCGGCCACGCCCACCAAGCACTACGCCTGGCTGGTCTTCGCCCTGACGTTCGGCTTGCTCGTGTCCGACTACATGTCCCGTCAGGTGCTCAGCGCCGTGTTCCCGCTGCTCCGAGCGGAGTGGTCACTGAGCGATGGACAGCTCGGTGCGCTCAGCAGCATCGTCGCGCTGATGGTCGGCCTGTTGACCCTGCCGCTGTCGGCCCTCGCGGACCGGTTCGGACGTTCGCGCAGCCTGGTGATCATGGCTCTACTCTGGAGCCTCGCCACAGCGGCCTGCGCCGTCGCCCGCGACTACCAAGAAATGTTCTGGGCGCGCTTCATGGTCGGCGTCGGCGAGGCGGCTTACGGCAGCGTCGGTATCGCGGTGGTGCTCGGCGTATTTCCGAAATCTCTGCGGGCCACACTGACGGGCGCCTTTATGGCCGGCGGCCTGTTCGGTTCGATGCTCGGCGTGAGCCTCGGAGGAGCCGTCGCGGGCGCGATGGGTTGGCGGCCCGCATTCGGGATCATGGCACTGGTCGGCATTGCTCTCTCTGCGGCGTATGCGCTCTGCATCAATGATCGCCGGCTTGCCGCTGCCGGTGCGGAACCGGCCAATGCCGCCGTTCCCCAGGCCCCGGGCGGG